>ENA-ORRE01000610-ORRE01000610.1-human-gut-metagenome-genome-assembly--contig:-NODE-610-length-27268-cov-5.291442_pt1 | contig 27268 bp, 25 predicted proteins | sample MGYA00242171_ERZ509126 | MGnify/ENA primary metagenome ERZ509126 (study PRJEB26280, sample SAMEA2338648) | human gut metagenome | biome: human gut; feature: human-associated habitat; material: faeces... | reverse complement strand
CCGTAAGAAGCTGCCAGTGGCAGGTTCAAAGGAAATTACAAAAGTAGAGAAAGATTTAATAATTTGGTTAGACGCATGTGGGATAGCTTCGACTACAATATGGGGAATATGCAATATGCTGAAAACGGACGAGGAAATGAAAGAACTAATAAGTTTTTCACTGGATATTCCAGAGGAAATGTATCGGAACAATCCGAGCGAAGCGGAGGAGCAGATACTGGCAAAAGCATTGCAGATAACACAGAATAGAAAAATAGAATGAATGACACATTCCTTGGGGTGGCTGTGTCAAATGACCCGAGCCGGTACGTCCAAGACGAACCTCAGTCCAATGTGTCATTCTGCGAAAAATATAGCATAATAGAATGATAAATGTCAATAAATACAAAAAGGTTAAATCTTTCACTTCAAAAAGTGACCTAGCGGATAAAACTGCTTAAGGGTTACAGCTTTGCTCCAATTTTTTGAATAAGAGCATCCTGCAGTACCTGTGAAAAATTAATGTTGAGCGAGATAGCCTCTTCATTTAACCATTCCGGAATAGTGAGGGTCTTTTTTACTGCTTTTGAGTTATTGCGTTTTTGATAAGCAAGCATATCGAACTCGATGATAATGCAGTATTCATTTTCGGAAACGGTAATATCTTTTGGCTGGGAAGGAACCGGAATCTCCTGATGTTCCTGCTTACGGCTTATCAGGGCAAGACCTAAGGCATCAACAGCCATTTCATAAGCATTTTGCATATCATCTCCCTGGGTCATACATTCCGGTAAATCTGGAAAAGTAACCCAAAATCCACCTTCTTCTGCAATATGAAAAATGGAAGGATAAAATAATTTGTTCATAAGAACCTCCTTTCGATAGAAATTGGATTATCGTAGTCCGGCTTCTTTTAAAATTGCCTGTTCTAATCCTTTCTTCAAGTCTTTGTTATGATAAGGAACAATGATGGTTCTATTCGTGATAGGATGAAATAATTTTATGTGAGAACCGCTTTGGCTGGTTATGATAAAACCATGTTTCTTAAGGTAGTTTACCATTTCTCTGGAAGTCATTGGCATATACGCAATTCTCCTTTGATCAATATTATATTAATACGTGTTAATACGTGTGTCAAGAGTGGAATAAACTAAAACAAAAAAGATAATAAAAATGCATGGAATAATCTGAAATAGGAAGATTAAAAGAACTACTTAAAATGATATGCACATAATATGTAAAGAAAAAGAACCGATAATGGTTCTAGTAGAAAACTAACATATAAGAAAGAAACTGTCAATCAAAAAGACAATATCTTTACCCAGAAAAAAGCTGCCCACCGGCAGCTTTTTTTAGGTTATGCAAATCGCATAAAACATATTAACATCCGAGTCTGAATAATTTGCAGATTGTGTTAAATAACTCGGAACAGCTATTGAAATTAAAACACATAGTTTCGTCCTCCTTATTTTCTTTGAAATCATGTCTTAGCTAAGTACAAATGAATTGTAACAAGTCTGTAACATTTTCACAATAGGAGTACATTGGAAACATGGGAAATATCTGGCCCTAGGATAAGCCGGGATGAGTTGGCTCTTTCTCAAGCTTTGCAAACCAGCTATTAACGGCCTTGCTTACCTCGTCACGTTTACGAAAAGGAATCTGCACAATGGAGTGGTCTTCCATAATAAGGTCGTGCTGCAGAATTCCAGTGACATGGTTTAGGTTTACCAGATAGCTGCGGCCAACCGGAAGAAAACAGGCAACAGAGGCAAAGTCCTCGGTAAGTTGTGTCAGGTTTCCGGGAATCGTAAAAGTCTCTGATATAGCGTGCAGCAGGACATTGTGCTGCCCGGTTTCAAAAAAGAGAATATCTGAGTAAGGAAGAGAATATTCCTTCCTACGGACAGAAAAGGTAAATACTTCATTGGATTCCTCTAAAAGAGTATCGCAGCGGCTCATGGCATTGAGAAAATCTGTGTGTGAGTAAGGCTTTTGCAGATAGTAAAGAGCATTTACCTCATAGCTTGCCATGGCATGTTCCGTAGAAGAAGTGGTGAAAATAATGCCACCCTCATAGCCCAGTGAGCGAAGGATACGTGCTGTTTCCACACCGTCCTGGTTATTCATATAGATATCTAAAAACAGCAGAGCCGGATAACGCTTTTCTTCCTTATAATATTGAATCATCTCTTCGCCCGAAGAAAAAAGTAGAATCTCCATATTACAATGATGTTTCGTGGCATATGTATTCAGATGATGTTTCAGCCGTAAGGCATCGCTTTCAGAATCTTCGCATAAGTAAATCAGCATAATTATTCTCCTGTATATAAAAAGTAAAAAACACCGGATACGAAACAAGTATATCATATTGAAAGAAAATAAAAATCATTTTTTATCGACAATCAGGAAGATAAAATCACAATTTGGAAGAATTGGTTGCAAAATTTTAAGCGTTTTCTTATGATAGAAATTGTGTGAACAAAAGAAATAGAAATAAAAAAAGGAGAGGAAATATGGGAAAAAAACGAAAAAAACGATGTCTGGCATTTTTGATGGCATTGGCTATGATGACAGGCTTATTTATGGGAGATGCTGCCGGACTACTGGTAAAGGCAGAGGATACGCCGGCATCCGTTCAAATAGGAATTACAACATTAGAGACAGGCTGGTATGTGAAGGCGGTGGATCCTCCTTCTACACCGGGACCATCTGCAACGATTCGTGGCGTCGATAAAGTAGGGGAAGAACCGGAAAGTGGTGGTTATATTTATTTTGATAAAGATACGGCAACCATGACTGTATATAATGATATGGAGATTGCTACTTCCGGACCGAATCTGGTGACAGTAACAGGCGGAAACTTAACAATTTCCGGAGCAGGAAATTTTACTGTAGAAGGAACTTCTCCTGCATTTCTGTTAGCCGGAACCGGTGCTGCCGTTGTCACAAAGGATTTTACCGGAAATTTCAAGGTAACAAGTAATAGTAATGTAATAAACGGTGGCAGCAGATTTGAGATAGATACAACCGGTGATATTACACTGGAAACTGCATCAACGTCTTCAGAGCCAATTGCTTTGAGCAGTGGAGTGGTTGATTTAAGTGGAAAGAAAGTTACGATAACCGCACCATGTGGTATGATTGACAGTGGAGTATCCACACTGAACCTGACACAGACAGAAGGAGACCTTGCATTAAGTTCTGCATCTGATTATTATCCAATTTTCCATGCAGAAAATGTTACCCTGAAAAATACCGGTGGAAAGGTGGAACTGGAAAATACCAGCACAGGGGTGTTGACTGACAGTAATCTTACGATTGAAGCTGCAGGAGATATTTCTTTAAAATCAGCGAAGGGAATAACAAGCAAGAGTAATCCACAGGTGAGCTTAACTTCAACCAATGGGGATGTTACAATTGAACAGACCGCAACCCCTGTCATGGCAAACGGTAAGCTGACGATTCAGGCATTGGCAGGAGCAATAAGCATTTCAACCAATGCGACTGTACCGATGTTTCAGGCAGAACTTGATATAAAGGCAAAGAATGATGTGACACTGAAACAGAATGGAACAACAGATTCATCACTTACCTGGGGCGGAGCCGGTGGAAGTATTGAGAGTACCGATGGGAATATTACAATAGAACAGGAAAGCAGCACATATGTGATTTCAACTTTGAATGCAGTCAGCCTGAATGCAGGTGGAACGGTTACGGTAAAGAGAAATACAGAAGGAACAGCATTAGCTTCCATGGTGAATGGGATTCCTGCAACAGGTGTAATCCAGCTTGTAGACGGCACAAAGAAAGGAGCCATCGTAGATGGAACCGTATATACTGCCAGCGGATGTACGCATCCAAAGCGTATCAATGGAAAATGTGTTGTATGTGATGACCAGGAGCCGGTGGCAGCTATTGTAGATGCCAACGGAAATGTAACAGATTATAACAGTCTGTCCAATGCATTCCACAATGCCAATGAATACAATACCGTAAAATTATTTGTTGATTATAAGAACAGCAGTGAATCAATTGATTTATCCTCTGTATATAAGGCTGTAAATCTTGATTTAAATGGAAAGAGTTTAACATTAGATGCATTCAATATCATGAATCACTTAAGCGTTTCCAATGGAAAGCTTAACCTGAGTACGCTCAATGATGCAAATACTAGTCTTTCTGATAAATGTACATTAGAAAATGTGGAAGCGGATATCCATGACATAAGTTGGACTGCAAATGGTGGTCTGGAATTAAAGAGCAGTACACTTCATGTAGGTTCACAGGCATCTCCTTGCTCATTCTTTGTAGAAATGATTACAATAGCACCGGATGACGATTCTGTAATTACACTAGAAAACATGATAAGTGGTCTGGCAAACTATAAAAATGTACCAGCAATGGAACAGGCATTGGACAAATTAATTCCTTTCGGATATTCAGTTTTTGTTGATACTGATATTACAGTACTGGATGAATCCGGAAATCGTGCCAAAAATCTGGTACTTCGTAATAAGAAGCTGGCAGAAGCGGACATTACTTTAAGCCCGGCTGCCTTTGTCTATGATGGCACAGGAAAAGAGCCGGCTGTAACCGTAACGTATGATGGAATGACATTAACTGAAGGAAGGGATTTTACGGTTACTTATGTTGATAATATTGAAGTGGGTGATACAGCTGCAGCAATTATCAGTGGTTCCCGCTTTTTAGACAGTGTAACAAAATACTTCAGCATTACCAAAGCACATCGTGGAGCACCAACAGGACTTACCGCAGTAGCAGAAACCCTTGATGGCAAAAATGATGGAAAGATTCGTGGTGTGAATGCGGAAATGGAATACAGTATTGATGGAACTACCTATACCGCAATTACAGAAAATGAATTGACCGGACTTGCCGACGGAACTTATCTGGTACGTTATCAGGAAACACGCAATTATTATGCGTCTTCTGCAACACAGATTGTAGTAGAAAAAGGACTTCCTTCTTCCGACAGCTTAAACCCGTCAAACCCGGGCGGCGGAAACAATCCGGAAAATACACCAGGTGGAAGCATGCCAAATGAAAATAATAATGGAACTACATTAACCACCGGAAGTAATGTTGTTATAACATTGCCGGGCGCATCTTCGGTACAGACACCGGCAGCAACAACGTCTGATAGCAGCACACAGGTTAAAACCGGAGACGACAATCAGATATTCCTATATCTTCTTGTACTGATTGCTGCGGCAGGAGTGGCTGCGGGAGCATATGGCAGATTAAATGCAGGACGCCGTATGAAATAAGTGAAAAGGGATATATCGGAAATAGAAAAGTCATGAAATGAAAAATAAAAATGCTGTACTTTCAGAAATGGGAGTGCAGCATTTTTCTGTTGCAAAGAACATAAGGACGCGGTAAAATGTAGCGTAGTCAAAGAAGAGGAGATAGAAGATGCTGACACAGTTTTCAAGAACCGAACTATTGCTTGGAAAAGAAGCAATGGAAAAATTAAAGAATGCAAAGGTTGCAGTATTTGGAATTGGCGGAGTAGGTGGATATGTCTGCGAAGCACTGGTAAGAAGCGGAGTTGGAGCTTTTGATCTGATTGATGATGACAAGGTATGTCTGACGAATCTCAACCGCCAGATTATTGCAACCAGAAAGACTGTTGGAAAATATAAAACAGACGTCATGAAAGACCGTATTTTAGAGATTAATCCGGATGCCAGGGTAGAAGTGCATAAATGCTTTTTCCTGCCGGAAAATGCGGATGAATTTCCTTTTGAAGAGTATGATTATATCGTAGATGCAGTAGATACGGTAACAGCGAAGATTTCACTGGTTATGAAGGCACAGGAGATGAATGTGCCGATTATCAGCAGTATGGGAGCCGGAAATAAGTTAGATGCCAGCCAGTTTCGTGTGGCAGATATTTATAAGACAAAGGTATGCCCGTTGGCAAAAGTAATGCGCCGTGAGTTAAAGAAACGTGGCGTAAAGAAGCTTAAGGTGGTTTATTCCGAAGAGCAGCCAACCAGACCAGTCGAAGACATGGCAATCAGCTGTAGAACCAACTGTATCTGTCCGCCGGGAGCAGCCCATAAATGTACGGAGCGGCGTGATATTCCGGGCAGTGTGGCATTTGTGCCATCTGTCGCTGGACTGATTATCGCAGGTGAAGTAGTAAAGGATCTGGCAGCAAAATAAGAAACAGATAAAGAAAACCGGATGTGGAATCACATCCGGTTTTCTGTTTCTATTGATTTCCTTATCAGGAAAATTATTTCTGAGGACCTGCAGAAACAAGAGCTTTACCAGCTTCGTTTCCTTCGTATTTAGCAAAGTTCTTGATGAATCTGTCAGCAAGATCTAATGCTTTTGTCTCCCATTCAGAAGCATCTGCGTAAGTATCACGAGGATCTAAGATGCCTGAATCAACGCCTGGAAGCTCTGTAGGAACTTCAAAGTTGAAGAATGGAATCTGTTTTGTAGGAGCGGTTAAGATAGCTCCGCTTAAGATAGCATCGATGATACCACGGGTATCTTTGATGGAGATACGTTTTCCGGTTCCGTTCCATCCTGTATTTACGAGGTAAGCCTTAGCTCCGCTCTTTTCCATTTTCTTAACAAGCTCTGCAGCGTATTTTGTAGGATGCAACTCTAAGAAAGCCTGTCCGAAACATGCTGAGAAAGTAGGTGTAGGCTCTGTGATTCCACGCTCTGTACCAGCAAGTTTTGCTGTAAATCCAGACAGGAAGTAGTACTGAGTCTGCTCTGGAGTTAAGATAGATACTGGAGGCAGTACTCCGAATGCATCTGCGGAAAGGAAGATGACATTCTTAGCTGCTGGAGCAGAAGAGATCGGGCGGACAATGTTCTTAATGTGGTTGATTGGGTAAGATACACGGGTGTTTTCTGTTACGCTCCTATCAGAAAAATCGATTTTTCCGTTAGCATCTAATGTTACGTTCTCAAGAAGAGCGTCACGTCTGATCGCATTGTAGATATCCGGCTCGGAATCTTTGTCAAGGTCGATAACCTTAGCGTAGCATCCACCCTCGAAGTTGAATACGCCGTTGTCATCCCAACCATGCTCGTCATCACCGATTAAGAGACGCTTAGGATCGGTTGAAAGGGTTGTCTTACCTGTTCCGGAAAGTCCGAAGAAGATAGCGGTGTTTTCACCGTTCATATCTGTGTTAGCAGAGCAGTGCATGGAAGCGATGCCCTTTAATGGCAGATAGTAGTTCATCATAGAGAACATACCTTTTTTCATTTCTCCGCCGTACCATGTATTAACGATAACCTGCTCACGGCTTGTAATGTTGAACATTACTGCTGTCTCAGAGTTTAATCCTAATTCTTTGTAGTTTTCAACTTTTGCTTTAGAAGCATTGTAAACGATGAAGTCCGGCTCAAAGTTCTTTAATTCTTCTTCAGTAGGCTGGATGAACATATTTGTTACGAAATGTGCCTGCCAAGCTACTTCTACGATGAAACGGATAGCCATACGGGTATCTTTGTTAGCACCACAGAAAGCATCTACTACATAAAGTTTTTTGTTAGAAAGTTCTTTGATAGCGATGTCTTTTACAGCACTCCATGCTTCCTCAGATGCTGGATGGTTGTCGTTCTTGTATTCATCAGATGTCCACCATACAGTGTCTTTGGAGTTCTTGTCCATAACGATGAATTTGTCTTTAGGGGAACGACCTGTATAAATACCAGTCATAACATTGACTGCGCCAAGTTCACTTTCCTGACCTTTTTCATAGCCTTCCAGTTCTGGCTTGGTCTCTTCTGCGAATAATGTTTCGTAGGATGGGTTGTAGACAATTTCTGTTGTTCCAGTAATGCCATACTTGCTTAAATTGATTTCTGCCATTTTGTTTTTACCTCTTTCCTTTAAATATAGTAATATGATAATCGCCCGCAAAAAGCAGGTTTTTATGATATCTTGACTGAGAAACTATAAATCCTAGTTACGTCATCACAATTATTATACATAAATAAGTCATAAAATCAATAAAAAAACTGCGAAATTTTTATAAAGTGAAGAAAGTTGAAAGATTTTCCCTCTAAAGAATTAGCCTCCTGCTTAAAAATGCTGCCATATAATTCGGCAGAAGTCCGTTGCGGCAGAACCCCAGACAAGCTATAATACAAAGTAAGAGAAAAATATAATCTTACTTTGTAGGATAATCTTGTATAGAAAAGGAGCACATGGGCTATGAAGATATTTCACTTATCCGACCTTCACATCGGATTGAAATTAATGAATCATGATTTAAGGGAAGACCAGGAATATATCCTGCATCAGATTGTAGAGCGGGCCAGAGAAGAAAAACCGGATGCCATTTTGATTGCAGGAGATATTTATGATAAAGCAGTGCCGGCGGCAGAGGCAGTAGAGGTATTCGATCATTTTATCAATGAACTGACGGAGATGGTGCCGGAGGCTGTCCTTATGATGATTAGCGGAAACCATGACAGCGCACCAAGAGTGAACTGTTTCCGAAGCATTTTATCAAGACAGCATTTATATATGATAGGGAAGCCGCCTGAGACGAAAGAGGAATACATTGAGAAAGTGACATTGACGGATAAGTATGGAAAAGTGAATTTTTATCTTCTGCCATTTGTGAAGCCGTCTATGGTAAAGCAGATTGTGGGAACGGATGAAAATGATAACAATCTTTCTTATGATGCAACTTTGCATAAGCTTCTGGAAAGAGAAAATGTAAATGAAGCAGAGAGGAATGTGCTGGTGAGCCACCAGTTCTATCTGCCGGCAGGAAAAGCGGCGGAGGATGTTGAGCGGATGGATTCCGAAATCCGCACCGTGGGAAATATTGATGAAGTGTCTGCGGATGTGTTGGAGCGGTTTGACTATGCGGCATTGGGACATATTCATAAGCCTATGACCGTGGGAAAAGAGTGTTATCGTTACTGTGGAACACCTCTTGCCTGCTCCGTCAGTGAAGCGGGACAGAAAAAAGGCATTATTATGGTGGAACTGGAAGAAAAGGGCAGGCTTTCCACCGGAGTAATTCCGTTAAAACCACTGCGTCAGGTGTGTATTGTGGAAGGGGAATTAGAAGAAGTATTAAAGCAGCCATCCGATAATTTTGTAACTGTGATTCTTACCGATAAGGTGGATGTCAATGTCTTTGACATGCAGGACCGGCTGCGTCATGCATTTCCCAATTTGCTGGAAATCCGAAGAGAAACGCTGTACAAAGCCAATTATGAAATGGAAAAATTCCGGCATGAGGCAGAGCTTGATGCCTTTTCGTTATGCTGTGAGTTTATTGGAAAGATGAACGAGGAAGAGAGAGAAATTCTTAAGGAAGTCATCAATAAAGTAGAGGAGGAGAGTGAGTTATGAGACCATTAACCTTGGAAATGCAGGCATTTGGGTCCTATGGAGACCGGACGAAAATTGATTTTCGAAAACCATCCCAGAATTTATTTCTGATTACCGGAGATACCGGTTCCGGCAAGTCCACTATTTTTGATGCCATAGCCTTTGCGTTATATGGAGAAGCCAGTTCCACAGCTAATAAAAAAAGTGGAACAGAGCTGCAGAGTCAGTTTGCCACAGCAGGCGCAGAGCCTTATGTGGAATTGAAATTCTGTGAAGGAACAGAAGAAAGCGGCGTCTATACAGTGCGCCGTGTGCCAAGACATGTCCGCCCATTGAAGCGGGGAAGCGGTGAAAAAGAAGAAAGCGAATCCGTCACCTTAATCATGCCGGATGAAATCGTTTATTCGCAAAAGGAAACGAATCAGAAAATCATTGATATTGTCGGGCTGAACAAGGGGCAGTTTATGCAGGTGGCAATGATTGCCCAGGGAGAATTTATGGAACTGCTCCGGGCAAAATCCGATGAGAAAAAAGTGATTTTCCGAAAATTATTCCACACAGAAAAATATGAAAAGATTGCCAATGAATTAGGAGACCGGAAAAGAAAATTAGATGCAGAGATTGCCACAATCCGTACGAAGTTTCATGCCAAAGCTGAGAATGCGGACATACCGGAAGCCTTTGAAGAAGCCGAAGCCCTGTTGGCATTGAAAAAGAAGATGCAGCAGGCGGATGCAAAAGCACCGGAGATGGAACGCTTTTTAGAATTGATGCAGCAATTGTGCCAGTATCTTAAGGAAGAGGGAAAGAAGAAAAAGAAGGAAGCAAAAGAAGCGGAAAAACTGCGGGAGCATTGCCGGAGTGCGTTGCAGGAAGCGGAAAATCTGCAAAAATCCTTTACCCAGATGGAAGAAGCACAGCGGGAGTTAGCACGCCTTTTTGAAGCGGAAGAGGAGATAAAAGAGACTGCCCGGTTAGAGCAGATGATAAAGCTTGCCTATGATGCAAAGCAGCTCTATCAGCAGTATGAAGAAGCGGTAAAGAGGCTGGAGAATTTAAAGGCAGAACAGCAGAAATTAGAAGAAAAGCTGCCGGAGGTAAAGAAAGCTTTAAAAGAGGCAGAAAAGGAAAGAAACTTAGCAGAGGCGGAAAAGGAAACACAGCAGAAGAATTACAGTATTATAGAAGAAAAAGTAAATCGCACGAAAGCGGCATTGAAAGAAATAAGAAAGGCTGCACAGGAAGTAGAGCAGAGTAAAGATGCTTTGCAGCAGGCGGAAGAGACGGAAAAAGAGACAAAAGAAAAAAGCACTGTCTTAGAGCAGAATATCGTGCAGTGGAAGAAAGAAGCAGAAGCCTTCGAAGAAATTGAAGTAAGGCAGTTACAGATTACCGGAAAGAAAAATGCTCTTGCAGAAATCGAAGATGCCGTAGCAGAGATTACAGAATCAAAGCAGCTTCTTGGTAAAGAAAAGAAACAGGAGGAACATGCAAAAGAGATTTATCGGGAAGCATCCGGACAGTATCAGGCAAAGCAGCAGGAATACGAAGCATATCGTAAGCGATTTTTCGATGCGCAGGCAGGTATTTTAGCAAAGGAATTAAAAGAGGGAGAGCCATGCCCGGTCTGCGGTTCCATGGAACATCCAAAGCCATGCATTGCGGTAGAAATGCAGGAAGAATTAAGCCGGGAAATGTTAGAAGCTTTAGAAAAAACGATTGCAAAGTTACAACAGAAGCAGGAAGCGGCATCTACAGAAGCCGGTGCATGCCACGTAAGAAGAGAGAACCGGGAGAAAGAGTTGGCAGAAAGAAAGGAAAAGTGCCGGAATAAAATAGAAGACTTTGGAAAGGAAGCAAACCCGGCAGCCGATAATGAAATAGAACCGTGGCTTGTCGCGCAAAAGAAAAAGCTTGCAAAAGAAGAAGAAACACTTTCTCAGGAGATAAAAAAGAAGAAGGAATTGTCTCATAAATTAGAAGAGGCAGAAGCAAAAAAGATTGCACTTCAAAAAGAAGAGACAGAAGCAACAGAAAAGAAGCTATTGGCAAAAGAGCAGTTTGACCGTTGTCAGGCAGCTTACACAGAGCGGAACCGCACCCTTGACTATACATCTGAAAAAGAAGCGGATGAAGTCTTGGCAGAAGCACAGCAGAAGAAGGCTTCTGCAGAAAGTGCATATGCAAAGGCTGATAAAGAAAAGAGCCGTTTAGAGGAAGAGAAAACCGGTACACAGACAGGCATTGTCCGTTGTGAAAGAGAACTTCCGGAATGGAAAAAGGAAGCAGAAGCCAAGCAGCAAAAATATGATTTATATATAGAAGAAAAAGATATTTCCAAACTGGAATGGCAGACTCTGGTGGAGCAGTATTCGATAGATGCCATGGAAGAGATGCGGCAGAAAAGGGAAGATTATCAGAATCAGAAGACGATGTATCAGAGCCGCTATGAGACAGCGAAAGAAACTGTAGGAGAGAAAGAAAAACCGGACGTAGAGAAGCTTTCAGAGGAACTTAAGGCAGCAGAGGAGCAGAGTAAGCTTGCAGGCAGGGCGGCCAATGAGTGGGAGATTTCTAATCAGAAGGATACGGAAATCTTAGAAGCGGTAGAGGAAATATGGAGCGGGCGGCAGCAGGTATTAGAGCAGCACAACCGTATAACACGGCTTTATACTGTCATTTCCGGAAATGTGTCCGGCAGCCGTATGGATTTGGAGACCTTTGTGCAACGTTATTATCTGGAGCGGATTCTTTATGCAGCAAACCGCCGTTTTGAAGAAATGTCAGCAGGACAGTTTGAACTCAGAATGTTTGATGAGAAGAAGGCTGCAATCGGAAAGAACAAGGGACTTGACCTTATGGTATATTCCAATGTAACCGGAAAAGAGCGGGAAGTCCGTACGCTTTCCGGAGGAGAATCCTTTATGGCGGCGTTATCCATGGCATTGGGCATGGCAGATGAGATTCAGGAAAATTCTGCTGCCATACATCTTGATATGATGTTTATTGATGAAGGCTTTGGTTCCCTGGATGAGCATGCAAGAGAGCAGGCAGTCCGGGTATTAAAAGAGATGGCAGGCGGCTCAAAGCTTATTGGAATCATTTCCCATGTAACAGAATTAAAGCAGGAAATGGAAGACCAGCTTCTTATTACAAAAGATGAAGAAGGAAGCCATGTCCGCTGGCAGTTAAGCTAGCGGATAGGCTCCCTGTTCTAACATTTCCGTCACCATGGAAGCCATAGCGGAAGGATGTTCTTTCATTCCGTTTTGCAGCCATTTTAAGAAAACATTATAGAGCGCACCGGAATAGAAGTAGACTTTATACCGGTGAATATCATTATAAGGCATGTCACCCATATGATTTTCTAATTCCTGATCAAAAAGGTCTAAGTAAATGTATGCAAGACCTGCCTTATATACACTTAAAATAAATTTCTTGTAAGTCTTAAAATACCGGAAAATCAGTAAAATTGCCTCATAGCTGAAAAAGTCATTTTCAAGCTTTTCTGCCCTCTTCCGGTATTCTTCCATAATATCGTCCGTAATTTTAATCAACACTTCTTCCTTGGAATGAAAATTCCGGTAATAGGAAGCTCTTGCTACTCCGGCAGTGGTAATAATATCGGTTACGGATATATCGGAAAATGCTTTGGTGTCCATGAGTTTGGTCAGGGCACGGGCAATCTTTAATTTTACCTGGCGGTTTGCTTCGTATCGTTTGTCTGTTTCTTTCATTTAAATGCTCCTGTTCGTATGTGCTATGGATGTGTGCCGGTGGGTGGGACAGTCGCTTTATATTTGTTATTACGATTTGTATTTGATACATACATTGCTTCTAACGTCAAAGAGCGGTTTTTCTTGCACTGCATTTTTCTTTTGCCGATAAAGCCTGTCTTTCCAATGTTTGACAGTATGCCGGACTCTGTTCGCCTGAATGCGGATACGATATATGTAGTCTGTTAGAGACGCTTAGAATTCCGGCAGCAACCGGCAACGCTGGCACAGGGACGTGCCAGCGAGGCACATCTTAAGCATGGATGCGAATATGTGCCGGGTGCCGGAAGATATGGAAACTTTAACGGAATTCTTAGCGTCTCTTTCAGACGGAATGTGGTATCCGCATCAGACGGACAGAGCCGGCATCCGGTCAAAGCAACGGAAAGTACAGCCTGACAGCAAGAAAAATACAGTGCTAAGAAAAATAACGCTCTTTGCGTAATGAACCAATGCACATATCAAATGCAAATCGTAAGAAACGAATATCATATTCTGTCCCACCCACCGGCACCACATCCGTATCATGATACAAAATGATATAAAATGTCTCACATCAAACCGTTGAAAAAAGGGAAAACTATGCTACAATGCTATTTATGCAACCACAACAATGTGATATAAATTATCTCACATATAGTGTGGCATAGATACAGACAACAGTCAAGAGATGGAGACGAAAATGAAGATAATTACAGATACAGGATCTGATATATTAGAAACCGAAGCAAAGGCAATGGGCGTGGATCTGGTGCCGATTTCGGCAAACTTTGAAGATGTTATATTTGACCGGAATACAGAAGAGAATTTTAAAGCATTTTATGAGAAACTGCGCAGAGAGGAACAACTTCCGGTATCCAGCCAGCCATCACCGGCAGCATTTTTAGAAAAGTATGAAGCGGCAGAAGAAACAGGGGAAGAAGTGTTGGTGATTCTTATTTCCTCGAAGCTTTCGGGAACTTATAATGGGGCAGTGCTGGCGAAGGAAATGTGCGGATATGAAAAGATATATATCGTGGATTCCCTGCAGGCATCCTTATCCTTGCGGCTTCTGGTGGAGTATGCCGTGAAGTTAAAAGAAGAAGGCAAAAGTGCAGAAGAGATTGCAGGAATCTTGGAAGAAGTAAAGAGCCGCACCTATCTTACAGGTGTTCCGTCCACATTATTATATTTGAAAAAGGGCGGACGTATTTCTCCGGTAGTTGCAGCAGTGGGAAATGTAATGGGAATCAAGCCGGTGCTGCTGCTCCGGAATGGAGAGATTGAAGGATATTCCAAAGCCCGCGGCATGAAAGCGGCCAAAAGCGGAATGCAGGCATTCTTAAAAAAAGGAGAAGTGGATTGCTGCATGCCGGTAGAATTTGCTCACAGCAATAACCCGGAAATGGGAGAGGAATTCCGGAAAGAAACCATGGAAGCTTTTTCCCTGACAGAAAGCAGCTTACATGAAGTTGGAATGGCAATCGGAACCCACATCGGACCGGATGCACTTCTGATGGCATTTATTTTAAAAGAAAGCATGAAATAAGAATTTTCAGATTTAAGGATTCTTTAATAATTGATTCGTTATAGTAGAACCAGCAAAGGAAATAAAACTTTGCCGGTTCTTTTTTGCTTTACAGGAAATTGCCTGCAAAGTAAAAAACGCTCCGCGAGGATGCACACTGCGGCACGAAACTTGCAAAGCGCGTTTCACGTAGTTGAGGTATACTAAGAGGATAGAAAGGAGCAGAAGATGTTTTGGGATATCTTACGCAAAGACTTAAAGCGAAAGAAAACAATTAATATTGTAATTTTGCTGTTTATTATTTTAGCTGCCATGTTTGTGGCAAGCGGGCTGAACAATGTACTGACGGTAGTAAATGGAACCGATTATTATCTTAATCAGGCAGACATTGGAGATTATGTAGTACTGACCCAGCAGGGGGATGGCGGTGTGCCGGAGCTTTTGGATACCTGTCAGTATGTAAAAGACTACCGCATGGATCATATTATGTATGCAACCAAGGGGAATATCAAGGCAGAGGGAAAAGAACTTGATATGGCAAACAAGGCAATGATCATAGAATCCATTTCCGAAAGTGAGATACATTTTTTTACAAAGGATAATAAGGAGCTTACAAAAGTGCCTGAGGGTGAGGTCTATGTCACAGGAAATTTCTTAGATGCAAATGCTTTAAGAGAGGGAGATAAACTTACGATTACCCATGGCAAAAACAGTGTGGAGCTTACGATTGCCGGAAAAGCAAAAGATGCGCTGCTGGGTTCTGAATTTATGGGAAATAAAAGATTTATTTTAAATGAAGCGGATTATCAGAAATTTGCATCGGATGAAAGTCTTGCAGAATACCGTGGCGAGATCATTTATATTGACACAGACAATCCATCGGAAATAGCCTCTTTATTAAGCAATGCATCCAACATCCTATTTAACCGGGGACGGGGCATTTTTAAATTGTGTTATGTCATGGATATGATTGTGGCATTTGTGGTGCTGGTTTTAAGTGTATGTCTGATGATAGTATCCTTTGCAGTGTTGAAATTTACGATTACTTTTACGGTGACAGAGGAATACCGGGAAATCGGTGTCATGAAAGCCATCGGAATTACGGATTTTAAGATACGAAGCCTTTATCTTGTAAAATATCTGATGCTGGCTGTTGTGGGAGCAGCAATTGGATTCCTGGCAAGCATCCCATTTGGCAATATGCTGCTGCAGTCTGTGACAGAAAATATGATGTTGGGAAACAGTCATGCCATTACGGTAAATTTCATGGGCGCAGTCATTGTTATTGCAGTTACTATCTGGTTTGCATACCGATGTACCGGAAAAGTAAAGAAGCTGACACCGGTGGATGCTATTCGAAACGGTCAGTCCGGAGAACGCTTTAAAAAGAAATCCATTTACCGGCTGGGAAAAAGCCGTTTTAACAGTACCTGGTATCTGGCAGTCAATGATATTTTAAGCAGTCCAAGACGGTTCCTTACGATTATATTGTCCTTTTTCCTCTGTTCCGTTTTTATGCTGGGAGTGGTTATTACAACAGATACCATGAAAAGTAAGAATCTGATTACGACATTTGGAAAAGAAAGTGATGTCTACATATCAGATGTATCACAGGCAATGGGGAATATGGCAGGAAAGACCCGGGCTGATTTGGCAAAAGAATTAGATGACCTGGCAGAAGAACTTACGGAAGAAGGCATGCCATCGGAAATGTCTGTTGAGATACAGTATACTATAAAGATAAACTTTCACAGCTTCATATAGGGTTTAACATGGGGGAGTATCAGAATTTTCTGGTGAAAGCAGATACAGAACGTTTGCTGGAAGTATTGCAGAATATCATAGAAAATGCTATAAAATATGGTAGTGACAAAAAAATTGGTATATCAATTTCGAAAGAAGAAGACTGTGTGCTGATTACCGTGGAAAATACAGGAGAAGTTCTTCCGGCAGAAGAACTTCCGCACCTTTTTGACAGCTTCTATCGTGGCTCCAATGCAGGAAGCCAGGAAGGAAGCGGACTGGGGCTCTATATATGCAGAAAGCTGATGCATAAAATGAACGGGGATGTTTTTCTGAAACAGGAAGAAAATCTTTTTTCGGTAACTGTGGTAGTGGGTATGGCAAATTAGTCAATGAAAAAGGCAGGAAGAAAATGTAATATGATAAAAGCAGTTTTATTTGATATGGACGGAACACTCATTGATACAGAGAAATACTATAGAATCTGCTGGCCTAAGGCAATGGCGCATTTTGGCTATGAAATGAGTGATGAGCAGGCATTGTCCATGCGTTCCTTAGGACAACCCTTTGCACCGACGCATTTAAAGGAAATGTTTGCAGATGAGAATCTTGACTATCCGGCTATCCGGGCTTACCGGAAGGAATTGATGGAGGAATATCTTGCAAAGAACGGTATTGAGATAAAAAGAGGAGCTGTTGAGTTATTGAATTTCTTAAAAGAAAAGAAAATCCGGCGGGCAGTTGCAACGGCAACCGACATGGAACGGACAGAAAGATATTTAAAGCAGATAGGACTATATCCGTACTTTGATGAAATCATCAGTGCAACCATGGTAGAACACGGAAAGCCGGCACCGGATATCTATACTTTTGCATGTGCACAACTTGGACTTGCTCCGGAAGAATGCCTTGCGGTGGAGGATTCGCCCAATGGGGTTATGAGTGCTTGTCAGGCAGGCTGTCAGGTGGCAATGGTTCCGGATCAGACACAGCCGGATGATGAATTAAAAAAGAAACTTACGATATGTGCAAATACACTGGATGAATTGAAAATTTTATTTTCATAAAATGGGAGAGGTAAGATGAATTTTTTATTTGATACTTCAATTGATGTGAACCGCAGACAGTTTTATGTGCTGGCAATGGGAAGCTGTATCGGAAATCTGGCAGGATTTATTGGAAATGCATTGATTTTCGGATGGAACGGAACAACGATTTTCTGTGGAATCTGTATGTTACTTATGGCCGCAGGAAGTTTCATTGGAATTAAAAAAGGTCAGATACGTTATGCGTCTTATTTAATGATAGCAGTATTAAGCCTTGTGGAATTTCCAACACTATATTATATATATCAGACGGGAACGATTGTATACATGGTACTTGCGATGGTAGCAATTGCGATTTTTATTCCAACCGGAAATGCAATCCGGTTTGCCGGCATAGTAATTGTCGCCGATGTGGCAGCAGTTATTTTAGCCTATATGAGACCGCTGGAAAGTGAAAAACTGTCAAAAGAAGTCGTGCTGCAGAGCACACTTTGTTCCCTGCTGATCGTTTTACTTTGTGTCTTTTTGATTTCTATCCTGCTTCAGATGCAGAGACAGAGGCAGGAAGAAGAAGTAAAGAAGTTGAATGAACAGTTGAAAGATGCCGCAGATAAAGATGCACTGACCGAACTCTATAATCGTCGTTATTTAAATCAGTATCTGGGAGAACTTATTCTGGATGAGAAGGAAGAATTTGATGCGGTACTGATTGATCTTGACTTCTTTAAACATGTGAATGACAATTACGGACATGGGTTTGGAGACATTATTCTGGTGGAATTTGCAAGACTTTTAACGAAGCATGTAAAGAATAAAGGTATCGCGGTACGCTTTGGCGGAGAAGAATTTATGCTGGTTTAAAAGGGGATGAACACGGATGAAATCGGTAAAATGCTAGAGCATATAAGACGGGAATATAAAGAATTTACAAAGCATGAAAAGAATATCGAATGCTCTTTCAGCAGCGGAGTACAGCATTATACAGAAGGAATTGCTGTTACGGTATTATACCGCTTAGTGGATGAGAAACTCTATACGGCAAAGGAGCGGGGAAGAAACCAGGATGTCTTTGATTTAGAATAATAGAAAGATAAAAAAGGGGCGAGAAATGAAAAGGAACATCAGGAGGATTCGTTTATGAAAGGGAAAAAGTTTTTAGCAATGATATTAAGTGCAGCGTTGGGAATGTCAACGTTTGCGGCTTGCGGAAGAAAAGTCGTGGAGCCGGAGAAAAAGACCACAGAAACAGAGGCTGAGACTGAGACGGAAGAAACGGAAAACTCAGAAGAGGTGACAGAGGAGACAGAAACGGAAAATGTGGATGAAGATGACATTTTTGCACAGCTTGCAGGAGAAAGCTTTATGTTTACCAGCGGAGCCGGTGCATGGGATTCTACATTGATTTTATCCGAGGATGGCTCTTTTGTGGGAAATTATCATGATGCAGATGCAGGAGATAGCGGGGATGGATATCCAAATGGAACCCTTTACTATTGTGATTTCTATGGAAAATTCACCCAGCCGGAAAAGATAAATGATTATACCTATGAGATGCAGTTGGAGAATATTGCAACGAAGGAAACAGAAGGCGACACGGAAATTAAAGGCGGCGTGAAATATATTTACACGGGACCGGCTGGTTTGGAAGAGGTTTATGATTTATATATTTATCTGCCGGGTGCACCGTTAGATGAATTGCCGGAAAGATTCCTGGACTGGGCATCCATTGGTCTTACCGATGAGGATACGACGCTTCCATTCTATGCAATTTTTAATACGCTGACCTTTGATACCTTTTTAGGACCGAGTGGAGATAAGGTTACGGTAAATGATAAAACCACAACTTCCGATGTATCCATAGAGAGTGAATTGCAGAAAATCGAGGAGAAAGCAGCAGCCATGCAGGAAGACCTTTCCAGTGGAGAACTGACACAGCAGGAAATGAATACCCTGTCTCTGCAGTTGTATCAGTTGTGGGATAATGAGCTGAATTCTATCTGGAGCCGTTTAAAAGAGACTTTGGATGAGGACACTATGACGACTCTTACCCAGGAAGAGCGTGACTGGATTAAGACAAAAGACAGTGCAGTAGAGGAAGCCGGTAAAGATGCCGAGGGCGGAAGCCTGCAGCCATTATTGGAAAATGATAAGGCGGCAGAATTAACAAGAAACAGGGTATATGAACTGGCAGAGTATTTGAAATAAAAAGATATTTTAGCGAGGGAAAATGGTTACATTAAATGATTACTTATACTCCGGAGCAACGGTGTTCCGGATATTGAAAAAGTATACGCAGGACCTCCGGGCATCCGCAAAAGTATCAAAAAATGAAGTGGATCTGGTGCACTGCAATTTCCTGATTCAGATTATGGAACTGTTAGAGCACAATGATTTCCTGACAGCGCAGTCCCAGAAAATCCGTGAGTTCTACAAATATATGGCAATGGAATATCCGTATCTTTCCTTTACTTTTAAAGGAAGAATCAAGTCACTGATTCGTGCGGAGGGCAAATTCAACGGCTATATTGTAGAGTACATTTATGATTATTATAAAAAGCATAAAAGCTATCCGGACATTGCAGAATTAAAGGAAAAGCTGAACTGCTTCCGTGATCTGATTGCATACCGGATTGTGATTTCCATGCCACGGTGTCATTTGAAAAATCATGAGAATCGCGAAGAAGAGGAATTAAAGCACCTTTATCAGATTGCAAATGTGCTGCCACAGTTTTTAGAGGAGCGTGGATTTACGGCAGAGCCGACAGGCGGTGTCTTAGGAAGCAGTTCCCCGCTTTTGGATGATGCTGTAAAACCATATTACCGGGATTATATCACCAGCGAAAAGGAGGACGATTACAAATCCTTACATATTACTTTTTATGATAACAGTGCGAGATGTTATGTGGAAATGCAGCTTCGCACAAAGCAGATGGACGATATTGCAGAAATCGGTTCCGCCAATCATATTAATTATGAGAAAAAGCAGGAAGCATCCAGAGCACGCCGGGATACCATCCCGGAGGGAGAATGCATTTATTTTGATGAAGCTTATGAACGGTGCAGGCGTTTGCAGGAACTGGAGCTTTCCGGTGTGGATGTCGACATGTTTACAGCAGTAAGCAACAGCCTGATGAATGACGGCTGCGGCTTATACCGGGGAAGACTGATTCTTCCTTATGAGCATTTGTCGAGATTTCAGAATGATTTGATTGATTAGAAATAGAACAGAATGGAAGCGTATGAAACGGAGAAGGCAGCTATGGGTGAAAATATGGAAAAGGAACAATGGATGAAAGAGAGTCTCCAGATGCAGAAGGCAAGCTGGATTCAGGATGAAATCACAAAGCGAAGAGAGCGGGAAGATGAGTTGCTGCAGCAGATTTTTATGGAACAGAAAATGTTGCAGGAACTGGACGAAGACATGGACGAAAATATGGCACATGCCAGAGAAGGCCGCAAATACCGGGAGGACATGAAGGAGCGGGTCAATGACCGGGTATATGAAATCCATGACCTGAGTGCAGATAAGCGAGAGGGAATGCGGGAATATAAATATGCATACCGCAGAGGCTACGCCCTTGCCATGTTTTTCTTTTCACTGGCATTGTGCGTCTTTGTAGGCTTTTTACATGGAATTACTTCACAAATCTGTCTGATGCTGATGTTCTTTACCGGCGTGCAGGCTGCCATTTTTGTACATCAGAAGCAGTGCTTCTTTCTCTGGAGACTCATCTGCGATATTTTCTCAGCAGTAGTTTTCCCGGTGATGCTGGTTCTCTTTATCGGCTATGAATTAAAGTACGGCTTCTATGATTTTCTGCTTCCAATCTGCCTTATCGTAGGACTGGTGCTGCTGGCACTTACCACAGCATCCTATTTCCTCTACGATCCATACCGCAGTGCCCGCCGCAGAGTCGGTGATGCCAAGAGCATGATCCGTTCTATCGAGCGTTCCGCCAAAAAACAGGTCAAGAAGAGCCAGAAGCAGCAGGCGAAAGACGAGCTTCGCCAGAACCGCCTGCAGCAGAAGGAGCAGGATAAAGCCGAGAAGCTTCGCATCAAAGAAGAGCAACGCCAGGAAAAAGAGCTTAAGAAAGCCGCTCAGCGCGAAGAACAGCAAAAACTCCGTGACGCAAAGAAGCAGGAAGCCTTAGAAAACCGCGAAGAGAAGAAGCTTGCTCTCAAGGACGCTGTGGCAGCCAAGAAGGAGCAGTTCCGGGAGAAGTTCCGGAAGGATGGGGGAGTGGAAGAAACGGAAGAAAAGGAGAAGGAGAAAGAGGAAGAGGAAGAGGGCGTTTTGGCTTCGAATGAAGGTGTGGAAGATACAGAAAATACAGAGCAGGGAGAGGCAGTAGTTGTGGAAGATGCGGTGCAGGAAGAAAATGGGGTGTTAGAAGAAGGAGATGTGCCGGAGGATGTGGTGCAGAAAGAAGAGACGTTAGAAGAGGAAAATGTGCTGGAGGATGCAGTGGCATCGGAAGATACTGCGGATTCGGGGGAAGATGAGGCAGTTTCGAGCGCGGGTGAGGATGAAGAATCCGGGGATAAGGATTCTGAGGAAGAGAAAGTTCAGACAGAAGATAATTAGATAGATGAGGGTTGTAAGATAAGAGCATGGAAGAAATTCTGTGCTCTTTTTATGATGGAAATTGTTAGATAAGGATGTAGATATAAATATAAAATAGAAATCATAGAAAGTATTGTCGAAATGTGGTGTAGAGTAGACTGCGAAAGAGGCAGATTTTCACGATTCTTAGTAAAAAGTCTTGCAATTTGGAGAAAGGAGATGCATAATATTTATATAGAATTTTTGGGGGAGAGAAAAGTTATGAGAAAGATAAGTAAATATTATAAAAAGAAATTAGAAGTTCACAAAAGATATGATGCGTAAGGGCATTGGTCGTTTGTGAATTTTTTTGTTGGGGAAAATTTGTGCTTAGAAGGGAGATGAAAGCTGAGAACATTTGATGATATGTTTTTGAGCAGTTACAGCTTGAAGAAAAAAGAATATGAAGATATCTAGCAGAGATAGAGGTCATAAGGACTATGGTAGATACTCGCTTTTTTCAGAATATGACATAGAAAGAACTGGCTGAATATGTTGGGATTAATAAGACTAATATTAGTAAGTTTGAGTTTGAATCTAAATAGAATATTTAACATTATGTTGTTCTTAAAAATAAGTGACCAGTTTAATATGATATATATAGAAAGAAGGATTAGTATGGTGAAAAGTACATATAAAGATAAAAAAGAATTAAAGAATTTAGTCCTTTTTTACAAAAATAATCTAGAAGAAGAATATATTCAGATTGATATTATGTTTGCGCGAAAAACTACCAGTAAGAAACATTTATATAAGACCTGGATGCTCGTCTGTAAAAATAAGGATATTATGGATACATTATTAGAAACTTTGAATAATATGGAAAAATCCATTGAAGAAAAAAGCATGGATAAATATGATTTAGAGATTTCTGCGGATGAATCAATTCAAGTTGTTGAAATGGAAAAAGTAATTAACAGCAAAGAATTACAAGATGCATTAACATTAGAATATACTGATGAAAATGTAGTTGGTGCTAGTATGGATTACAATAAATTTGATTTTGTATATGTTCAGCTTAGTGATAATACCGAAGATAATCCCCAATTGCCTATTACTATTGTGAAGAAACATTTAAAATATCCAACAAAACTTAAAGGAGCAAAAAGTTTTATTATTAATGGTAATGAAGCAAAAGTATTTAATACACCGCTGTTGATTATTGGTTCAAATGTTGAAGCGTTTGGAATTGATGGATATTTTTATATTTTAAATCGGAATAACTTTAATACTATAATGAATTTTAAAGATTTGTATTATAAGATAGTTGATGCGAATTCCAGGGCTATTATAGAAAGTGAATTATTTGATAATCCAGAGGAGTTTATTGAAGAATGCAGAAATAATGGAAGATATGTTACAAGATTAACAAAAGCAATTCTAGCAGAAGGATTCAAAAATGCCAGAGAAAATAAGTATAAGTTGCAAGAATTGAAAGTAGATTTCAAATTGAAAATGAATTTTACAGAAGATGGAAAGATTGTATATCAAAAAGAGTATATTGATGAAATTTTGAATCTTTTGTTGGAGCATTATGTTACAAGTGCTTTAACGGATAAACGATTACTGGCACTTGCAATAGAAAAATATGAATAGGTGTGAAAAAATGTTTAATAAATTTATGCTTTTTATTTCGTCATATATTCCGTTATATGTGTTACTTATTTTAAAAAATATCTTAGAAAGGATTACTGATGGTGGAAAGTTTGACAATGTCATTGACAAGATGCATAATATGAAGCTATTTGATGAGGTAAATGATTGGGCCATATGCATTTTGTTGTTAACAACTATTATTTCGAGTGTATATTTGAAGATGGTAATTAAGAAAAGTGGTGGAAATAAGAAATATAAAATAGTTGATGTTTCAGATGAGACAGGAAATATATACTTTACATATATATCGATATATTTGCTTTCATGCATGGGACTAACACTAAACAGTATTGTGGATTGCTTTGTATTTCTTTTTGTTATGCTAGTTGTGGGGTATATTTATATTAGTAATAATATGATGTATATGAACCCTGTAATTAATCTTATGGGATATAAAGTTTATGATTGCGTTTTGGAATCAATAAATACTAATGATAAGGAAATGAAAGGTATTGTAGTTGTGCAAAAGAAGACTTTAATAAAAGTAGGAAAAGAGATAACAGCTAGTGGGAAGCAAGGGTTCATTTTTTCAAAATAAAAGTGATGATACAAGGATGGAGAGAATATGGCAAAAAAGCATTATGTAATAGAAGCTAAGGGTTCAGAAAAAATTGAAAATTATAATATTACAATAGAAAATTGCACTTATATTGAAAAAAATCATAGGGTGCTTGATAAATTTGGTAAGTATAGAAAAATAAACAAAGAAAATATGTCATTTTTTGATTGGATTTCAACTATCTTATCTGCAGTAGCAGTAATTTTAATTGTTATTATGTTAGGATGTATTTCTCAGTTAAAAGATAGTCTATCCGCTAGAGATGTGCATATTGATAATATCATTAGTGAAATCGGACTAATTTTTGCGGTGATGTCAATAAAAGGTGTTAGAACGTTTATAGATAGAGTTGTTTTGGGTTCTCGAATAGTAAAGAAGATTATGCTTTTGGTTTGGATTATGTTAGCACCATTTTATTTAGCTGCATTTTTCTCATATATTGGAATTAGTCCGTCAATAAGTAATTGGGCTAGTATTGCAGCAATTATTATTAGTATATTAAGTTATTAAGCTAGATTATTTATAAAGAATAATCATGGGCATTTCTTAAATGCCTTTTGAAAAAATAGCTTGGTATTATTTATTCAGTAGAAATTATACTGGTTATTTAGAGAATATAGTATTGAGAGGCGGTGATATTATTTATGTTTGAGGTTGAATACTGCAATAATCCAGAGTTTGGAGATATTCATTCGACTGATATAAAGTATGATTATACATTTGACGTGGAGTTTAATGCAAAAATGAAAGATTTTGATAAATTCCTCTTCTTAGTAGACATGTATACAATTATTAATTCCTGTGGCGATGATTTATTATCGATTACTATTGATGACTTTGATGAATTTTGGAAAATAAACAAATGCCTTTTAAATTTTGTGAATGCAATATATGGTTACAAAGAGTATGTGAATAGTTATGAACCATCATTGAAGTCAATTACTGAAAAGTATTACAATATGAAAAAATGGTATAGATTTATATGTGATTTTAGAAATTATATCATTCATCAATCAATTATAATTAAAGATTACAGACCTTCTGATGGAGATGTTTTCATAAATATTGAAGAGGTTGCGAGACTACTAAGCGAGTATGATTATCCTAAGGATTGGCAGAGACGAAATGCAGAAGAATTTACCGAATGGATAAAGACTTTTAAAGGAGATTCTTTAGAAATAAAAGATAATCATTTTTTAAGTATGAAAAATGTAACTTCGTTGGCCATGAAGGAAATGAGTCAAATGAGAGACGAGGTTTTAATGTTCGCATATAAGAAAAGCATAAAACCTTCGTTAGTGTGGTTGCTTGAACAGATTCCAAAGGTAGATGGAATCTTTCAGTATGCATTTATAGTGGATAAAGCAAATATGCCAGAATCCATCTGTGAGCCAAACTATGCATTGGAAGACTTTGTTAGAAAAATGATTAAGACTTTAGGAGATGACTCTATTATATGTAAGGAACTGCTAAATCTACTTGACAGAGAAGGATATTCGCTGTTCTATAATGGAAATTGTGGGATAAAGGATTTTATTAAAAATGCAAGAATAAGTAAATAACTTATTGTTGAAGTCTAGAGTATATGCTATATTTAAAAATGAGAGTTGTGAATAATTGGTCTTGACTACTGGATTTTGGTTATAAGAGCCAAACAATGTGTTTGGCGCCAAGGTTTATAGAAAGGTGGTCATTATTATGACAAATGAAAACACAAAAATTGTTGTATCACAGCAGGAAATTGATTTAAGGGATGAAGCTAAGAAGCAGTTTCGCATTGCAACAGTTGATTCACTGAATTGCGTGAGAAAACCTGCAAAAGATTTCACAAATTGTGCAATCGATTATCTTGTTAATCATTTTATCAGCTGGCTGGACAGCAAACTCTCAGCATAGATAGTTTTGCAATAGCAAAATAATATATGTTACTGACGCTCTGTTGCAGCAGGGCGTCTTTTGATATACATTGAAGGGGAAAGAACTATGTTGAAATGGATAAAAAAACATAAAGTGTTTATGTGCATATGTTTTGTATTTATTGTTATTGGAGTTCCGTTTATTATTCACTGTTTATTTAAATTACATCCAACAGAAAAGTTTTCTTTTTTTGTTGCAGAATGGAGCGCAGGAGAATTGTTGCAATATTATGGTGGCGTTCTTGCGTTTGCTGGTACTGTGATATTAGGGGCATTATCGTTGCATCAAAATGAGATTATTAAGCAAGAATCGGATAAAAGAATTGCAATGCAGGAAAAAAGAGAACATGATAGTAATATGCCTCGTTTTCGAGTAAAATTTTTATATTGCAGTGGAGGGCACAGTAATATGAAAGTAAAAATTGAAAATATATCTGATAATGTGGCGAATGATATTCTTGTATATAGAATCTGCATTGTTAAAAATAAAGATAAAATTTGGAAATGTTCAACTGCTACAAGATATGATGTAATAAAAGCAAATGATGAACTTGAGGTAGAATTGAAAACTGAAGAAATTCGAGAAGATAAATATACCATTCAATTTGACTTTAAATGTAATGACAAATATGGAGAGGAGCATAAGTATCATGCATATGCATTTTGTGAGAATAATAGTTCAACACCATATTTTAGCTTGGAAGAAATTTCTTAGCGAAAATTCTTAGTAGTAATCCTTTCCATTTTACTACCAACAGGTAGTAACAACTTGCAGGGTTCTGCTCTGATTTACTACAATCCGTAATTTCAGAGCAAACTACACGAATCTCAGAAACCCTCGCAAAACAGAGCATCCCGGGACATAACAAGGAGTAAACAAAACTATGATAAAAGTTCTATTCATCTGCCACGGCAGGATTTACCGGGCATGATGAAACGTCTCAAATCGTCTCATAACCCTCGATTTTAAGCGTTTTTTGTGTTTCGATCTCAAATTTACCAAAGATTTACCAATATTTCTGGAGAGTCAGACTTGCAAAAAAATGGGCCAGAATGAGGAGATTAAAAATATGAGCGAATTGAAACCAAGAATAACGGAAAACGGAATTGATTATATCCTTGTCG
>ENA-ORRE01000601-ORRE01000601.1-human-gut-metagenome-genome-assembly--contig:-NODE-601-length-27535-cov-5.525655_pt1 | contig 27535 bp, 25 predicted proteins | sample MGYA00242171_ERZ509126 | MGnify/ENA primary metagenome ERZ509126 (study PRJEB26280, sample SAMEA2338648) | human gut metagenome | biome: human gut; feature: human-associated habitat; material: faeces... | reverse complement strand
GTCGGAAGCCGTTTCGTTGCCACAGGCTGAAGCGTCGCTGTAAGTGCCGTCGGCACGATGGCGGTAATAATAGCCCGGAGCTGTAAGCGAGAAATAGGAATCGTCGGTCAATGCCGTATGGTTGTAGACCACATCCATGATTACGCCGATACCTGCATTGTGAAGCGCCAGCACCATTTCCTTCATTTCACGGATACGAGTTTCGGGATTCACCGGATTGGTTGAATAGGAACCTTCCGGTGCATTGTAGTTCAGCGGGTCATAACCCCAGTTATACTGACGGTCGATGAGACGTGTCTCGTCTACCGTATTATAGTCATACGATGGCAAAATATGCACATGGGTGATACCCAGTTCTTTCAAGTGGTCAATACCGGTCTTTTCGCCATTCGGAGAATGCGTTCCCTGTTCCAGCATGGCAACGAACTTACCCTTGTTGGCAATGCCCGAATTGTTGTGGACAGAAAAATCGCGATGATGCATTTCGTAGACAACGGCATCCGTCTGATGGGGAGTCACCACATACTTGTCATTTTCCCAACCGTCTGGATTTGTTTTGGCAAAGTCGATAATTGCCGCACGTTTTCCGTTGACGCCCACTGCTTTTGCCCATACACCCGGCGATTCCTTCAACCATTCGCCGTTCATTTTCACCTGGAATGTGTAGAACTTGCCGTAAAGCTGTTCGCCGAACGAAGCACGCCAGACACCGGTCTGCGCTTCTTTCTTCATTTCTACGGTCTTGCATGGACTGCCGTTCTGTCCGTCGGCATACAGATGAAGCCTGACAGCCTCGGCACCCGGCGACCAGAGGGCAAAATGAGTGCCGTCGGCATCCACTTTCAGCTCCAAATCGTCGCCGTTATATGTAGGATAGCTGTTGAGTACAGATTCTTCTATCCGCGGAAAATTACTTGAATTCACAAAAACAGGGGTAAAAAAGGCCGCCGATGCAACAGAAGACGCAGCCAACAATCTAATAATCGGATGTAACATACAATAAATGAATAATAAGTTTTTAGATTTTAAGTTTTCGGTATTATCAATAAAACGACCCGTCATTTGACAACAACCTTCTGTGAGCCGTTCTCACTTCTGACAATATAAAAGCCGCGCGGCAGAGCAATGTCAACCTTGCCGCTTTTCAGTTCCACCACCTTCACCACCTGACCGGTAAGAGAATAGACGGTAAAACGTGCAGCCTTGCCGGAATTGTTTACGATTGTCAGCACACCCATCTGGTCAGAAGAAACAGCCACTGTGGCAGGCTGTTTGTCTCTGACTTCCGTCTGCGCCTGTACGGACATGGCAGCCGACAGCATGACAGCGAAAAGGAGCAAGTACTTTTTCATAAACATTCGTTCTCAGTTTCACCGACAAAGATACATTTTTTTTTACAAAAAATCAAAGCGTCAGCCCACATTATTTGCCCCTCACCGACACCTGCCTGTTTTCAGCAGAAAAAACTTCCCTCCATTTTCGTCCGCCGATTTCTTTCTTTCGGAAAAAAGGCGTAACTTAGCGGAAATAAAACCGAAAAACGCAAGCACGATGACAGAAATCTTTACATCCACATGGTTTATGGTGGCTATTCTTGTCATTTACTCCATAACCATCATTTCGGCGGCCTACATCATCATTACCGAAAACAGAAATCCGGTAAAGTCGCTGGCATGGATCACCGTGTTGTGCTTTCTCCCCGTCATAGGACTTGTGTTCTACCTGTTTTTCGGGCGCAGCTTCAAGAACAAGCGGCTCATCACAAAAGCCATGAAGCGAAAACTGCTCCGACGGGAACGCATCCGCCAGGTGGACTTTACCAAACTGACACACACCGACGAAAGTATCCAGCTCATCCGACTCGGACACAAACTGACCGGTGCCATCTATTTTCCCGGAAACGACATTAAAATCTTTACAGATGGAAAGTCGAAATTCGACGCGCTTAAAAACGACCTGCTCCAGGCCGAACACAGCATCTATCTCCAATACTATATTTTCGAAGAAGACAACATAGGCCGCGAAATCAGCGACATCCTTATCCGCAAATCACAGTCGGGCGTCAAGGTCAGAATCATCTACGACCACGTGGGCTGTTTCCAAGTTTCAAAAAGTTTCTATCGCCGTATGAGCGAGGCCGGAATCGAAGTGCATCCGTTCTTCAAGGTGACCTTCCCGGAATTCGCCACCCGCGTCAACTGGCGTAACCACCGGAAAATTGTCGTCATCGATGCCAAAGTGGGCTATATCGGTGGCATGAACATTGCCGACCGCTACATCACGGGCGTGAACGGCGGCACATGGCGCGACACCCATTTGCGGATTGTCGGGCCGAGCGTGAAAGGACTGCTCTACTCTTTTGCCCTCGACTGGACATTCATGAACCTGCCTCCGTTCGAAGAAAAGACACCGCGCTACAACGTGCAGCCCAACGACAACGCCGGCATACAAATCATGACCAGCGGACCCATCGGACAATGGCACAACATTGCCATGATGTTTCTAAAAGCCTTGGGCAACGCCAAGAAATGCATCTATATCGAGACACCTTATTTTCTTCCGACAGAGAGTCTGCTAAAAGCCCTCGCGGCTGCCGCACTGTCGAAAGTTGATGTCAGAATCATCATTCCGCGCAAACCCGACTCCGTCATGCTGAGGCTTGCATCCGGGTCCTACATCAGCCAATGCCTGCGCGCCGGAATTAAGGTATATTTCTATGAACCGGGAATGCTGCATGCAAAATCCATCATCATCGACAACGAAATCGCCTCGACCGGCTCCACTAATTTCGACTTCCGAAGCATGGAATACAACTTTGAATGCAACGTATTCGTCTACAGCAAGGAATTCAATGAACGGATGAAAAAAATATTTTTCGAAGACCTGGAAAACTGCACACGCATCACCATCACGCACTGGCGCCACCGCCCTTTCGTTCAGAAACTGAAAGAGTCGTTTGCCCGCCTGCTCAGCCCCGTGTTATAACGGATTGGAATTATGGAAAAATTTCAATAATTTAACAGTCACTTTTCCCACAAATCATTGTTCGATTCAAGTAATGTTTTCTATCTTTGCATACGGCAACTCCCAAGAGGAATTGCACCGTTTTTTCACTTACCAACAGGCAAAGGAAAGACCGGGGAAATAAAATATGAATACATTTTTATTTATAGACTTAAAATTTTACTATTATGAAGTTTCTTACAGATGAGAAATTGACAATCGTCGGCGCTGCCGGTATGATTGGTTCAAACATGGCACAAACTGTCATGATGATGGGTTTGACTCCTAACCTTTGTCTCTACGACCCATACGGACCGGGTCTCGAAGGCGTTGCAGAAGAAATGTTCCACTGCAGTTTCGAAGGTGCTAACATCACTTACACTACTGACATCAAAGAAGCATTGACTGGTGCTAAATATGTCATCTCTTCTGGTGGTGCTGCCCGTAAAGCTGGTATGACTCGCGAAGACCTTTTGAAAGGTAACGCTGCTATCGCTGAAGAATTCGGTAAGAATCTTAAAGCATATTGCCCGGATGTTAAACACGTGGTTGTTATCTTCAACCCGGCTGACATCACTGGTTTGATTACATTGTTGTATTCAGGCTTGAAACCATCTCAGGTTACAACTTTGGCTGCTTTGGACAGTACACGTCTGCAAAGCGAATTGGCTAAATACTTCGGTGTAGCTCAAAGCTCAGTAACTGGTTGCCGCACTTACGGTGGTCACGGAGAACAAATGGCTGTTTTCGCTTCTACTGCAAAAGTAAACGGAACTCCGCTTCTCGACCTTATCGGTACAGAAAAATTGCCGGCTGAAAAGTGGGCTGAAATCCAACAGAAAGTTACTAAGGGCGGCGCCAACATCATCAACCTCCGCGGCCGTTCTTCATTCCAGAGCCCGGCATACGTTTCAGTTGAAATGATCCGCGCTGCTATGGGTGGCGAAGAATTCCGCTGGCCGGCTGGTCGCTACGTATCATTCAAAGGTTTCGACCACATCATGATGGCTGTTGAAGCTACTATCACTGAAAAGGGTTGCGCTTACGAAGAAGTTGTAGGTACTCCGGCTGAAATGGATGCATTGAAGGAAAGCTACAAGCACCTTTGCGCTCTCCGCGACGAAGTCATCGCTATGGGCGTTCTTCCTCCGGTTGCTGAATGGCATGCTCTTAACCCGAACATCGACTAAGAGATTCGTCAATAAAAACAGAAGCCGGTCTCACAAAGGCCGGCTTTTTTAATCAATAGAAGTCCTATGAAAACATTAAAAATTACTGCTCTTTTTTTAGCTGCAGCCTTCGTATTCTCCAGTTGCAATACCCAACTGAACAACACGGCTAAGGGCGGTATTATCGGCGGAACCGGTGGTGCCGGATTGGGCGCTCTCATCGGCGGGCTCATCGGCGACGGAAAAGGTGCGGCAATCGGTGCCGGTGTCGGTGCTGTTGTCGGCACGGGAGCCGGAGTGCTGATTGGCAACAAAATGGACAAAGCCGCCAAACAAGCAGAAGAAATTGAAGGCGCGAAAGTGGAACAAGGCGAACAGAACGGCGTGCAATATGTTAAAGTTACGCTCGACAGCGGAATCACGTTCCCGACCAACGGAACCACACTTTCCGACAATGCCAAAACCTCACTTTCAAAATTCATCAACCAGCTTGACCCGCAGTTCGACCTGGCAATTTGCGGACATACCGACAATACGGGCTCGCTGGAAGTAAACCAGCGCGTTTCACTGCAACGCGCCCAGTCAGTGGCCAACTATCTCACATCCGTAGGCCTGGCTTACAGCCGGCTTCGCTCTGTGAAAGGCTATGACTACCAATATCCGATAGCCGACAACGGAACGGCAGCAGGACGCGCACAAAACCGACGCGTAGAACTCTACCTACTCCCTAGTCAGGCTATGATTAATGAAGCACAGAAACAAGCGGACAACTAATGAATAAGAAGCTATCCCGACAAATTGCAGCCGGGGTAGCTTTTACTTTTTTTTTACAAACTACTCCAAATTTTACAGTACACTATGAAAAAGCTACTTTTATCAACTGTTTTCCTGGCCGGTATGAGCTTGTCGCTGCATGCCGTGCCTGCACTCAACAGGACAATTCTGAAAACACTTCCCAACGGAAACACCCTTGAAATACAGCTCAACGGTGACGAAAACTTCCACTACACGACTCTTCCGGACGGAACGCTTATCACGGAAGCCGACAACGGCTATTTCTATTATGCTACAATCAATACCGAAACAAACGAAATCACGGCCACACCCTACCGCGTCGACCTCCCACTGCCGTCAAAAGCCAAGGCAAGCAACGCTTCTACGGAATCCGTAGCCGGACAGTTGGAACAGATGAAACAGACCAATCTGAAACGACGTATGGTACCCCACGCAAGTCGGCCGACAAAACTAAATGCCGTAAACGCCGACCACGGTGTCGTTATTCTGGCCAACTTCAAGGACGTAAAATTCAAATACACGAAGGAAGACTACGAAAAAATGCTCAACGAAGAAGGCTACAGTGATTACAGCTCTACAGGCAGCGCACGCGACTATTTCATCGACTCGTCCTACGGCAAATTCTCGCCAACGTTTGAAGTCTACGGTCCGTACGACCTATCAAAAAACATGAGCGAATATGGCGGAAACGATAGAAGTGGCAGCGACCGGAATCCTACCGGGATGGTAGTGGAAGTTTGCAAACTGGCAGAAGCGGACGGTGTCGACTTCTCGAAATATGACACGGACAACGACGGGTATGTCGACAACGTATATGTATTCTACGCCGGTAAAGGCGAAGCCAATGGCGGTAGCGAGGATACCGTATGGCCTCACAGATGGGTTATCGATCCTACCTACAACTTCAGCGGCACAAAGGAAGATACAAAGGTGAGCGGCGTCTATCTCTATGATTACGCCTGCAGCAACGAAATTTGCGAAGAGAATCAACACTACATAGGAAATGACCTACAAGGTGTCGGAACATTCATTCATGAATATGGTCACGTTCTTGGCCTGCCCGACCTTTACTACACAGGCTATGGTAATGCACGCACTCTTGAGATCTACGACGTAATGGACTACAGCAACTATCTCAACTATGGTCGTACGCCGGTATCCTACTCTGCCTACGAACGTATGTTCTGCGAATGGGTAACGCCGGAACAGATTTTCCCGGACGGCAACAGCACGCAAGTGGAACTTCCGCTTATTGCAGAAGGCAAAGTACTGCTGATAACTGCCAACGGCAAGGAACACAACATGGACGGAAAGAATCCGGACCCGAATGAATTCTATCTGCTTGAAAACAAACCGGACACAGGATGGGACTATTATGCAAACGTAACCGCAAGTCCCAATTATGCACAAAAGGGCGATAAGGGCATGCTTATCACACGAGTGAAATACGTATCATTCCTTTGGGACAACAACATGGTGAACAACAATTCTTCAAACATGGGGGTTTCTTACGTGACCAACTCTACTCAAACCTACCCTTACTACTACCCTATGTTCCCGGGCAAGAGAAACGCTACGTCCATCACATTCGGCAACTATGAAATCACCGATATCGTGCGTGACGACGAAACAGGAAAAATCACTTTCAATATCCGCAACACAAAAATGTCGGGCATCGACAATGTAACAACGGCTGAACTGAAAGCCACTGGCACAAACGGTGCCATCGAAATCAATGGCGAAGCTGCAACTTCAGTTTTCACCGTACAAGGCACATTGGTTTATCAAGGTAGCAACCAGCGCATTGAGGCAGCACCGGGCATGTACATCGTACGCATGACTGCCGCCGACGGAAAAACTTATACACAAAAAGTGATTGTCAGATAAAACAATCAACGTTCCGCTTTACTTCAGCCCCTTCCTGACAAAAACAAGACAGCAGGAAGGGGCTGTCGCTTTCTTTCAATGAAAACAGGTTTTCGTTTGTCTCCGGGCTCACCTTTCTGTTTCTTTGTAGAAAACAGGATGCTCCTCTGCAAAAAAATCAAGCCGCTTTCTTTCTACCATTTATTTTATTTCAATTATTTTTCTTATATTTGCGATGTTTCTCATCCTATACTACTTCATTCTTGAAGTTTTGGATAGGAGGGATATTTTATATATAGAAAAGACGTTTACTTGACGTTTTGTCTTTGGCTCTTTAAAACTTCGCAACTTTTAAACCATAGTCAAAGAACAAAGCAACAGTAGATGTCTACGGGGTATGTCTATATCCTTTTTATGCTTTCAGTCTCGAAAGCATATAGGGTTTTATACATATCGGCGTGGGCTTCTGTGTTGCTCGTTCAAACTATGGTGGGCAATGCGAAGGCCTTAAAGAGCGGGACGAGCAACAGGTACAGATTCCCGCGCTTTTTCTTTATATATTATCAAAATAATCAAAACAATACGGTTTGGGGAATCTGCTGGCATAAAAAGTATAGATATGTTGGATTTTGAAAGATTCACAAAATTGGATGGCAAAAACATATATGTGGGCAAAGACATCAACCCAAACACTTCAATCTTCAGATATACGGAATTATTCAACCTACTGATGCTATCCAGCAACCAATTTTATGTGGGAACTAAGAAGGATTTCCCTGACAAACTTGAATCTGGAGAAGAGTTCTTTATATTAAGCACCGATTTCACCACCACAGGAGAATCACGTCAAGAATCACAAGTTAAAAAAAGTATTCAGCTTCGACAGACAATCAAAAACACAAAAGACTGGCTTACTACCTGTTGGACATTCAAGCAAGAAGAAGACTTTTTTATGTGGAAGACTTATGCACCGAACCCTTTTAGTGCCAGAATAGAAACTACCATTAAAGACCTATTCTGTTCTTTCGACTTTGATGATTATAACGTCTTTGTAGACAAAATAAACTACAAAGGGAAAAAGAAATGTATCAAAGATATTACCGATTATGCTTTCTGTAAATACAATTTCTACAAGGGAGAAGAAGAATTGAGATTATATTTTCTGCCAACGAATATACATACTATTGAGGCAGACAAAAACATAAAGGAAACAGATGTTTATTTACAACTAAAATATCCTTTGAAAATAAAGAGCATCCTACTTTCGCCTTTTTTACGACCTGTATCTAAAGTGAAACTCAAAGAATTGCTTGAACAACAGTTCAAGATAGATAGTTCTCTTATCCATTCGTCACAGATTCGATTAAAGAAATAACTTATTGTTTAACACATAAAAGAATAAAAACTATGAATGACTTTTCAAAAAAAGATTATGTGAATATTTTGATTGAAGGGGCCGCCATGTTCTTTGTAATGGTAGCATTCCTTTTCATTTTGGGTGATGGGGAGTTGTATTTTAAATTCGATAAAGAAGAGTTTCTTCTAATCATTGCGGTTTTTCAAGCCATTGTCACTTGGACACTTTTACGCATAAGAAAAATACATAACCTGTTTACTGCTGTTTTAGCTTATACTTTTATTATCGGCACTATCTTTTACACAATTGCTAATGGAACATACAGTACAACTATTATAGAAGAGCCATCTTTATATTTAGTATTCATAGTCATGGTAATAGCTTGGCTTGCCGTAAGATATGTACACAATCAGTACTATCACAAGAGTTTATAATTTATCTAAAAACAATCATCATAAAGACAATTGAAATGGAAATCTTATTAATTATTGCTGTTGTATTAGCAATTGCTAGCTTTTATCTTCACAGGAGCACAGATAAAACAAAAGAACAGTTTGAAAACAGATTAAGTGTAACGACAAATCCATCTCAAGATTTGTTCACGAATCAGAAATATGCCATCGTTGGATTATTGGCATTTATTCAAGGAGCATCTCCTTTAAGCGCATACGATAAAGAAGCAAATCAGATTGTTCAATCTACTATTTTCTCACTAGGATTATCCCAGCAGGATGTAGAGAGATACCTTAAATTAGCTATGACGCATGATCCTGAAGAACACATGAACCACATTATTGACTCTTTGAAAGAAATTCAAGACCGTGACTTCATTAAAAAATTGTATGAAAAAAGTATGAGGATTGCAAACATTTCGGGTGACAAAGAAACCAAGGAAATGGTCAGCGGTATCTTTAGTGAATTAGGTGTCTGATCCCAGTCTTTATAACTGGCCCTTTCATTTCGGAATTTTACGAATGAAAGGGCTAAATTTCTATGGCAATCTTATATAAATAATCTAGGACCTAAAACCACACCCCTCAATTCTTTATTGTTCAACTCACTTACTCTATTCTTCTCCGCCTACTACGGTAATGCCTGCCAAATGTTTCTTTTTCTGAATTATTTTTGTCTTTATTTTGAAAATCACGACCTTTGTAGAAAATAGATGCGTCTTAGCATAAAACTCAAACAAGGTTGGTTTTCTGCCTTCGACTTTCGCTATCTTTGCAAAACATTACACAACATCAAATGACACGAATGAAAAAACTTTTTTCCGCATTGGCACTGTTTGCAATGACTTTGGCCGTTCCGTCCTGCAACGTTGAAGAACCGGAACCAACCAACGGAAACGTTGAATTTCTCAACATTACTTATAAAGACAAGCGCTACAAATCCGTTCCGACAACATACGGCAAAGACGGACAGTTCGTATTTCTGGACAAGGAATTTTCGGCAGTCTACAATGCCGAGATATCCCAACTTCCGAACTTGTCCATTTTCGTTGCCGACGAACACGACATTGAATTCTACAGCAGTCTGGAGGAAACATTCGAAACGAAAAATCTGAAGTTTGTCAGCAGTGTTCCGTCCAACCTGCCCCAAACACGTTCCGAAATTCCAATAGGAAGTGTCGACATTTTTGACAAACGCGACTGCGCGGGCGATCATATTATGTTTTACTTAAACAAACCTCACCAAATGCCCGCCGTACGCGATTTTGAAGACGACCCCTATCATTTCAATGACAAATGTTCGTCACTGATACTGACAAACAATCTCCCCTATTCCAAAGACCACTTCATTGTGCTTAATGGATATTCCCTCCCCTGTATCGACATTAGCGTAGTTTTCGTAGGCTACGAGGATAAGGAGTTTTCAGGCCGAACAACGGTCATCACGGCAAATGCCGGTGTTGTCAACAGAACCTACAGTCTTCCCGGGTTCGACAAACAGCTCAGTTCATTCAAGCTGTTCATAGCCCAAAGAGGACAAGACCATATCCGTTAAACCCATCCAAATGCCACAACAATGAAAACAAAAATTTTCTTTACAATATGCCTGTTGTTCGGACTTCTTTCGTGCAATACGGAGGAAATGCCGTCATTCGAGAATTTCAGTCTTCGCGACGGAGAATATTCCGACAATAATCTGGCCGTATTCGTCAACGATAAGCAAACCGACATTACCGCTGTTGTCTTTACCGCCAAAGAGGATGAAGAAAAAACGACAAATGACAACGACGGAACGTCGATAATCGTCAATGCCGTCTACAATATCACGGCCACCATGTACGACTTTCCGGGAAAAGGACAGACAACGGTGCTGACTGCCACCATGAGCGACTACCGGACTTTTGAAGGAGAAACAGAACTGAACGGGAAAAGCTACACTTACGCCGGAGAATTTACCGATTCTCCCTTCATCAGTCCCAAACAGCAACAGTTGATTATCCGATTCACAGAGAAGTCAAAATCCAATTGATTGCGTTTTCGTTTGCCTCTGCGCTCACCTTTTGCTATCTTTGGATAAGATAGGCGGCGGTTCGGGATAAAAAATAATTGAAACAAGCTTCATTATTTTATTCTCCGCTCACCTTTTGCTATCTTTGCAACATGGGACGAATATTGGCAATCGATTACGGTCGGAAACGCAGCGGTATAGCTGTAACCGATACTTTGAAAATTGTGGCAAACGGGCTGACAACAGTCGCTTCACACACATTAATCGACTTTTTGAAGAATTATATGGCAAAAGAACCGGTGGAGAGAATCATCGTCGGACTTCCGAAACAGATGAACAACCAGCCGTCGGAAAACATGCGCTACATAGTGCCGTTTGTCAACAAACTAAAGAAGGATCTTCCGGATGTTCCCGTAGAAATGTACGACGAACGTTTTACGTCGGTGCTCGCACACAAGGCAATGCTCGACGGCGGTATGAAGAAAATGGCACGCCGCGACAAGGCGATTGTCGATGAAATCTCGGCAACAATTATTTTGAACGATTATTTACAAAGCATACAAAGCAAATTATGATATTACCGATTTATCTATACGGACAACCTGTACTCCGCAAGGAGGCAGAAGAGTTGACCCCCGACTATCCGAAACTGAAGGAACTGGTGGCCGACATGTATGAAACGATGTATGAATCGGACGGCGTTGGACTTGCTGCACCGCAGGTGGGACTGCCTATCCGTCTGATTGTGATAGATGCCGACGTGCTCAAGGATTCTTTCCCTGAACTGGAAGGCGTGAAACTGACACTTGTAAATCCGGAACTCGACATTCTTGAAGACGGCGAAAAGGTGACCCGCGAAGAGGGCTGCCTGAGTGTACCGGGGCTGCATGAACCTGTAACGCGCTACGAAAAGGTGCGCCTCAACTGGCTGGACGAAAACTTTGAGGAACACGAACAGGTGTTCGAAGGTTTCCTTGCACGCATTATCCAACATGAATACGACCATCTGGACGGCACACTCTATGTGGACCGCATTTCACCCATCCGCAAGCAGCTAATCCGCGGCAAACTGCACAACATTGCCGAGGGAAAGGTGCGCTGCGACTATAAGGTGAAGCAACAGAAACCCGGCAAACGATAAGAAAAACATATAACATCAACCACAACTGAAAATTATGGCTGACGACAAGAAAGTTATATTCTCGATGGTGGGCGTGAGCAAAATCTACCCGCCGCAGAAACAAGTTTTGAAGGACATCTACCTGTCGTTCTTCTATGGTGCCAAAATCGGTATCATCGGTTTGAACGGTTCGGGTAAGTCTACATTGTTGAAAATCATTGCCGGACTCGACAAGCAGTTTCAGGGCGAAGTCGTGTTCTCGCCGGGATACTCGGTAGGCTATCTGGAACAGGAGCCGAAACTCGACCCGAGCAAGACGGTAAAGGAAATCGTACAGGAAGGCGTGCAGCCGGTGCTCGACCTTTTGGCGGAATTCGACAAGGTGAACGAAAGTTTTGCCGACCCTGACGTATTGGAAGACCCTGACAAGATGGAAAAACTCATCAACCGTCAGGCTGAACTTCAGGACAAACTGGATGCTGCCGACGCCTGGAATCTCGACAACAAGCTCGAACGTGCGATGGACGCGCTCCGCTGTCCGCCGGAAGACCAGAACGTGGCAACGCTTTCCGGAGGTGAACGCCGCCGTGTGGCTCTCTGCCGCCTGTTGCTTCAGAATCCCGATGTGCTGTTGCTTGACGAGCCGACCAACCACTTGGACGCAGAGTCTATCGACTGGTTGGAACAGCACCTGCAACAATATAAGGGTACGGTAATTGCCATCACCCACGACCGCTACTTCCTCGACCACGTGGCTGGTTGGATTCTTGAACTTGACCGCGGCGAAGGTATTCCATGGAAGGGTAACTACAGTTCATGGCTCGACCAGAAGACCAAACGCATGGCGCAGGAAGAAAAGCAGGCAAGCAAACGCCGCAAGACTTTGGAACGCGAGTTGGAATGGATTCGCATGGCTCCGAAAGCCCGTCAGGCTAAAGGAAAGGCCCGTCTGTCAAGCTACGACCGACTGCTTAACGAAGACCAGAAAGAACGTGAAGAAAAACTCGAAATCTTTATTCCGAACGGTCCGCGTCTGGGCAACAAGGTTATCGAAGCACAGCATGTGGCGAAGGCTTATGGCGAAAAAGTGCTGTTCGACGACCTTAACTTCATGCTTCCGCCGAACGGCATTGTAGGCGTTATCGGTCCGAACGGTGCCGGTAAGACCACGTTGTTCAAGCTGATTATGAGCTTGGAAAAGGCGGACAAGGGTACGTTTGAAGTAGGCGAAACTGTGAAGATTGCCTATGTCGACCAGACTCACAAGGACATGGACCCGGAAAAGACTGTATATCAGATTATTTCCGGCGGAAACGACCTCTTCCGCATGGGTGGCCGCGACGTGAATGCCCGTGCCTACCTGTCGAAGTTCAATTTCGCGGGTGCCGACCAGGAAAAGAAACTGGGTGTGCTCTCCGGCGGTGAACGCAACCGTCTGCATCTGGCTATGGCCCTGAAGGAAGAAGGCAACGTGCTGCTTCTCGACGAACCTACCAACGACATCGACGTTAATACGCTCCGTGCCTTGGAGGAAGGTTTGGAAAACTTTGCCGGCTGTGCCGTTGTCGTTTCCCACGACCGCTGGTTCCTCGACCGCATCTGTACGCACATCCTCGCATTTGAGGGCGACAGCCAGGTGTTCTATTTCGAAGGAACTTATACTGAATACGAAGAAAACAAGAAGGCGCGCATGGGCGATGTGCAACCGCATCGCATCCGCTATCGCAAGCTGATGGAATAAGCGAGCCCCACATAACAATAAAACGCTCTCCGATATCCGCACAGGATTGTCGGAGAGCGTTTTTTTGTATTTACGGTTTTCATCCTTAAATTTTGACAGAAGAACAGAAAAAACAGAAGAACACGTTTGCGAGTCCTCTAAATTTTGTCTTTTTGTTCTTCTGTCGGAAAAAATAAAATCCGTTAGTTGCTTGAAGAATTCCGTAAACAGTAAACGGTAAACTGTAAACCGTAAACCGTAAACACTAAACTTATCCCAACAATCATTTCGACAAAACGGCCAAAATGTCCGACGAATCGTTTTTTAACCACGTAGAGGTTAACACCGATTAACCGAGCCCCTCAATAAAGCCCACATTATCGCCATTTTAACAATAAATCAACCCACAAGAAAGCGGTTAATCTATTTCGTTTGCAGATGCTTTTCCTGCAAAATAATTTTGTACAGGTTTTAAAATGAACAGAATATGAAAAAGGCAAACAAAGATTTGATATGTTTGGGTTTGACAGTCTATGCCGGGGCTGCGTCCATGCTTGGAGCCGTCCCCGACAGCATAGGCCAACCGTGGGATTTCGACCGCTGCCTGGAATATGCCTACGAAAACAATATCAGCCTGCAACAGAAACAGCTTGACAAAGCCTCGAGCGACGCCACCCTGCTGGCCTCCAAAGCCATGTGGCAACCGACACTCGATTTTTCCACCACACAAGGTCTGACCAACTATCCGAGCCCTGCCGACAATTCCGACCACAACCTTTATGCCGGCACCTATGGGCTGAACGCATCGTGGACAGTGTTCAACGGCAATATCCGCCGCAACCAGATAAAACAGGATGAACTGCAACAGCAAATTGCCGAATTGGGAATCGACGATTACCGCTACACGCTTCAGACGGAAATTCTCGCCAAATATCTGAATATCCTCTATGCCAAAGAATCGATTGAAATTGCCAAGCAGAATTTGGCGGTAAGCGAGTATCAGAAAGAACGTGCCGAAGCTCTGATGAATTCGGGCAAGATGTCGCGCGTCGACTACTCGCAAATCGAGTCGCAGTATCACACGGACCGCTACAGTCTGACTTCGGCGGAATCGTCGTTCGCCTCGGCAAAAATGGAATTGAAAAAGCTGCTGGAACTCGACATAACAACGGATTTCGACATCGTTTATCCGGATTTCAACGATGAGGAAGTGCTCGCTCCGCTGCCGGAAAAGGTCGAAGTGTTCCACACGGCCTGCACATGGGTTCCGGCACTCAAGCAATACCGGCTCTCGTCGCAAGCCAGCGAATACAGCGAAAAGATAGCCAAAGGCGGCTACTACCCGCAAGTGTCGCTGAATGCAAGCGTAGGTTCAGCCAACTCATCGGCAGGATACGGCAACTTCGGGACACAGTTCCGCAACAATTTCAACGAACAGGTATCCCTGACACTCAGTATTCCCCTGCTCGACAACCGCAAGAACAAGACGGCGGTGACGCAGGCAAAAATAGAAAAGCTGAACGCCGAACTGGAAATAGAAAGTGCCACCAACATGCTTTCGCAAACCATTGAAAGCATCTACATCGACGCCACCAACGCACAGGCACAGTTTGAAAGCTGTAGCCAGCAGGTGAAAAGTGCCCGACTGACCGACGAACTCGTCAACGAGCAGTTCCGCCTGGGACTCATCAACACGCTTGACCTCATATCGTCGCACAACACGCTGTTGAACGCCCTGCAAGAACAGCTTCAGGCCAAATACATGGCCATTCTCAACATCCGCCTGCTGGAATTCTATCAAACGAGTCAAATCACTTTGTAAACAAAATGAAACGAAATATGAAACTTACAGCCAAAACAAGCATCATAGCAGCAGTGCTGACGGCTACTGTCGTGACATCCTGCTCCAACAAACAGCAAACAACACTGGAAACTGCCGCCGTCTTCTCGGGCAGCATCAAGGAAACCGTGACTGCCACAGGTACATTGGAAAGCGTCACACAAGTGGATGTGGGTACGCAAGTAACCGGCGAGGTGGCAAAACTCTATGCCGACTACAACTCCATCGTCAAGAAAGGCGACCTGATTGCCGAAATTGACAAGACACTCCTTGAAAGCGAAGTCGATGCCGCCAACGCCAATATGGAAAGCGCACGCGCCACTTTTGAATACAAGAAAACCAATTATCTGCGCGACAAGGAACTGCACGACAAAAAACTCATCAGCGACTACGAGTTTGAAACGTCGGAAAACGAATATACAGTGGCCAAACTTAATTACGAAAAGAGCAAGGCCGACCGCGTGAAGGCAACCGAAAATCTGGGCTATGCGGAAATCTACGCACCGATTGACGGCATCATCATCTCGCGGGAAGTGGAAATCGGACAGACAGTCGTTGCCAACATGGAAGTGGCCAACATCTTCACGATAGCCGACCTCGACAACATGCAGGTAATCGGCGATGTGGATGAAGCCGACATCGGTCAGGTAAAAGTGGGACAGAACGTGACTTTCACCGTCGACGCCTATCCGGAGGACCTTTTCTCAGGCAAGGTGACACAAGTGCGCCTGAACCCGACAACGGAGTCGAACGTCGTCACGTATGAAGTAGTGGTTTCGACAAGCAATGCTGACCACAAGCTCATTCCGGGACTGACCGCCAACCTTACCATCTATACGGCCGAAGCCGACGATATTCTCGCCGTACCGGCAGGGGCACTGAAATTCTCACCCAAATCATTCGAAAACTCCCCACTGCCCCAGCCTGCCGGCGAAGCTCCGAAAAACGCCAAGCATGTGGTTTGGGTAGTGCGCAACAACCGACTCTACCCGGTAGCAGTAGAAACGGGTGCCAGCAATGGTGTGAATGTGGAAATCAAGTCCGGTCTGAACATGGGCGACACCGTTGCCATCGACTATACGAACGCCATGCCGCTTCCAATGCCAAGCGGCGGTGAAGAAAGTCCGTTCATGCCGAAACGTCCGGGCGGAAATGAGAAGAAAAACTAAATGTTCCGAACAATGAAAGAAATCATCCGACTTGAAAACATACGCCGCGACTTCACGGTGGGCAGTGAAACCGTACACGCCCTACGCAAAATCTCCTTTTCCATCGAAGAAGGGGAATTTGTGACCATCATGGGTACGTCGGGGTCCGGCAAATCCACCCTGCTCAATATTCTCGGCTGCCTCGACACTCCGACTTCCGGAGAATACTACATCGACGGCACCGCCGTGAGCTCGATGGGCAAAAACGAACGTGCCTGGATAAGAAACCGGAAAATCGGCTTCGTATTCCAGAACTACAACCTGTTGCCGAAAACCACCGCACTGGAAAACGTGGAGCTTCCACTGCTCTACAATTCCGAAGTGACGGCACGCGAACGCCGGCAACGCGCATCGGACGCACTCGATGCCGTTGGGCTTCAGGAACGCAAAATGCACAAGTCAAACCAGATGTCGGGCGGACAGCAGCAGCGTGTGGCCATAGCCCGCGCACTGGTCAACAACCCCGTGCTGATTCTTGCCGACGAAGCCACCGGTAACCTTGACACACGCACGTCATTCAGCATCCTCATGCTGTTTCAGGAGCTTCACCGCAAAGGCAGCACCATCGTATTTGTCACCCACAATCCGGAACTTTCGGCTTACAGCAGCCGGAACATCGTGCTGCGCGACGGAAAAATCATTTCCGACGAACGCAACCCGCATCCGGCCTCGGCGGAAGAAGCCTACAACGCTTTACCTACACTTAACGATTAGACGATTATGAATATAAGCAACTTGTTCAAAATTGCGCTGAAAGCATTGAACAACAATAAAATGAGATGCTTTCTCACCATGCTCGGCATCATTATCGGTGTCGGGTCGGTCATCACCATGCTTGCCATCGGACAAGGCTCGAAGGACAGCATCAAGAAGCAGATTTCGGAAATGGGCAGCAACATGATCATGATTCACCCGGGAAACATGGAACGTGGCGGCGTGCGCCAAAGTTCCGACGACATGCAGACGCTGAAAGTGACCGACTACGAAAACATCCGCGACGAAGCAACATTCGTTGCCGCCGTGTCGCCGATGGTAAGCAGTCAGGGACAGTTTATCTGCGGTGCCAACAACTACCCGTCGAGCTTAGAAGGTGCAACGCCGGAATATCTGGAAATACGAAAACTGAAAGTGAAGGACGGCACCGTGTTCAGCGATGCCGATGTCAAGCGTGCGGCCAAAGTGTGCATCATCGGAAAGACCGTGGCCGACAATCTTTTTCCGAACGGCGAAAACCCCATCGGACGGGTGATACGCTTCAACTCTATCCCGATGACAGTTGTCGGACTGCTTGAATCGAAAGGCTACAACAGCATGGGACAGGATCAGGACGACATCGTGATAGCACCCTACACCACTGTCATGAAGCGCATCCTTGCCATCGACTACATTCAGGGCATCTTCGCCTCTGCCCTCAACGAAGATGTCACAGAAGAAGCAACCGAGGAAATCAGCGGCATCCTGAACCGCAACCACAAGATTAAGGACGACAGCGAACGCGACTACGACATCCGCTCGCAACAGGAACTGAGCGACATGCTGAACTCCACGAGCGAAATGATGACGCTGCTGCTCGCCTGCGTTGCCGGCATTTCCCTATTGGTTGGCGGTATCGGCATCATGAACATCATGTTGGTATCGGTGACGGAACGCACACGCGAAATCGGTCTGCGCATGAGTATCGGCGCACGCGGTGTCGACATTCTGACACAATTCCTCATCGAAGCCATCATCATCAGCATTACCGGCGGCATCATCGGCATACTTTTCGGAGCCGGAGCGTCGCTCGCCGTCAAATTTTTATTGAACTGGCCTGTGTCAATTCAATTATATTCTGTAGTTTTGTCTTTTGTAGTGTGCACCGTTACGGGCGTATTCTTCGGCTGGTATCCGGCGAAGAAAGCTGCAGCACTCGACCCTATCGAAGCTTTGAGATATGAATAGAATCAATTTAACCAACAAAGCGAAAGCACTGGACCTGCTGATTCAGGTAATTGTACTGACAATGGTGTTTGTCATTCCCGAATTTTTCTTCAGTTTGGGAAACAGCCGCCCCGTCAGTTACGGAATATACATACACACCATTTTATGTATCATTACCTTCTACTTCAACTACTTTTTCCTCATCGACCGCTACCTGTTCCGGAAAAAGACGTTTACCTACATCGTGTTGGCACTGCTGACAGCCGTTGTCATGGTAATGCTGATGGTCGTTATCCAATACACCATCATTGTCCACGGTCCTGATTTTCCGACCAAGCAGGCGCAATGGGAAAATCTGCACAGACACCGGTTCTATCTTTTCTTCATCGGCTCCATCACCCGCGAGTTTGCCATGATTATCCTGACCACCGGCCTGAGCATCGCCCTGAAATTCAGCATGCGATGGGCCAAGATTGAAAAAATGAAGGAAAAAATCATCAGCGAGCAGCGCGACATGGAACTTCGCAACCTGAAGAACCAACTGAATCCGCACTTCCTGTTCAACACGCTCAACAACATCTACGCGCTGATTGAAATCGACAAGGACAAGGCACAGCAGACAGTTCACGAACTCAGCAAGCTGCTGCGCTACACGCTCTACGAAAACAACGAGAAGGAAGTGACCCTCGACAAGGAGTTGAACTTCATGCGCAGCTACATCGAACTGATGAAACTCCGGTTGGGCAGCAACGTGAAGCTCACGGTCGACATCCCTGAAGATAATGTCAACCATTTGAAAATAGCACCTCTGATGTTCATTTCCATGGTGGAAAACGCTTTCAAGCACGGTGTGAGCAGCACCAAGCCTTCGGAAATCAGCATTAAAATGACGGTCAATGGCAACCGTGTATGCTGTCACGTGGAAAACAGCCATTTCCCGAAACCGGAAACCGACAAGAGCGGCTCGGGAATCGGCCTGTCGAACCTGTCGCGGCAACTGTCGCTACTCTATGAAGGCCGCCACAGCTTCCAGTCGGGAGTGGTAGGCAACAAATATGTTTCAGATTTACAAATTGAATTATAAACACTCATACGCATGAACATTACATTGAAATGCAGTGTCATCGATGATGAACCTCTGGCACGCGAACTGATTTGCAGCTTTGTCAAAAAAACACCGTTTCTTGAACTTGAAAACTCCTATGCTTCGGCATCGGAAGCCGTCCGCTCGATTATCGACGGAAAGGTTGACCTGGTGTTCCTCGACATCCTGATGCCGGAACTGAACGGCATCGAGTTTGCGAAAATCATTCCGCCGGAATGCCGCATCGTTTTCGTGACGGCTTTCGAGCAGTATGCCATCGAAGGCTTCCGCCACAATGCCATCGACTACCTGCTGAAGCCGGTAAGCTACAGCGAGTTCCTCAACGCGGCCAATCGCGCTCTGGTATGGGCGGAACTGAACGAGAAGGCACGCCTTGCAGCCGAAAAGGACGACGAACCGCAATTCATCATCGTGAAAAGCGAATACAAGTTGATTCAGATTGACATATCGAAAATCACCTACATCGAAGGGCTGAAGGACTATGTGAAAATCTATACAGAAGATTCGCCCAACTGCATCCTTTCGCTCATGAATATGAAAACAATCGAACAGCGATTGCCTGCCGACAAGTTTATCCGCGTGCACCGCTCGTTCATCGTTCAGATGTCGAAAATCAACGTCATCGAGCGCAACCGCATCGTGTTCGGGAAAAAGTACATCCCCATTTCCGACACCTACAAAAAAGCGTTCAACGACTATCTGCAAAAACATACCATAGTTCCTCCCCGCGACGGAGGAGAATAGTTCCAAAGTTTACTGTTTACGGTTTACAGTTTACAGAACCATGTATATTTTCTGCTATATAATAAGCAATCAACCACGATCTGTAAACCGTAATCTGTAAACTGTAAACCACCATCCATTTGTTAAATCTCTATAATTCTACGGGAAAGGCTTTTATAGCGGGAGCAGTTGTTCTAATTTTGTTACAAATTAGACACACTTTTACATGAACGAGATTTTCATCATTATTGGACTTATTCTTTTAAACGGTATTTTCGCCCTCTCGGAAGTGGCACTTATTTCAGCACGCAAATCCCGACTAAACACAGATATTAAAAACGGAAGCAAATCGGCACGCACGGCTCTCAAACTTGCCGAAGACCCTGACCGCTTCCTTTCGACCGTACAGATAGGCATCACGCTTATCGGAATCCTCACCGGTATCTATTCAGGCAACAAAATAGCCGGCAATTTCAACGACTTGCTGATAAGCTGGGGAGTGTCGGCAAGCTACGCCCCCACACTGGCTCAAGCCGTTATCGTCATTATCGTTACTTATCTTTCGATTATCTTCGGGGAACTCGTACCGAAGCGCATCGGTCTGAGCGTGGCAGAAAAAGCGGCCAAAATGGTGGCGCGCCCCATGTCGGCCCTGTCGAAAATTGCCCACCCGTTCGTGTGGCTGCTTGCCAAGAGCACAGAACTGATGATTAACCTGTTGGGCATCAAGGATGCGGAAAGCAAAGTGACAGAAGAGGAAATCAAGACTATCATACAGGAAGGCACGGAGGACGGCGAAGTGCAGCCCGTGGAACAGGACATCGTGGAACGCGTGTTCCTACTTGGCGACCTGAAACTCGGCACGATTATGACCCACAAGAGCGACATCGTCTCGCTCGAACTCGATATGACAGCCGATGATGTAAAGAAAGTGATGGGCAAACAGCTCTACGAGTTCTACCCCATAACCGAGGACGGCGACCTCAACCGCGTGAAAGGCGTTGTCAACCTCAAAGACCTGGTACTCTACCTGTCGGAACCCGACTTCAACCTCGCCTCGCTCACCCGCCAGGCTGTATTTTTCCATGAAGACATGAACGTCTACAAGACATTGGAGGAAATGAAAACCAAACACATCAGCCGCGCCCTCGTCTGCGACGAATTCGGTGCCTGCGTAGGCATCATCACCCTGCGCGACATCCTTGAAGGACTTGTCGGTTCAATGGACGACACGCGAAAGGAACCCGACATCATCAAGCGTACCAACAACGACGGCTGGCTCGTCGACGGACAATGCCCGCTCTACGACTTTCTCTGCTATTTCAACCATGCCGACCTGCTGGAGAATATCGAATGCCACACCCTCGGCGGCCTTATCCTGCAACAGATTCAGCACGTTCCCCAAAGCGGCGAAACTCTCCTCTGGCAGGACCTCCACCTCGAAATCGTCGACATGGACGGCGCCCGCATCGACAAAGTCCTCGTCAAAAAACAGCCGAAAGAACCGACTAACAGCTAAACATTAAATCATTGATTATCAACAATCAAATGATTCAAAATTAAACAGGACACGAATTTAGTTCTCTATACAAAATGGAAGACAATAAGCCAAATATCATCTCCGATACTCAAAAAAATGGTGTAATCGAAGATCTTCGACAAATCATCGAACACGGACGAAGTCAAGCCTATGCTTCTGCCAATCAAATTGTAATTCAAACATATTGGAATATCGGACGCCGTATTGTCGAAGAAGAGCAACACGGAGAACAAAGAGCGAAATACGGCAAACGACTTATCGCAACGTTGGCAGAACAACTATCTCCTTTATACGGAAACAGCTACAGTAAACGCAATTTGGAATATTACCGTCAATTCTACTTATGTTTCAAGAATTTAGAAATTGTGAACACATGTGTTCACAATCTAACTTGGTCGCATATTAGACGTATCATGAATGAAGCAGATCCGAAAGCAAGAGAATGGTATTTAAAAGAAGCTTCTGAACAAATGTGGAGTGTGCGAACATTAAGTCGAAACATAGGAACTCAATACTATGGTCGTCGCATGGCTAGTTATCGAGAACATTTGACACTACCAAAGCCTATAATTGAAGAGAATGATCCCCAAGAATATGTAAAGAGTCCCGTCATTGCTGAATTTTTAGGGTTTCGCAAAGATTCTAAATTTGATGAAAGCGAACTTGAGCAAGCCCTCATCAATAATTTGGAACAATTCATAATGGAATTAGGACGAGGCTTTGCCTTTGTAGACAGACAAAAGCACATCATAACTGACACAGCAGATTATTATATCGATCTTGTTTTCTATAATATTAAGCTAAAGCGTTATGTTTTATTTGAGTTAAAAACTCATGAATTAACACATCAAGATGTCGGGCAATTGGATATGTATGTACGTATGTATGATGATTTAGTAAAAGACGATAGTGATAACCCAACTATAGGTATTCTACTTTGTACTAATACGGACAAAACTATCGCCAAATATTCAGTACTACACAATAGTGAACAACTGTTTGCTTCAAAATACATGGCGTATATGCCGACTGAAGAAGAACTACGCAGGGCTATTGAGGAACAAAAGCGCTTCTTTCTGGAACAGCATGAGAAAGGAAATTCCGAATAATAAACAATTTTTAGACATTCGGTATTTTAATAGATAATAACAACAAAACCCCGAACCTGTCTGGATCCGGGGTTTTGTCTATTTATTTGTCCGTTATTATTTGAACATGTTCTGCGGATATTCGCCGTTGGCGTGGAGTTCGGCAAATTTTTCAACTACGGCAGGACGGTCAGCAGCATAAGTTACGCCAAACCATTTTGAAGTAGTGTCAAGCACCTTAACGGTTGCTTTGCCTGATTTAATCAATTCGTTTACTACCAGCGGAATAAAGAATTCAGCTTTCAGATTTCCAATGTTTTCACTAAGGAATGTCTTGAAATATTCTTCTGAATAGTCGAAATAGTCGGGAGTGAAGCCCCAAAGGTTCATGGAAACCGGAGTTTCCGGTGCAAGAATCTGCTCAACGCCGTTTTCGTCCGTGAAGGCGATACGTCCGTCTTCCTTGTAACCGATAGCCGTACGTTCAACAACATCTGTCAGGAAACCGTCCTTCGTCACGCACACGCCACGAGCCACAGTTCCGCTTTCCGACATCGTGTTGCCCACGCGGAAACCGACCATGCAATACTGGTTCTTCTTGCCTTCCATAGCCATCAGTTCCTTCGCCATTACGGCAAAACTGTCGCGGCCGTAGAAGTCGTCGGCATTGATGATGGCAAACGGTTCCTTGATAACGTCCTTACCCATCAGAACGGCATGGTTGGTACCCCACGGTTTAACGCGGTCAGCCGGGCAAGTGAATCCTTCAGGAAGTGCGTCAAGCGACTGGAATACCACTTCCACCGGAATATGATTTTCATATTTTGACAAAATCTTTTCACGGAAATCCTTTTCAAAATCTTTGCGGATAACAAATACTACTTTCCCGAATCCGCTTTGGATTGCATCATAAATTGAATGGTCCATGATGGTTTCACCGTTAGGACCAAGTCCGTCCAATTGCTTCAAACCTCCATAACGGCTACCCATACCAGCCGCCAATACAAATAAAGTTGGTTTCATAATTCTTATTTTGTTTTAAATGCAAATTTAATAACTCGTTGATATACTTCGCCCGGTTTCAATTCCTGTGTCGGGAACTGCGGTTTGTTCGGGGCATCGGGCATTCCCTGACATTCGATGGCAACGCCGTCGTAGTCCTCATAGCTGCGACCGCTCTTGCTTTCAGGCGAACCTGCAAGCCAATTGCCGGTATAGACCTGTGCAGCAGGCTGATCGGTAAACACTTCCATCACACGTCCGCTTGTTGCTTCCGACAGTTCAGCCACTTTTTTCAGTTCTCCGTTCCAACCGTCAATCACCCAACAGTTGTCATAGCCTTTACCATAGACCAATGCCGGGAAATCCTGCTTGATATCCCTGCCCAGCTGTTTAGCGGCAGTAAAGTCCATCGGCGTGCCTGCAACGGGCGCAATCTCGCCGGTAGGAATCAGCGTGTCGTCAGTAGGCAGATAAGCCGAACAAGCCAACCACATTTCATGGTCGAGCACCGAACCGGCATTCTCACCCTTCAGGTTGAAATAGGCATGGTTCGTCAGGTTGACAATGGTCAGTGCGTCCGATTCTGCACGAAGTTCCAATGTCAGTTCGTTGGCATCATTCCAACTGTAAGAAGCCGTCACTTTCAATGTACCCGGATAGCCTTCTTCGCCGTCGGCTGCCGTATAGCGGAATACCACCTTATCGCCTTCCACTGCACTGTCCCAAATCTGGTTCTGAAATCCTTCCGGACCGCCGTGCAAAGCGTTCGGACCATTGTTGATAGCCAACTGATATTCCTTGCCGCCCAGTTTGAACTGGCCTTTGGCAATACGGTTGGCATAACGTCCCGGCACTTTTCCGGCACAAGGGCCGTCGTAATAATAATCGCACGGATTCTTATAGCCAAGCACTACATCCGCCAACTTGCCGTCGCGGTCGGGCACTTCAATAGAAACGATACCCGCTCCTATGCTCGACAACACCACCGTAGCACCGGCGGCATTTGTCATTTTATAGAGTGTGACATCACCCTTCGGTGATGCCACTTTATTCAATTCTGTAATCATACGACTATCCGATTCTGTGAGCACCGTCAGAAATCACTACATCATAAATCTTCGGTTCATGACCATATTTTGCAGCGAATTTTTCTTTAGCGGTAGCAATGAATTTATCGTAAAGTTCGTCTTTTACCAAGTTGATGGTACAGCCACCAAAGCCGCCGCCCATGATACGTGAACCGGTCACGCCGCATTCCTTGGCAATATCGTTCAAGTAGTCGAGTTCCACGCAGCTTACTTCGTAGAGTTTTGACATACCTTCGTGAGTTTCATACATGCGTTTGCCCACTGTTTCGAAGTCGCCTTTCTGCAAAGCGTCGCAAACATCGAGCACACGCTGTTTTTCACCGATTACATAAACGGCGCGCTTGTAGTCCTCTTCCGAGATTTCAGCCTTCTTGGCTTCAAGGTCTGCCATTTCTGCATCGCGGAGAGTTTCCACGCCCAAAGTCTTGGCAACGCGTTCGCATGATTCACGGCGTTTGTTGTAAGGAGAGTCAACCAGCTCATGCTTAACCACAGAGTCAACCAACACAAGTTTGTAACCCTTGGCTTCGAACGGGAAATATTCGAATTCCATTGAACGGCAATCGAGGCGCATCAGGCAGTTTTTCTTGCCGAATACGGATGCGAACTGGTCCATGATACCGCAATTCACGCCGCAATAATTATGTTCTGTCGACTGACCGATACGGGCCAGTTCGAATTTGTCAATCTTATTGTCGTTAAACAAGTCGTTGAGGGCAAAAGCGAAACAGGATTCCAAAGCGGCAGAAGAAGAAAGACCGGCACCGAGAGGCACATTGCCTGCAAACACCGCGTCAAATCCTTTCACTACACCACCTCTTTTCTGAATTTCGCGGCAAACGCCAAAAATATAGCGGGCCCATTGCTGAGTCGGAGCGTCTTCTTCACGCAAACCGAATTCTACATATTCGTCAATGTCGATTGAATAAACACGCACCTTGTCAGTGCCGTTCGGACGGATTTCAGCCATGATGCACTTGTCGATAGCACCCGGGAATACGAAACCACCGTTATAGTCCGTATGTTCACCAATCAAATTAATACGTCCGGCTGATGCATAAAGAGTTCCTTTTTCTCCAAAACGCGCAGCGAATTGTTCACGAATTTTAGCTTCCATAGTTTTTTAAGTTAGGTTTTAGTTTGGTACAATAATGTTTACAAAAGTAGCTGAAATCACCATAAAAGAAGGATACAAACCATTCAAAAAACAGCTCTATTGTGCCAAAAGCCGCATAATCGGCGCAAGGGCAAATGATCAATGTTTTGTAGAGTAATAGCAACCAACCCGGCGCCTTTAGCTGTCTTTCTTTTACGAATCAATCCAATACCGAAAATTCAGCCCTTTTTATTTACGTTGTAAAAGTACAATAGTTGCAGAGCAATAACAAATATTCGCTCCATTTTTTTATTTAATTTAAGAATTGTCGGACCCTTTCTGCCCTTTTCAGTTCCGCCGGTTTGGATTTAATGCCGTATCTTTATCCCAACATTTAGCTATCTTATGGAAAAAGGATATTTGCATATCTACACCGGCAACGGTAAAGGCAAAACGACGGCGGCATTCGGACTTGCCGTACGCGCCCTGTGTGCCGGAAAATCGGTCTATGTCGGACAGTTTGTCAAATCTATGAAATACAACGAGACACGCATCGAGCAACTGTTTGCCGCTGCCGACGAATCATTTGGAAAAATCACGATAGAACAGCTTGGCCGCGGCTGCTTTATTGAAAAAGAGCCGGAGCAGACGGACATCGACATGGCACGCGAAGCTCTTGCCCGCTGCAAGACTATCATGAAGGAAGGCAAATTCGATGTCGTCATCCTCGACGAACTGTGCATTGCCCTCCACTTTCACCTACTAACGGAAGAAGAAGTAATTTCCGCCCTCCATGAACGCGCGGAAAATGTGGAAGTGATCATCACCGGCCGCAAAGCCCCACAGTCGCTCATCGACCTCGCCGACCTTGTCACCGACATGCAGGAAGTGAAGCACTACTATACCCAAGGCGTTCTCTCCCGCGACGGGATTGACCATTAGGTTTACGGTTTACAGTTTACGGTTTACTGAGTAATATTCTGCAATTTGCTATTTACAAAATCAGATTTTACAAACCACAAATCCCTAATGGACAACCTCAACACAATCGCCCAAATCTGTAAACCGTAAACTGTAAACCCCAATCAATGCGTTGCCTTATACCACGCAGTTTCTGTTTTCTTTGTTGCCCAGCGGTGCTGGCTTGGGTCGGAAACGGTTATGCCTGAGAAAGTGCGGATAGTGACGAAGCCCATCAACATGGAATAATATTGTTCCGTATGCACTTTGTGTATCACCGTGCGGTCAAGCTGCTGATGGAAGCGGCTCAGCAATGCTTCGTCGGTACACAAGTGGTCCACATAATCGCCAAAATCGAGGAACAACGAAGGCCGATAGCCGTCCAGACGTTGCACATCGTCAATCAGCGAATCGTCGAACGTAAATTGAGAATTAATCTCTTTCATCACCTGCGCCAAATTTTCCACTTGGCTGC
>ENA-ORRE01000599-ORRE01000599.1-human-gut-metagenome-genome-assembly--contig:-NODE-599-length-27562-cov-40.003599_pt1 | contig 27562 bp, 16 predicted proteins | sample MGYA00242171_ERZ509126 | MGnify/ENA primary metagenome ERZ509126 (study PRJEB26280, sample SAMEA2338648) | human gut metagenome | biome: human gut; feature: human-associated habitat; material: faeces... | reverse complement strand
AAAAAAGCAGAACCGCGAAGGATGTTCGGGTGTTTAATGAGGATTTGATTCTTCATTCTTCATTCTTCATTCTTCATTAAAAAAAAGCAGAACCGCGAAGGATGTTCGGGTGTTTAATGAGGATTTGATTCTTCATTCTTCATTCTTCATTCTTCATTAAAAAAGCAGAACCGCGAAGGATGTTCGGGTGCTTAATGAGGATTTGATTCTTCATTCTTCATTCTTCATTCTTCATTTAAATAAAACAGATGAGCATCAGATTAAATAAAGCAATCAGAGAACTTAACATAGGACTTCAAACGGCAGTTGATTTCCTTGAAAAGAAAAGTCTGGGCGAGGTGAAGGGCGACCCTAACTTCAAGCTCAGTGATGAACAGTACACGGCTCTTGTTGAACAGTTTAAAAGCGATAAGGACGTGAAAACAGATGCGGCGAAAATCTTCCAAAAGAAGACTAAAGAGAAAAAGCCAAAGGAAACAGCCGCAGAACAGTCTGCCGGGACAAAGGTGGAGACAACACGCCCACAGTTCAAGCCGTTGGGGAAGATTGACCTCGACAAACTGAACAAGAAACCGTCTGAAAAGAAAGCTGCTGCTCCTGTTGAGAAACCGAAGCCGGAGAAGAAGCCGGTGGCTGCTGCCGTAAGCCCGAAACCGGAGCCGGAAAAGAAGCCGGAGAAGAAGGCCGAAGTGAAGAAACCTGTGGAGACAAAGCCTGCACCGAAACCCGTCGTGGCTGCGGAAGCAAAACCGGCTCCTGTGGCAAAGCCCGTGGAAAAACCTGCGACGGCTCCTGCACAAGCTCCGACGGAGAACACAGCGACGGCAGGCAGCACTAAACCTTTCACCACAAAGAGTGAGAAAAAACTGCTGAATGCCACGAAGGTGAACGTGCTTGGCAAGATAGATTTGAGCACTATCAATCAAAGTACACGCCCGAAGAAAAAGAGCAAGGAAGAGCGTCGCAAGGAACGCGAGGAGAAAGCCGCACAGCAGAATGAGAAGAAGAAGCGAGTACGCATAGGTAAGGAGCGCGTCGACATAAATGCCGCGGCCAACCAGCAACAGCAGGGAGGCAACGCAGGCAAGAACGCCAAGAAGAAGAAAAACCGCAACCGTCCGCAGAAGCCGTTAGAGGTGAACGAGGAGGATGTTGCACGCAAGGTGAAGGAGACTCTTGCACGTCTGACGAGCAAGAGCAATCAGAATAAGAAAGGCGCGAAATACCGTAAGGAGAAGCGTGAGGCCGCTCAGGAGAAACTGAACGAGGAGGCACGCGCAGAGCGCAAGGACAGCAAGATACTGAAACTGACCGAGTTTGTTACGGTGAGCGAGCTGGCCACGATGATGAACATCAGCGTAACACAGGTCATCAGTACGCTTATGAGTGTTGGTATCATGGTGTCTATCAACCAGAGACTCGATGCAGAGACTATCAACCTCGTTGCCGACGAGTTTGGATTCAAGACCGAATATGTGAGCGCTGAGGTGCAGGAGGCTGTCAGTGAAGAGGAGGACGACGAGAACGACCTCGTGCCGCGTGCTCCGATTGTTACCGTCATGGGACACGTAGACCACGGTAAGACATCGCTGCTCGACCACATCCGCAACACCAACGTGATTGCCGGTGAGGCCGGAGGTATCACGCAGCACATCGGAGCGTATAACGTGAAGTTGAGCGACGGACGGCGGATAACATTCCTCGACACTCCGGGACATGAGGCGTTTACGGCCATGCGTGCCCGCGGTACACAGGTTACGGATATCGCAATCATCATCATCGCAGCCGATGACTCGGTGATGCCTACCACGAAAGAGGCTATCGCCCACGCACAGGCGGCGAACGTTCCGATGGTGTTTGCCATAAACAAGATAGACAAGCCGGGTGCTAATCCGGATAAGATACGTGAGGACTTGGCACAGATGAACCTCCTCGTAGAGGAATGGGGCGGCAAGTACCAGTGCCAGGAGATAAGTGCGAAGAAGGGTGTCGGTGTGGACGAGCTGCTTGAAAAAGTACTCTTGGAGGCCGAGATGCTTGACCTCAAGGCCAATCCGAACCGCCGGGCTACGGGTTCCATCATAGAGTCGTCGCTCGACAAGGGTCGCGGATACGTCTCTACGGTTCTCGTGAGCAACGGAACGCTGAAGATTGGCGACAACGTCATCGCAGGAACATCATGGGGCCGCATCAAGGCTATGTTCAACGAGCGTAACCAGCGCATCGAGAAAGCTGGTCCGGCAGAACCGGTTATAATCCTCGGACTGAACGGTGCGCCGACAGCCGGTGATACATTCCACGTGCTTGAGACAGAGCAGGAGGCGCGCGAGATTGCAAACAAGCGTCTGCAACTGCAGCGCGAGCAGGGACTTCGCACCCAGAAGCGACTCACTCTGGGCGACATCTCCCACCGTATCGCACTCGGAGAGTTTAAGGAACTCAATATCATCGTCAAGGGAGACACCGACGGAAGTATCGAGGCTCTCAGCGACTCGTTCCTCAAACTGTCGACTGAAAAGATTAAGGTCAACGTCATCCACAAGGCTGTGGGACAGATTTCGGAAAGCGATGTGACGCTGGCCGATGCTTCCGATGCCATCATCGTAGGCTTCCAGGTGCGTCCTTCGGCAGCCGCACGCAAGCAGGCCGATCAGGCAGGCGTGGAAATCAACACCTACTCGGTAATCTACGATGCCATCGACGATGTGAAGGCGGCTATGGTCGGTATGCTCGACAAGGTGAAGAAGGAAGTGGTAACGGGTCAGGTAGAGGTGAAGCAGGTATTCCGCATCTCGAAGGTGGGTACCGTTGCCGGTGCCATGGTCATGGAAGGCAAGGTGCATCGCAGCGACCGCGCACGTGTGGTCCGCGACGGAATCGTGGTTCATACGGCCGACATCAGCGCGCTGAAACGTTACAAGGACGATGTGAAAGAGGTGCCGACCGGTTTCGAGTGCGGTATCAGCCTTGTCAACTTCAACGATATTCTCGAAGGCGATATAATCGAGACATTCACCGAGATAGAGGTGCAGCAGAAACTGTAGGCCGCTATCGGTACGGATAAAAGACAAGCCCCGCAATCGTTTGTAAGCAAACGACAGCGGGGCTTTTTGCAAAAAATATAACGGCCGCAACTCTTTTTAAGAACGGCGGCACTTCATTTTCACGCTTTTTGTGTAATTTTGCAATTATAATCGGGCTGTACCGGAAGACGGGAAAACCGGGGAACATGAAACAATGGAGAATAAGGAAAACAATAAAAACGAGTTCGTCAGGAAGGTTGCCGAGCAGAAATATGAGTTCGGATTTACCACCGACGTGCATACCGAAATAATAGAAACAGGTCTGAACGAGGACATCGTGCGCCTGATTTCAGCGAAAAAGAACGAGCCTGAGTGGATGCTCGAGTTCCGTTTGAAGGCGTTCCGCTATTGGCAGACACTAAAACAACCTGCTTGGGGGCACGTGAATCTGCCCGAGATAGACTATCAGGCCATCTCGTATTATGCCGATCCGATGGCTAAGAAGAAGGATAACGAGAAGAAAGAGATAGATCCCGAGCTGATGAAAACGTTCGACAAGTTAGGCATTCCGCTTGAGGAAAGGCTCGCGCTGAGTGGCGTAGCCGTCGATGCCATCATGGATTCAGTGTCGGTGAAGACTACTTTCAAGGAGAAACTGGCCGAGAAGGGCATCATCTTCTGCTCCATCGGCGATGCCATACAGAACCATCCCGAGCTGGTGAAGGAATATCTCGGTACGGTCGTTCCATACAGAGACAACTTCTATGCAGCCCTGAACTGCGCCGTGTTCAGCGACGGTTCGTTCGTTTATATACCGAAGGGAGTGCGTTGTCCAATGGAGCTGAGTTCGTATTTCCGCATCAACGCCCGCAACACGGGACAGTTTGAGCGCACGCTAATCATTGCGGATGACGACTCGTATGTCTCGTATCTTGAAGGCTGTACGGCTCCGATGCGCGACGAGAATCAGTTGCACGCCGCCATTGTAGAGATTATTGTGAAGGAAAACGCCGAGGTCAAGTACTCGACCGTGCAGAACTGGTATCCCGGCGACGAGCATGGCAAGGGCGGAGTGTATAACCTCGTGACGAAGCGTGGCGAACTGCGGGGAAATAATTCCAAGTTGTCGTGGACGCAGGTAGAGACCGGTTCGGCCATCACATGGAAGTATCCGTCGTGCGTTTTGCGTGGCGACAACTCCGTGGCAGAGTTCTATTCGGTTGCCGTGACAAACAATTATCAGGAAGCCGACACGGGAACGAAGATGATACACATAGGCAAAAACACCAAGAGTACGATTATCTCGAAGGGTATTTCGGCCGGTCATAGTCAGAATTCATATCGCGGACTGGTGCGTGCCACATCGAACGCGGACAACGCCCGCAATTATAGTTCGTGCGATTCGCTGCTCCTCGGCAGTGATTGCGGTGCTCATACATTCCCTTATATGGACATTCACAACGACACGGCGGTAGTGGAACATGAGGCCACGACGAGCAAGATTAGCGAAGACCAGCTCTTTTATTGCAACCAGCGCGGTATCCCCACCGAGCAGGCCGTGGGTTTGATAGTCAACGGCTATGCAAAGGAGGTGCTCAATAAGTTGCCTATGGAGTTTGCCGTTGAGGCTCAGAAGTTGCTCAGCGTGTCGTTGGAAGGTACGGTAGGATAAAAAAATCCCCACCCAACTTCTCTATGGGGAGAAGAATGGATGGGGAGAATACAATATAATAATGTATAATCAATAATAATAAATAAACCAATAATAACAAATAAATACCCTATAAGGAGTAGGAGTTCGGCTCCCCTCCTTGAAGGGACTGGGGGAGGCCTTATGCTAACAGTAAAAGACTTGCACGCCAAGATAGGCGATAAGGAAATATTAAAGGGCATCAATCTCACCATAAAGGACGGTGAGACACACGCTATTATGGGACCGAACGGTTCGGGAAAATCAACGCTCAGCGCAGTACTCGTGGGCAATCCGCTATACGAAGTAACGGCAGGTAGCGCAGTATTCAACGGGAAGGACCTTCTCGAAATGAAGCCGGAGGACAGGGCGCACGAGGGTTTGTTCCTCTCTTTCCAGTATCCTGTGGAGATTCCCGGCGTGTCGATGACCAACTTCATGCGTGCGGCGATAAACGAAAAGCGCAAGTATGAAGGCAAAGAACCGATGAATGCGGGCGATTTTATAAAGCTGATGCGTGAGAAGAGGAAGGTGGTGGAACTCGATCAGAAGCTCGCCAACCGCTCAGTGAACGAAGGCTTCAGCGGCGGAGAGAAGAAAAGAAACGAGATTTTCCAGATGGCAATGCTCGAACCGAAGCTCTCCATACTCGATGAGACCGACTCTGGACTGGATGTCGACGCTATGCGCATCGTGGCCGAAGGTGTCAATAAGTTGCGTACACCGGAGTCTTCGTGCATCGTAATCACTCACTACGACCGCCTCTTGGATATGATTAAGCCCGACGTTGTACACGTATTGTATCAAGGACGCATCGTAAAGACCGCCGGTCCGGAACTCGCACGCGAGATTCAAGAGCGTGGATACGATTGGATAAAGGAGGAAGTTAAAGAGGAGAGAGGATAGTAATGAGTGCTGAAAAACAATATATCGACTTATACCGACAGGCGGCTGGCATGATATGTGGCCATAGTGCCGGCGTGATGAACGCTGTGCGCGACCGTGCCTTCGATGATTTCCAACGTCTCGGATTTCCGTCTAAGAAGGTTGAGAGATACAAATATACAGATATGGCGGCGCTCTTCGAGCCAGACTACGGTCTGAATCTGAACCGGCTCGATATTCCCGTCAATCCTTACGACGTGTTCCATTGCGACGTTCCGAACCTCAGCACATCGCTTTATTTCGTTGTCAATGACGCGTTCTACGATAAGATGCTGCCCAAGACACAGCTCCCCGAAGGCGTGATTATCGGTTCGCTGAGTTCGGTAGCAGCCGAACGCCCTGAACTTGTGGCCAAATACTACGCAAAGATAGCCAGAACAGAAAAGGATGCGGCAACAGCTCTGAACACGATGCTGGCACAGGACGGACTTCTCGTGTATGTGCCGAAGAACGTAAAGGTCGACCGTACGGTGCAGGTGATAAACATCCTGCGTTCTGATGTCGATTTGATGGTAAACCGCCGCGTGCTTATCATCGTTGAAGAAGGCGCGGAGATAAAACTGTTGTTCTGCGATCACGCCGCAGACGACCGCCGTTTCCTCTCCACGCAGGTGATAGAGGCCTTCGTTGGTGATAATGCCGCACTCGATTTGTACTGCCTTGAGGAAACCCACGCAAAGAATGTGCGCGTCAGCAACCTATATATCGAGCAGCAGGCGAACAGCCGTGTCAATCATAATATCATTACATTGCACAACGGCGTGACTCGAAACCGCACCGATCTGACGTTTGTCGGCGAAGGTGCTGAGTGCCGTCTGAACGGTTGTGTGATAGCAGACAAGCAGCAGCGCGTGGACAATAATACGTTGATAGATCACAAAGTGCCCCATTGCACAAGCAATCAGCTATACAAATATGTACTCGATGGCGAGGCCACGGGTGCTTTCGCAGGCCGCGTTCTCGTGCGCCACGGAGCGCAGAAGACTTCATCCGAGATGCGAAACCAGAACATTTGCGCCACAAACAAGGCCCGGATGTACACCCAACCAATGCTTGAGATTTACGCCGACGACGTGAAATGTGCTCACGGCTCCACCGTAGGACAGCTCAATGACGCCGCATTGTTCTATATGAGACAGCGCGGTATCTCCTTGAAGGAGGCTAAGTTGTTACTTGAGTTCGCCTTTGTCAACGAGGTGGTGGATTCTATTCAGCTCGAACCGTTGCGAGACCGGCTCCATCATCTTGTGGAGAAACGTTTCCGCGGAGAACTGAACAAGTGTGAGGGATGTAGGTTAGCCCCCTCCAACTCCCCCAAGGGGGAGGGACACAGATGTGTAACCAATAGTAATAAATTAATATAAAATACCAATATGGAGCAAGTCGTTGGTCTCCCCTCCCTGGAGGGGTTGGGGGAGGCTGTCCGTAAGGATTTTCCTATCCTTTCCCGTACCGTTTACGACCGGCCGCTGGTCTATCTCGACAATGCTGCAACGACACAAAAGCCGTTGTGCGTGCTTGATGCCATGCGCGAGGAATACCTTAACGTGAATGCCAACGTGCATCGTGGCGTTCATTACCTCTCGCAACAGGCCACCGACCTGCACGAAGCAGCACGCGAGACGGTGCGGAAGTTTATCAATGCCGACAAGACAGAGGAGATTATCTTCACCCGCGGCACTACCGAGGCATTGAACCTGGTGGTCAGTTCCTTCTGTGACGAGTTCATGTCGGAGGGCGACGAGGTCATTGTTACGGTCATGGAGCACCACTCTAACATTGTGCCGTGGCAACTTCAAGCGGCTAAAAAAGGCATCGCCATACGCGTGGTACCCATGAATGAGAAGGGAGAACTCTGTCTCGATGAGTTCGAAAAGCTGCTCAACGAGCGCACAAAAATAGTGAGTGTGACCCACGTGAGCAACGTTCTCGGAACGGTGAACCCCGTAAAGGAAATAATAGAAAAGGCTCATGCGCATGACATCCCTGTGATCGTAGATGGAGCACAAAGCACCCCACACTTCGCTGTCGACGTGAAAGACCTTGACTGCGATTTCTTCGCGTTCAGCGGACACAAAATGTATGGCCCTACCGGAATAGGCGTCCTATATGGCAAGGAAGACTGGCTCGACCGTCTACCGCCGTATCAAGGTGGCGGCGAGATGATAGAAAGCGTCAGCTTCGAGCGTACTGTTTTCGAGCGTCTGCCGTTCAAGTTCGAGGCCGGAACCCCCGATTATGTGGCCACTCACGGCCTCGCCACAGCGATAGACTATATAAATAAGGTGGGAATAGACAATATCTCGGCTCACGAGCGCGCTCTGACCGACTATTGTATGGAACAGATGCGTACCATCGACGGCATCCGTCTCTTTGGTGAAGCGCCGGGTAAGGACGCCGTTGTGAGCTTCCTCGTCGGCGACATCCACCATCTCGACATGGGAACGCTGCTCGACCGCCTCGGCATTGCCGTGCGCACAGGCCACCATTGCGCCCAGCCGCTCATGGACAGGCTCGGCATCCAGGGCACCGTTCGCGCCTCATTCGCCATATACAACACCTTTGAGGAGGTTGATGCACTTGTGGAAGGCGTTCGCCGCGTAGCCCGGATGTTCTGAAAAGAAAGCCCTGCCGGCCGGATAAAGCAGCCGGATATGTATTTATGTGTTGTTGAGAGTCGTCCACGGGACTTATAACCCGCTGTCCTTACACTTCAATACGGCGATGAGAAACCATGCCGCAAAGGCTGTTCTAAGAAGAAAACTGCATTCTATCGGGAACACGGTGAGGATAAAAGCAAGTTGTGCGCGTACCACAAGCCACGTCTGACTGATGCTCACCTCATGTCCCACACAGCAAGAGAAGTACCTGCGTAGATATTCAACAGGCATCTTTAGCGCCGTCGAAACGTTGGAGATAGATTCCGCGATAGCAGCGAAATACTTTGAAATGCAGCTCATAGGGTTTGATAGATTGCTGTTTAGCGGATTGTTTACCGATAATGCCATATTCTTTTTCATATTGATTATGTTTTTAATTCTGCTGCAAAATTAATCGGAATATGTGCAATGAATGTTCACTCCAAATGCGGTGAGGTTAAAGTTGCCGTCTGTTTAACAAGTCTTAACCGAAATATGACCTTCTAAGGGGATATAAACCGACATACATATCTAATAAAGAGATGTTAGCAAACCATTTTTATGACAATGTGATAGAAGCAGGATGTGATGAGGCCGGACGCGGATGTCTTGCCGGAAGCGTCTATGCCGCAGCCGTAATCTTTCCGAAAGACTACGAAAACGCCCTGTTGAACGACTCCAAGCAGCTATCGGCGAAGAAGCGCTATATGCTTCGTGAGATTGTGGAACGCGACGCTTTGGCATGGGCCGTGGGCATCGTTACGCCCGAGGAGATAGACAAGATGAATATTCTCAACGCCTCGATTCTCGCCATGCACCGCGCTCTCGACCTGCTCTCGGTTCGTCCCGAGGCTGTGATAGTAGACGGAAACAGGTTCAAACCCTACCAAAACCTGCCTTATTCTACCATTGTCAAAGGCGACGGGAAGTATCTCTCCATTGCCGCCGCCTCGATTCTTGCAAAGACATACCGCGATGATTACATGGACGGTATCGCCGAAAAATATCCTCAATACGACTGGAAAAGCAATAAAGGCTATCCCACAAAAAAACATCGTGAGGCGATAAAATCGTTCGGAATTACCCCATTTCATCGGAAATCATTCACTCTTCTCCCTCCCGAGGAGCTTACTTTAGACTTCAAGTGATTATGCGACATGAGAGATTTGGCAGAGAACTGGACCTCGTCCTGATGCTTGCCGACACCGAGGACTTTACCGTTAAGGAAATCTGCGAGAGCCTGAACTTCTCCCGCCGCAACTTCTATTATTACATAGAATTGCTGAAAAACGCCGGTTTCATCGTGTATAAACGCAATTCCTGCTATCATATCGACCAGCGTTCGCCGTTCCTTAACAAACTGCTCCATCTATTGCAGTTCACCGAAGACGAGGCCGTGACGATGCGGAAGCTGCTTGATATGGCGGGTACATCAAACTCGATAATAAACAATCTGAAGTATAAGCTCGATAGATTCTACGATTTCAACATCCTTTCCGACGTGGAGATGCGTCGCAAGACAGCAAAGATGGTGAACACGATATACGAAGCCATAAAGGCCAAGAAGGTGATAAAGATTGTCGGCTATTCCTCGCCTCACAGTCATTCGCAGTCCGATCGCTTTGTAGAGCCGTTCCTGCTGATGAACAATAACAATGATGTGCGCTGCTACGAAATCCTTTCAGACAGTTGTAAGACTTTCCGCCTGTCGCGCATGGATGATATTGAGCCGGTAGATTTGAAGTGGAGCCATGAGGCAAGACACCGCCAACTGTTCACCGACATCTTCATGTTCAGCGGCGAAGAACATCGTCCGGTGAGCATCCGTATGGGCCGTTTGTCCCACAACGTGTTCTTGGAGGAATATCCGGCAGGAGGGAAAAACATTACCCCGGACGATGAAAATCATTGGATTCTAAATCTTGAAGTGTGCGATTTTCGTGGCATCGGCCGTTTTGTCCTCGGGCTTTTCGAGGACATAGAGATTCTTTCCAGTGATGATTTCAAGGAATATATAAGGGGAAAGATTGAAAAAATGAAGCCCCCGGTAGGGGGCGAGAGTGAAGAACGAAAGAGTGAAGAGTGAAGAGTGAAGAGTGAAGAGTGAAGAGTGAAGAACGAAAGAGTGAAGAGTGAAGAGTGAAGAGTGAAGAATCCAATACCTCATAAATATAAAAAGGTAGCAACTTGTTAACTTGCAACTTGTTAACTCGTCAACTAAAAACATTTGTCTGAACTCCTGAGCTTCTGTCTTCTGTCTCCTGAACTTCTGTCTTCTGAGTTAGAGTGGGGCTTTGCCCTTTAATATACTCTTATATCTCTCCTCATCATTCAGCAACTTCACCGCCTCTTTCCACTGTTTGTCCGTGCGCAGGCTGTTTTCCACCGCACCGCGCTGATAATAATACACTGCAACAAGGTCGGCAGCGAGCAGTTGTTTTATAGATTCCTTATTATAGTCGAGGTCTCTCTCTATGTTATGACTGAACTTCTTTTCCAATGCGTCAAACTCTGGTTTGGCCTCGTCATAATAGCCTTCAAACTTCGCTATCTTCACAAGCGTCTCCAAGTACTTGCTGCTCTCGCGGTCGTATTTGAATCCGCTTTTTATCACAGCCTTCTTGAAGTCCTCATAATCCGCATCGCTTATCTCGAAATCCTTTGCCGGCGCAATCGTCGGATGGTTCTTCATGAACTTCAGTTCCCATGTCAGCATCACCTCCGTAGAGTCATGTCCGGATGAGGCGAGATACAGAGCGATGTTTGCTAACGAGTCGGCCTTCACCTCCACATCGGGCTTTATGCCTCCACCGTCGCGCACCTCGCGTCCGTTGGCCGTGTAAAATACCTTTGTCAGCGAGTCGGGGATATGCTCGCGGTAGCCTCCGCGCGCGTGCCCATAATTAATAGCCTGTATGCAGCGGCCACTTGGAATGTAATATTTGCCAGTTGTCAGTTTCAGATTGCCGTTGTATGGCAGCGGCAGGTTAGGCAACTGCACCAGTCCCTTGCCGTAAGTGCGCGTACCCATTATCACCGCACGGTCCAGGTCTTGCAGGCTGCCGCACGTTATCTCGCTTGCGCTTGCCGAGTTTCCGTTCACCAATACCACCATCGGCATAACCGTATCAAGCGGCTCCACCGACGTCTTATAGTCATTGTTTGCCCTTTCCAGCTTGCCCCTCGTACTTACGATGGTGATGTCTTTCGGCACAAACATATTCACGATGTCCACCGCCTCGTTTATCACGCCGCCACCGTTGTTGCGCAGGTCGAGCACCAGTTTAGTCATTCCCTTGCCCTTCATGTCGAGGAATGCCCGTCTCACCTCCTTAGCCGGACTGTCGCCTGTGAACGAACTGAGTGAGATATATCCGATGCCGTTCTCCTGTAGGCCGTAGTATGTTACCACCGGAAGTTGTATGGCCCGGCGTTTTATCTTGAATTTCAGAGTCTTTCCCGTTGTCGGACGCTTCACCTTCAGCAGCAATGTCGTACCTGGCTCGCCGCGCAGGCGCTCGCTCACATAGCTGACTTCCTTGCCCGCCATCAGCGAGTCGCCTATGCTCACGATGATGTCGCCCTTTTTCAGGCCCGCTTCCGCTGCCGGCATACCCTCGTAAGGTTCGTCTATCACGGCATTGTTCAGCGCCATGTTATATCTGATCATCGCTCCGATGCCCGCGTATTTCCCGCTCATCATCATCTTCAGGTCGCTCTGCCTGTCCTCCGGATAGTACTCCGTGTACGGGTCCAGCGACCCGAGCATAGCCCTGACGGCATATCCCACCACCTCGTCGGCGTCTATCGTGTCTACATACATCATGTCAAGCTGCTTGTATATAGCGTTAAAGACATCGAGGTTTTTCGCCACCTTGAAATTATGGTCTTTGTCTTTGCCCTGCGCCATTGTAGGAATAGCGCTTATTATGGTGAGCAGAACAATTATCAGTTTCTTCATCTTTTGGTAATATTATTTCCTGCAAAAGTACATTATTATAATTATATTCCTCCCGTTTTGTATAGAAAAAATCGCGGCATTACATAAAAATAACACCAGAGACACATTTTTTTTGCTTTTTACTTAAATTTTTTCGTAAAAGTTTTGGCAGTGTCGAAAAAACGTCTTACCTTTGCAACCGCAAAACAAAAGAACTGCTTCAGTAGCTCAGTTGGTTAGAGCACCTGACTGTTAATCAGGGGGTCGTTGGTTCAAGCCCATCCTGGAGCGCATAAATTTAAGTGCTGATTACTTTTTATAAGTAGTCAGCACTTTTTTGTTATGCCCTGTTTTTGGCTCACCCGATAAATATAGGGGAAGTCTTTTATTAGATATTATGTCGCGCCTTTGCACACCTTTACGCCATATTCAGAGTATTTAAGGCCGGATTACTCCAGTACTGAAGCCAAAATACTTGAGTAATCAGGCCGGAATTACTCGAGTACTGCGCCCAAATTACTTGAGTACTGTGCCCAAATTACTCGAGTATTGCGCCATAGTACTATGCTGTTCAACCGAAATAGGTGCCCCCTGTATTTATCGGGTGAACCCCGTTTTTCCACTGTTTTAATATTTATTAGTCAAACCGATGCCTTTAATCCTGAATATTATTATTACTTTTATGCCAACAAAACAACTTGGAAATTAGTATGAGCGAAGAAATAAAGGCCCTGCTGCAAGAGTGCGACACGCTGAAAGTGCGCTTGTCTGAATTGCGCCCCCTGCCTGTGGAGGCATTGAAAAAGATAGAGGAGGCGTTTGCCATCGAGTACACATACGAGAGCAATCGCATAGAGGGCAACACGCTTACACTGCAAGAGACCGAACTTGTAGTGAACGAGGGCGTTACCATAGCCGGCAAGTCCATGCGCGAGCATCTCGAAGCTATCAACCACGCCGAGGCCATCGACTATATAAAAGATTTTGCAAAGAGTGGGGTAGAACTTTCTGAGCGGACAATAAAAGAAATACACGCACTTGTGTTACACGGCATAGACCGAGAGAACGCAGGGCGATACAGAAATGTTCCCGTGATGATTTCAGGAAGCACCCATACGCCGCCGCAGCCTTATCTGCTGGATAAACTCATGGAGGATTTTATGCTAAAGTTCCGTGAAATGGAGGCACAGAAAGTCCATCCAGTCCTCATTGCCGCTTATCTGCACGATGAACTTGTGCGCATCCATCCGTTTATTGACGGTAACGGACGTACATCCCGCTTGCTTATGAACCTGTATTTGCTTCGTTATGGCTACACTATCGTAAATCTTAAAGGCAGCAACGATGATAAGATAAGCTATTATAAGGCTTTGGAAAAATCGCACACGACCCATTGTCCGCTTGATTTTCAAATTGTGGTTGCTCGGGCCGAGAAAAGTTCTTTAGAGCGTTATCTGTCGGTTTTAGGATGAAAGTTCTAAGTTGTTTTGATTACAAGGCCCCGGTAACAAAAACACGCCCCGACCTGAGCCTATTTCTTATCTATTTCGCTGATAAACTCCAATAGATTATCGCCGCTGCCGATGTTCAGTTTCTTGCGCAGGCGGTAGCGCGCGGTCTCTATGCTGCGCACGCTTGTGTTCAGAAGCGACGCCATCTCCTTGCTGCTGAGGCCCATACGCAGATACACGCACAGCTTCAGGTCATTCTTCTTCAGGTCGGGGAACTGCTCCATCAGCTTCTGTGTGAAGTTGTCGTACACGAGGTTAAAGTTCTCCTCAAACTTATCCCAGTTGCTGTCGTCTGTCATGTGCGTGCGGATGTTGCGGCGGATGTCCGACACCTTCTTCTTTATTGCGCTTGTGTCAGCATCTGTGCGCACACTCTTATATAGTTCCTCCATCTCAGTGTCGATGGCCTGTAGCATATCGTTCTTGCGCACCAGATTGATGGCGTTGTCGGCCAACTCGCCCGATTTGTGTTTCAGCTCTATTTCGAGTTGCCCGTTGCGCAGTTTTATGATTTCCTTCTCGCGCTGTTCCTCATCCACCTTGAACCGCAGCTGCTGCTCGCGCATCTGTTGCTCCTGCTCACGTATTTGGCGTTCCTGTTCTCTTTTCATGCGCTTCAGCTCTTTCTCCGCATTTTCTTTCATGCGTTTTATCAGCATACGGCCCAATATCACGACAGCCACTATATATATAATGTATGCCCACCACGTCTCATACCACGCCGGTAGCACTCTGATGCTGATGGATGTCTCGCGCTCCGTGCCGTCCATGAGGTTGCGCGCCTTCACGTGGAAGATGTATGTGCCTTTGCTCAGTTGCGTGTATTCCTTTGTCGTACCCGGTTGCGGTCCCACCCATTGCTTGTCGTAGTTCTCCATATAGCATGAGTATTCCACGCCGTTCTGATCGCGGTATTCTGGCATGACAAACTCTATGCGCAGTGAGTTGAGGCTGTGTGGCACGGTGATTTCGTCCGTTTTCTGCGCGTAGTGTGAGGCATATATCAGCGTGTCTTTGCTGTTTGTGCTGTGTATTTCCCTTATTATGAGCTTGTTGGAGTGTTTCGGGCTTTTGTCTTCTTGCAGGCTGTTTCCCACTATGTAGAAGCCGTTGTCGTAGCTGAGCAGGGTGTGGTCGTTGTCGATGAAACCGATGTGTCCGAGACTCATCTGAAGACGCTTCACGATGTTGGTGTATTCCATCTGTTTCACCGCGTATGAGCCGTTCTTCTTGCGTTCGGCGATGGCGAGATAGTCGGGTTTGTATGCCCACAGATTGCCCGATGGCGTTTCTATTATGCGCAGAGACATACCATAGGTGTTGAAAATCTTGTTCAGCCGGTCGCACTTTTCGAGCTTGCCTGTTTTGTTGTTGTACTTCCGGAAGCCGTCAACCGACGATACATATATCCGTCCGCGTATCTTGCATATCAGGTTGTCGTTGTCGAGCGGCAGTCCCGTGCCTTTGTTGAACACCTGTTTTTTCGTCACTTTCGTCAGGTCGCCGCTCAGCATGATGCGGTAGATGCCGTTCTTCCAGTGGCTCAGCCATATCGAGCCGTCGGCGTCTTGCATGAACAGACCGGTGGAGATGTTGCCTCCGGCAATACGGTTGCGCACCTTGTAACTGCCGTTTGCACCCTCGGCGATTACGAGTCCGTTGTAGTCGCAGCCTAATACAAGTCTGTCATGGCCTCGCAACGGGATGAATCCCCACGTGCCGCGCAATCCCGGAATGCGTGTTGCCGCAGTTCCCTTCACGGTAAACGCACCGTCGTTTGCGCCCACCAGTACGTCGTTGCCTATTTTCCGGCAGCTCCACACCTGCCCGTTTATCCCGCTTACGGGTTGCGTCTGTGGCGGCGTGCTCGACATATTGGGCAGTGGCAACGCCATGAGGAAGAGCCCCTGATTGGTAGCCAGATACAGATTGTCATTGTCGCGCAGCGAGGCATAACCCGTTCCGATGTTGTTGCTTATGCCGTATAGGTTGTAGAAGGGTGTGTTCAGCATCACGTAGGCGATGCCGTTGTCGAGTCCGAGCCATAAATTGCCGATTTCATCGAAGTGCATCGACAGTACCGTGTTGTTCTGAAGGCCTGTCAGCGTGTTGGTGAACGTGTTGCGTCCGGTACGCATATTCTTCACCACCAGTCCGCCGCGCACGGTTCCTATAGCCAGATAGTCGTCGTGAATTTCGGCACAGAACACCTGTTGAGACATGAGTATGGGCGTGATGTCGAGTTCGTAAGGCTTCATCTTGCCATCCTCATACATATATATACCATCGGTGACGGTGAGGAAAAGCTGGCCCTTGCGGAAGGGAAGCACCGCTGCCACCGCCTTGCCAGCGAGCGTTTCGGAGCCTGGCAGCCTGAATATGCGTCCATTCTGGTACACCAAGATACTTTCCTTGCTCGAGATATAGAGCCTGTTGTCGATGGCTGTGGCATTTTCAATGTCGAATTTGAAGCTGTGAGTAGTGATTTTACCGTTCGGATGCAATATGAACACGGCGTTTTTCGATTGAAAAGCTATTTCGTCATCGATGCGTAGGATTTTCCATATCTCGCCAAAAATCCGATATTTCTGTGGCAGTTTGTTGGAAAGGGAATGGTAGCTGATACCGTGAAAACAGTCGTTGCCCTTGAAAAATCCAAATTCGTTTGTTGCGCCGGCATAGATGACGTTGTCTTTCTTGCTGAAAAGTGTCGAGCGGACGTTGGTGTAATTCGGCACGGTGTGTATGCTCCATCGGTCGCTATCGTATATCAGCAGACCGTTGTTGTTGGCAAAAACGACCCTGTTGTCGGGCGTGATGTCCACGCCCCAGTTCTGCGTTCCGCCTCTATATTCCACATTTGAGAAGTTCTGTAATATGGGATTTTGCGCGTTTAGGTTTATTGTTATGCACAATAATGATAATAGAGTAATGATTTTATTCATGGTTTGTAATATGCTTTTAGTATGCAAAAATAGAAAAAAATACATATTATCAAGGCATTAGCTCATGTTTTTTTTTATTTATTAGTGTTATTATTGTGCAGAAATGACAAAGTGAGGTGTGTTTGCGCGTTGTCTTTTAAGGTGGAATGTCGGTGAAATCGTAATATTTTGCCGAATTTACCGATTCTTTCGAGCGGCTTGTCCATTTCTTACGTGATGTTTTTGTGAGGTGTTTTTTGTTGAGTTGTGAGGTTTTTGCGAGTTTATATACTTGTTTTATATCAATTGTGCGACTAAATTTGCAACAGAAAACCAATTCCGCATGATGTTGCGGAGACAATGACAATCTGACTAATAACTTATTATTAACGATAAAACAATTTTCATTATGAAGAAAACATTACTCGCGGCAGCAATGGCGCTGCTCACAACCGCAGGCTACGCACAGCAGTATATCACACCTGCACCGGCAGGAGGATTCAACCTTAACAGCGGCAAGGACTATGTAGTTCTCTATGCACCAGATGACATTATCACAAGCATGGGAAGCAAAATCATTTCCAACAACAACCTTGATCAAGACAAAGTAGACAATTACCTTGAATACTGGACAACAGACTGGGACAAAAAAGACCTTACCTTGTATAATGTTCCGGAAAAAGGCGGAAAAAATTCATTCGGTGGTTCCGAATATATCAATGCCACACCACTCTATGCCTGGGGAACAGGTGTATTTGTGCCAATAGAAAAAACTTATGACTTATCAAGAGTAACAGACAATCATCACATACATATCGGTTTGCGTGATTTCGGTTCTGCCCCTTCCAAGTATAAGTTTGCCATTGGTTCGCAGAAAACCATAAAGCAAAATGGCTTCCAGATAGAAGTCGGCATCGTCAAAGGTGCGGCAGACGGTGATTATGTAGGTGTCGGCAGCATAGCAGGCGGCAATGACGGAAAATGGTATTACCTTGACATCCCCGTAAAAGACCTTGTTGACGAGAAGGGAGACTTTGGCTTTGTCTATGATTTCTCTGCTCCTATCAACGATGGCGTGTTTGCTTTCACTTTCAGTTCCCCAACTTGCTCTACGGCAACAAAGACGGGACCAACCCCTGGTGAAAGTGTTTACACATACGAAATAACCAGTTTAGGCTCAGCCCTTTCCATAGACCATGTGTTCTTCTACATCCCAGAAACCAACGGTATCAATGACATCCAGGCATCCGGCAGCAATGACAAGGTGCAGGCTGTCTATGACCTTTCGGGCCGCCGCGTGGAGACTCCTTCCAACGGTGTTTATATCATAAAGACAGCCAAAGGAACAAAGAAAGTCGTTCTGAAATAAGAACAGTTACCCTTACATATTCATATATCATCGGGTTGGGCGATAACGCATCCCGATGATATAAATATACGAAACTTATTATTATACTAACTTATGAATATAAAAACATTATTCTTATCTGTCATTTCAGCAGCCGTTTCTGCATCGGGATTGGCACAGACGGCTATAGAAACAACGCCGGGCGGTTACACATTGAGATGGTCCGATGAGTTCAACGGCACTGCGTTGAATGAGAAAATATGGAACATTGAGGTAAACGGAAACGGTGGAGGAAACCAAGAGTTGCAGTATTATCGCCGTGAGAACGTGAGCGTGGAGGATGGTAATCTTGTGCTGACTGCACGCCGTGAGAATTTCAGTGGAAAGGCGTTTACATCAGGACGTGTTACTACTCAGAACAAGGCGGCTTTTAAACACGGTATTCTTCAGGCACGTATTAAGTTCCCTAAAACAGCGAACGGACTTTGGCCAGCATATTGGATGATGGGTAACGACATGAGCAAATATGGCTGGCCCCGCTGTGGTGAGATGGATATTATTGAGCTTGGACATTTCAACGGTATCAATGCTGGCACGCAAGACCGCTATTTTGGTGGTACGCTGCATTATGGTCCTGACGCGACAAATGAGCATCACCAGCAGCTTTCACAGGATTATACCGCACCTGAGACAAATCCTGTTACTAACGATGAATATCATATCTTTACAGTTGAGTGGGACGAGAATAACCTCTATATGTATTATGACCTTGAAGCTTATACTGCTGCAAAGAAGCGTCAGGCAAGATATTTCTCTACTTCCATAACTGCGTCAGACGAAGAAATGTCTCCGGGACATTATTTCCAAAAGCCGTTCTTCTTCCTTTTTAACCTTGCTGTGGGTGGTTCTTATACAAATATTTATGACCCGGCCGGCATCTCTGCGTTGCCGAATGCAGGCGACGAGGCTAAGATGTATGTAGACTGGGTACGTGTGTATCAAGCTGACAATGACACGGAAGCACAATATACATACATAGACGAGAACGGGGATGTGCAGACTAATATCGAAGAAGAGCCGGAACCTGAACCGGAGCCGGACACGAAGACCGAACTGAGCGGTTTTGCCACAAAGGCATTGGATGACAATGGCGTGTCTACTTTTGATTTCAACGATGTGTCGGATGCTGTGCTCATCAGTACAAGTCAGGGAGTAACTGGTAACCTGCGTGCTGCGGGTGTAAATGTAACAGACTATAATGTTAATGACGACAATCGTAATCTGTATGTATGGGAGAACACAATGGTTTCTGTTAACCGTACAGGCGAGATTAATTCATTCGGTTGGGGAGAAGGATACAACAAGTTTACAGTGGCAAGCGTAGGCTGGTCGGGACTCGGTTTCAGTATCAAAAACGAAGACTTGTCGATGATTGACGACTCTTATTGGTTGCATTTCGCAATGCGTGGAACAGATCAGGAACTGCACACATCGCATACGGTAACAATTGCCAATGCCGAATTTATTGTGGGCAAGAGCGACGGTAAACTGGCAAGCATCGGCGACTTCAAGCGCGACGGCGAGTGGTATTACTTTGACATTCCTGTGAAGGCGTTGAAACAGTTTGCTAATCCGCTCCTTGGCGACAATCCGTCAGCATTCGACGGCAACATTGTTGCATTCAGCAGCGGCTCAATAACAGACGCGGAGCTTTGCTTCGACAATATTTTCTTCTACAAGAGCAAGACCAAGGAGATACCGGTATATACTGATACCAGCGCAAATCTTGGCAAATACGGATACAAGAGCCTTGACGAGAATGGCAGTCCTGTATTCTCTTTTGATGACGTGAAGGAGATTGTACCGTTGGTTCTGTCTGGAGATACATGGGAAAGCCTTACTGCCGGAGGTACTTACGGTGAAGACTCTATGATAAAGGAAGAATATGACAACAGCGAACAGGGCGGACGCAATAACTTCTTTGTATGGGGTAATCCGCAGACGATGACCGTTTCTTCTGTTACTGACGTTCCCAACTCTTTCGGACGTGTTCCTTATGGTGGCTTCTCTGCATACGCATCGGCATTAAAACCGGGATGGAACGGTGCAGGATGGGCATCTATTGACGGGCAAGGCAATTTCCCGAAGCCAAAGGATCTTTCCATGATTGACGACACCTACTATCTGCACCTGTCGCTACGTTCTGACGCAGCAGTAGGACATATTCCAGTAATGGTGCGCTTGGGAAGCAAGGATGAGGATGCGTCGCTGGTATTCGGCAGCTATTCTGACAAGGCGATATTCGCAGACTTTAACCGTGACGGTGAGTGGTATTCATTCGATATTCCGGTTGCGGAACTGAAGAAGTACGGTAAACTATGGAATGAGGCCGCTGAAAAAGGTGGTATTTCTGCATACACAGACTATGTGTTATGTATATACACCGCACCTACATATTACACCGGAAGCTCATTCTCTATAGATAATGTGTTCTTCTACAAGACAGACAAGGCTCCTGAGGTGAATGAGCTTGGCGAATACACAACCAAGAGTCTTGGTTCTGACGGCAAGTCATACTTTGATTTCGCAGGAAAGGACTTCATAAACATCAGTGGTAACGGTGATGTTACAGAGAAAATGAAGACAGACGGTGAGGAAAGCATCGTACTCGACATACGTAGTGGCGTGAACGGCGCACAGTTCTATAACTGGACAGGTAATTCATATACAGAAGGTACACAGTCAGGTTCTGTTCCCAACTCATTCGGCGGAGACGAGGGATGGATGGATTTCGTAACCAACGGCGGATGGACCGGTGCAGGACTTGTTAGAAAGGTAAGTGGCACAGGAGTAGACTTCACAATACTTGAAGAAGGTGACTGGTATCTGCATTTTGCAATGCGCGGAACAGACCTGTGCAACCATCAGATTGGTTTCGCTGAGGCTAAGTTCACAATCGGTTCTACAGCGTTCGGCCCAGGCGTGCCTGTTCTTGGAAACTATAAGCGTGATGGTGAATGGTATAGTTATGACATTCCTTACAGCGTGCTTAAAACTTTGATTACAGAAATGTTCCCAAGTGCAGATGGTGGACAGGGAAATTGGACTGGCAATATAATATGGTTCATGAGCGGTGGCGGTTCCGGCGATGAGATTCAGATAGACAACATCTTCATGTGGCGCGACAAGGATAGTACCACGGCAATTGAGAAGCCGCAGGCCGACGTTACGGGCGCTAACCGCGTGACAGGTATATTTGATATCAGCGGACGCAAGGTTCAGAACATGGCTGCTCCGGGAATGTATATCATCCGCACTGCCGACAGCGTGAGGAAAGTAATAGTAAAGTAAGGTTATAAGGTTGTGAGGTTATAAGGTTATGAGGTTTTAAGGTTATAAGGTGGTGTATGCCTTTATGGTAATTCCACCTTAAAACCTAAGACCTAAAAGCGCAGCGACCTGAAACCTCAAAACCTCATAATGTATATTCTAACAAAAAGAAACATGAAAAACCTGTTCTCATTATTCATTATATTATCAATGGTTCTGTCTGCCAGTGCGCAGACAAGAAGCCCGAAGCGCGGAATAGGCTGGGACGAGAAAGAACAGAAGATTATCGATGCCCCGATAGAGAAGATGCTGCCGGGTATTTCGTGGTTCTACAACTGGGGACCGGCACCGTCAGGAAATGCCTCCAACCTCGGGACTGCCGACGGCATGGGCTTTGCGCCGATGTGTTGGAACGGTAATTATAACGAAACTACAATACGCAACTACGTCAGCGGACACAAGGGCGGAGTGAGATACTTGCTCGGTTTCAACGAGCCTAACTTCTCGGCACAGGCGAATATGACCCCTTCCGCGGCCGCAGCCAAATGGCCCGGCGTGGAGAAGATGGCCGAAGACCTCGGTCTTATGCTTGTTGCTCCGGCCCTGAACTTCACCGGCGAGAAAGTCGGCGGAAAGGTTTGGGGCATTTACGAGTGGCTCGACGAGTTCATCAAGCAGTACAAGGCGAATAATAGCGGCAGGCTGCCGAAGATGGACTGCCTTGCGCTTCATTGCTATATGAATTGGTATAGCTCGAACACTTGGTTCGCCACAGAGTATTTCTACAAGGATTTATATAATGCAAGCAAGACCGATGTATATGGCAAATACCCCAACATCGTGGAATATCTCGACGGTTATAAAGCCGAGAACGGACACTTTCCGCGCATGATGCTCACCGAGTTCTGCTCGTGGGAGAACGACGGAACGATAAAGAATGTGGATTTCCAGATAGACCAGATGACACAGAAAGTGCAGAAACTGGAGCAAAGCGACCTCGTGGAGGGGTATGCCTGGTTCATGGGCAATGCAGGAGGCGGCGCGTCAGCCTATCCGTACATGAGCATCTTCCAGACCAATTCGGCAAGCAGCGACCTTAGCACCCTCGGCAAGGTATATGTATATATGTCGTCTTTCGATATGTCGAAGTTCTACACTCAGGGTGAAATGATTGCCGCAAAGGACTATATCGATGCCAGCACTGACGACCAACAGGCGAAGCTGCGGCCCAATACCGAAAGTGGAAGCGAGATGCCGTTGCAAGTTGAAATGCAGAAAGGCGCATGGACAAAATACCAGATTGACGTCCCGGCAAGCGGTGATTACAAGCTGACAATGCACATCAAGTCTACTGTAAGCGCGCCGGTCTACTTCTATATAGACGGCAAGAAGAAGGCCACCCCCACCGTCGCGTCGACCAATGGCGCATGGGCAGACCGTGAGTTCACGGTCACTCTTCCCGCAGGGGAACACAGTGTGATGCTGCTCAATGCCGGAAGCGACACCTTTTTGTTCAATTCCTGGTGCTTTACATCCATTGTGGACGGCATCAATACGCCAGCGGCAGACACCGCAAACGGCAACTTCGAAGTATTCGACGTGAGCGGAATACACATTGGCGAGGCCAAGAGTCTTCAGGAACTGAACCTCGCCAAGGGCATATACATCATTGTAACACCATCTGGAGAGAGAAAGAAGATAAAACAATAACAAACAGCCTATTAATTAACAAGGCCATTCACTCCCCTCTCTCAAGCGGAGGGGTGGGGGAATGGCTTCTTAAACATTATTCATTATGAGAAGAAACCTATTACTCACGTTTGCATTTGCCGCGTCATCGATGGCACTTGCACAGACAAACCTTGCCTTGACAGGCACGGCAACAGCCACTTCGGCAAATGATAACGCCGGATTGGCAATCGACAATAACGAAGGAACACGCTGGGAAGCTCCTGCGGGTGACTTTGCCGAGAGTGAGGACGTGTCATGGAGTCTCGACCTCGGTAGCGTACAGACATTCAACACCATCCAGATAAAATGGGAGGGCGCATACTCCAAGTCGTTTGTCATCTCGGTATCAGAGAACGGGCAGGACTACACCGATGTGGTTACAAAGACCGATGAGAATATTGGCGGCAACTTGCTGCAGAACTATTCTTTTGATGAGGTCAACGCACGCTACATCAAGTTCCAGAATGTGGCACGCGCCACAATCTGGGGCGTAAGTTTTTGGGAGTTCCGTGTGTTCAAGATGGATGCGGCCACCCTCACATCCATAGAGCTTACCTCTCAGGCAACAGTGGCTAAGGTAGGCGCAGGCGTGACGCTCACAGCTACGGGCAAGGACCAACTTGGAGGAGCGATGGATGCCGGCGAAATGACATTCGAAGTCACCCCGGCCGAGATGGGAAGCGTTGCAGGCGGTGTCTACACTCCTGCCAAAGCAGGCGAGGCGACAATCGTTGCGAAGAGCGGCGACATCACATCCAACGAGGTAAAGATTACGGCATACGCAGGCGATAAGATTGATATCTTCACTAACTTGACCGCAATGGTTACACCGCTTGGCGATGGCACAAAGACCGAATCAATGGTTGGCGCGTTCGATGATAATATGGATAGCGTATGGGAACTGCACGGCGGAACCGGCGGCAGCGAAGAGGAGCGCACATACGATACAGGTTTCACAGTAGACCTGCAATCTCTGTATGACATCACCGCACTGTCTGTTACCTTCGAGGGTGCTTGCCCAGCAGACTACGCAATTTCTTTCGCAGGCAATGACGGAGAGTTCGGCAATGCACATGAGGTCACAGGACACGCAGGAATGGCTAAATTCACAGACTTCTTCATGCCGGAGAACGCAACCGCTATACGCTATATCAAGTTCCTCAGCACTAAGGCAGCCACACAGTATGGCGTGAAGATATTCGACTTCTCCGTTTACGGCGAGAACAAACAGGATATTCCTGACACCGAAGCACCGACAGACTTCACCGCCGCTGTTGCCGAAGGCTCAGCCACAATATCTTCAGTAGCTCTGAAACTGAAGGCTACTGACAACGTAAGCAGTGTTATCACCTATGAGATTTCATATAATAAGGAGGGCGAGGATGCCAAGACTGCAACCGCTTCGGGCGCAAGCGGCGCAGAGACAACCTACGTTCTCGGCGGATTGGATGCCAATGCTACATACAACATCTCTGTTGTTGCAAAGGACGCTAAGGGCAATGCTGCGGATGCAATAGTACTCACAGCCACCACAAAGGCTATGCCTGAGGCTGCTCCCGTACCTGAGGCAGATGCTGCAAACGTAATGTCTGTGTACAGCGATAAGTACGGCAACGCCGACGGATTCTCTCTGCCGAACTGGGAAGAAACCACCATCACCAATGAGATAGAGCTTGAACCGAACGACAAGTCGCTTATGCTGAGCAACATGACATACCGCGGACTGGAATTTACGATGATGGATGTAAGCAAGATGGAGTACCTTCATGTCGATGTTTACCCGGAAACGGCAAATACTGTAACCGTTACTCCTATCTGGAGAAACACAGAAACCAACGGTAACTACCAAGAGAAGGCATACGCCATACCAGATCTTAAAGTTGGAGAGTGGAACAGCATCGACATTCCGATGACCGCATTCGCAAGCGACGACCGCAACGGCACGAACAACGTCTACCAGATTAAGCTCGACAACGGTCAGAACGGCACGTTCATCTTCGACAACTTCTATTTCTATAAGAGTGGTGTCGAGGACACCGAGGCTCCTGTATGGGTAAGCGCGGAGGCTACAACAGTTGCCGACAAGACTGCCGTCATCACCGTCAAAGCTACCGACAATAACGAGAACGGTATGCTCACATACACGGTTATGGACGGTGAGACTGTCATGGCCACCAAAACAGCTAAAGCTGGTGAGGAAACTGCGATAGAAATCAGCGGCCTCACTCCTGAGACTGAATACTCTCTCACAGTATCTGTAAAGGACGGCGCCGACAACGAGGCTGCCGACACGAAGACCGTTGTGTTCACGACTACGGAGAAGATAGAGCAGCCGACAAGCGGCGAAGGCTCAATCCTCGTCCAGAATGGCGTGATAACAGAGCCACAGACACTCAGATACACATGGAACATCGTACAGAACAAGACAACCGTTGTCCTTACAATAAAGGTAACTGATGATACAGAGGTGACGGGTCTCGTCAAGGAGAACGCCAACATCGATACTTGGATAAACGGTGTGGCGAACGCTGAGGCAAATGACGTACTCACATACACATGGGAGAATGTGGCTGTAGGCGATGTCCTCAAGGCTAAGATATGGTGGGCTGTCGCTGGCGGACGTGCCGAGGCAACAGAGGAAATCTCATATACTATTGAGGATACAGGGATTGTAACAGCTATCAGCAACATCAACGCTGAGGCTTCCGCTAAGAACGATGCCATCTACAACCTCGCAGGCCAGCGCGTGAGCAAGGCAACGAAGGGCGTTTACATCATCAATGGTAAGAAGGTAATAGTTAAGTAAAGCGATTTTCGTAAAATAAAAAAGGACCGTAACCAAAACTGGTTGCGGTCTTTTTTTTGTCCCATTTTCCTCTCAAATAAAACGAAATGATTATCTTTGCATAAGATACCAAGCTGTGGTAAAATCATTACCGAGCCTTTGTAACGCGATTACCGAGCCTTTGTAACGTGATTACCGAGGCCTTGTAATGTGATTACCGAGGCCTTGTAACGATATTACAAGGTATCTGTAACAAAATCGGCTCAAAATAACCGGGTCTTTACCGGTTGAGAAAAAGATGTGAAAATTCATCGAACTCACATTATATTAATGACTTAAACATATAAAAACGAACGAAGAATGAAAATCTCAGAACAACGCAGCAGTATGCTGCACGGCATCCTGCTCATCACACTTTTCGCCTGTGCCGCTTTCTATATTGGCGATATGCCTTTTGTGAAAGCACTCTCTTTCAGCCCGATGATTGTCGGAATAATCCTCGGTATGCTCTATGCCAACAGCCTGCGCAACAACCTGCCGGAGACTTGGGTACCCGGCATCGTGTTCTGCTCTAAGCGCGTGTTGCGCATTGGTATTATCCTCTATGGCTTCCGCCTTACTTTCCAGGACGTTACTGCGGTGGGTATGCCTGCCATACTCATTGACGCGCTCATTGTCATTACCACAATCTACGGCGGCGTACTCGTGGGACGCTTGTTGAAAATGGACCGCGGCATAGCCCTGCTTACGTCGGTAGGAAGCGGCATCTGTGGTGCGGCGGCCATCCTCGGAGCTGAGTCGGCCATCCGGACCAAACCTTATAAAACAGCCGTCTCGGTGGCAACAGTCGTGATCTTTGGTACGCTCTCTATGTTCCTTTACCCAATCCTCTACCGTAGTGGCGTGTTCGATCTGCCTGCCGAGGCTATGGGAATCTTTGCCGGGTCGACCATCCATGAGGTGGCACACGTCGTGGGAGCCGGCAACGCTATGGGCAAGGCCGTTTCCGACCCTGCCATCATTGTGAAGATGATACGCGTGATGATGCTTGTGCCCGTGCTGTTGGTTATCAGTTGGAGCGTGGCGCGTGCTGCAAAGAAGGGCGGTCAGGCCGAAGGCGACGGCAAAGGCAAGGTGCAGATGCCGTGGTTTGCATTGCTCTTCCTCGTCGTTATCGGCTTCAACTCGTTTAATCTGTTGCCTGCCTCGGTTGTAGACTTCATCAATACCTTTGACACCTTCCTTCTCACAATGGCTATGACGGCGCTCGGAGCAGAGACGAGCATCGAGAAATTCAAGAAGGCCGGTGCAAAGCCGTTTATCCTTGCCTCCGTGCTTTACGCGTGGCTGTTGTTCGGTGGCTACGCAATGGCTAAGTACCTTGTGCCGGTACTGATGTAGATTATTTTCAAGTAATGCGATAAAAAACGAATTATATCATGGTAGTTTGATGTAATTCGTTTTTTTTTCGTAAGTTTGCAAAGGTATAATGTTTAAACGCCTATTATCATGATATATCCTATTGGCATACAGGACTTCGAGAAACTGAGGAATGACGGCTACGTCTATGTAGACAAGACCGCGCAGATATACAAGCTCGCTACAACGGGAAGCTATTATTTCCTGAGCCGTCCGCGTCGTTTCGGAAAGAGCCTGCTCATCTCTACGATGGAGGCCTACTTCCGCGGCAAGCGCG
>ENA-ORRE01000597-ORRE01000597.1-human-gut-metagenome-genome-assembly--contig:-NODE-597-length-27678-cov-6.132028_pt1 | contig 27678 bp, 20 predicted proteins | sample MGYA00242171_ERZ509126 | MGnify/ENA primary metagenome ERZ509126 (study PRJEB26280, sample SAMEA2338648) | human gut metagenome | biome: human gut; feature: human-associated habitat; material: faeces... | reverse complement strand
GAGCGGCTGACGGTTGTGCCGTCGCCGAGCTGGCCGTGGTCGTTCTGGCCCCAGCCCCACAGGGAGCCGTCGTCGAGTATGGCGAAAGAGGTGAAGCCGCAGGCCATGGCGTCGCGCACGCCGCGCAGAACGGTGTAGGGGGTGAGGCGCTCGTGGCCGATGCCGGGGTTGCCGTCGCCGAGCTGGCCGTCGTGGTTGGCGCCCCACACTCGGAGGGTGCCGTCGGGATAGACGGCCAGGACGTGTTCCCAGCCGGCTGAGATGGTGCGTGGGCCGTAGGTCTCGGCCTTGCGGGGATTGTACCAGTAGTTGCCGGATTCGTAGTCTTCGTTGCCGCCGGTGTTGAGCAGGCCGTTGCCGAGTTCGCCGGAGCGGTTGTCGCCCCAGCACCAGCGGGAGCCGTCGCGTCGGATTGCCTGGGTGAAGCGGCCGCCGCACGACACGTCGGCCACGCCGGTCATGACGCGGACGGGGTGCGGCTGGTCCTCGCCGGTGCCGTCGCCGAGCTGGTCCCAGAAGTTCCAGCCCATCATCCACAGAGTGCCGTCGGTTTTCAGCACGGCGCAGTGGATGTTGCTGGAGGAAACGACTTTGCGCACGTTGTCCATGATCTTGACAGGCCGGAGGCGGTCGGTCTTGGTGCCGTCGCCGAGCTGGCCGCACTTGTTCCATCCCCAGGCCCATAGGGAGCCGTCGGTCTTGATGGCCATGGCGTGACGGTTGCCGGCGCAGATGTCGCTGACGCCGCTCATGATCTGACGGGCTTCGGAGGGGTCGTATCGATATTCGGTAGTGCCGTCGCCGAGCTGGCCGTTGCGATTGGTTCCCCACGTCAACAGAGTGCCGTCATTGCGGAGCACCATGTTGATGTTGTTCTGGGTCGAGGCTTTCCTGACGCCGTCCATCAGCTTCCTGGGCTGCGCGATGCCAGGAGCCATGAGCCACAGGGAGCCGTCCCGGCATACGACCAGGGTCTCGTCACCGCCACCCGACACGTGGCTGACACCCGACATCACTTTGGTGGGCCGCAGGCAGTCGCCATGCGTGCCGGTGCATATCTGGCCGTGGGAGTTGTTGCCCCACGCCCACAGGTTGCCGTTGCGGTCTATGGCCATGGAATGCTGACCGCCGACCTGCACGTACTTGATGTTGTCGAGGATTTTCACGGGCACCTTGCTGTTGACCTTCTTGGTGCCGATGCCGAGGTTGCCGTAACGGTCCTCGCCCCAGGCCCACAGGGAGCCGTCCTGCTTGACGGCCATGGAGGTGTTATCGCAGGCGGAGACTTGCACCACGCCGTCCATGATTTTCACGGGCGTCTTCTGCCAGTCGGTGGTGCCGTCACCGAGCTGGCCGTCGGTGTTGCGGCCGAAGGCCCACAGGGAGCCGTCGGTCTTGAGGACGAGGGCATGGCCGGAGCCTACGGCCACGGCTTTCTTGTCGCCGGCGCGAAGCATCAGGGGTGCCAGCAGGGCGAGAAGCAAAAGTATTGCAGATTGTTTCATATAAGCTAAGTGAGTTCTAAAAATTAGTTTATACTTGTTTGTGAGAATTTTCAAAATCAGGGTTATGTAATTTTTCTTATTTATTTCTCCTTAAATGGCTTGCCAACCATGCGCAGCTCGCCGTCGCGTGTAATCCAGGCGGACAGATCGACACCACAGGCCACGGCACGCACATTATCTTCAATCTTTACGGGTGTAAAATGGTCGTTGGTGGTGCCGTCGCCAAGCTGACCGACCTCATTACTGCCCCATGCCCATAATGAGCCGTCGTTGCGCACGGCCATGCCATGGTACAGGCCGGAGGAAATGTCGGTTACATCCGTCATAATCCTTAATGCCTGCTCATGGGAATAACGCTTGTCAGTGGTACCGTCGCCCAGTTCACCGTGGGAATTAAGCCCCCATGTCCACAGGCTGCCGTCGCGACGCAGTGCAAGATTGGGGCCATTGCAGGAAACCTTGACTACGTTATCCATGATTTTGCGGGGATTGCGGTAGTCGTACATGATTTTATACAGCGACCCGTCCTCGCATACAATCAGTGCATCGCCGGGCGTTGTAACGGACACATCCCTCACACCCGACATAACCTTGACCGGAGAGAGAAAATCCACCTGGTCTTCGTTGTCATAACCATTCCAGCAAGTACCCCAGGCCCAAAGACCGCCATTGCGGTCAATGGCATAGGCATGTAGCCATCCTGCGGCAGCTTTACGCACATTGTCCATTATCTTCACCGGGGAGTGGCGTTCGGTTTTTGTGCCGTCGCCCAAAGAGGCGAAATCATTCTCGCCCCAGGCCCAAAGGGAACCGTCGGATTTGACCGCCATGGAGACACAACCTTGTGCCGAAATCTGAACCACATTGTTGAGAATGTTCACCGGCTCAAAGCGGTCGGTCGTGGTGCCGTCGCCAAGCTGTCCGTTTCCATTTCTGCCGAAAGTCCATAGAGAGCCATCCTGCTTAAGCACAAGGGCATGCCAGTTTCCCACCGCCACATCCTTCTTGTCGCCGGCGCGAAGCATCAGGGGTGCCAGCAGGGCGAGGAGCAAAAGTATTACAGATTTTTTCATCTCCGATTTTTTTGATTTGAGAAATGAGGGTTATTCTTCTCATAAGGGTTTGCCGACCATGCGGAGCTCGCCGTCCGCCGTAATCCAGGCGGAAACGGTAAAGCCGCAGGAGACCGAGCGCACATTGCCTTCAATCCTGACGGGCCGAAGGCGGTCGGTGGTGGTACCGTCGCCGAGCTGGCTGTACCGATTTCCACCCCAGGCCCACAGAGAGCCATCCTCGCAGATTGCCATGGAGTGCTGTCTGCCATTAGAAATATCCTTCACACCGCTCATGACCTGCACCGCCTCTTTCGCAGAATATATGCTATTTGTTGTGCCGTCGCCTAACTGCCCGTGTATATTGCTTCCCCACATCCACAGGGTTCCGTCATTGCGAAGCACCATATTGGAACCGAGGCAAGACACCTTGCGCACACCATCCATTATCTTCCTCGGAGCAGAGGGCTTGAAATAGATTCCCGTCTCATAGAGGGAGCCATCCTCGCACAGAATCAGAGCCGCACCGTCGCCACCCGATACCTCTTTGACACCCGTCATAATCTTTACCGGGGTAAGACGGTCAGTGGTGGTGCCGTCGCCGAGCTGACTGTCCTCATTCTCACCCCAGCCCCATAAGACGCCGTTGCGGTCTACGGCAAACGACTGACGGGTGCCCACACAGGCCATCCGCACATTATCCATGACTTTTACCGGCGAAAAACGGGCCTCATTACTTCCGTCGCCGAGAGTGCCGTAATCGTTGGCACCCCATGCCCAGAGAGAACCGTCGGATTTTACCGCCATAGACTTATCATCCTGAGCGGAAATCTGCACCACGTCATCCATGATTTTCACCGGATTCCCGCACCGCTGATAGGTACCGTCGCCAATCTGACCGTGAGAATTGCGCCCGAAGGCCCATAGCGAGCCATCCTGACGAAGCACCAGGACATGGTTGTTCCCCACCGCCACATCCTTCTTGTCGCCGGCACGGAGCATCAGGGGTGCCAGCAGGGCGAGGAGCAAAAGTATTGCCGATTGTTTCATATACGATGATTCTGAATTTTTTGATTTGAGAAGTGAGGGTTATTCTTCGCGTAAAGGTTGCCGACTACGCGGAGGTTGCCGTCGCGGGTTATCCATACGGAAATGAGATTGCCGCAAGCGACCGAGAGCACGTTGTCATCGACCTTGAGGGGCGCGAGGCGATTGGTCGTGGTGCCGTCGCCGAGCTGACCCCAGTCGTTCTGGCCCCAGGCCCACAGGGTACCGTCGTTGCGCACGGCCATGCCTGAGCATCCGGCGGCGGAAATATCGCTTACATCGCTGAGGATCTGTCGGGCATCCTCCGCATATCTGTTGATTCCGGTATCGCCGGTGCCGAGCTGGCCGTAAGTGTTGCTCGACCCCCAGGTCCACACGGTGCCGTCGTCGCGAAGCACCATATAGAAGCCTGGACAGCAGGCCTTGCGCACCCCGTCCATAATCTTTTTCGGCTGCTTCAGGCCCGGCCCGAGTTCATACAACGAGCCGTCCTGAGCCACCACCAGGGCACTGCTCTGGCCGCCGGACACATCCCTGACGCCGCTCATCACCTTGACGGGACTCAGGCGCTGTGTCGTGGTGCCGTCGCCCAACTGGCCGAAGTCATTATCGCCCCATGCCCACAGATTGCCGTCGCGGTCGATGGCGAAGGACTGGTGACGGCCCGCACGTGCCAGGCGCACATTATCCATGATTTTCACCGGCTGCCGCACACCTGTATAGCAGGTGGAGCCGTTTCCGAGCTGGCCTTCGTCGTTCTGCCCCCATGCCCAGAGCGAGCCGTCGGCCCTGACGGCCATCGAGGTCTCGTTCTGAGCCGAAATCTGAACCACGTCGTCCATAATCTTTATCGGTTCGGGAGAGCTGTCGACATCGCCGCCGACACCGAGCGCGCCCGAGAAGTTGCGGCCGAAGCTCCACAGGGTGCCGTCCTGCTTGAGCACAAGCGCATGGAAGCTGCCCGCGGCCACGGCTTTCTTGTCACCGGCGCGGAGAAAGGCGGGACATAGGAGGGTGAAAAGAATAAACAGAATGTATGTGCGGGTAGTTGTCATGTGTTTTGACGTTTAATTTAGTCGCCTGTTATGTTGCCTGTTATTTTGAGTTCGCCTGCCGGGGTAATCCAGAGGGAGACGAGGCCGCCAGCGGCGAAGTCGCCGACCTTGGCGGCTATGCGCACCGGGCAAAGCTGGTCGTCGAGGTTTCCGATGCCAAGTTGGCCACCGTTGTTTGCGCCCCAGCCCCAGAGGCTGCCGTCGTTGCGCCTGACAAGCGAGTAATTACTTCCGGCGCAGGCTTCGTCCACGCCGTCCATGATTTTCACTGGCGTATGCTGCCTGTCGGTGGTGCCGGTGCCAAGCTGGCCGTACCTGTTGTCGCCCCAGGCCATCAGCCGCCCATCGGCCATCACCGCGAGAATATGTGAGTTGCCGACCGAGACCTGCCTGACACCATCCAGCATCTTGACCTTGACAGGCAACCTCGGGGCGCCTGGATATCCGCTGATGAAGTCGTCTCCCCAAACCCACAGAGAACCGTCGGTCTTTACTGCGGCGCTCCATTCGTGGCCGGCCGAGACCTGCCTCACGCCTGTCATCACGCGGACGGGCACATTGCGGTCGACGGTTGTGCCGTCGCCGAGCTGACCGTAGTCGTTCCAGCCCCAGGCCCAAAGAGTGCCGTCGTTGCCCACGGCCAGGGCGTGACCGTGCCCGGCGTCGATGCTGCTGATGCCCTCCATGATTTTTTGAGGCCGCAGGCGGTCCGTGTTGGTGCCGTCGCCAAGCTCGCCACTGTGATTGTTGCCCCAGGTCCACAAGGTGCCGTCTTCGAGCAGCGCCATGGAGAAATAGCTCCCGGCGGACATATCCATTACGTGGTCAAGCACCTTGACCGGCTTGCGGCGGAACTGTGTAGTGCCGTCGCCAAGCTCGCCACTGTCGTTGGCACCAAAAGCCCACAGGGATCCGTCCTGCTTGAGCACCAGCCAGAACATGCCGCCTGCGGCCACGGCCTTCTTGTCGCCGGCGCGGAGCAGGGCAGGGCATAGGAGGATGAGAAGAAGAAACAGAATGTATGTGCGGGTAGTTGTCATGTGCTTTGACGTATTAATTTAGTCGCTTGTTATTTTGCCTGTTACTTTGAGTTCGCCTGCCGGGGTAATCCAAAGGGATACGCTGGTGCCGGCGGCAAAGTCGCCGACCTTGTCGGCTATGCGCACCGGGCAAAGCTGGTCGTAGAGGTTTCCGATACCAAGTTGACCACCTCCATTCCACCCCCATCCCCAGAGGCTACCGTCGTTGCGCCTGACAAGCGAGTAACAATTTCCGGCGCAGGCTTCGTCCACGCCGTCCATGATTTTTACTGGCGTATTCTGATAGTCGGTGGTGCCGGTGCCAAGCTTGCCAAAGTTGTTCTCGCCCCAGGCCATCAGCCGCCCGTCAGCCATCACCGCGAGGATATGTGCTTGGCCTACCGAGACCTGCCTGACGTCGTCCAGCATCTTGACAGGCGACCCCAGGGGGAGCTTGTCTGTATATTCGCTGACGTCGTCTCCCCAGACCCACAGCGAACCGTCGGTCTTTACTGCGGCAGCACAGTAGGAACCGGCCGAGACCTGCCTCACGCCTGTCATCACGCGGACGGGCACATTGATACAGCTGCCGGAGCCGTCGAGCAGGCCATAGCCATTCCCGCCCCAGGCCCAAAGAGTGCCGTCGTTGCCCACGGCCAGGGCATGAGCGAACCCGGCGGCGATGTCGCTGATGCCGTCCATGATTTTTTGAGGCCGCAGGCGGGACGTGTTGGTGCCGTCGCCGAGCTGACCATTGTTGTTGTAGCCCCAGGTCCACAAGGTGCCGTCTTCGAGCAGCGCCATGGAGAAGAAGAGCCCGGCGGACATCTGCCTGACGTGGTCAAGCACCTTGACCGGCTCGCTGCGGAACTGAGTAGTGCCGTCGCCGAGCTGGCCATCGTCGTTGCGACCGAAAGCCCACAGGGAGCCGTCCTGCTTGAGCACCAGACAGAACTGGTAGCCTGCGGCCACGGCTTTCTTGTCGCCGGCGCGGAGCAGAGAGGGGGCGACGAAAACGAGAAGCGCAAGCGTGAGAAGATGCAGGTAGCGGTTCTTTTTCATCTTAGTGCGATATTTGCTGCAAATATACGCATTTTTTGTCAGTGCGGGCAAGCCGAGAAGGAGTTTATGGACGAACCCTGCGGGTAATTTGGTGAGCCATAAGGGTTTATGTACGGGCCAATCGGTGGCAAAGCGACAAAGAGCGTTTTTGCAAGTCACTGACAGACAACAACTTGCATAAATTGTTAACATTTAAACATATTTAATAGATGATTTAACCGGCGATTGAAAAAATTTTTGTTACTTTGCACATTAATTCTTATAGCTCTTTTGCTTATGGGAAAAATCATGGCAATAGCCAACCAGAAAGGTGGGGTGGGCAAGACCACGACGGCCTTCAACCTCGGCTCGTGCATGGCCCAGTCCGGGGTCAGGGTTCTGCTCATTGACGCCGACCCGCAGGCCAACGCCACGTCGGGCCTGGGTGTGGACCCCCGCGCCGTCAAGGCCGGCATCTACGAGTGCCTGGTCGACGGATTCCCGGTGGCCGAGGCCATCCAGCCCACGTGCGTGGAAGGCCTCGACCTGCTCAGCGCCTCCATCGACCTGGTGGGCGCCGAGATGGAGCTGGTCAACCGCCCACACCGCGAGCGTGTGCTGGCCAGCATGGTAGAATCGGTTCGCGACCGCTATGACTATGTGCTCATCGACTGCAGCCCGTCGCTGGGCTTCATCACCATCAACGCCCTGACGGCCGCCGACTCCGTGCTCATCCCCGTGCAGGCCGAGTACTTCGCCCTGGAGGGCATCACCCAGCTGCTCAACACCATCCGCATCATCAAGAGCCGCCTCAAGCCGGCCCTGGAGATCGAGGGCTTCCTGCTGACGATGTACGACGCCCGCCTGCGGCTGGCCAACAGCATCTACGAGGAGCTCAAGAGCCACTTCGGCGACATGGTGTTCAACACCGTCATCCCCCGCAACATCAAGCTCAGCGAGAGCCCCAGCCACGGCCTGCCGGTGATACTCTACGACCCCGACTCGCGCGGCGCCATCGCCTACCAGTCCCTCGCCGCCGAGCTGCTCGACAAGCACCGCCGCGCCCAAACCGTTAAGACCACCGACCGATGACACAGAAAAGAAGCGCCCTGGGACGCGGCCTCGACTCGATGTTCCCCGCCCGCGAGATACAGACGGAGGGTTCCACGGCCATCAACGAGATCCGAGTGGCCGACATACAGCCCAACCCGGACCAGCCGCGCACCATCTTCGACCAGGAGGCCCTGGAGGAGCTGTCGGCCTCGATCGGCGAGCTGGGCATCATCCAGCCGCTGTCGCTGCGCCTGCTGCCCGACGGCACATACCAGATCATAGCGGGCGAACGGCGCTGGCGCGCCGCCCGCATGGCCGGCCTGCAGACGGTGCCTGCATACGTGCGCACGGCCTCCGACGCCGAGCTCACCGAGATGGCCCTGATCGAGAACATACAGCGCGAGGACCTCAACGCCATCGAGGTGGCCCTGGCGCTGCGCAAGCTCATCGACACCTACTCGCTGACGCAGGAGCGCCTGGCCGAACGCCTGGGCAAGAAGCGAGCCACCATCGCCAACCACCTGCGCCTGCTGCGCCTGCCGGCCGAGATACAGCTCGGCCTGCGCGACCGCCGCATAGACATGGGCCACGCCCGCGCCCTGCTCGGCGTAGACGACCCCAAGGTGCAACTCCGCCTATACAACATGATACTGCGCGAGGGCGCCTCGGTGCGCCAGGTCGAGGAGATGGCCCGCCGCAGCCGCGAGCAGAAAGCCGAGTGCGGAGGGCCGAGCGCCGAGAGACCCAAGGCGGCAGCCAGGCCCCAGGCCGACTACGACGCCTTCCGCCGCGAACTCTCGGCAGTCTTCCCCGTGAACGTCAAATTCGCCCGCCGCGACGACGGCCGAGGCTCCATAACACTCCGCTTCGACAACGACGACGAGCTCCAGCAGCTCGTGGCCCTGTTCGACAAACTCCGCCGATGACCAGCCACACAAGGCATAACAACCCCGTCGACCTGCCCACACGGCTGCTATGCGCACTGCTGTGCGTGCTGCTGACCGCCCCCTGGGGCCGGCTGCCCGCCAGCGCCGCCGCACAGACTCCCGAAGAGCATACCGACACCATAATCGACGCCCGCTTGCTCGTGCCCGTCAGCATGAGCCCGGGCGAGGGCCTGGAACCGGTCGACACGCTCGTCACCACCGAAGGCGACTCCATCCTCAACGTGGTCGTGGCCAAGGACTCCCCCTACGGCATGGACGGCGAGCGCATCTTCAACCCCAGTCCCTCGCGTGCCACCTGGCTCTCGGCTCTCTTTCCCGGCCTGGGACAGGTCTACAACCGCCGATACTGGAAGCTGCCGATCATCATCGGCGGCTTCATGGGCCTCGGATACGCCACCAACTGGAACAACAACCAGTACCAGGACTACTCCCAGGGATACCGCGACCTGCTCGACAACGACCCCAACACGAACTCGTACATGAACTTCTTCCCGCCGACCACCTCGGAGGGAGACCTCGACAAGTCGTGGCTGCAGCAGACGCTCAAGAGCCGCAAGGACTACTACCGCCGCAACCGCGACCTGTGCATAATCTGCATCGTGGGCCTCTACCTGCTCTGCATGGTCGACTCCTACGTCGACGCCTCCATGGCCCACTTCGACCTCTCCCCGGACCTGTCGCTGGACGTCCAGCCTGCCATCTACGTCGAGCCCTCGGCAGGGAAACCCGCAATCGGCCTCAACTGGGCCATAAACTTCTGAACCGACTCACCTCAAAAAACCGAACCGCATGAAACGCCTCCATAGACGCCTGCTCACGATTGCCGCTGCCGCCCTGCTGCTGCCCGGCATCGCCCCGGCTGCCCCCAGGCAGAAGACGGTCGTGGACATCTCCCGCACCATCAGCGACGAGTCCATCATCTTCCCCGAATCATTCGAGACCAACACCCAGAAACTCCTCGAAGGCTGGTATATGAAGAACTACACGGCCACCGACGACCGCTACTCCAAGCTGCCGGACGTGCCCGTGAGCGACGAAGTGCTCATCAAGCGCCTTCAGGCCATCCCGGCCGTAGTCGAGCTTCCCTACAACCCCATCGTGCGCAAGTACATAGAGCGCTACACCAAGGGGGGCCGCGCCCAGGTGGCCGCCATGCTCGGCCTTAGCAACTACTATATGCCCATCTTCGAGCAGGCGCTCGAGCAGGAGGGCCTGCCGCTGGAGCTCAAGTATCTGCCCATCATCGAGAGCGCCCTCGACCCCAACGCCGTATCGCGCTCCGGAGCCGCCGGCCTGTGGCAGTTCATCCTCTCCGCCGCCAAGGGCCTCGGCCTGGAGGTCAACTCCCTCGTGGACGAGCGCCGCGACCCCTACCTCTCATCCTCCACCGCCGCCCGATTCCTCAAGGACCTCTACGCCACCTACGGCGACTGGAGCCTCGTCATCGCCGCCTACAACTGCGGCCCCGGCACCGTCAACAAGGCCATCCGCCGCGCCGGCGGAGACCCCAGGAGCCATAACTTCTGGACAATATACAACTACCTGCCCGCCGAGACACGCGGCTACGTGCCCGCCTTCATCGCCGCCACGTACGTCATGAACTACTACCGCGACCACAACATCTCGCCGGTGCTGGCCACCAAGCCGCTCGTAACCGACACCGTGGGCGTGACGCAGCGAGTGCACTTCGACCAGATCTCGCACGTGCTCAACATCCCCGTCGAGGAGCTGCGAGTGCTCAACCCGCAGTTCCGCAAGGACATCATACCGGGCCGTCCCGACGCCCCCTACTTCCTCATCCTCCCCTCGCAACAGATCCACGCCTACATCCTCAGCGAAGGAGACATCCTGGCCTACAACGCGGACCAGTACAAGCGCATGGAGACGGCCACCACGGGAGCCCAGTCCACCGACGACGCCATAGTGCCGCCGACGGCCGAGGAGACCGCTTTCGAGCAGGACCTGGCGCAGGTACAGTCGGCCACGCCCGCCTCCGCCCCCCAGGGCTCCAGGACCATCATCCACAAAGTGCAGCCGCAGGAGAGCATCGCCAGCATAGCCGCCCGCTACAACGTGCAGCCAGAGCAAATCAAGGAATGGAACTCCTTGCGCCGCAACAGCATCCGCACCGGCCAGCAGCTGCGCATCATCACCGGCGCCCAGCCCGTAGTGGCCCAGAACACCAAGCCGGCGGCCAGCCAGCCGCAGGAGGGGGTGGCCCAGGGCCGCAGCCGTCATGCCCAGCCCGAGGCCGCACAGCCCGTAGCCCGGCAGACCCCCGCGCCTAAGGCAGCTAAGGCATCGCAACAGACCGCCCATGCAGAGCCCGCCCCCACGGCCCGTCGCGCCAAGGGCAAGAAGACCGCCGAGGAGCAGACCGCCCAGCGCACCGGCAAGAAGGGCAAGAAGAACAAGGAGCGCGCCAGGAAGACGCCGCCCAAACCCACCAGCGTGAACGTCCGCAACGGCGATTCCCTGGAGCGCATCGCCAAGCGCGAAGGCACCACCGTGGAGGCCCTCAAGAAGGCCAACAACCTCTCCGGAGACAATCCCGTGATCCAGCCGGGCCAGAAGCTGAAGATGCCCAAAAACGCCAAGGGCGCCAAGGCCTCATCCAAGAAATCAAAGAAAGGCAAGAAGGGCGCCGACGCCACCCCCTCCAAGAAATCAAAGAAGGGCAAGAAGAAGCGCTAATCCGCCTCCGCCCATACCCTTTACCGCGCCGGACCGACGAGCACCCAGCTCCCGCTCCGGCGCTTTTTTGCATGGTTCCCTGCCCTGCCAGTCCTGTGAGAGGCAGGAATAAAAAATATGTCCATCCGCATTTGCGCCACTATGCGAATCTGCGGACAACCGGCAATCAAAAAGGGGCCGCGCAAAGCATGCGCAGCCCCCGTCAATCAGGTTTATCGAAGTAATTGTTATGAAGTTTCCTCTGTGGAGGCCAGGCGGTCCTTCTCTGTGCGCGACAGGCGTATGCGGCGCAGCAGCAGCATCATGCCCACGTACAGGGCTATGTCGACCACCAGCACGTAGGTGATGTTGATGTACTCGGCCAGCATGCAGTCGACCACAATGAAGAACACCGATATGAGCAGTATCAGCATCATGGTCTGGCGGTGTGGCAGACCTGCGGCCATCATGGCGTGATGCAGGTGACGCCGGTCGGGCATGAAGGGGTTGTGGCGCAGGCTAAGCCGCACGATGAACACGCGCACCACGTCGAAGCATGGCACCAGCAGCGGCGCGAAGGCCAGCACGAACCGGTTGATGTTGGGGAAGGGGCCGACCGTGACCGGCAGGTGCAGGGCGCGGAAGGCCAGGCACGTCAGGATGAACCCGAGCGTGAGGCTGCCGGTATCGCCCATGAAGATCTTCTTGTACTTGGCGGCGTCGCCGAACACATTATAATAAAAGAACGAGAGCACCACTCCCATGGTGGCCAGGGCTATCATGGCGCAGTCGTAGACACCGTGTATGTAGAAGATGGCGGCGAAGAATCCGAGGGCTATCGCCGACAGGCCGGAGGCGAGACCGTCGATGCCGTCGATTAGGTTGACGGCGTTGATTATCAGCACCACGGTCATGATGGTCATGAGCCAGGTGACTCCGTAAGGCAGGGCATAAAGGCCGAAGAGGCCACCGAAGTTGTCGACACCCAGTCCGCCGGCCAGCAGCATCACCGCGCAGAAGACTTGCACGACGAACTTGGTGCGGTAGCGGACGCCCACCAGGTCGTCGCCCAGGCCCACTATGTATAGCATGAGCAGGGCGCAGCCGCTGTAGAGCAGCGGCTGCGGATCGCGCAGAAAGACGTTGGGAAGGGCCTCGTAGCCGAGCGAGAGGTTGACGGCTATGCTGAGCATCACCGAGAAGATGATGACGGGCACGAAAGCCATGCCTCCCAGGCGTGGCACGTGCCCCTTATGGATCTTGCGGCCGCCGACTTCGTCGAAGAGGTTCTTGCTGAAGGCCACGTGGAGTATGCGAGGTATCAGCAGGCCTGTCGCCAGCAGGCAGACCAGGAAGATCGCCGCAGAGTTTGACATCCAGTATTCGTAAAAGAACCTTTCCATAATTCAGCTTTAAAGGCACAGCTTACCCGCCCCGGCCGTGCCGGAGATATGCGCTCCGTATTTCGGGCGCGTGTAGGCGACCGTCAGCGGGCGACGGGAAGAGGTGTGGAATTTCCTCATGTCTGCGCTTGCTTTCTTCTTTATTTTATGGCTTTTTATTCGCTTCCTGTAGTAAAAACGGGGATCCCCGAGGCCACAGAGGCAGGATGGCGTGGACAAAGAACTCACCTTGCGAATAAAATGCCCGTTCCCTAATTCTATTATTTCGCAAAGGTAGCACTTTTTTCCGACACCATCGCAATCCGCTTCGGTCCTATTCACTTTTTTTATACTTTCGTTGGTTGAGAGTTGAGAGTTACACATCGAAGACGTGCTCTCTCAGCCATAAACACCTCAACTCTCAACTTTTTTCACTAATTTTGCAAAATATTTGGGACGATATGCCCCGAAAGTTGTTGTGGTGTATATATAATGTGCATTGCAATGACTATGAAAGATAACGACAATAACGAAATGAAGACATTCGCCGAGCTGGGCGTGGAGCCTAAGCTGCTGCAAGCGATACAGGAGATGGGCTTCGAGCTGCCCATGCCCATCCAGGAGATGGTGATACCGCATCTGCTCAACAAGGAGGGCGATGTGGTGGGCCTGGCACAAACGGGCACAGGCAAGACGGCCGCCTTCGGTCTGCCGGTGCTTCAGCGCATCGACGTGGACCGCGAAGTGCCGCAGGCACTCATCATCGCCCCCACCCGCGAGCTCTGTCTCCAGATAGCCGGCGACCTGGCCGACTTCGCAAAGTACATCGAGGGCCTCCGCATACTCCCCGTCTACGGCGGCTCCAGCATCGAGAGCCAGATCAAGGCCCTCCGCCGCGGAGTGCAGGTCATCGTCGCCACCCCCGGCCGTCTCATCGACCTCATCAACCGCAAGGTCGTAGACCTCCACGACGTCCATACAGTGATTCTCGACGAGGCCGACGAGATGCTCAACATGGGCTTCCTCGACGACATCAAGGAAATCCTGACGCACGTGCCAGTGGAGCGCAAGATGCTCATGTTCTCGGCCACCATGCCCAAGGAAATCGCCGAAATCGCCAGGAACTTCATGCACGACCCCGTGGAGTTCGTGGCCGGACAGCGCAACGAGGGCGCCAAGAACGTGCGACACATCTATTATATGGTCAAGGCGCACGACAAGTACCTGGCCCTCAAACGCGTGGCCGACAACAACCCGGACATATACGGCATCATCTTCTGCCGCACCCGCAAGGAGACGCAGGAGGTGGCCGACAAGCTCATCGCCGACGGCTACAACGCCGACTGTCTGCACGGAGACCTCAGCCAGGCCCAGCGCGACATGGCCATGCGCAAGTTCCGCGACCACGTCACCCAGCTGCTGGTGGCCACCGACGTCGCCGCACGCGGCCTGGACGTCGACGACCTCACGCACGTCATCAACTACGGCCTGCCCGAGGACACCGCCGTCTACACCCACCGCTCGGGCCGCACCGGACGCGCCGGCAAGACGGGCGTCAGCGTCGCCATCATACACTCCCGCGAGAAGGGCCGCCTCCGCGAGATCGAGAAGAAGATCGGCAAGGAGTTCGAGTACCGCAAGGTGCCCACACCCGAACACATCATCGAGAAGCAGCTCTACAACCTGGCCGACCGCCTGGAGCGCGTCGAAGTCAACGAGTCCGAGATCGCCAAGTACCTGCCCGGCGTAAGCAAAAAGCTCGAATGGCTCAGCGGCGAGGACCTGCTCAAGCGCCTTCTCTCGCTGGAGGTCAACCGCCTGCTTGCCTACTACCAGAACATGCCCGACATCGACCTCAACGCCAACGATAAGGGCGAAAAGGGAGACAAGAAAGCTAAGCGCGACCGCGACGACCGCTCCGCCGAGCGCGGCATGGAGCGCATCTACGTCAATGTCGGCAAGCGCCAGGGCTTCTACCCCGGCAACCTCATGGAGATTGTCAACTCCAACGTCGAAGGCTCCAAGCCCGACATCGGCCGCATAGACCTGCTGCCTGATTACACCCTCTTCGACGTGCGCCAGGCCGACGCCCGCCGCGTCATCGGCGCACTCAAGGGCGCCGACTTCTTCGGACACCGCCTGTACGCCGAGCAGGCACAGGCCGACAAGGACTACGGCCCGCGCACGACCAAGGGCGGACAGGGCAAGATGGGACCAAAGCCCCTCAAGGGAAAGAAGAAGAAAGAGAAGAAAGAATTCAAGCCAAAGGCCGAAGTCCTGCTCGGAGCCCCCGACAAGAAGAAGAAAAAGAAAGAGAAGAAAGCCGCCAAGGAGCCAAAATACAACGGCAACTACGACATTTTCATCAAGAAGAAGAAATGAGACTCCCCTCCATAGCCCTCAGCCTCGTGGCGTTGCTGCTGGTGGCCATCGTGTCGGGGGCGGCCGGCGCACAGGTCCCGACAGAGCCGGTCGACACCGTAGTCGCCGCAGACACCGTGGCCGAAGAGGTATCGGCCGTCGATTTCGACGACGCCATGGCCTTCGACGACGCCACACCGGCCGTATCGCTCGACTCCCTGCGCAGCCTCTACCCCGGCTTGCCCGCCGCCGTGGCCTTCGCGGCCCTGCCCGACTCCGTCATGCCCCTGCTGCCACAGTCCGTGCGCCTCGACATGCTCGACTACGCCAAGGAGGGACAGCATAAGGTCCTCGCCAACGCCCTGCGCGGCAACTCATGGCTCGACTCGCTCGGCACCAACCTGGTGCAGGTGCGCCTCACCGGCGTCAGCAACGTCCAGGTAGGCGTCTACCACGGAGGCAAGGGCATCGTGGCCATGAACTACTCCATCACCCCCCAGGATGCCGCCGCCGACTCCCAGCTCCTGTTCTATACCGACGCCATGCAACCCGTGCCCGTAGGCAAAGTCTTCCGCGTCCCCGGCTCCGAGGACCTGCTGAACGTGCCCAAGGGCGCCAAGGTCAAGGCAAAAGAGATAGCCGCCGCCATTCCATTCCCCACCGTCCGTTACATCCTCGACCCCGCCGCCGGCACAATCACCGCCATCCCGACGGTGCAGGCCGCCATGACCCTCGAGGACTTCGATACCATAAAACCATACCTGCGCCCCGCCATCACCTACCGCTGGAACGGCAAGCGCTTCGAAAAAGAAAAAGACAGTTGAGAGCTGAGAGACACTTGCCAACCCGTGGCTTCACCATCTCTCGGCCCTCAGCCCTCAGCTAAACGCTCAACACCATGTCCGATAAAGTCCGCGTACGCTTCGCTCCCTCACCCACGGGCCCGCTCCACATCGGCGGCGTCCGCACCGCTCTCTACAACTACCTCTTCGCCCGCCACTTCGGCGGCCAGATGATCCTGCGCATCGAAGACACCGACAGCCGCCGCTTCGTGCCCGGCGCCGAACAGTACATCATCGAGGCCATGGACTGGCTCGGCATCCGCTTCGACGAGGGCGTGGCCAACGGCGGCCCGCACGCGCCCTACCGCCAGAGCGAACGCCGCGACATCTACCGCAAATACGCCACGCAGCTCATAGACGACGGCCGCGCCTACATAGCCTTCGACACCCCCGAGGAGCTCGACGCCGCCCGCGCCGCAACCCCCAACTTCCAATACGACGCCTCCACGCGCATGGGCATGACCAACTCCCTGACCCTCAGCGAAGAGGAAGTCCGCGAGCGCATCGGTCGCGGCGACCAGTACGTGGTCCGCATCAAGATAGAGCCCGGCCAGGACGTCGTGGTCGACGACCTGGTGCGCGGCAAGGTGACCATCAACTCCTCCATTCTCGACGACAAGGTGCTTTACAAGAGCGCCGACGACCTGCCCACCTACCACCTGGCCAACATCGTCGACGACCATCTCATGGAAGTCACGCACGTAATCCGCGGCGAGGAATGGCTCCCTTCCGCCCCGCTGCACGTGCTCCTCTACCGTGCCCTCGGCTGGGAGGACACCATGCCCCGCTTCGCCCACCTGCCCCTGCTGCTCAAGCCCGTCGGCAACGGCAAGCTCTCCAAGCGCGACGGCGACAAGCTCGGCTTCCCCGTCTTCCCCCTCGAGTGGACCGACCCCAAGAGCGGAGAGAAATCCTCCGGATACCGCGAGCAGGGATACCTCCCCGAAGCCGTCGTCAACTTCCTCGCCCTGCTGGGCTGGAACCCCGGCGACGACTCCGAGCTCATGACCATGGACGAGCTCACCGACAAGTTCTCGCTGGAGCACTGCTCCAAGGCCGGCGCCAAGTTCGACTACAAGAAAGGCGTCTGGTTCAACCACGAATACCTCATGCGCAAGCCCAACGTCGAGCTGGCCGAGCTATTCGTCCCCCAGCTGCGCGAGCATGGCGTGGAGGCCGACCCCGAATACGTCGCCAAGGCCATGAGCCTGGTCAAGGGTCGTGCAAGCCTGCTTCCCGACCTGTGGAAAGAGGCCGACTTCTTCTTCGTCGCACCCTCCGAGTATGCCCCCAAGGACGTGAAAAAACGCTGGAAAGAGGGCATGGCCGACATCATGGAGGAACTGCTGACGGTGCTCCAGGGCATCGACGACATGACCTCCGCCAACGCCGAAAAGATCGTGCTCGACTGGATAGCCGAGAAGGGCTATCACCTGGGCAACGTCATGAACGCCTTCCGCCTCTGCGTGGTGGGCGCCTGCCGCGGCCCGCACATGTTCGACATCACCGAAATCATGCCCCGCGCCGAGGTGGCCGCGCGTGTACGACGCGCCATCGACGCCCTGGGACGATGAGCATCGGCCACCACATATCGCGCGCCTGGACTTCCGCGCTCTACAACTCCGGCATACGCCTCTACCGAGGCTGCGTCGACCTGGCCGCCACCCGCCCAGGCAAGGCCCGGCTCATGCACCGCGGGCACCGGCACGTCTGGCAATACCTTGACGACCACATCGAGAAGGGTGCACGCTACGTGTGGGTGCACACCTCCTCGCTCGGCGAGTTCGAACAGGGACGACCCCTGATGGAACGCATCCGGCGCGAACGACCCGACCTCAGGATTCTGCTCACTTTCTTCTCCCCCTCCGGCTACGAGGTGCGGCAGAACTGGCCCGGCGCCGATGCCGTCTGCTACCTGCCGTTCGACCTGCCAGGCTTCGCCGAGCGCTTCCTCGACAAGGTAAAGCCTGTGGCCGCAATCTTCGTCAAGTACGAGTTCTGGCGCAATTACCTGCTCGGCCTCGAGCGGCGTGGCGTGCCCACCTTCCTGGTCTCCGGCATCTTCCGCCCCGGACAGGTATTCTTCCGTCGCGGCGGCGAATGGTACCGCCGCCTGCTCCACTGCTTCACCCGCCTGATGGTGCAGGACGAGAACAGCCGCCGACTCCTCGCCGGCATCGGCGTCGACAAAGTGAGCGTGTGCGGCGACACCCGCTTCGACCGCGTCACCGACATCCTCAACGCCCGGCGCCCGGTGCCCATCCTCGAACGCTTCACCGCCGGAGAGGAGACCGTATTCATCGCCGGCAGCTCCTGGCCTGCCGACGAGGCCGTCTACTTCCCCTGGCTGAAAGAGCACCCCGAGGTGAAAGCCATCATCGCGCCCCACGAATACGACTCCGAGCGTGTGCATCGCCTGCTCGACGCCTTCCCCGAACAGACCGTCAGCTGGACCCAGGCCAAGCTCTCCGAGAAGGCCCTCGACGGCAAGAGGGTGCTGATCATGGACTGCTTCGGGCTGCTGTCGGCGGCCTACCGCTACGGCGACATCGCCTACGTGGGGGGCGGCTTCGGCGCCGGCATACACAACATCAACGAAGCGGCCGTCTTCGGCATGCCCGTCCTCTTCGGCCCCAACCACGCAAAGTTCATCGAGGCCCGCGACCTCCTGAACTGCGGGGGCGCCTTCGCTGTCACCTCCCCTGCCGACTTCTCCCGCCTCGCCACCCCCCTCCTCGAAGAAGCACCCCGCTCAACCGCCGGCGGCGCCTCTGCCGCCTACATCCGCTCCAAGCTCGGAGCCACCGACCGCTGCTTCTCCCTCATCGCCCCATCCCTCCCCGACCTCTGAATAGACCCCTGAAAGAACTGCGGGGGAAAGATATATGGACGATGAGAGGGAGGTGAGAAGCCGGATCATGAGGGCGATAAGGGGGAAGAATACGCGTCCGGAACTGGTGGTGAGGAAGTTTCTATTCGAGTGCGGGTTCAGGTATAGGGTGCACGACGGGCGGCTGCCGGGGAAGCCGGATATCGTGCTTAAGCGGTATCGAACGGTGGTGATGGTCAACGGCTGCTTCTGGCACGGGCACGTGGGGTGTGCGGCCGGACGGCTGCCGAAGTCGAACATAAGGTTCTGGGAAGAGAAGATACGGAGGAACAGGGAACGGGACGAACGGGTTAGAAAGGAACTGGAGGCTGCGGGGTGGCGCGTGTTCACGGTCTGGGAATGTGACCTGCGCAATAATGAGCGGCGTCTGCTGGTGTTGGGACGGCTGGCGGCGGAGATATGCGGGGCGTGGCCTAAGCCAAAGCAGCAAGAACAGGAGTATGGCACCCAGGAAGAACCGACGCAGATGGCAGCCGAACCGGAAGCGGAATATTGAGCGCCAGATAGGTTTTCCGGCCTTAATATATCAACCTTTAACTCAACCCCGCACATAGAGTATTGTGGCATATAGGCATGAAATAGGGAGGCCCGGCATCACTGTCGGGCCTCTCGGTGTTGGAATATCAAAAATTGGGAATCGTGTGTCGCCGTTGTCAGCGTCAGCTGATTAGTCGGTGCGCGGTGTCGACGGTTTAGTCGATTTCTTCGTCAGCCTCGTAACCGCCCATCTCGCGGACGGCGTTCTTGAGCATGACGTACTGCTTGAAGAGGTGGTTTACGGGCACCTCGTCGACGGTGTAGTCGTGCTGCGGGCTCTTGAGGAAGAAGCTGAGGAAGCGCTGTGTGCCCCAGCGTCCGGCACGTGCGGCCAGGTCGCTCAGCAGGACGAGGTCGAGACAGAGGGGGGCGGCCAGGATGGAGTCGCGGCAGAGGAAGTTGATCTTGATCTGCATGGGGTAGTTCATCCAGCCGAAGATGTCGATGTTGTCCCAGCCTTCCTTGTTGTCGTTGCGGGGCGGGTAATAGTTGATGCGTACCTTGTGGTAGTATCCGTCGTGGTCGTTGCCTTCGCCGCCGCAGTTGACGCCGTAGAGGTCGGGCTGCTCGTCGGCCACGAGGATGGACTCGAGGGTCGAGAGCTTGGAGACTTCCTTGGTGCGGAAGTTGGCGGGTTCGTCGAGCACGAGGCCGTCGCGGTTGCCGAGGATGTTGGTTGAGAACCAGCCGTTGAGGCCGAGGCAGCGTGTGCCGATGATGGGAGCGAAGCCGGACTTAACCAGTGTCTGGCCGGTCTTGAAGTCCTTGCCGGCGATGGGAAGCTTTGTCTGCTCGGCGAGTTCCCACATGGCGGGGATGTCGACGGTGGTGTTGGGAGCGCCCATGATGAAGGGTGCGCCTTCCTTGAGTGCGGCGTAGGCGTAGCACATGGAGGGTGCGATGTGCTCCTTGTCGTCGGCACGCATTGCCTTCTCGAGGGCCTCGAGGGTGTAATGCACGTCCTTGTCAACGGGTACGTACACTTCGGTGGAGGCGGCCCATAGGACTACGACGCGCTCAACACCGGTGCGGGCCTTGAAGGCGCGGATGTCTTCGCGGATCTGCTCTGTCATGTCCCAGCGGTCGGCGGCCTTCTTGATGTTGTCGCCGTCGAGGCGCTTGGCGTAGTTGTGGTCGAAAGCTGCGGGCAGGGCCACGATCTGCTCGAGTTCGTCGCGGACGGGCTCTATGTCCTTTTCCTTAAGGACCTGGGCGTTCATGGCCGCCTGGTATGCGTTGACGGGATATACGTCCCATGCGCCGAAGATGATGTCGTTGAGGTCGGCCAGGGGGACGATGTCTTTATAGTGGAGATACTTCTTGTCGTTGCCGCGGCCCACGCGGATTTTGTCGTACTGGGTCATGGAGCCTACGGGCTTAGCCAGACCTTTGCGGGCCATGAGGACGCCGGTCATGAAGGTGGAGGTGACGGCTCCGAGGCCGACGACCATCACGCCGAGCTTTCCATTGGGTTTGGTTGCTTTCTGTGCCATTGTGGTATTGCAGTGTTTTGTCTTTTTCGTTTCTTGTTCCCGCATAGCGGTAAATGCTTAAGCGGTGGGCGTTTTCGCCGCGAAGGAGAGAATGGGCGAAATCACCTGCGGGCGCCGGTGGCAGGGGTATGGCTGCCGTGGCACAAGGGAGAGAGCCGCTTGGCGGAAATTCGCGTCAAAGGTATAACGAAAGTTTGAGAGCACAAAATGATTTTAAAGAAAAGTCACAGCTTCATTCGTTAAATATAGTGAATCGAGGCATAATTTGGTGAATAAATGTTAATATATTAATTTATTACCCTATTTTAGTTAAAACTATTTAATAAAACCCTTGGGGCCAAAAAGAACATTCTGAGGGGTGTGGAGAGGAGGGAGGGCATGAGGCGGCAGGACGCAGGAGGGCGCCTATATGGAAGCCGATGGAGCGGGACGATGGGCCGGATCAGGCACTTTCAAGAAAGGCGAGGGCGTCGCCAAGGGAATGGATGATGTTGGGGTGGAGCTGGGCATCCTCGGCCTCGGTCCACCCTTTGCCCTTGAGCCAGAGGACCTGGCAGCCGATGCTCTCTGCCGGCACGATGTCCTTGCGGTAGCTGTCGCCGATGACCAGCACGTGCTCGGGCGCGAGGCCGAGGGCCTGGCAGCCGAGGCGGAAGATCTGCGGGTCGGGCTTGCGGACACCAACCACGGCACTCTCTATCACCTTATTGAAATAGGTGTCGAGGTTGAAGTCTTTCAGCACGGCCTCTACATTGCCGTAGAAGTTGCTGACGAGCACGAGGGGGAGGCGGGCGGCGATCTTCTCGAGGACAGGACGGGCGGCCTCGATGCTCTGGCGGGCGGCGGCGTAGCAGATGTCGGCGATGCGGGCGGCGTAGCTGTCGACGTCCTGCGGGGCGAAGCCACCGTGCTCGGCGAGCCATTGCAGCTCGATGCGCATTTTTATGCCGAGCAGGTCGCGGAAGTTGTGGTGGGGCAGTATGTGGAGGGTCCGGGCGAGCTCGCGTTCGGCGAATACGTACGCCTCGCGGAAGGTAGGCTTGTCGGCGCCGACGCCGGCCTGCTGCCAGGCGCTCCAGATGACTTCGCTCCAGTGGTCGCCGCCTGTATCGAGGGTACCGCCGTAGTCGAAGATTACGCCTTTTATCAATGTGCTGTCAATATTTGCCATCGTTGAGCTGGTTTATGAAATTCTTGCATATGCGCTCGTGGCGCCACATCATATATATTAACAACGCGTTGAGCACTGTGAGTTCAAAGGCGAAGTATAGCCAGGGCATCCGAAGGCAGACGGTGGCGATGAACAGGGCGAATGCGCGTGTGTTGAAGCTGAGAATGTTGGTGTAGGCCATCAGGGGCTTGGAAGCGCAGCGGAAAGCCTGGCGGAAGTCCATGGGGATGTCGCTGCCGAAGCGGGAGCGGAGCAGGCGTCGGAGCTTCTGCATGTAAGGGGTGCGCTTCTCCTGGCCGGTGGTGTAGTTGGCGTAGAAGGCCAGGACGAGCTTGGGGAAGAAGTCGCGACGCCAGCTTAAGGTGTGGTACCGGTCCCAGAGGGTCTGCGCGGAGTCTTCGAGCTCTGTGCCGGAGGCTCCCTTGACGAAAAAGAGATGGAACTGGCGGTAGTAGTCGGCCATGGCGGCCTGCGTGGCGTGACAGAAGCCGGTGACGGCGGCGCCGACCCATATTACCCAGTGGTGGGCAGCGAAAAAGTCGCCGGTGACGTTCTCCCGCAGGCAAATGGCGACGTAGATGGCCACGAACCAGAAGTCACCGCTCATGCCGTCGAGGATACGGCCCAGGCGCGAATACTGCCTGGTCAGGCGTGCGAGCTGGCCGTCGGCACTGTCGCCCACGTCGGCCAGCACGAGCAAGGCCATGCCCAGCAGGTTGAGCCATATGTTGTTGAAGTATAGGAGCACGCCGCAGCCGATGCCGAGGAAGATGCTGGCGATGGTGATGGCGTTGGGGCGGATGCCGAGACGGCGGCAGATGACAGCCACCACGAATCCGACCGGGCGGTAGAAGACCAAGTCGAACCACTCCTCGGTGTCCATGGACTTGAGGCTCGACCGGTATTCCTCCTTGAGTTGCTTGATCCGATTTCCCATTCTTGATTCAAATCAGAGTGCAAAGTTAACGCTTTTTTCGCACACTCGGAGCCAATGATCTGACTTTACGTCAATCTTTTTTATGATTTTCTTATCCCGAACTCGCGTTAAACGATAGTAAGAAAGTGTCTTTAAATTAAAAATTCCAGAACTTGTATCTAAACGATTATAATTTGCCTGTACCTCCACAGCGTGTACATGTGCGGTGATAGTGTCCGCTGGTTACGGTTTTGCCGCATTCCTCGCAATAAGGTCTTTTGTCGATTCCATAGTTGGCTACGTATTCGATAGTATAACCTTTGCCTCCGCATGCTCCGCATGAAGACGCAGACTTCGGTTTGGATGGAAGATTGGTTTCAGCTCCGTCACTCTCAGAATCTTCTGATGAAGAGCTGCTACTGTATCCTTCGGTTTGATAATTTTCCCAATTGCCTGATTTCATATTTTTTCGACGGGCTTTTTGCTGTTGGTTCATTTGGTAAATGTTAAGACCGGTATTTACAGCAGTCACAAAAAGTCCGGCAATGAGACTAGCTCGTTGTTCCTTGCGTTGAGCCTGGATTGATTCACAGTCGTCAATAAGGCCGCAAAGAGTATTGTGGTTCTCGTCAGAATGCGGAAAAGCGATGGATTTGCGGAACCATTTTAGAGCTTTGCCATAGTCTCCCGAATTGTAATAGGAAGCACCGACGTTAAACGCAGAACTATAATCGGCGCTTATTTCGTGGGCCTTTATATAGTATTTGGAGGCATCCGACCATTTTTCGCTACTGAACGCGTCGTGGGCTTTATCGAGATATTCACGTCGCTTGGCCGGGCTTTCGGTCTTTTTGAGCAATTTGCCGTTGAGCGAGTGGAATGCAACCACATCGCCCACTGTGGCTTTAATTACATTCTTTTCGGCTATATCAGTCTCGAAATTAGGCTGAATTGACACGTAAGTGAATCTGTCGGCGGGAAGCAGGCAATCTCCTGCTGAATTGTATACACCACAAAAATCTCCATTGCTAACCTTATAATAGGAATTCTGTTTGTCGATATTCTGGGATATAGTGTTCACCTTATTATATTTAGGCGGTATGATTTCATCGCCATCTGAGTTCACCAGTCCCTGAAATTCACCGTTGTATACACTAATCATTCCAGGAATAACGGATGACTTGAATAGCCTTGTGTATACTGGAGGCACTATTATGTTTCCTTTGGAATCGATTATGCCCCGGCCTTTATCTGATCGAACCTCGAAACGACTAAAATTGCCGTCAGACGATACGTCGAACGGACTTACATAATTCCATCGGTCGGGCGCTATAACCTCGCGGCCAACGGAGTCGCAAAGCCCACTTAATGCTCCCTTATAGACACTGAAATAGGGTGTTTTTTTATAATTCCGACGAACAGTGAAATGATATTTGCGTTCGATGGGAATGAGAATGTTGCCTGACAAATCTGCCGCCCCTTCGAAGCCATCGCGATGAAGTCCTAAATAGCCGCTTGAGTAATTCACTACAAGGTCATAGCTGCAAGGGACGAGCACTTTCCCGTCAGGCGTTTCCATACCTTCATTCCCCTTTGTATCAGTGACATATACCAGCGGAGGCGTGTCTTTAGTGGTACGGCGCGTTACAGTGGGCTTCGGTTCTTCTATCACAGTTCCGTCCAGCGCCACTTTACCTTTTGCATTGCCCAGATATGAGATATAGCAATTCTGTTTGTCATCGTATCCAAGACCATTGTATTCCGTAAAAAAAAGTTGTTCCCCTTTTTCATTCAATATGCCGGAACGATTGCCGATTCTTGCTTCATAATAGCCGTTGGCAAGATGATATATTTTGGTGTAGCGGCCGCCTTTTACAAGCACTTTGCCATCAGTATCAAGAATTGTGCAAAATCCATTCGAACCTGTACCACTGTAGGCGGTGTAGAGGCCTTTGGAACGTGTAACGGAAGCATATCGGTTAGGTTTAATCACTAAGCGAAAATCTTTTGCTGTGAGTTCTGAAAGATTTTTATTAGCAAAGTCTATTGCTCCCTCATACCCATTCAGTTTAACCTTAAAAAAACCTCCGTGTAGAGATATCTGGTCGTAAGCAGGCTTTATTATAACTTCGCTTGTCAAAGGGTTTATGATACCTTTCAGCCCGCTCAAATCTTTTACCACAAACACTCCGAATGTGTACGACACATCTTCCCATTGAGGTGCGGAGATACAGATTCCCTTTGAATCAAGTATTCCGGTTTTGCCTTTGATGGTGAATTTAAAATATCCAGAAGGCTTCTGTTTCTGCGAATAATCGAGGAGAGGTCTCACTTGCTCTATGTTTGGCCAGTCTTCAGTGATGCAGAGTCCTTCGGGCGTATAGTAATCAGTTTTGGTAACTATAGAGTGGCCGGATTTCTCCCGCAAGGATGCTGCGAATCCACTAAGAGAGGCGTCAAGTTTGGTATACCTAACAGGCACTATCACTTTACCACCAATTGCGGCTCCCATATATTTGTTGTCGTCGCTGCGTATTAGTGTGTATTTCAGCCCGTCTTTGGCAGTGATTTCCTCTTGTGTTTCGGCTTTCAATGCCAACGTAACAGTCAGCAGAGTAAGTGCCAATAGGATATGTTTCAGCATGTCGTTCATTAGATGATCTATAGTACTCCCCGTTTTTCGACAGAGAGCTAAACTTCAATTAATTTCAGAACAAAGAGAGAAGCGGCGCAGTCCGTCTCCTCCTCTTTGCTCCGACCTTGACAAGTCAAGGTTCTTGTTTTTGTCCGCCACAAAGTTAGTTCTTTTTTCATTGCCAGCCAAAATTTCATGCGATTAATCCGCAGGGCGGGGCCGGAAGGCGTATTTGTTAAACTATCTTTACACAATATTTAAATATAGTTCGTACCTTTGTGGCCGTGGATGCTACGCATCTGCATCCTTTTTAATTTCAATCTAACTTACTGAATCATGTACCATCGATTACACGTGACGATGCTGGCGGCGGGTCTGTCGGCATTGTCATGCGCTGTATTCGCGCAGACGCCGCAGGCGTTGGACACGGCGCGGAGGGCTCCGGCCCCGCCCGACGCCGGAACGCCGGTGACGGCCATCTCGCGCAGCTTCGACGCCAAGGCGGTGCTGGCCGCCGACGTGGCCGATGCCGAAAGCGCCGCGCTGAAGCAGGCGCCGAACGCAAAGGAAAATGCTTCCGCTAACGGAAAGCTCACTTTCACCGACATGCATGGGCGCGAGCTCAAGCCACTATGCACGGCTACGGCCTCTACCCTCAACCCTCAACCCTCAACCCTCAACTCTCCATCTACACGCAAAGCCGGCAAGATCACCACCGGGTATTACATCGGCAAGGACTTCGTGCACGACGGCGACGAGGTGAACTGCGTCATGGACTTCGTGCGCGACACCGACAACCCGTCCATGGTGCACATCCATAACTTCTACGGCCTGGAGGAGACCGTGGACATGGTCATCGACTCGGTGGCCGGCACAGTCTCCATCCTGCCCCAGCGCATCTGGCAGAGCACGTCGTACGGCGACGTGTACATGTTCTCCATCGAGTTCACGCCCAACGGCATACAGTACTTCACGCAGGCGCCCATCACCGGCACCATCGACGACAAGGGCGTAGTCAGGCTCAGCCAGTGGGGCGCCATCGTGGGCGACGGCGCCAACAAAGGCATGCTGCTGGCGGCCATCGACCGCGGCGAGTACCACCCCGCCAACGCCCACATGACCGCCACCCAGCGCAAGAGCGACGTCGACGTGCAGCTGCGCTACCCGCTGCTTCTGGAGCAGCCGAGTCCCTCGGAGCTGACCATCTACAACATGGCCACCAACGGCGTGCCCATACGCGCCCGCGTGGCCGCCGACGGCTCCATCTCCATCTCTCAGCAGTTCGTCATCTCGATGATGCTCTACGGCGACTTCAACACCTTCCCCATCAACCCGCTCACCGGCGTCATCGACAAGACCAACCCCATCGAGGGCCGCATCGCCGGAGACTCCATCGTCATCAATCCCTGGTGCGCAGGGTCGGTGATGCAGGACGGCCTGGTGGCGCTCTACCTGACACAAAGCACGGCCCACTCCTACGTGCCGCTGCAGCTTCCGGCCTCGCGCCCGTTCAACCTCACCGGCTCCGGCACGGCCGCATCCCCCTACCTGGTCAAGACGGCCGACGACCTGCTGACGCTCTCGCAGGCCGCCGCCACCTACTCCTTCCCCGACAAGCACTTCCGCCTCGAGAACGACATCGACATGAGCGGTGTGCGCGGCTTCTCGCCCATCGGTACGAGCAAGTCAGCCTTTTCCGGCACCTTCGACGGCAACAACCACAAGATCTCCAACCTCGCCATCGAGGGCCTGGGCTATAACTTCCAGGGCCTCTTCGGCGCCATTTACACAGGGGGCGCCATCCGCAACCTCACACTCGAGAACGCGTCCATGTCGGGTACCGGCTTCTACCTGGGCGCACTGGCAGGCTACTCCATGGGCACCATCGAGAACTGCCACGCCACCGGCACGCGCATGCTCACCAACGGCGTGAACGTGGGAGGACTGATAGGCCGCAGCTACGGCCCTCTGAGCAACCTGAGTGTCGGCGGACAAGTCTCCGGCATCGGCTACACCGGCGGCGTGGTGGGCTACTGCCTGAAGAACAGACAGGGAATGA
>ENA-ORRE01000592-ORRE01000592.1-human-gut-metagenome-genome-assembly--contig:-NODE-592-length-27786-cov-7.959071_pt1 | contig 27786 bp, 18 predicted proteins | sample MGYA00242171_ERZ509126 | MGnify/ENA primary metagenome ERZ509126 (study PRJEB26280, sample SAMEA2338648) | human gut metagenome | biome: human gut; feature: human-associated habitat; material: faeces... | reverse complement strand
TTCACACATTGCAAATCATGTGGATAAAAAAACATTCCTCCCTTGTTGCAGTTTCAAGAGGAATCCCCTAACTTGCATCCCGGATTTTGAGTGAACATTAGGAATCAAACGGAAAAGATGAAAAAAACGAAATGGATTTGGATTTGGGCAGCCATAGGGCTCGTGTTAGGTATTATTATTTTTTGGCCCAGCAACAGAGGAAACAAAGAGGCAATATTAGAGGCTAGCGCGGTAGAGGAAGTTGTTGACACGACCGAACAACAACAAATTCATTACAAATACGGTATCCCCGATGAAAACTTTATTATAGAAGAAGGTACCGTGGGAAAAAATGAGAATCTCTCTCTAATCCTTTCCAAATACAAGGTATCACCAGCCAAAATCCATGAAATCTCCCAACGCTGCAAGGATATCTTTGACGTACGAAGTATCAGAAGAGGTCAAAACTACACTCTTTTCTTGGCACAAGACAGCCTTCGCACCCCGGAATTTTTCATTTACGAAAAAAATGCCTTAGAATACGTTGTCATAGATTTCAAGGAAACTGCGGATGTTTACGTGGGCAAAAAAGACATCGTGACCAAAGAGAAAACAGCTAATATAATTATAAACTCCAATCTATGGAATGCCATGGTTGATGCCCAAGCAGACCCCATGCTCGCTGTCACGCTATCCGATATCTACGCGTGGAGCATCGATTTTTACGGCATTGCCAAAGGTGATTCAGTGCGTGTCCTTTACGAACAATCATACGTGGAAGACAAACCCCTGCAAGACTTTAACGTGAAAGCCGCCATTTTCACCAATTCCAGCAAAGACTTCTATGCCATTCCTTTTGAACAAAACGAAAAACTGGCCTATTTTGATGAAGAAGGAAATAGCTTACAAAAAACCTTTTTAAAAGCCCCCTTAAAATATTCCCGTATTTCTTCCGGTTTCTCCAATAACCGCTTCCACCCGGTACTGAAAAGATACAAATTTTACCACTTTATTCCATTTATTTCCACCAGGAAAGTCAAGGCCGCTGAAAATAAATAATTCCGAATATAGATAAATGTGTTACTTTTGTACCTGAAACGCGGAAAAATCACTTTCCGCACCAGAGAGACAAGATTGCATTTTATTCGAAAATCATTATAAATTATCTAGTTATGGCGATAAGAATCAGATTGGAAAAGACTGCTAAACCTTTGTTCTGCGAAAGCAAATGGTGGGGAGATCCTGATTTGCCGGCGGATGCTGAGTATCCGATGATGACCGTGTGCGAGAACCCTGACGGAAGCACGAGAATTGTCCGGGCCAATGATAATGTGTCCGGCTGCGAGACGTATGAATATCCTCTCACTTTCATTTGTCAGGTAAGATGTGAAGATATCGCGGAACTTGATACCGGAAATCTTCTGCCACATGAAGGAATGCTGTATTTCTTCGCTGCGATGGACGAGTTTACCGGCTATGATTCTCCGGTTCACCTCCAGGCGGGGGAGTGGCCTAAGGGCTCAGTGGTGGTGAAGTATTCCAAAACCATAAATATGGAGACTTTCCAGGCTTGCATCATGGTAGATGAAGACGACCAGCCTCTGACTGACCCTGTACTCGAAATGTCTTTCGAGGCATGTGAGGACAATGCCGGCGGTCTGAAACTTCTCGGAAATTCCGTTTCAGATACTGTCAATGCTGATTTTGCCGGTTACAAGAACCTGCTTCAAATAGGGGATGACGAGGTCGCCGATATTCATTTCCCTGAAGCAGGAATTCTGAATTTCCTCGTTTCTGAAGCCGATTTCGCCAAAGGATTGTTGAAACGTCCGGTTGCAGTCCTAAGCGCGGAGCAGTAATATTTTCGCCACTAGTGTTTTGTGTCTATGTTGCGTGAAATGAAAGTATTTGTTTCATTTCGTTTTATTTTTGGGCTAAATTGCTTTAAAGACATTGTTATCTACGAAAATAGAGTTAAATTTGCGCAACCATTTGCATATAAAACTAACAACGATGGATAAACAGATTATCAAGAAGTACAATTACTGGCAGTGGCGCACGCTGATCATTCTCATGATAGGTTACGCGCTGTTCTATTTTGTCAGAAAGAATTTCAGTATCACTATGCCTGCCCTTGAGTCAGAACTCGGAATCAGCAAGGCGAAACTCGGACTGTTCCTTACACTCAACGGAGTTATCTACGGATTGTCGAGATTTGTCAACGGATTCCTTGCAGACCGCGTCAGCCGCAAGAAAATGATGGCTGCCGGACTTCTGCTCTCAGCAGTTGTCAATAGCCTCATCGGTCTCAGCCCTGAGATGAACGGAATCTTCAATTTCCTCGATGCGGAGGGAAAAGCTACTGCAGGTCTTGTGGTCTTCATCGGAAGTCTCTGGCTTATAAACGGATACACGCAGGGAATGGGTTATCCGCCATGCGGAAGCCTTATGGCGCATTGGATTAAACCTTCTGAACTTGCTACCAAGCAGTCTATCTGGAACAGCTCCCACTCTATCGGAGCGGGACTTGTAGCGTTGCTTTGCGGTACTCTGATTCTCCAGTATTATTCTTTCGCTGCATGGCAGTGGTGTTTCTTCATTCCTGCAGGTCTGGCAATCGTAGGAGCAGCGTTGCTCTTCTTCGGCTTGAGAGATACTCCTGCATCAGTCGGTCTTCCTGACCCTGAGTCAATGGATGAAAATGCTCCTGTAAAGGAAGTTGTCCAGGAGGATGAGGGCTTCACCAAGCTTGCTTATCAGAAACTTGTGAAGAAGATGGTGTTCAGGAATCCTGTCATCTGGATTCTCGCTGTGTCCAACTTCTGTGTATATGTCATCAGATTCACCATTCTCGACTGGGGCGCAACGTTCCTGACACAGGATAGGGGACTCAGCATCCAGGTCGCTTCCACAGTGGTGGCTTCATCTGAAATCGTGGGCGGTATCATCGGTACCCTTCTCGCAGGATGGGCAACAGACAAATTCTTCAAGAGCCGTGCTCAGCGCACCTGTCTCCTCGGCCTGATAGGCGCTACAATCTGCTTCCTGATCTTCTGGCTCCTTCCTAAGGGAATGAATGTCCTCGCCATCGCATCGATTATCATGGCCAGCTTCTTTGTCTATATGCCGCAGGCGCTCATCGGAATCGCATGTTCAAATCATGCCACCAAGCGAGCAGCCGCTTCTGCCAATGGTGTTGCAGGTATCTTCGGCTATGCCAGCACGACAGTTTCAGGTCTGCTTTTTGGAGCCCTCGCTGATGCATACGGATGGAACTCCGTGTTCGAAGTGTCTATCATTTTCGGCGTAGTAGGTATCGTCCTCCTTGCCCTTCTCTGGAAGGCTCCTGCCGACGGATATGAAAAGGCAGACAAGATTCTCGACGAGGCTCGCAGGGAATACGGAAACGCATAGCATATTTTCAAAATATAGTACCGGTCAATGGCTATCCCATTGACCAAAACAAAATCAGCCATCTCTTCATCGGGGATGGCTGATTTCGTATATGTAAGGAATTTAATCGGCAATGATGATCTGGACACCTGCGTCCTCGATTTTCTCGCGCAGAGTGTCCGGAATGCCGGAATCGGTGATGATGATGTCGATGTCTTCCAGGGAGAAGTCCCGAGGCCGATCATTTTAGGATATTCTTTTCCTCCTGCTCTTCGAACTCTTCGATCCAAGACTTCAACTTGTCCTGCAACTCTTTCTTGTCGGGCAGATAGAGCTCGTACTGGGCCGCATAGACGTTGGAATCCTTCGGAAGAGTCAGTTCAACGAGGGCATCGTTCTTCTCTTTGCAGAGCAGGATACCGACCGTCGGTTTCTCGAAGTCCTGTTTCTTATAGCGGTCGTAATAGTTGACGTACATCTGCATCTGGCCGAGGTCCTGATGCGTCAGTTTGTCAACCTTCAAGTCTATGAGTACGTAACACTGGAGCAGGCGGTTGTAGAAAACGAGGTCCACATAGAAGTTGTCCTCATCGAAAGTGAATCTCTTCTGACGGGCCTCGAACAGGAATCCCTTTCCCATCTCCAACAGGAAGGTCTGCATCTTGTCGATGATGGCATTCTCCAGTTTGGTCTCGGAATATGCGGCATCCGGCTTCAGCCCGAGAAACTCGAGGGTGACGGGATTCTTGATGATGTCTGTAGGCTTCTCTATGATTTCACCCTCCTTGGCCATGCGTACGACCTTGTCCCTGTCGCTACTCAGAGCGATGCGTTCGTACAGGCTGCTGCCCACCTGTCGCTGAAGCCAACGTACACCCCAGTTCTGCTTGGCGCATTCCACTTCATAAAAACTTCGTGCGCCATCATCTTTGATGCGCATCAAAACGAGGTAGTGGCTCCAGCTCAAAACGAACTGGTGTGGCTCTGCAGGGGCGATTTGAATTTGGTTAACACTGTTTACCAAATTCGTTTTGCCGGTTCCTTTGGCCGATTTTGTCAACGCCGTTGACCTAATCGCCTGCGGCGCATATACCGTATAGAATTTTCGGGCGCTTTTAAGTGTCTCGAGAGACCAACCACCACCGAACTTATCGGTCAGTTTCTGCGAAAGAATTGGAAGCACTTGTTTTCCATACGCAGCCCTGGTCTTTCCCTCCTGTTCATTCTCCACAATATATCGGCCGATTTCGTACTTGGTGTATACTTCGGCGATATTCACAGCCGTAGCCACCTCCTTTCTGGACTCCTCGATAAGGGCCGAGATTCTTTCAAACAGGGCATCTACATTGACGTTTGCGATATCTTTTGTCTCCATAACGTTCATATATCTTACGCAAATTTAGCAAATTATATCATACCGGCTAGTCAAAATAGTCATATTTGTCGATAGTCTTCTCCACTACCTCCGGCTGGTCCGCTTTGATGAACTTCTTCAATATAGTACCGGTCAATGGCTATCCCATTGACCGAAACAAAATCAGCCATCCCCGATGAAGAGATGGCTGATTTCGTATATGTCAGGAATTTAGTAACGTGAAAAAAATAACTTATTTTTTTGAAGGTTACTTAGTCCGCAATGATGATCTGGACACCTGCGTCCTCGATTTTCTCGCGCAGAGTGTCCGGAATACCTGAATCGGTAATGATGATGTCAATGTCTTCAAGCATGCCGATTTTGCCGAAGCCGCGTCTTCCGAACTTGGAGGAATCCGCCAGTACGACAGTCTGTGAAGCGGCGGACATCATGGCATTGGTGAGCCTTGCCTCTTCAATGGTAGCGCAGGTGATGCCGGAGGCCAGGTCAATGCCGTCGCAGCCTATATAAAGTTTCGAACAGCTGACGTTTTTCAAGCCTGCCTCGGCATATTCGCCGCGTACGGAAAATGAATTGTTATACAGGGCACCGCCGAGTACGAAAACCTTGACATTGTTCCTTCTGTTCATCAGGGTGGCGATACCCAGAGACGGCGTAACTACATTGACCATACCCACAGGGGAAAGGGCTTCCGCGAAGGCGGTCACAGTCGAGCCGGAGGCGAGAATAATCGCGTCATCCGGTTTTATCAATGTCTGTGCGGCCCTGGCTATCGCCTGTTTTTCAATGGCGTGCTGGGAAGCCTTCTCATCAATGCTGATGTCCGTCACGTGCGGTTTTACCGGCGAAGCACTTCCGTGGGTGCGGTAAAGAACTCCCTGGCTTTCAAGGATTCGGAGGTCTTTTCTGATGGTGGCTCCTGTTACGCCCAACTGTTCGGCGATGTCGAGAACTCTGATGAAGCCGTTCTTCAAGAGTTGCTCTTTTATGTATTTATGTCTTTCTGCTATACTAATCATATTGCAACTAGCGTTATGTTCTTAGATAGGCTACGAATATACGCAAAAATTTCTCCAAAAGGAAATTCGACGTTTCGTTTCTTTTCAATCCAGTGCCAAAAGACGTTGAAAAGATACTTTTTAATCATCTGTTACGACAAAAAAGCGGGCCGGCAATAAAATGACGGCCCGCTTGCGTATTACGTGTTCAGTAATGCTTATTTTCCGAAATTGACGCTGTGGGTAACTGCCCCGTCTGTGTCGAAAATCTTTATGGAGATGCCCTTGTCGTCAAGGTGGCAGTCCAGACGTTCGTGGTTGGCGTTAATCAAGATTGGGAAATTGGCATTGGTGGTTCCCGGCTTGACCAATTTGTACTTGTGGTTGTGGGCGCAGAGCATCAGATCCAGTCCTGCTTCATTCAGGAGCGGAACAAAATGCTTGCTTACCATATAGTTGCCGTGCCAGCCGTTTTCGTCAGGCGGTATGTGGCAGAAAGCGATTCTTATTGCCGCTTTCTTGTACTCGTCGCTTTCTACAACCTGTTTCAGCCATTTGGCTTCCTCTTCCACATAGGAATCTGCAATCATGATATTCAGGTTCCTGACATCACTCATCACCTTGTCCTCGCCAGAATCCAGGAACAGGAAGAAATACTTGCCGTAAGAGACAGAATAATAGGTCTTTCCTGTCGGAGTCTGGTAATAGTCGAGATACTTTATCGCATCGTTGCCCCTGTACTCATGGTTTCCGCGGACTAGATAAAGCGGTGTGTCAGAAGCGAATAGTTTGGATGCGCTCCTCATGTAGTTGTCCATTATGACAGGAGTGCTGTCAATGGAAGAAGTCATGTCTCCGTTGAAACATACGAAATCATACTTCCCCTTCGCGTCTTTGAAAAGCACCTGCAGAAGTGAATCGTGCTCGTGCATGTCATTGACGACACTGAAATCCAGATGGTCGTATTCTTTCGCCTTTGTGGTAACTTTTGTAGGGCGTTTTTTGAGGTCAAGTCCGTAGCCGGCATCATAGACGATTCTGGCCCTGTTCTCCTGCGAGAGCACGCCCTGGCACATTACCCTGTAACGATATGTGGTTCCTGGCTTCAGTCCGCTTACTGTAACTTTGTGCAGGGTGCCTATCGGCTTTCTTCCCATGCCGCGGATGTCATAGTATTTTGGACGTTCTGAATTGTAGAAATGGGTGCCGTCGTCCGGAGCCACTTCTATCCAGCCTACAGCCGGCCCTGTGGTTGTCCATATTACCGTGAAACTGTCTTCTGTGACATTCTGGAGATAAGGCCCTCCTGAGACCTTAATCTGTGCTCCTGCGGCAATTGCCGTAAACAGGAGCACGATAAGCAAGTAAATGCGCTTCATTGAAACTTAGTTCTTTTTTACTTTTACGTTGTCAAGCCACATACGTGGACCGCCTGTGCCTTTGGCCTTGGTCTGGACAGAGAATACAGTCTCGGCTGTCGCTCCGCTGATGACAATCTTGTGGGCAGTCATTGAAATGAATCCCTGAGTGTCAGCCTTCATTTCTTTGACAGTCTTGTTCTTGAGTTCGGCAGAAGTAGCATTGACAGAAACTCCGTCAGCTGTGGTGATGGTTCCGGGCCGGCAACAATCTTAACGTCGAAAATTTCACTTTCATTGACAGAAGGTGATTCCTCGATGAGACCTGTCGTTCCGTTAGGTTCGACGTACGGGCTTGCATCGAAGGTGATTTCGAGTGTGGAGGCTCCGGTCAAGGTCTTGAATTTAGGGAAGTCAAGGCGTCCGAATGCGGAGCCTGTTCCGAACTTCATGAGACCGCCGGTGAGATAAACCGATCCTGTGCCCTTTGTGTTCTTGTTTCCTGCAGCGATGATTTCTTCTGGATCCCAGCCCGGCATGAATGTGGTCAGATAGTAGTTCTGGCCGCCTTCGATATTGAATCCTACGCCGTTGGTAAGGTTGTCCAGATTCTTTACAGGTGTCGCGAGATTCCATTTCTTGCTTTCACCTGTTATGACATTGAAATCCTTGTTGGATTCGGATGGTGCGATACCGAATGCGAGCATCGGGCCATTTCCTCCCCACGGATGGTTGTTGAAATCATTCCAGAGGAGATAGCCGCTCTTGTCAGGCATTGCGTCGGTAGTGAATGAGAATGCATCGCTCCACTCGGAATTCTTGAATGCGTTGGCGTCGAGACTGATTCTCTGAATCTGGGCTGAGTATGTGTGGGATGCCTCGAGTCCTGCAAACTGGAATCTCACGCCGAAGTGGGTGTACTTCACACTGAATGAGGAGAAGTTCACGTATTCGCGGATTACCTTGCCTCCGTCGAGAAGTCTGATGCTGAACTTGGTGTCAGCCTGCTCATTGGCATTGAAACCGAAACTCAGGACTGCTGATGCATATGTCTTGCTGTAGAGCGAGAGTGTCGGCTTGGTGAGAGGGTCAGGGTCTGAAGTGGTGAACTCTGTGGAAACCTCGTCGGAGTCGAACTCGTTGTCGCTGCTTCCGTCACCTACCATGGCCTTGAGCTTGGCCGTGTATGTTGTTCCCGGCTTGAGGCCTGTAACATCACATGATGTTCCGGTGGTAATATGTGATTCTTCATTGACGGTGATCTTGTATGAAGATGCTCCGTTTACTTCTGTCCATGTGAAGCTTGCTGTCGAAGGAGTGCTCTTCGCGCATTTGAAGTCTTCAGGAGCGTCGAGTTTCTTGACGGCGAACCCTGATGTGCCTGCCATGATCTGGACTTCATCGGAGTCGAATGCGTGGTTGTCGTCACATAAAGCCTTGATAGTGAAGAAGTAATAGCCTGGCTGAAGGTTCTCGAAAGTGTGGGAGGCCTCAGTCGTGTTCAATGCATTCTTGAAGTCCGGTGATTCTTTTCCTGCGAGAGAGATGTCGTATGAACTTGCGCCCTTGATGCCGTCCCATTCGATGTGAAGGGAGTTTGCTCCCGGTCTTATTTTCATAGTCTCCTCTGATGGGGCAGGGAGTTTTTCGGTCACGACTGTCTTTGCCGCTCCCATCACCTTGACATTGTCAAGATTGATACGGTATCCGGCCTCGGATTTCTCGCATGCGAGCTTGATGCGGGTCTTGTTGGTTGCTCCTTTGACATTGAAAGTCAATGTGGTCCACTTCCTGTCCTTTGCTGAATTCTGGGCAGGGAGGACTGAACTTGAGATGACGCCGTTCGTAACTGTTCCGGCGCCTTCCGCCGTCACGATATATGTTCCGTTTTCATTGTCGAATCTGAGAAGGTCCATGGAGACTACGACGTCTTCCGGTGCAGATGAGAGGTTCGAAAGTTCAGGTGTCATAATCCAGCCGCCTGCGCTTCCGGTTCCGAGTTTCAGGTATCCCGGATGCTCATAGACCTTGTTTCCGGACCATTTTTCGATGCCTCTGTTCACGCGGTATTCTTCGGTCATGGTGTTGAATGCGTCCATGGCACCGTCAGTTCCGGCTGTGATGGAGCCTTCGCCTGCTTCTGTACCATTGCATTCCTTGCCTGCCTGTTTTCCGCCGGGCGCTACTCCTGCCTGGTTCGTATCATAATGGCCTCCCCAAACGAAAAGGTCGAATGATTCAGAGAAAATTTCATTTGTGGAACTTACGGCTGCGGTGATGTCGCCTTTGAACATTTCCTTTCCGTCCATCTTGAATACGATGGAGCAGACAAGCTCACCGAGTGATGCCGGTGTCCCTGAAATAGGAATTGACAATGAACCGTTGCCTTCTTTTTCGATTGTGGTTTCTGTCAATGCCTGGATGGAAAGGCCCTCTGACGCTCCGCCGAGCTTGGCTGCGATGGAGATATTCTCCCCGCCGAATGCCTTGTCCCATTTTACTTCGAGTGATGCTGCGGATTCTACTCCTGCCTTGAGTGAACCGCTGACGATAGGGTCACCCACAGAGAAATGGCCGTCGGCCTGTGTTACCGTGATTTCCTGTTCTTTGCCTCCGCCAATGAGGAAAAGCTTGCCTGTGCGCTTGTCTCCCGGGTTGCGTTCGGCCTGGATTTCTATCCACTGATATTCTTTGCCGTCACCTGTTCCCTCTGACGGAGTGACGGTGAACCATGCCGGAGAACTTGTCCCTTCGGCATTGGCGCATTCGACGCGGGTTGACCAGTTTCCGTTGTATCTCACGGAAATCTTGGAAGAAGCACCGGCATTGTATGTGAGGTCAACGGCATCGGCAGCCCTTCTGAGGGGAGCCTCCGTTTCTTCTGTACAGGCCGACAGAAGTGATGCACCTATTAATATAGGTATGGATAGGATCCATGATTTTGTTAGTTTCATTTCTTCTTCGGATTAGTCTTAGCGGGACGGAATCCGGAAGTCTGGCACCGCAAAGATAATACAATTTGTTGAAATTTTTCATTTTGTTGTACTTTTTTGTGGATAATAATTTGAAAATGAAAAATTATGCGTAGATTTGCACGTAGAAATGAAAACTAAAAACGTTTATGCTTGCGATTTTAGCGAAAATGAAATATAAAGGTAAAATTTAGTACTACATTAATTAGTTAACTTCAATTATCGGGAACGGGATCCGGAATCTGGCAAGAACGGGAAGCAGTTTTATTACGGCTTCTATTATGTATCCTGTTTTTTGTAATTGAAAATGAAGTTGAGATATAATTTGACCGTACTTTTGTCGGTCTTGGTTCTCCTGATTGCCTGTCCCCGACAGGTTATGGCACAGACAGGTGAAATCACGGTCTCGGGAAAAATTCTCGATGAGAACGGTGAACCTGTCGTGGGTGCTTTTGTCTTCATTCCGGGGACAACCAAAGGCGCTACAGCAGATTTGGATGGCGCTTATACCATTACGGTGCCGTCCGATGCTACATTGGAATTCAGTTGTGTGGGCTACAGGAAACTTACAGAGAAAGTTTCAGGCCGCAACATCGTTAACATTGTCCTGAATACTGACAATACATCTCTCGAAGAGAGTGTGGTCGTCGGATATGGTATCCAGAAACGTCGTGACATCGTCGGTGCCGTCGAGAGCATCACCACTGACGACATGCAGGAAAGAATGGGTTCGTCAATGAGTATTTCCCGTGCTCTCCAGGGAGCAGTTCCGGGCCTTACCATGACATTCTCCGACGGAAAGCCTAACCGTGGCGCTACAGTCAGGATCAGAGGTGCCGAAAACTCCATCGGCTCAGGCGGTTCCGCACTCGTCCTTGTGGATGGTGTCGAGGCTGACATGTCCACTGTCAATCCAGATGACATCGCATCCGTGACAGTCCTCAAGGACGCTTCTTCAGCGGCTGTCTATGGTGCTCGCGGTACATTCGGTGTCATCCTTCTCACCACCAAGACTCCTTCCAAGGGACATGCGAAGATTTCATATAACGGAACATTCTCTGTCTATAAGAGAACTGTGACTCCTCAGATCGTTACCAACGGATATGACTTCACCACGACCTTCCTCGAGTCCTATATCAATGCCAAGGGAACCGACCCTGCGAACATCAACAACGTGTTCAAATTCTCCCGTACATGGTATAAGGAACTGGAAAAGAGAAACAGCGACCCTTCTTACGAGAAGTGGGCTATCAACAATAAAGGTTCATACGAGTATTTCGGAAACACCAGCTGGTATGACGTATTCTACAAGAAGTTCACTACCGGACAGCAGCACAACATCAGTGTTACCGGAGGTTCGGACATCGCAAACTACTATGTCTCAGGACGTATGTTCGAACAGGATGGTATCTACAATGCAGGTGACGAGAAATATCGTCAGTTCAATGTCAAGGCGAAGGGCTCTGTGAAAATTCGTCCTTGGTTCAAGGTCGAGAATACCACTGACTTCATGCTCAGGAATTCACATCAGCCTACAGCGCACACCGGCATCAGCTCTACTCCTGTGAACATAAACCGAATGCTGAACCATCAGGGATATCCTGTGGCTCTTGTAACAAACCCTGACGGAACTTGGACGGAGGCTGCGGTATATACGGGCTGGGCCGGTTTTGTCGAGGGAAATTCATGGAGAAAGGACAAGAAGTTCGACATGACCAACAGGACGGCTGCTACAATTGACCTTGTCAAGGATGTGCTTGTCGCCAGTGCGGATTTCAGCATCTATTACAATCAGACAGAGCGCAGACAGGCTGTGAACAGCTATACCTTCTATACTTCTCCTACCAACTCCGCACAGAGACCTGCTGGTTCACTCTATGAGGAGAGGTTATATAACCGCAATAGGCTTGCAGGCAACGCGACATTGACATATACCCCGAAACTCGGCAAGAACAACTCTCTAACAGTGCTTGCCGGCTGGAATATCGAGGACTACCAGTACAAGACAAGCCTCATTAACCGTGAGGGGATCATGATTGCCGACAGGCCTAACTTCGACCTTCTCAACGGTGAGGCCATGACAATCGCTGACAACGGCAGTTCTTCATCAGCACTTGTCGGTGCGTTCTATCGTATCAGTTACAGCTACAAGTCCAAGTATCTCATCGAGACCAGCGGACGTTATGACGGAAACAGCAAGTTCCCTTCGAATCAGAGATGGGGTTTCTTCCCTTCAGCTTCTATTGGCTGGCGTATTTCAGAGGAAGGCTTCCTCAAGGATGCTGACTGGCTGGATAACCTGAAGATCCGTGTTTCTGCCGGTACTGCAGGTAACGGACTTATCAGCAATGCGTATGCATATGTTTCCAAGATGGGTATTTCCCAGTCGTCAGTGCTGAACAACGGTGCAGTATTCAACTATACTTCCGCACCTGTCCCGATTCCTAATTCATTGACTTGGGAGAAGGCTACAACTTATGATGCAGGTCTTGATTTCGAGGCGTTCAACGGCCGTCTGAATTTCTCCGGAGATATCTACAGAAAGGCTACGACAGATATGTATGTGACTGGTGATGAGCTTCCTGCAGTTTATGGAAACAGCGCCCCTAAGGGCAACTACGCCGATATGAGAACTGACGGATGGGAGTTCAGTATCTCATGGAGAGATTCATATAAAGTGGGCGGAAAGATTCTCAGCTACAATATAAAGGCTTCCGTCTGGGACTATGTGAGCAAGATTACCCGCTATACCAGCAAGACCAACACCCTTCCTACAAACTATGCGGTCCACTATTATGAGGGAATGACCCTCGGTGAATTGTGGGGATACAAATGTACAGGTCTTTTCCAGAGCGATGAAGAGGCCCAGACCCATGCGAACTATGCGAAATTCAACGGTGATAATGTCGTGTGGTCTGCAGGTGACCCTAAGTTCGAGGATCTGAACGGTGACGGATATGTGAACAACGGAAACAATACTCTCGGAAACCATGGTGACCTCATCAAGATCGGCAACACCAATCCTAGATACCAGTACAGCATCCAGGGCGGCATCAACTGGAACGGCATAGGCCTCAGCATGATGTGGCAGGGAGTCGGCAAGCGTGACTGGTATCCTGCAAAGGAATCCGGATATTTCTGGGGACAGTACGGCCGTCCATACAGTATGGCTCTGCCATGGCACACCAGCGACAGATGGTCCGAGACCAACCGTGACGCCTACTGGCCAAGACTTGTGGCTTACCAGGCAAGCGGTGCCCAGCGTATCCTGTCCCAGCCGAATACACGTTATCTTCAGAGTGCAAGATATATCAGAATGAAGAACCTTACACTGGATTATAGTTTCCCTAAGAAGATTGTGGAGGCTATAAGACTTCAGAACCTCAAGGTGTTCTTCTCAGGTGAGAACCTCCTTACCTTCACTCCGCTCAGACATCATGCTAAGAACTATGACCCTGAAGGACTTTATCCTGGAGATCAGGACTGGGGTTCAAACAAGTCAGGTGCCGACAACTATGGTGATGGTGACGGATATCCGACAATGCGTTCATTTACATTCGGTCTGAATATCACATTTTAATTAGATAGATGATGAAACTTAATATATCATTGTTTGCCGCTGCAGCATTGTTGCTGACATCTTGCGAGGGATTCCTCTCAAGGGAACCTATCGCGGAAATCGGTTCCGGGGACTATTTTACGGACGAGAACTCGCTGGTGACCTACACCAACGGATTCCTCCAGAAATATACTCCTGACTATCAAGACCTTGGATTCGGTGACGGATACTCTGACATCGTCGCTACCAAGAGCTCGTTCTCATTCCTTACAAACCCTTCATGGAATGCGGACCTTCAGGGCGGCTGGAGTTCCGGCGACTGGAATGCCATCTATAACATCAACTATTTCCTTGCTCACTTCCGTGAAGTCAAGGGCGTTTCCGAGGCTGCCTTGAGGCATTATGAGGGAACTGCAAGATTCTGGAGAGCCTGGAAATACTGGAGCAAGGTCAAGACTTTCGGTGCAGTTCCATGGTATGACGCACCTATCGACCCGAGTGACATTGACAATCTCTACAAGGGTCGCGACAGCCGCGAGTTTGTCATGGACAAAGTCCTCGAGGACCTTACTTTCGCTTGTGAGAACTGCTATGACAAGGATCCGTGGATTAACAATGCCAGAGTGAACAAATTTGTGGCATTGGCCCTTAAATCCAGAATCTGCCTCTTCGAAGGTACATACAGGAAATACCACAGCGTGGATCCTTCTACAGGCAAGGCTTGGGAGGACAAGGGAGCCTCTGAAAGATTCCTCCGCGAATGCGTAAAGGCAGACGAGGAACTTATCAGTTCAGGCGCGTACTCTCTCGTGAACAATCCTGCCGACGTCAAGACACAGTACAGAAAACTCTTCACCCAGGAGGCCGTGGACCACACTGAGACAATCTGGGCTCTCGAAAGGAATACCGGTCTCACTACATTCCACTCGCTTACATGGTATTATACCTCAGGCAGTATGGGTGAAAGATGGTCCCTCGACCAGGATTTCGTGAAGACATACCTTAACCTTGACGGATCTCGCCACACAGCGACAGGTGAGAGTTTCACTGAAGAGGTCAAGAACCGTGACTACAGACTCCAGCAGTGCGTAATCACACCTGGCTATTCAAAGCTCGTCGGAGGTGTACCTACCCAGACCGCTCCTGATTTCGCCATTACTCTTACAGGTTATCAGGTAATCAAATTCAACATTGATGACAAGAGTTATGAGTCGGCTTCTATCTGCTACAACTCGCTTCCTATCTTCCGCTATGCCGAGATTCTTCTCGACTATGCCGAGGCGAAGGCTGAGCTCGGAGAGTTCAATGACGATGTATGGAACAAGACAATCAAGCCGCTCCGCGAAAGATCCGGCGTAGATGGAAAGAGGCCTGCTGTCGCAGACTCATACCTCCAGGGCTATTACGGTATCAATGACTGTGATATCCTGGAAATCAGAAGAGAGCGTGCAATCGAACTTCTTCTTGAAGGACGCAGATATGATGACCTCATGAGATGGCACCTTGGCGAACTCCTGAACAAACAGTGGTATGGAATCTATATCCCTGCGATGGACACAGCCTATGACCTGAACAATGACGGCATCAATGATGTCTGTGTGGTAAAAGACAAAGCCGGCAACGAGACTGGCGTTTCATATATTGTTCTCGAGGGTGCGAACTCAGGCTATGCTCTTGAAAACGGCAACAGCGGACGTCTTGTATATAGCGTTACAAGGAACTTTGAGGACAAGAGATACCTCAGACCTATTCCTAAGGCTGCCACCAATATCAATGAAAATCTCGGACAAAACTACTATTGGAGATAATGGAGATGAAAACTTTCATAAAAAGCACAATAATGATTGCGGCACTGTCAACAATCGTGTTGACAGGCTGCGACAAGGACGACCTGCCTAAGATCAGGACCGAAATCAGTGCCGACAACGACATCTACGGAGTGGTCGAAGATACTGACGGAAACAGACTTGCAGGCGTTACAGTCAGCGACGGCTACAACTGCTCGGTTACCGACCAGAACGGAGTATATCAGCTCAAGCGCGGCGAATTCTCATATCAGGTCTTCGTCTCAGTACCATCAGACTGCAAGATTCCCATCGAGGAAGGCCAGCCGCATTTCTGGAAACAACTCTCTGAGAGCCAGAAACGCTATGACTTCACATTGGAGAAACTTCCGGCAGTAGAGGAGAGCTTCAATCTGTTCTGCATCGCTGACCCTCAGTGCCAGAACAATACCCATGTGAGCCGCTACATGAACGAGACCGTTCCTGATATTGTCGCAAAGGTCAATGCCAGTGAACTTCCATCCTATGGAATGACACTCGGTGACATCGGGTATAATACCTACAATAACGACTACACCAATGCCGTATTCCCGCTCATGAAAATAGCGCTTTCTACCGACAAAAACGCCGGAATGCCTATTTTCAAGGTTATGGGCAACCACGACTACAAGGTTCTCAATGTAAAGAAGGCTGATTATACCGTAGCGCATGATATCAAGGTCCAGAGGAACTTCGAATATACATTCGGACCGGTCAATTACTCATTTAACCGCGGCAAGGTTCACATAATCGGTATGGATGATATGATTTTCCCTAACCATGACGATTATTCACTTGGTTTCCGGGATGATCAGGTAGAGTGGCTCAGGCAGGACCTTGCCAATGTCCCTAAAGATAGGATGATTATCTTCTGCGTACATGTTCCTCTTCGTGCAAGCACGAACCAGAATGTGCAGGCTGTTCTCGATCTTCTCAGGGAATATTCATCTGTACACGTGATGTCAGGCCATACACACTATGCGGAGAATGACGAGTACACGACTCATTATGAGCATGTTCACGGCGCAGCCTGCGGTGCATGGTGGCACTCGACCATCAATACCGACGGTACACCCAATGGCTATGCAGTCTATAAGGTCGAAGGCAATAAGATTACAGACTGGACTTACAAGGCTACGGGTGAGGATGACAACTTCCAGCTCCGCCTCTACAAGGGTCAGGACGTGTTCTTCGAGGGATACAAGCCGTCTTATCAGTTCTACTACAATACGGACAAGGACCTTGTCGCCAATGTCTGGAATGCGGACAGCGCATGGAAACTGACGGTTTATGAGAACGGTACCGCCACAGGCACTATGGAACTCTTCGGAAACGAAACCAAGGGCAAATGCCGTGATGCATGGGCATCAGGCTACCATTGCGGCGTACAGGGAAGAGGTGCCAATTATGACAGGACAGGAAACTCGCACATGTATCACTATACATTGAAGAATCCTTCCGCTGCTGTCAAGGTCGTTGCCACGGACCGTTTCGGCAAGACCTTCGAACAGGATTATATCACTACAAACAAGGTCGAGGACTATCCGGACAAGTTCTAGTTCCCGGCCAGTAAAAACAAAACAAAATAATTATGACAGAAATTGAAATGGCATTGGAAAGAGCCAGAGACACAAAGGCTCTTGAATTCGGTGCCGGTGCGATGGAGAAAGTCCCTGCAATGTTCAGCAGACTCTTTCCGGGAAAGAAGGCTATCGTAGTAGCAGACAACAATACCTACAGGGTCGCAGGTGAGGCCGTCGACACATATCTGAGAAATGCGGGAATTGAGACTGAACAGCCGTTCATCTTCACTGATCCGGAACTCTTCGCAGAGTGGAAATACATAGAACAGCTCGAGGCTTACCTCAAGGAGCGTGACGTTATCGCAGTTGCAGTGGGTTCAGGTGTCATCAATGACCTTACCAAGCTCGTGTCAAGCCATCTCGGACGTCGCTATATCATCGTAGGTACAGCTGCTTCAATGGATGGCTACACCGCCTATGGCGCTTCCATTACATTCGAAGGTAACAAACAGACATTCGACTGCCCTGCACCTCTTGGCATGGTTCTCGACCCTGCCATCTCGGCAGCAGCTCCGGAAGGAATGTCGGCCTCAGGTTATGGTGACCTTATGGCGAAGATTCCTGCAGGCGCTGACTGGATTATTGCAGACGCTGTCGGCAGCGAGAAGATCGACGAGTTCGCATTCTCACTTGTCCAGAAGAATCTCCGCGATGCATTGTCAGACCCTGACGCTGTCGCAGCTGGTGACGTGGAGGCTACAGGCAAGCTTGCTGACGGTCTGATTATGAGCGGTTTCGCTATGCAGGCCATGTCTTCAAGCCGTCCTGCATCAGGAACTGACCATCAGTTTAGCCACTACTGGGACATGGAAGGCCTCTGCTATAAGGGCAAGCATGTTTCACACGGATTCAAGGTTTCCATCGGAACCCTCATTTCCACTGCATGTTTGGAATATCTCATCAGCAAGGATCTTGGAGCAATGGATATCGACAAGGCTGTTGCCGAGTGGCCTGAGTGGGATGAAATGGAGCATAGAATCCGCGCCACATTCGAAGGCAAGCCAGGACACCTTGCAAGGGGTCTCGTGGAGAGCAAGGGAAAGTACATTGACCGGGAAGGCATCCGCAAGGAGCTGGAAATCATCAAGAATACATGGCCTGAGCTCCGTGAGAAAATCCGAAACCAGATCATTCCGTTCGATGAGGTCCACGACTGCCTCAGACGCGTAGGCGCTCCTTATGAGCCTGAGATGATTGGCGTGAGCCGCGAGAAACTCCGCTCTACATTCCGTGCGATACCTTTCATGAGAAACAGGTTCACTGGCATTGACCTTATCTACAGGGCAGGTCTGATGGACGAGGTCGAGGAGTATCTTTTCGGTAAGGACGGTCATTACGAGTGCTGATGAAACGGGTGTTTGATATATTCAAGAGGCTTGCCGGTGCTTTTGCACTGGCGGCCGCACTATTGTCAATGCCGGCGGTTTCGGCTCATGCTGGCGACAATCTTCCCGGGCATGTCTTTGTCGGAGGACAGAAGCAGCATGTCCAGGGTATCGCTTATGACGCCGAGGCTGACTGCATGTACATGTCATTCACCAGCAGGTTCCTGAAAGTGGACATGCAGGGCAACATACTTGCTTCCATTGACAGAATCCAGGGCCATCTCGGAGCCATGACCTTCGACCCTAAGGGTAGGAAAGTCTATGCGTCGCTGGAGTGCAAGGATGACATTATCGGACAGGGAATCGCCAAAGTCCTCTCAGTAGATGTGGTGAAGCAGTCCGTGTTCTATATCGCTATCATCGACGTTGACAAGTTGGATAAAATCGGCGCCGACCCTGAGGACGGAGAAATACTTAAGACAGTCTGTGTCCGTGACGCTTGCGCGGATTATGATGCCAAGGTCAATGTCGGAGGAACGGATCTGGAACACAGATTCGGCTGCTCCGGGATCGACGGAGTGGCCATTGCTCCTGCAGTAGGCGGCGGAGCGACAAAGTTCTCGGATGCCGGGAAACTCTATCTCTATGTGGCTTACGGCATTTACGGTGACCTCGCCAGAAAGGACAATGACTATCAGGTCATTCTGAAATACGACCTCGCAAGTCTTGCCAAATGGGCAAAGCCTGTCGTTTTCGGTCAGATCCATGTTTCAGGTCCGAAGAAACCTGCCGCAAAATACTTCGTCTATACCGGCAATACCAACTGGGGAGTCCAGAATCTGGCATATGACGAGTCCACCGGCAATTTCTTCATGGCTGTTTACAAGGGTAAGAAACCGGAATATCCGAACTATGACCTTTATGCCTTCAGCATAAACCAGAAGCCTTTCAAGGCTGCTCTTGCCGGAGTGCCTTATTTTGCATCGGCGACACAACTGAAGCTCAATGACAATCTCGGTGTCGAAGATCCCGCTACCGGAATCCGCGGATGGCGTTTCAAATGGGGAAGCACAGGTCTGAATCCACTTGGAGACGGACTATGGTATATTTCCAGGAATGCAAAAAACAAGGCTACAGGCGAGCAGAGCTGTGATGCTGTGCTTTATCGCTGGACCGGTGTCTCGAAAAACCCTTTTGAAGAAGTGAGAAAGTAATAAGGTTTACTTAATAATTGGTTCGTGTTTTCTTTCCTTGCTGACATACCTCTGGGAGGGTGTGGCGGCAAGGAAAGAATTTTTATGCTGGATTTACAAGCGCCTTCACTACCTTCCGTGTCGTGCGGAGAATGACCCCGGTGTCAGCAGACTCGTCGAAACCAAGTGCCGGCACATGATGCCTGTCCGGGTCCGGAACTGATGCCCTCGCTGTAGAATGAAACTCGGAAGCCTTTGTGGTGCGCTCGATTTCAGCGATGTTGCCCGGATTGATCCCGGATCCCGGCATGACAATAATTCGTCCGCCGGCCAGTTCTACCAGATTTGCCAGAAGTTCCGCGCCGGCAAGAGCCTTTGGCTGCTGCCCTGAGGTGAGAAGCCTGTCGCAACCGAGTCCTATGACCTGTTCCAGCGCCTGCCTTGGATTCCTGCACACGTCGAACGCCCTGTGGAAAGTGACGCTCATGTTTCCCGCTGCCGCAACCATCCTCCGGCATATGTCAATGTCAATGTCACCTTCCGGTGTCAATGCCCCTATGACGACTCCGTCCACGCCGGCTTCCAGGCAGAATTCTATATCTGAAACCATTGTCCTGACCTCGGATTCGCAGTAGCAGAAAGTGCCTTCACGCGGACGTATGAGGACATTGATCCGTATCTTTCCGGCCGCCGCAGCGACGACTTCGGAAATCAGTCCGTGACTTGGCGTTACCCCTCCGCAACTGATTGCTGAACAAAGTTCAACGCGTATCGCGCCTCCATGAATTGCCTCTCTGACATCCTCTGCAGAGGTGCAGCAAACCTCGATTTTTCTCATTGATTATAACTGTTTATTCCGCGAAGTTAACGAATTCCCGCTTGACAATGCGGGGAGAATTTCCTATTTTTGAAAAAATATCGGGAAAATGTCAGATATGAGTGGATTTGTTTCTGCACTGGATTCGGAATACATAATTGATGGCGTCAGAATGGACTTGACACCCAGACAGATTTTGGAAGAGGCTTCGGGAAGGGAAGTACCCTCCGGGACCTGTCAGGCGGAGCCGATTGTAGATGAAAGCGTGGACCCTGCTCCGGACGGCAAAGAGTTTGATTCCGCGAAGATAGAAGATTATCTGAAACTGGTATCACCTGCGACAAGACAGGCGAGAAATATACCACTGTTCTGCCCTGAAGAATCTACCAGGGCGGAAATTGCATTGGCATTGACAGAAATCATCTGGAAGTCGGGTCATTTCAGGCTCGGGGACCTCATTCTTTCGGTCGAGTGGGTGTGGGATTCCGCTCCGGTCGGCAATATGGCGGCTTTTTACAGGTCTGTCGAGGCTACTTGCGGATATCTTGACATGCTCGGGGTGCGGATCGGTTCATACGCATACTCGGAAAAGGCCGGAAGCCGGAGAATCAAGGTCAATGCAGTTGCGGATAATGTCAATGCGATTGTGCCGGATGAGGATGTCGAACCGGCTGACATCGCCGAGACCATCGACAGGCAGATTCTCAATACTCCTGAAATGAATCCGCCGGTTCCTTTCTGCGAGTTCCCTTTCCGTACAGAGTCTCCTGTTTTGGGAAAGAACAGAAAATGCCAGGTGCATGTGTCTGACAATGCGGGCAACTGGCTGATATACATACCTTTTGACACGTGTAAATTCAGGCTAGGCGGATCTCTGCTTGCCGAGAAAGAAGGCTTGGCTGGCGGAAAGGCTCCCGAGGTTATGGATTCGGATTATTTTCTGGACTGTTTCGAGGTCGTGAGGGAGTTTGTGGAAGACGGGGTCGTGGTGTCAGGTACAGCGACAGGACATGGCGGCCTGATATGTGCACTCGACAGGATGGCCTCTCGCGATTCTTCCGGGTCTGCCGGCATTGATGCTGACCTTTCCGGGCTCATGCAGTCTTACGGGGAAACCGATATGGTGAAGGTGCTTTTCGGTGAGGTCCCGGGAGTAGTGATAGAAATCCGCGACGTTGATTTCGATTATGTGGATGCGGAGATGCTGCTCCAGGATGTTGCCTATTACCCTATGGGACATCCGGGAAAGGCTGGCCTGAGGATAACCAGGACCGGCAGCGGCGGGATTGCAGGAATCATACATGCGCTTATGGGCCAGGGAGATGCCGCGCCGGAGGGCGAAGATTGACTTGCTCTGGTTCTGCGCGCTGCGGGACTTGAATTGACATATTATGATAACATGTTGAAATACTGATGACTATGGTTGAGAAATATGCTAATGTCCCCAGCCGGGGAAACGGCCCTAAACGACCGAAGATATTCGTGCTTGATACGAACATCGTCCTGCATGACTACAAGGCGATAAGGAAGTTTCAGGACAATGACATTGTCATACCTATTGCGGTTCTCGAAGAACTTGACAAGTTCAAGAAGGGTACGGATGCGCTGAGTTTCAATGCCAGAGGATTCATGCGTGACATTGACAGGCTTACCGAAGGGAAGATGTTCGGCAAGTCGGGTGTCCCGATCGGAAAAGGATTGGGGAATATCAAGATTGAACCTAACCATCCTTTCCCTGACAGTATGAAGGACTTGTTCCTTGATGATATCCAGGACCATAGGATTCTTGCTACGGCTATATGGGTGAGGGACAACAATCCTGACCGTTTCGTGGCTCTTGTTACTAAGGATATCAATCTCCGCATGAAGGCCAAGGCTGCCGGGATGGTCGCACAGGACTATCTGACAGACCGTGTGGAGGAAAACAAAGTGGAGTTCTCCCAGAAGGAGGTACAGTTCGTTGACAGTCTCCCTGATGATGTGATGCAGGAACTGGCTTATGGTAAGGACAATGTAATTGACTGGAGGGCAGTGTCCAAGGACCGTCCTTCGGCCAATCAGCTGTATAAGTTCAAGTGGAACAGCCACGACGGAGATATTGTCTGCGCGAGGTATGATGCCGACATGGACAAGATTATGCTGGTCCGCAAACGTGAGGCCTGCGGAATCAAGCCGAGGAATGACGAACAGAAGTTTGCGCTTGACGCATGTCTGAACAGGAAGATCCAGCTCGTGTCATTGACAGGCGGGGCCGGAACAGGAAAGACTCTGCTGGCATTGGCCTCGGCTCTGGAACTTGAGAAGGAATTCGACCAGATAATCCTCTCTCGTCCGACCGTGATTCTCGGTAATCAGGACATCGGTTTCCTGCCGGGCGACCAGAAGAACAAGATGAGCCCGTTTCTCCAGCCGCTGATGGACAATCTCAATGTCATCAAGGCGTTGTACCGTCCAAGCAGCAGGGAGTACCAGCATATCGAGGGGCTCCTGAAGGACGAGAAACTGCTTATCACTCCTCTGGCCTATATCAGGGGACGCAGTCTCGGCAAGGCATTCTTTATCATTGACGAGGCCCAGAACCTGACTCCGCATGAAATCAAGACTATCATAACACGTGCGGGAGAGGGAACAAAGATGGTCTTCACCGGAGATATTTTCCAGATTGACCAGCCATATCTGGACCAGTGGTCCAATGGTCTTACGCATCTTGGAGAGAAGATGGCCGGACAGAAACTCTTTGAACATGTTTTCCTGAAGAAAGGGGAGCGCAGCGAACTGTCTGATATTGCTTCCAAGTTGTTGTAAATCATAATGTTGAAGTTTCTTAAAGATTGGATGCTCCCTATTGCCATCGTGTTGGGGATAGTGTCTTACATGATTCTTTATCTTGTTCCTGCGTTGGCTGAGAACGTGGAACCTGGCTTTTCTGTATTTGCCAAGAATATCCAGCCGGTACTGATGGCTATCATGCTTTTCCTTCAGTTCAACAAGATCTCTCCGCATGACCTGAGGCTCCGCAGGTGGCATTTTGTTGCCCTTGTAATCCAGGTCGTGCTGTTTGTCGTATTTGCCTGGGTGGCGGTAATCCTTCCTGACGGAACCGGGAAGATTCTGGCAGAATGTGCGATGCTCTGCTTCGTCTGTCCTACAGCGGCCGCTGCTGGGGTGATTACCAATAAGCTGGGCGGAAGCCTCTCCGATACGGTCTCTTATGTGGTTCTTATCAATGTTGCCGCGGCGTTCATAATTCCGCTGGTGATACCGCTTTTCAATTCGTCTCCTGATGCGACTTTCTTCAGGAGCTTTTCTGCAATATGCATGAAGATTTTCCCTCTGCTGGTGATGCCTCTGCTGGTGGCATGGCTAATAAGATATACTGTACGTCCGCTTCAGAGGTGGCTTATGAGGTATGCCGACTGGGCTTTCTATGTGTGGGGAGGGGCATTGACCTTTGCCATTTATCTGGCTACCAGGGCATTGGTCACCAGCCGGATATCGGTCTGGGGCGCCATGCTTATCGCTCTGGTGTCATTGGCCTGCACCCTTATACAGTTTGCGGTGGGGCGTGCCGCGGGGCGTATGCTTGCGAAAGATGAGGAAGTGTCAATGTCGGATGCCATAACTGCGGGCCAGGCGCTCGGCCAGAAGAATTCGGGCTTCCTTATATGGCTCGGCTACTCGTATCTGACTCCTGTCACCTCTGTCGCAGGCGGGCTTTACAGTATCTGGCAGAATCTCATCAACTCTCTGGAGTTGTTCGAGAACGGACACAAAAAGAAATGATGTTGTCCATATTTGCGAAACTGCTATAAAATGATTAAATTCGCACTCTTGTTCAGTGTGATGCCGTGATAGAGACACGGCGAACGTTTTTTTTCAATGATAATTTTTGAAAAATCAAAACCTATATTTACAATATGCTAGAAAATAAGAAAAGGGTTTATCGTTTCGGAGGCAAGACAGCTGAGGGAAACGGTACCATGCGCGAACTCCTCGGAGGAAAGGGCGCTAACCTTGCCGAGATGAACCTTCTCGGAATGCCTGTTCCGGCAGGATTTACCATTACAACAGAGTGCTGTGCTGAGTATTACGCTCTTGGCGGAGGTTACTCGGACGCACTCAAGCAGGAAGTTGCCGAGGCACTCGAAGCTACAGAGAAACTCATGGGCAAGAAATTCGGTGACCCGAACGACCCGCTTCTCGTAAGCTGCCGTTCAGGCGCAAGAAGTTCAATGCCTGGTATGATGGATACCATCCTCAATATCGGTCTCTGCTCTGCTACCCTTCCTGGAATGATCAAGAAGACAGGCAATCCTCGTTTCGTATATGACGCATACCGTCGTCTCATCATGATGTACTCTGATGTCGTTATGGAGAAGGCAGAGGGCATAGAGCCTGAGGACGGCAAGGGTATCCGTCAGCAGCTTGACAGAATGATGTCAGATCTCAAGGCTGAGAAAGGATATACTTCAGATACCGAAATTACGGCTGATGAACTTAAGGAACTTTGCGACAGATTCAAGGCAAAAGTGAAGGAAGTTCTCGGCGTGGATTTCCCTGACACTGCAAGAGAGCAGCTCTGGGGCTCAATCGGCGGCGTGTTCAAGTCATGGAACGGAAAACGCGCGATCACATACAGAAAGATTGAAAAGATTCCGGATGATTGGGGAACAGCTGTCAATGTGCAGTCAATGGTGTTCGGTAATATGGGCAACACATCTGCTACAGGTGTTGCATTCTCACGTAACCCTGCAAACGGTGACAACAAGTTCTATGGTGAGTGGCTTATCAACGCTCAGGGCGAGGACGTCGTAGCAGGTATCCGTACTCCAAATCCTCTTAACGAGGCTACCAAGACAGAGAAAAATAAAGATCTGCAGTCTCTCGAGAAGGCTATGCCTGAGGTTTATGCAGAGCTTGACGATATCAGGACAAGACTCGAGGAGCATTTCCACGATATGCAGGACATCGAGTTCACCATTCAGGAAGGTCACCTCTGGATGCTCCAGTGCCGTATCGGCAAGCGAACCGGTCTTGCAGCACTCCAGATGGCTATCGATATGCTCGAGGAAGGTATGATCGACGAGAAGACCGCAGTTATGCGCGTTTCTCCTGCACAGCTCGACGAGATTCTCCACCCTATCCTTGACCCTGCTTCAGAGAAGAAGGCAAAGGTTATGGCTCAGGGACTTCCTGCATCTCCAGGTGGAGCGGTAGGTACACTGGTATTCTCTCCTGAGGATGCTGTACGTGCTGCTGAGGAAGGCAGAAAGGTTATTCTGGTCCGTGAGGAGACTTCTCCTGAGGATATCGAGGGTATGCGTGCTGCAGCAGGTATTCTTACCGTCCGTGGCGGTATGACATCACATGCTGCTCTTGTAGCCCGCGGATGGGGCAAGTGCTGTATCGTAGGTTGCGATGCAATGCACATTGACCTCGAGAACAAGGTTGTGACTTTCGCAGGACACGATGCGAAGTTCAAAGAGGGCGACTGGTTCAGTCTCAACGGAACTAAAGGTCTCGTATATAACGCGAAGATCGAGACAATGGACGCATCAGAGAATCCTCTGTTCGTGAAGTTCATGGCTCTCGCAGACAAGTTCCGCAAGCTCGGTATCCGTACCAATGCTGATACCCCTGAGGATGCAATGAAGGCTCTCTCATTCGGTGCTGAAGGTATCGGTCTTTTCCGTCTCGAGCACATGTTCTACGGAAAGAATTCAGAGACACCTCTCGCAAAACTCCGCAAGATGATTCTTTGCGATACCGACGAAGAGAGAAAGGCTGCTCTTACAGAACTTGAGCCGTTCATCATGGCTTCAGTGAAGAGCACACTCAGAATCATGGATGGCAAGCCGGTTGTATTCCGTCTGCTCGACCCGCCTCTCCACGAGTTCGTTCCTAGAACTGAGGAGAAGAAGGCTGAGGTTGCAAGGGAACTCGGTGTCTCTGTTGAGGAAATCGAGAAGCGTGGCGAGTCGTTGCACGAGGTGAACCCTATGATGGGTCACCGTGGAGTACGTCTCCATGTGTCATTCCCTCTCATCGCCGAGGTTGAGTACAGGGCAATCTTTACAGCTGCCGCCGAACTCCAGCAGGAGGGCTTGCACCCGGTTCCTGAGATCATGATTCCTGTAACCATTTCAGCTCGTGAGCTCAGCTTCCAGAAGGCTATCTGCGACAGAGTGAAAGCTGAGGTTGAGGGCAAGTACAGCACCGCAATCAACTACCAGTTCGGTACTATGATTGAGATTCCTCGTGCTGCCCTTACCGGTGACAGAATGGCACGTACAGCCCAGTTCTTCTCATTCGGTACCAACGACCTTACCCAGATGACCTTCGGCTTCTCTCGTGATGATGTCGGAACATTCATGGGTGAATACCTTGGAAACAAACTCCTGGACGCTGATCCGTTCAAGACCATCGATACCAAGGGTGTAGGCAAGCTCGTTGAGTACGGTATCCAGAGCGGCCGCTCCAAGAGACCGGAACTCAAGTGCGGTGTCTGCGGAGAGCATGGTGGAGATCCTGATTCAATCAAGTTCTTCAACAAGATCGGTATTGACTACGTTTCTTGCTCACCGTTCCGTGTGCCTATCGCCCGCCTCGCAGCGGCACAGGCTGCTATCGCACAGAGCAAGTAAGATAATTCCTTCAGGCATACAAGCCTGACGATATAATTGAAGCCGTCCCGGATTTTGGGGCGGCTTCTGTTATATTATGTAACCTTCAAAAAATAACTTGCATCATCTTAAGGAATCTTTTCGGTCTATATCTGTTTTCTCATCAGTCATGTGCCACCGGCATACTCCATCTTCGAAAACATATCTATCCTCGAAAATCTTCTCTTAATCTGAGGCAACTTATTTCTTTCATGTTACTATGTTGTTGCAGAATCGTGATTGATTTTTAAGTATGTGTATAGTTTTCGACTCTGTTATATTTTCGGGGATGTGAATGGTTTTCGACCCTCTTGACATTTGACGGTTTTGGTTTTGCGATTATAATTTATTGTGTGCCAGCATATTACATGTATCTGGCTGTCCGAATGCTCATGCCAAGACCCCCTTATGAACCTGCCTCTTGACATTCGTTGCGTTAGTTAACTTTCTGATTATCAATATGTAATACAGGACTGCCGTTGCCAGGAGGGTCGAAAATCAAAGGGCTCTTGTCCATACGATATGAATATCTCACAGGCTCCGTGTTGACTTGTCTTGTAAGCGCGGTTCTGTCTGTCGAGTGACATCGTAATTTGCCGCAGCATCATTCACCTTTTTTGTTCCGGTCAATGTCATATTGGCGTGGTCAGTCACGGAAATAATTCATCGTTAGTTACAATCATCTGAACATTACTGGCCGGCAGGGGCCGTCGGAGCGGCGTAGCCGTCCGCGGCTTCGTGAGAATGGG
>ENA-ORRE01000569-ORRE01000569.1-human-gut-metagenome-genome-assembly--contig:-NODE-569-length-28490-cov-10.643397_pt1 | contig 28490 bp, 29 predicted proteins | sample MGYA00242171_ERZ509126 | MGnify/ENA primary metagenome ERZ509126 (study PRJEB26280, sample SAMEA2338648) | human gut metagenome | biome: human gut; feature: human-associated habitat; material: faeces... | reverse complement strand
CATCTGCACTCGGGGCTGCCGTTTCTGCGCAACTGGACGACAGGGGCTCCAGCACTCCCTTTCGACGAACGAAATCCTCAACCAGATCGAGTCGCTGCCCGAACGGGAACGGCTCACCAACGTCGTTTTCATGGGCATGGGCGAACCGCTCGACAACCTGGACAGTCTGCTGCCGGCGCTCGAAGTCCTCACTTCGGCGTGGGGATTCGGCTGGTCGCCCACACGAATCACGGTTTCGACCCGCCGGTGTAGCCTCCCGGCTCGAACGATTTCTGGAGGCGACCCAGGTGCATCTGGCCGTGAGCCTGCACAACCCCTTTCCGCACGAACGGGCCGAAATCATGCCCATAGAGAAGGCATGGCCGATCCGCGAAGTCGTGGAAATCCTGCGCCGATACGATTTCACGCACCAGCGGCGGGTATCGTTCGAATACATCGTCATGAGCGGCCTGAACGACTCTCCGCGTCACATCCGCGAGCTATGCCGCCTGCTGGACGGCATCAAGTGCCGGATCAACCTGATCCGTTTCCATAAAATTCCCGGATCGCCTTATTTCTCCCCCGACGACCGGGCCATGATCGCGTTCCGTGATGCTCTGACCGCCAAAGGCATACACACGACCATCCGCACCTCTCGCGGCGAAGATATCCAAGCGGCCTGCGGCCTGTTGAGTACGGCGCAGAACGAGGCGGCACAATTTTAGCAGCACCCGTTTCGTTATTCTTAATAAAATACGAAAATGAAAAAAATTCTTTTTACCCTTTTACTCGTGCTGGGCATCAGCGCCGCAGCCGACGCGCAGGTACGGTTCCTGGACTCTTCGACCGATGCGGTCCGCAAAGAGGCCATCGCTCAAGACAAATTGGTTTTCATCGATTTATACGCCACCTGGTGCGGCCCCTGCAAGGCGATGGAGCGCGACGTCTTCTCGAAAAAGGAGGTGGGCGACTTTATGGACGAATATTTCGTCGCGGCCAAGTACGACATCGACAAACCGACCGGGAAAGCCCTGGCAGGCAAACACGGCATACGGTCGATCCCGACCTACCTCGTATTCAATACCGAGGGCGACCTGCTGGGCAAGATAACAGGATCCATGCCGGCCGAAGAGTTTACCGCCGCCCTTCGGAAGATCATCGCCGAAACCGGGAAGAAATAGCGACCGGCGGATGTAATAAAGAACGGAAACGATTCCTGTATGAGGATCGTTTCCGTTCTCCTTTTCCTTCGTGCTCTGAATACGACTTGACATCAGATTATTCTGTTTCATGTCCCGAAATTTTGCTTGCAACGGACGTTGCGCCGCTGTTCCCGGCGACAGGTACAGTCAAGTTTCCTCGGAGATAATTTCCCCATACAGACAACCCCCGGCAGCAATTAATATTACCTGAAGTTACCTGTTCCCGCCGGTCCGATTGATCGGGCTACAGTATAAGGTCGGCTATAGTCCCGTTTTCGGCGGATAGTCGATCGAAGTCGATTTTGTACGTCCGTCGGTGGTGGTCATCGTGAGCGTCAATCGGTGATGTTGCTCCGACGCAGGCTCGGCAAGCGGTTCGATTTCGATCGGCCGCAAATTCTTCCGGCCGTCCCACGGATTCTTCGGATTGAAAGGGATCATCTGCAAATGTTCCGGCCCGATCCGATCCATCCTCTCGCGGCAAAGAAGCGGGGCCCCGTATTCATCCCTCTGTTTCCAACTCCGCACCGATACCCGGAACAGGTCGTCGAGCGGTTTGCCGGCCGGATGCTCCTCATCCCAGTCGGCATCGCTCGTGATATGCATCGAAGTGAAATTATCGGCAAGGGCAATCTGATCGCCGAAATACAGACCGGGAGGCGTGCCGCCCTCGTACGCACCGATTTCATCCCCGTTTCTTTTTGCGATTTCGAGATATTTCGCCTTGTTTTCGGGAGTCCAGAACTCTTGCCGGCCAAGATTGTATTTCTCCATATCCGGATTATAATACTCTTCGGTGTCGGCCCAGTCTATGTAAAGCGTATTCGATTTGCCGTCCGTCGCAGCGGTCCGGGGAATATAGTCCAGCTTCATATCTCCTTCCACGTAACGGGCTATCAAATAAGTAGGTCCGATGACAGGTCCTCCGATCGGCTCTTCCTTTTCCGAACATCCGCATAAAAACGGCAGCAACAATAGCAATAAACTCTTTTTCATGGCTCTTCTATCTTGTTAAATCGTACGTGACTGCACGCAGGTTATTCTTTCGCATTGACCTGCGGCCGGCAAGTGAGCGAGGCGGTCTTGACCTCCCCCTCGACGGTGGTCCATTCGACAGTGAGCGTGTGAATGGGATCAATGGTCGGGGTCTTTGTGAAATAGATAATCACATAGTCACGTATCATCTGCATATCGTCGGCTTTCAAATCCTCGACGAGCATCTGTACATTGTTGCCGCCCCCTGTTTCGTATCCGCTACGGATATAATCGGCGTAGGACCAAAATTCGGCCCACAGGATATCGTCCAGCAATGTCCCCGCCGGATGCTCTTCATCCCAGTCGGCATTGCTGGTAATATGCATTGTCTGAAAATTATCGGCAAAAGCAGAGGGGTACTCCCAAAACTCGAGCCAGCGGTTATAACCGACGTCCCCGTTGCGAATCGCCAGGCGTTCGAACTCCTGAGGGTCGCTTTCGGGGGAAATCCACTCGCAATCGGTCAATTCTATCCAAAAATTGCGTATGGGGGTTTGCGGGTCTGCCGGGATTTGCGGGGGGGGGCGGTCCGGACTTCGGGACAGCAATACCAAATCCCCCTGACAATAGTTTTGGATGTAGTTCTCGCAAAACCTCAACTCCGGACCTTCATGTTTGTTGCAGGAGTTCAGTGTCAGGAGTGAGAACAACAATAATATCAAGTTTTTTCGTGTCATAATCATACGTTTTTTAAGGACAATTGGTGTAAGTGACTATCAATTCCATATCGTAATACTTGTCGCTGGACGAACTCGTGTCCTCACCGTCATAACCGGCCTCCGGTCCGTTGCGCAGATCGAAAGCTCCGTAGTAATAATACCCGTTGGCTGTCCCTCCCCATCCGAAATTGCAATGGATCAAACGTTTGTCTAGAGCGTCTTTCTTGCGAAACAGGACTGGAGCGGCAAGAATTTTAGCCCGTATTGAAGTTCGACCTTATATTATGCTGTTCCTGTCGGCTATTTATTGCAACGCAGGATCGACCTCCGGCGTGCAGGTGACCGAGGCAGTCTTGACATCGCCCTCGACGGTCGTCCAGCGAAGTGTCAATGTATGCTCTTTTTCGAGCGTCGGGGCGCTGGTGAAAACAATCACGGGATATAATGTATCAGTGGAAAAATCGTTGACTTCACAACAGTAAATCATTTCCATATCCGCAGGCGTCAGCTCCGACATTAACTTTTTAATTACAGACAAATACTTCCTTTTGGATAGAAACGTATTGTCGTTTTTCCCGGGATATCCTTCGTGAATAAAATTGGCATAGGAATAAAGTCGCACAAGTAGAATATCATCCAGCAGACTACCGGCAGGATGCTCTTCGTCCCAATCGGCATTACTCACAACATGCAGCTCTCGGAAGTTATTAGCAAAAGCAGGGGTGCGAAGACAGAGATGGTCCGGAACCCATTGATTGAATGACGTATCATCGTTGCGTGTTGCTAATCGCAGAAACTCTTCCGGATCGGAGAACGAATCACACATGTTATTGTGTGAGTAATTCGGAGTTATGACAAATCCTGTTTGTAAATTTTGTGGCGGAACGGTAGGTTGTGTTCCAAAATACCCGGTTTGGAGCATTGGTAATTCTAAACCTCCGCTGTAATAAACTTCGATAAAGCATTGTCGAAATGAAGGGGCAGAAGATGTTTCGTGTTCGTTACATCCGCAGCACAACGGGATTATCAATAACAGGCAGATTATTTTTCCAATATTCATAATACTAACGTATAAGTAAATATACTTAAATCTTTGTAATATCTAGAAGCTGGAGTACCGGCATCCGAATCTTCCGGCATAACCGGACCTTTGCTCAAATCGAATATTCCATCGTAATAATATCCGTCTGCAACTCCTTCCCACCCGAAATTGCAATGGACAAGAGTTTGTCCGAAAGGTCCTCTTTGAGAAACAGTACCATTACGGTAATATGTTTTTATGTATCTTGTACGATAGAGCCATCCATCCAAATTCCAAAAATGTGCCTTTTTTTCGCCATTCTCTATATGAACTCCCCTCATAATGGTTGCTTTTTGTTGGTCATGTAACATATTTCGCACACAACTGTTCTTATATGTTTCGTAAGTGACATTTTTGGAGGGCATACGGATTAAAAAACCTTGTAAATCATAAGCATATGCCATGCTCTCTTCCAAGCCATATTCAGTGTCAATATCTATTCCCACAGCAGCGATTAGCATAGCCACTGCGTAACCTTCAGGACTTGGCATTCCATTTATTCCTGAAGATACAAGTTTTGGACTCAATATGGTTCGTCTTATCAAAGTCCAATCGATCGCAGTTTTTCCTATTGATTTCGGAGCGTATCCATAATTCCAATAATTCGATACCATTACTTGTGCGGCAGCAATGGCTCCGCAACCAGCAACAGGAGATTGTCCATGGACCAAAGGACAACAAACATTATACGGTGCCCCCTGCCCCCATTTTACCGGAATCAGCGGTCCTATCCTTTCTTGAACAACGAACGGAGTGTATTCCTCTCTTAAAACATTGCCTCCTAAATCCCCCGTGTGACGCCCGTCGTCGCTCATAGGTGCGACTCCTCCATCAGCATCTATATCGGCATTTTCGATTCCAATGATCGCGGCCTGTGCAACCATTTGCAGGGGGAATACCAATTCACCGTCCGCTTCGGCCTGCTCGGGAGTAACCGTTACGGCATACCGGAAATCTTCGGTCGTGAGGCTTCCTTCATCGACAACCGCATAGACCGGCTCCAACCGGTCGTCGGCCCCCAGAATGGCATAGCCCGCCTCGTTCTCGAAATTGACGATGTAGAGCAGATCCTCCACGTCGGCCGTGGCTTCGCTGCGGGTGACAGCGCCATCTTCCGCGGGAGTATCGATCTCTTCGAGGACGGATTGCAACTCTTCGAGAGCCTGTTCGACAGGGACCGCATGCGGCTTTTCAGCAGTCGGAGGGTTTTCACCGAAAGGCCCCGGCTCCGCGCCCGGATCGGCCGTACAGCCAGCCACAGTCAGAACCCGAAAAATAGCGAAAAAAGTCCGAAATGTTTCATAACGGATTAATTTCAGGGTTTTCGGTCGAACCCTGTTCCGAGAGTTCTGAAAATTCCCGGAACAGGGCCGGAAGAAGTTTTCCTCCTGATCCGAAATTAAACATTTCTTTGTTGATTACCAAATAAAATACATTTTATTTGCAATCAAATAAAACAAACCGCATTCGGGCTTCGTCGCGCACGTCGCGGTGGAAGATGCCCTTGACAGTCGCCGCCGTATCTTCCCGGCCCCGTTATTTCGCACTGCCGTAATGCCAGGTGACCGCCTGCCGGATGTCGGGATGGAGCGATTTGCCGACGGGACAGGTTTCGGCCGCGCCTTGCAGGATTTTCTTGTCTTTGTCGCTGTAATCGCCCGGCAGGTAGAAATCGAGCCGGATCTCGGCGATGCGGCGCGGTTCGGCGGCCATGACTTTCTGGATCTCCACACGCGTTCCCTTCAGGTCGATTTCGAGCCGACGAGCGGCTATCCCCATCAGGGTCAGCATACAACTTCCCAGAGCTGCAGCAACCATGTCCGTCGGAGAGATGTATTCGCCTTTGCCGTTGTTGTCGGTCGGAGCGTCAGTGATAACCCGGTTACCGGACTGGACGTGCGTGATTTCGGTCCGCAGATCGCCCAGATACAAAGTTTGAATCGTAGCCATTTCCTAAAATTTTTAAGTGAATGTTTCCTGATAAAGATAGTGAAATGTGAGGGCAATCGTGCGGACTTGCACCCAAAAGATTGCCAAACCGAATCCTATCTTCTGCAAAGATAGGGAAAGCCGAGAGAAAAATGGAAACTTGGGCCCAGTTTTCCGAGGCGCATCCTATCTAAGACTATGTCAAAGATGGGGAAAAGTGAGTGACAAGCCAAACTTGATCAGCATTTCTCCTCCTTGCGCGGCGAAATCCACGAGAGCCTTCTGCATCCGCTCCGATCGTCGGTCGGTCGAGCCAGCCCGAGCCGCATCTTGTAAAACCATCGTTTTTCGGAAAGTCCGGAAGACAGGTCCGCCATACCTGAAATTCCGTTCCGCCCGTTCCGCGTCCTCTCCGATCCGGGCAGCGACGGACAGCGGCACGCCCGGACCGGATATTTGCCCGGACCGGGAGACCGAAAGCGAAATAAATTTCGTACATTTGTCCTCCATAAGGACTTATGCTCGAAAAACTCGCAAAACAGACCGCCATATACGGCATCAGTACGATCGTCGTACGATTCCTGAACTACCTGCTGACACCCTATTTCACCCGGGTGTTCGACCCGGGCATTTACGGGATCACCGTGGACGTATATGCCCTGATTCCATTCGCTCTCGTGATCCTGACGATGGGAATGGAGTCGGGATACTTCCGTTTTGCAGCCAAAGCCGACGAAGCGGGCGGCGACGTGACGGCCGCCAAACGGCGATTGTTCGCTACCACATGGGGCATCACTTCCCTGGCAGCCCTGCTTTTTTTCGGGCTGGTAACCCTCTTCCGCACGACGGTTTCCGAGTGGATGGGAGCGGATTACGCCGCAAACCCCGACTTCGTAGTATGGGTCGCGGCGATCATTTTCCTCGACGTTTGCACGGCGATTCCCTTTGCACGCCTGCGGGAACAGGGACGGGCCCTGACCTATGTCGGGTTCAAGGCCTTCAGCGTCGTAATTACGGTAGTTTTGGCAGTGGCCTTCGGTCTTGCCGGCTTTTACGAAACATCGTTCGGCGTAGGCTGGGTCTTCGTGGGCAACCTGATCGCCAGCCTGCTCACCCTATTGGCAATTCTCACCACGACGAACCGCACTCTGCCCCGTATCGACGGCAAGTTGCTGCGGCGGGTGCTCGTCTATTCACTGCCGCTGATGGTCAGCGGCATCGCAGGCACGGCCAACGAATTCATATACCCCCAGATGATCAAGTACCTCGTACCGGAAGGTGCGATGGGCGAAGTGGGTATTTACGGAGCGATCGTCAAAATCGGTATGGTGCTCATGCTTTTCGTGCAGATGTACCGGTTGGCCGCCGAACCCTTCTTCCTGGCCGATTATAAAAAATCGGACTTTTTGCAGATGAATGCCGCAGCACTTAAATACTACGTACTGGTGTCGATGTTCATATTCCTGGGAATCGCTTTTTTCCGGGATCTTTTCGGACTCATCGTCGGCAAGGATTTCCGCGAAGGAATCGGCATTTTACCGGTGGTGTTGGGTGCGAACGTCCTCAACGGCGTATGGCTCAATCTGTCGTTCTGGTACAAACGGGAGGAGCGAACCTCGCTGGCTATCGTGGTTACCTTTGTGGGCCTGATATTTACGATCGGATGCAGCCTTTCATTTATTCCCCGCTGGGGATACTACGGAGCAGCCTGGGCCCGTTTAGTCAGCGAAGCGGCGATGGTTGCGGTAAGTTTTTGGCTCAACCGCCGTTTTTATCCCATGCCTTACCAGACCGGACGGATTTTGGGATATGTGGCGTTGGCGCTGGTTCTATACGGCGTGAGTGTCGTCGTGGATGACCAAGTCGCTCCGGCTGTACCCAGATATGCTTGCTACGCGGCCTTGTTGCTGCTCTACTTTTACTATGCCGTGCGGCGGGAGAAGATCGACCTTCGGGCACTGGTCCGTTCCGCAATGCACCGGGGGCACAAATAGCAACGAAAGATGAGTGAAAAATTGATTATATTGCTGCTCAGCGGCACGCTGCTCATGACCGGAGTCATGGCCCTTTCGTGGGAACCCGGCCGCGATCGCACGCTGACGCTGGGACTGGTTCTGGTGGCGATGCTATGCATCGCGGTCCGGCAGCGGCTCCGGCGGATGCAGCGGAACAGGGAGTAAAATGCGGTTTTCGGAGGTCATCGGTCAGCGGGAGCTGAAACGTCATCTGGTGCGCGGGGTCGATGCCGGACGGGTGAGCCATGCCCAGCTCTTCACGGGACGTCCCGGAGCCGGGGCTCTTCCGCTGGCATTGGCTTATGTACAGTACCTCAACTGTACGAACCGCCGCGACGGTGATTCGTGCGGCGAATGTCCCAACTGCCGGCAGATCGCCGGTCTGGCGCACCCCGACCTGCACTTCGTCTTCCCGGTCAATAAACAGGGCAAAAAATCGGGAGAAGCGGTTTTGAGCGATGACTTCATGCCGCTCTGGCGGCAGGTCGTCAGCGAGCGAAACGGTTATTTCTCGCCGCAGGAGTGGTACGACCGCCTCGACCTGGGCCGGACTCTCAAAGGGGCGATTTCGGCCCGCGAAGCCGACGGTATCATCCGCAAGCTCTCGTTCAAGAGCTTTGCCGCCAAGTACAAGTGCGTGATCGTATGGCTTCCGGAAACGATGAACGAGGAGGCGGCCAACAAGATTCTGAAAATTCTCGAAGAGCCGTGGGAAAAGACGCTCTTCGTGCTGGTGAGCGAGCGTCCCGACTTGTTGCTGCCCACGATTCTGTCACGAACGCAGGAGGTGGTCGTACCCCGGCTGACCGATGAAGAGGTTCGTGCGGAGCTCGAACGCCGTGGGGAGCGCGATCCGGAGAAAATTCGTACCTTTACCCGGCTGGCTGCGGGCGACCTGATCGAACTGGAGCATCTGCTGCGCGGCGAAGGGGACGAACTCCGCAAAGACGATTTCGAATTTTTCTGTTCGCTCATGCGGTTGAGCTACAACGACAAGCACCTCGAATTGATGGCCTGGGCCGAAGAGGTCGCCCAACTTTCGCGGGAGCAGCAGCGGGCTTTCCTGACCAATGCGGTGCGTCTTTTGCGGGAGAGCTACCTGCTGCATGCGGGACTGGGCGAAATCTCCTGCCTGTGGGGTGAGGAGGCGAAGTTCTGCCGCAATTTCGCGCCGTTCATCGGAAACCAGAACATCGAATCGCTGGTCGCGGAGGCCGAATCGGCGATGGCCCAGATCCGGCAAAACGGGAACCCGACCATCGTGTTCACCCATTTCGCATTGAGCGTGAGTAAGATGATTAAAAAATTGTAGTTATGGCAAGAGCGATCATACTGACCGGAGGAAACGTGGGCGACGTAAAGACCCGCCTGCAAAACGCACAGCGGCTGATCAACCAGCACGCCGGACCCGTCATGCGCTGTTCGCACCGTTACAAGAGCCGAGCATGGGGTTTCGATGCCGAAGAGGAGTTTTCCAACCAGGTCCTCGAGGTGGATACCGACCTGATGCCCGAACAGTTGCTCGACGCTTTACAGGCGATCGAGCGGGAACTGGGGCGCGACCGCGAGGCAGAACAGTCGCTCAAACAAAGGACCGGAGCCCGATATACGTCGCGCCCGATCGACATCGACATACTCTTCTACGACGACCGCGTGATTCGCACCGAGCGGCTGACCGTTCCCCATCCGTTGATCCAGGAGCGCGAATTCGTGCTCGTCCCCCTGTGCGAATGGATGCGCGACTACCGCCATCCGGTGTTGGGGAAAACGGTCGGAGAGCTGCTCGAAGAGCTGAAAAATCGGAATGAAACCCATGAAAAAGCATAAGTTCAAGATACTGACTTTCGTCGCGGTGGCCGCAGCCCTGGCGGGGACGGGATGTTTCAAGTCGATCGGTTACGAAACATTCTACGTGCTCCGGCCCTGGGCGCAGGAAGGTACCGTCAAGACCCCCATCCCCCGGGAAGATATGCTGGCCTATGCCTTCGACGCGGACACAACCGAATGGAGCGTGCTCTCTTACGAGGACGCCGTGGCCGGAATAATCACCTCCCGGAGAACCGGCGAGAAGTTGCGGCCGATCGCCCAGGGCGAGCCATACGAGATCGACGGCAACGAAAACTGGCTGGCGATGCAGCTCAACGGCCCCCGGTTTCTCATCCTGGCCGTGGACCAGTCGAATCGGCTTTACGGATTCACCGAGCAGGCCATCGGGGAGAATCTTCCGCAGATGCACGTGAGCGTAACCTTTTACCCGAAAGAAAAAGGCAGACGTTTCCTGAAGGGCAAGTGGATCATGTGCAACGACTTTTATACGGAACCCGAGCCGGAACCGGATCCTGATCCTGAAAATCCCGACACGCCCGATAACCCGGACAATCCGGGAACGGAAGACCCGAATCCCGACGATCCCGGTACGCCTGACGACCCGGATACCCCTGAAAATCCGGATACCCCGGACACACCAGCTCCGGACGATCCCGATACGCCCGAAAATCCCGACACCCCGGAAAACCCGGATGTGCCCGATAATCCGAATCCGGACACTCCCGACGAACCGGCAGTTTCCGGCGCCCGCTCGTCCTTGTTTCGATAACAGAAAAACGATATGAAACGACAAAACCATAAAGTGATCGTCTGGCTTCGGGTCTGCGTCCTTGCGATGTTCTGCCCGGCGTTCCTGTGGCGCTGCGCGACCGTCATGAACCTCGAAGGCGGTCCGATCGACACCCTTCCCCCGGTGATCGTGTCGATGTTGCCGGACAACTTCACGACCAACTTCACCGCCAGCAAGATTTACGTTACTTTCGACGAATTCGTACAGCTCAAGGACCAGCAAAAAGAGTTTTTCACGTCGCCCCAAATGAAGAAAAAACCCCAGCTTTCGATCCGGGGCCGGGGCATCCTGATCCAGATCAAGGATACGCTCAAGGAGAACACGACCTACGCGCTGAATTTCGGCAGTGCCGTGCGCGACAACAACGAGGGTAATCCGCTCTACTCGATGCGTTACGTCTTCTCGACCGGCCCGGAGGTGGATTCAATGGTCGTTTCGGGATATACGGCCGACAGCTACACGGCCGACAGCGTAGCCAAGAGCTTCATTTATTTCTTTCCGGCCGATTCGGTGGAGGATATTCCCGAATACGACTCGACGATGTTCAAATACCAGCCTGCGGTGATCGCCCGTGCGGAAACCAACGGTATTTTCATCGCCCAGAACCTCAAGCCGATTCCCTACCGGGTCTATGCCTTCGAAGATAAGAACAACAACCAGATTTACGAACCTTCGGTCGATCAGGTAGGCTTTCTCACGGGAACGTATAACCCCGCCGAGCTGCCCGACTTCGGCATCTGGTACGACTCGATCCGCCGCTACGTGACGGCCGACCCGCAGCTTTACTTCCGAATGTTTACCGACGAGGCTTTCGGTCGGCAATACCTGCGTGAATCGGAACGTCCGGTGCAGCACAAGGCGCTCCTCTATTTCAATGCGGGCCATCCCCGGATCGACAGCATCGTGTTCGACAGCATCCCTGCCGACCGCGTAATCATTGAGCCTCAATCACGCAACCGCGATACGATCGCGTTGTGGTTCGACGTTCCTTCGGCCAGTCTGCCCGATACCATCCGGGGAGAAATTACCTACATGAAGCACGACTCCCTCGACCGGCTGCTTCCCTCGACCGAGAAGTTGAAACTGGCCTGGCGGTATATCGAATCGAAAGAGGAGGCTAAAGAGCGCGAGCAGCTCGAAAAGGAGAAAGAGAAGACACTGGCTGCCGGCGAAGAGTGGGTCGAACCGGAGAAGCCGAGTACGTTTACCTACAAGTTTTCCACGACCGGTTCCGTTACCCCCGAAACCAAGCTGTACGTCGAATTCGACTACCCGCTGGTCCGGTTCGACTCGGCTGCCGTCGTGCTGACAGAACAGATGGAGAAGGAGGAACCGCGTCCGATCCGGATCCGATGGCAGCAGGATACGGCCAACATGCGGCGCTGGTGGCTGGATGTTCCCTGGCAATTGAAAAACAATTATGCCCTGACCATCCCCAAAGGAGCGTTGGCAGATGTGGCGGAGCAGCAAAACGATTCGATCGCAGTCAATTACACGGGTGTCGATCCCGAGAAATTCGCTACGTTCATCGTCAATGTGGTCGGTAAAAGCGACGAGGCGAGCTACATCGTGCAGTTGCTGAACGAATCGGGAAAACTCCTTCAGGAAAAAACCGGCGTGCACAGCGGAGTATGCCGTTTCAATTACGTACCGGCCGGCAACGTGAAGTTCCGCATCATCGAGGACATGAACGATAACGGTCGCTGGGACACGGGCAATCTGGTGGAACGGCGGCAGCCCGAGCGGGCCGAATACTATATGGACGATAAAAACATCGATACCTTCGCGGCGAAGGAGAACTGGGAAGTGGAGCTTACTATCGATATGAACAAGGTATTCGCGCCGGTAACGATGCAATCCCTCGCCGAGCTGCTCGAAAAACGCGAAGCCCTGCGCTTGCAAAAGGTGCTGGAAGAGCGGGCCAAGAATCCCAGGCGGAACACCAACAGCAATACCTCGAACACGACGAGCACCATGGGCGGAGGATTCAACAGCGGTATGAACACGATGATGAACGGATTGAGATGATGAGGCGTTTAGGAATGATATGCCTGTTCCTCGGAGCGGTGCTGTGCGGCGGCACAGCGGCGGCACAGCATACGCTGGGCGTAACGGGCGGTTACGGCTACGGCAATGCCCGGTTTTATCCCGACCAGGAAACCCGGGCGGTCTGGGGATGCTACACGGCGGGCGTAACGTGGCGCTATTACGGACCCCAGCGTTTCGTAGGCGGTTTCGGCATCGATTTCGAATATCTGCAACGGGGATTCTCGTTTCTTCAGAATCCGACCGAAGAGGACCCGGCCAAATACCAATGGTACACGCGCCGCGTCAAGTCGCTGATGCTGCCGATCGTCTGGCAGCCGCACATCTACCTGTTCAAAAACCGGATGCGCGTCTATCTCGATGCGGCGGTCTTTTTCTCCTACAACATCTCCTCGACATTCATCAACGAACAAGGTTCGACGGTATCTCCGGAGCAGTCCAAAGGTCCTTGGCGGGGAGAATATGATTTCAAAGTGGTCCGCGACAACCGGTGGGGGTACGGTCTGGCGGGCGGCGGCGGTGTCGCCGTACTGGTGAAGCAACTGCGTTCGGGTGCGTTACTACTTCGGCTATTCGGACCTGCTGCGCAATCACAACAAGTATGCGGGAAATACGACGGACGGCTACGAAAATCCATTCTATACTACCCCCCAGCGATCCCCGCTCGATAACCTGACCTTCAGCATCGGCGTCAGCTACCGTTTCAACAAGTCCGGTTTCACGGAGTGGAACAACCGTCCGCCCAAGCGGGACAAGAACAAGGAGGTTTTCAATTACAAAGGAGTCACAAAATAACCGAAATATGGAAACTACACGCCAGCAAAAGATCGCCAAACAGATTCAGCGCGACATGGCCGAAATCTTCCAGAAGGAGGGGGCCGAAATCGTACGGGGAGTGCTCGTGACGGTAACCGCCGTGCGGGTTTCGCCCGATTTTTCATACGCCAAGATCTACGTCAGCGTCTTTCCCTTCGAACAGAATGCCGCTGTCATGGCCACGCTGGAGCAGCACAATTGGTTCCTGCGCCGGGCATTGGGTCAGCGGATTCGGAACCAGCTCAAGACGGTCCCCGAAATCCAGTTCTTCCTGGACGATTCGCTGGAGTACATCGAGCAGATCGACCGGGCGATGCACCGCGAGGAGTAACCTGCGATCCGCCGAAGGCCGATGCTCACCCGATTCTTTGCCCGCCGCTATCTATTTTCACCGAAATCCCGTTCGGTGATCAACGTTATTGCGGGTGTGAGCGTTCTTTCGTTCGCCATGCCCGTTGCGGCGATGATCGTGCTGCTGTCCGTGCTGAACGGTTTCGGAGATTTCGCCAAGTCCATGTCTTCGGCCTTCGATGCCGATCTGACCGTTGCCCCCCGTGAAGGGCAGACCTTCGCATCTGCGGAAATCGACAGTCTGGCGCTGACCCGCGTGAAAGGGGTCGGGGTCGTTTCGTACCTGCTCGAACAGCAGGTTTTGCTCGAACGGGACGGTTTGCAGACGATGGCCACGTTGCGAGGCGTGGACGACCGTTATACAGAAGTGTTCCCGATCGAGGAAACGATCCCGCTGGGCAGTTGGAGCGTTCGCACGGGCGATCTCGACCGACTGGTGCTGGGACGCGACATGGCCCGCACGCTCGGAATCCGGTCTTTGGTCCGTGCCGAAGTCGCCGTCTATGCCCTGCGGCGCGGCAGTTTCTCGTCGTTGCTTCCCGTCGATGGATATTCGGTGCGGCGGCTCGACGTCGGAGGACTCTTCTTTCTCGATTTGGAAAGCGAGAATGAATACGCACTTACCTCCCTGCGTGCAGCCCAGGAACTTTTCGATCGTCCGGGACGCATATCGGCGATCTCGGTGCGCGTAGCCGACGGTGCGGACGCGGAAAAGGTCCGGCGTGAAATCGCCGGAATCGTCGGCGACGATTTCACGGTGCGCACCCGCGACGAGATGAACGCCCTCTTCTTCCGACTGGTTGCCTACGAGAAATGGGGCGTTTTCTTCATTTCGCTGCTGGTCCTGGTGCTCGCCTCGTTCTCGGTAGTCGGGACCCTCGTGATGCTGATGATCGAGAAACGGGACGATGTGGCCACGCTGCGTGCCCTGGGCGCCGATACGAAGCTCATTCGTTCGATCTTCGTCGGCGAAGGACTCCTGATCGGCGGTCTGGGGGCGTCGATAGGAGCCGTGCTGGGCGTAGGCTTCTGCCTGGCACAGCAACATTTCGGAATGATTCGCATCCCGGTCGATACGTTGTTGTTATACAGCTATCCCGTAGAGATGCGCTGGAGCGATTTGCTGATCGTTGCGGCGGCTTTCGGGGCGGTAATTCTGGCGATTTCGGAGCTGACCGTGCGGAGTGTGATGAAAAACAACAAACTATGATATGAAACGATTGATCCGTCTGTTTTGTCTGATCGCGGCGGCAACCGCCCTCGGTTCCTGCGCCCGGGACAAGGTGATCCCCGACGAGGAGCTGGCCCGGATTTTCCGGGATGCCTACCTCATCAACGCCTACGTTTCGGACCGGGGAGTGAAGCTCGACTCGCTCGAACTTTACGAACCGGTTTTCAGCCGTTACGGTTACACGGCCGAAGATGTCCGCTATACTATCGGCAACTTCTCACGGCGCAAAAGCGCCAAGCTGAGCGACGTGGTCGAACAATCCATCCGGCTGCTCGAAGAGGAGAGCGCCTACTACAAGTACGAAGTCGGCGTACTCGATACGATCGACAACGTGGCCCGTCGCCGTTTCACCCGCACGGTCTATTCCGACTCGCTGATCCGGGTCACCCGGATCAAGGACACCGCACGGCTTCGGGTTCGGATTCCCGACACACGTCCCGGCGAATACCGTGTGTCGTTCGACTACCTGATCGACTCGCTCGATGAGAACCTCGCGCCCCGTATGCGGGTATGGCTGGTGGAGGCCGACAGTTCCCGCAAGGGCGAATCCTCCTCGATCCTGCGGAAGTCGAGCCGGGAGCGTGTTTCCCGGATACTCCAGGCGGACAGTTCGGCCCGTTCGCTCGTACTCTCCCTGTACGGGACCCGCGAAAAGTTCAGGCGTCCCGACGTGACGATATACGACCTGAAAGTATCCTATACGCCCGAAACCGCAGAGGCCGTGGACAGCCTCTACATCGACCAGTTGGGTCTTAAAATCTTCGCCGATGAATTCTTCTCCGTCTTTTCGCCGGATAGCCTCCAACTACCTCTTCACGGGGAGGCATCTCGTTAAACACCCGCTGGTGACGGTTCGGGCCGACGGACGCATCGAATCCGTCGAAACGTGCGCCGCGCCGGACGGCAGACCCGGTGTCGAATTTTACGCGGGAGTCTTGGTTCCGGGACTTATCAATGTCCATTGCCACCTGGAACTCTCCTACCTGCGGGGCGCTATTGCCCAGGACGGCGGCTTCGCCGCTTTCGCCCGGTCGATGGGCCGGGTGCGGGGACAGTTCAGCGAACAGGAGCGGGCTGCGGCCATCGCTGCGGCCGACGCCCGGATGTGGGCGGAGGGGATGCAGGCCGTAGGCGATGTAGCCAACGGAGATTCGGCCTTTGCCGTAAAAGCCCGCAGCCGCCTGTCGTACCGTACTTTCGCCGAAGTCTTCGGGCTGCATACCGACTCGACGGACGAACAGCGGCGTCTGCTCCGCTATCCCGAAACTTCGCTGACCCCTCACTCGATCTACTCCGTGCAGGATGCCCTTTTCCGGGAGATCTGCGCGGAGGGCGACGAACCGCTTTCGATCCATTTCATGGAAACGCCGGCTGAAGCCGAACTCTTCGAACAGCGCGGCGAGTTGTGGGAGTGGTACCGAAAGGCGGGTTTTACGTGCGATTTCCTGCATTACGGCTCTCCGGCAAGGCGGATCGTGGAGAGCGTTCCGGCCGACCGGAGCGTTATTCTGATTCACAACTGCTGCGTGAATCAGCAAGATATCGATTTGATAATGAATCATTTCACGGCTCCGGTCTGGTGGTGCCTGTGTCCCGGCTCGAATCGTTACATTTCGCGGCTGGTTCCCCCGGTGGAATTGTTGCGCCGCAACGGGCTGAATATCTGCCTCGGAACCGATTCGCTGGCGTCCAATACGGCGCTTTCGCTGCTCGGCGAGATGCAGCATCTCGGGAAGATACCTCTTGCGGAACTCCTGACCTGGGCCGCACCGAACGGAGCGCGTGCACTGGGTTTTTCCGAGCTGGGCGAGGTCGCTGCGGGCAAACGGCCAGGGCTGGCGGTGCTGTCCGGACTGGATTACGACTCGATGACGCTCACGCCCGCATCGTGCATCGCACGGATTCTCTGATCGGGCGAATGCAGGCCTCTATTTCCGTCGGCAAACGCTCCGAATCAGACCGGGAAAAGGAGCGACTCCCGAAAAAAGACAATAACGATAAGGGACGGAATTCCTCCGTCCCTTATCGTTACTGTTCCCGTCGATTACAGCGGCAGGTACTTTTCGACCGTATCGCGCAGGTGATCGCCCTCGAGATGGGTGTAGATTTCGGTGGTCAGGATGCTCTCGTGCCCCAGCATCTCCTGCACCTGACGGATCGAAGCGCCCCCTTCGAGCAGATGCGTAGCGAACGAATGACGGAAGGTGTGGGGACTGATGTGCTTGTCGATTCCGGCCCGGTGAACGGCTTCGCGCAGGATCGTGAAGACCATCACACGGGTAAGCTGCGTCCCCCGGTTGTTGAGGAACACGACGTCCGATGCGGACGTTTTAGTCGCCCGATCGTCGAGGTAACGCTGAATCTTTTCACGAGCCGCCCCGCTGACCGGTACGAGGCGCTGTTTGTCGCCCTTGCCCGTCACGCGGATATACCCTTCTCCGAAGAAAAGGTCGCCCAACCGCAGCGAGGTGAGCTCCGAAACGCGCAGCCCGCACGAATAGAGGACTTCGAGCATCGCGCTGTCCCGCCGTCCCTTGACCGTAGAGGTATCTACGGCGGCAACGATGCGATCGATCTCTTCGACCGTAAGAATATCCGGAAGGTGACGGCCGAATTTGGGCGTATCGATGAACTGGGTCGGGGTAGAATCGATCACGTCGGTCAGCATCAGGTAATTGTAAAAGCTGCGGATACCGCTCAACGCCCGTGCCTGCGAGGTTTTCTCCCGTCCTTGATCGTACAAGAGGGCCAGGTAGCGCTCGATCATCGGAGCTTCGACCTTGCGGGGCGGCACGTCGTAGAACCGGAGGATGAAGTGGGCGAACTGACGCAGATCGCGCATGTAGGATTCGACGGTATTCTCCGAGAGCCGTTTTTCCAGTTTGATATAAACGCGGTAACTACGGCTGATTTCTTCCCATTTTTTGAGAGTTTCTGCCATTTTTATTTATCTTTGTAGAAGATAGGATACGCCTCGGAAAACTGCGAGCAAGCTCCCGTTTTCTTCTCGGCTTTCAAAGATAAGACGCAGCTCGGACAAGCTCGAACGACCGACGCCCGAAGCATACGCAGAGGACACTTGTGAACTCTGCCTGCAAGGAGGAGGGAAACAGAAAGTTAAGTTTGGCTTGCCGCTTGCCTATCATTATCTTTGCAGAAGATAAACTTCGCCCCGGCAAAGTCCGCATAAATTCGGCACTGCGCCCGGCCCAATTGTCTTCTCAGAGGCGAAGATACAAAAAAATTTTACATAATATTATTTCGAAAGACTTTTTGCCGGTTCTTTCGACCGAAAAACGATATACCGATATGGATTATGTGGAGTTGAACGTCCGGGTCACGGATCCCGAGTTGGCCGAAATTCTGACGGCCGAATTAGCCGAGCTGCCCTATGAGAGCTTCCAGACGGAGGGCGAGGTGCTGAAAGCCTACATCCCCCGCGAGCGGCTGGCGGACTGCATGCAGCAAACCGACGACCTGCTGGCCCGCTACGGCATCGCCGACCGGCGTTATATCGCCATCGAGTCCCAGAACTGGAACGCCTTGTGGGAACAGAATTTCACGCCGGTCGATGTCGATGGACGCATCCTGATCCGGGCGCCGTTCCACGCATCGCAACCCGGATACGAACTGGAAGTGGTCGTCATGCCCCGCATGGCTTTCGGCTCGGGACACCACGCAACGACCTGCCTGGTCGCGTCGGCGCTCTGCGATCTTTCGCTGACAGGAAAACGCGGACTCGACATGGGCTGCGGTACGGGCGTACTGGCCATCGTGGCCGCCAAACGGGGTGCCGCGACGGTCGATGCCGTCGATATCGACGAGTGGGCCGAGGCCAACTGCCGCGAAAACGCGGCGGCGAACGGACTGGCGGAGCGGATCGCTCCGATGCTGGGCGATGTAAGCCGCATCGCGGGCCGGAAGTACGATTTCATCGCGGCCAACATCAACCGCAATATCCTCACGATGGACATGCCGGCCTATGCCGAGGCGCTCGATACGGGCGGCGATCTGCTGATGAGCGGATTCCTGGAGGAGGATGTACCGGTCATCGAGGCTCGGGCTCGGGCCTGCGGGCTGGAGCCGGTCGAAGTGCGTAGGCGCGACGGCTGGGCGATGGTGCACGTAAAGAAAGCGTGAGGTGCCGGGAACGCTCAAGACATACAAGGCGCGGGGAATCGTGCTCAATTCGCTCAAGTACGGCGACAGCGCGATGGTCGTGCACCTGCTGACCGACGCGTTGGGGCGTCAGAGTTACATGGTGCAGGGTGTCCGCAGCAGTCGGGGACGGGGTTCGAAACTGGCGTTGTTCCAGCCGATGTTCGCCCTCGAATTCGAAGGGCTGACCTCTTCGCGGCAGCAGATGCACCGTTTTCGGGAGGTGCAGAGCGGAATCGTCCTGCAACGAATGCCTTTCGACGTGAGGCGCTCGACGATCGCCCTGTTCATGGCAGAGGTTTTGTACCGTCTTGTCAAGGAGAGCGAGCCTGACAGCCAGTTGTTCGATTTCGTGTGGGAGAGTATCGGGGCGCTGGACAGTATGGAAGAGGGCGTGGCCAATTTCCACCTCTGGTTTCTGGTGAATCTGAGCCGTTTCCTGGGATTTTATCCGGGAAACGAATATATGCCCGGCGCCTGGTTCGATGCCTGCGAAGGATCGTACACCGTGCAAAAGCCGCCGCATGCGACGGTAATGACCCCGGAGAACGCTCGTCTAATGAACGACTTCGTGGAGTGCGACGTACGTTGCCTGGCCGAAATAGGACTCAACCGTACACAGCGGAGCGCTTTTCTGGAGGCTTTGCTGGCCTACTACGGTTACCACCTGGACGCGATCCACGCCGTGCAGTCGGTCCGTATTCTGCAAGAGGTGTTCTGACCGGGAAACCGACATCAGAGGACAACGGACTTTTCCGGCAGGCGACGACGCAGAGCGCTTCTCCGGTGTACCGGGTGCGGAAGCAAAGGCGAACCGGAAGTTTTGCCGGGTACTGAAAAACGAAAGAAAACAGTTCAATGTTATGAAACGAATTTTCTACAGCCTGCTTTTCGCAGGCACCGTATGGACGGCTGCAAGTCAGAATCCGCCCGAAATCAAAACTCCGGACCGGAAAGCGGCCGAACGGATCGAGGAGTATTATCTGTCGAAGATGCTTCCGGATTCGATGTAGCTCAAAGCACCCTCCCTCTATCCGGCGGACTATTTCAGCCCTTCGACCACCATGACGCCGGTGATTTCGATGAGTTCGCTCATGGAGATCCGGACCAAATACGCGTTGCGCCGCATAGATATCGTTCCCTATAAAGTGCGCAGCGGCTGGTTCTCGATTTCCAACGGCCAGGCCCAGAACTGGAGTCCCTATCTGGACGGGCATCTCGACGCCCGGACCCTCTCGTTTCCCGTACCACGGTAACGACCCCGATCTTGCGTTGTGCGGCTGGTCATCGAGGACGACCGTACCGATTTTCAAACCGACATTCCGTTTCCCGGAGCGAATCTGCTCCGGGAAATTTTCGTTTCCAACTCCCGCATCCGCAAATTTGGGTATTTATGCGTAACGGATTCCGGCAAAAAAATCGCTTCTTTGCACACTTGTTAATGTGTAGTTTATGAAGAAAAGTTTGATTCGACAACTTAAAAGCGAAGACTGGGTGATCGTCGGGGCCGGCGCAGCGATTCTCCTGCTCGCCCTGCTGTTTCCCCGCTGGATGCCTGCGATGCCCAAAGACCTCTCCTCCGCCGGAAATTGGATGAGCGCCGGAGCGATGTTCCTCTTCCTGCTGGTTTTGACGGGTGTCTGTCAGCGGATATTGGGCCGTCCGCTGCGTCGTTTCGCCGTTTCGCTGCTCGCCATTTTCGGCGTGGCTCTGCTGTCGCAAGCCGTGGCTTCGATCCCCGCAATTAAACGACTGGGCTTCGAGGCGGTTTTCTTTTCGGTGATCTTCGGCCTGGTCATCAGTAACTTTTTCCGGGTGCCCGAGTGGTTGAAACCGGCGATCCAGAGCGAGTTTTACATCAAGATCGGTATCGTCTGCCTGGGTGCGACGATCCTCTTCGGCGAAGTGCTCCAATCGGGCGTTTACGCGCTGATCCAGGCTTTCATCGTCGTCTTTACGGTGTGGTACTTCGCCTTCTGGCTGGCCCGGCGGATGCGTGTGGACGAGGAAACCTCGACGATGCTCGCCAGCTCGGTCAGCATCTGCGGCGTTTCGGCCGCCATCGCCACCTGCGGCGTAATCCGGGGCGACAACAAGAAACTCTCCTACATCATTTCGCTGGTGCTGGTCTGCGCCGTGCCGATGATGTACGTGATGCCCTGGCTGGCCGGTCTGCTGCTGCCGACTGTGGTGGCGAACCCCGAAACCGTGCAGGAAGTCGCAGGCGCCTGGATGGGCGGAACGATCGATACGACGGGTGCGGTCGTAGCGTCGGGTGCTCTGCTGGGTGAAACGGCCGAACAGACGGCCATCATCGTCAAGTCGTCGCAGAACGTCCTGCTGGGTATCGCGGCGTTCGTCATTTCGCTGTATTGGTCTTACAAGGGACAGAAGAAACGTCAGCGCCCCAGCGTGCGGGTGATCTGGGAGCGCTTCCCGAAATTCGTGGTGGGTTTCGTCGCGGTATCGCTCCTCTTCAGCCTCTTCTTCGCCGGCAACGAAGCCGCGCCGGCCCGCACTTCGGCCAAGATGTTCAGCAATACGCTCTTCAACATCGCGTTCGTCTGCATCGGCCTCGAAACCCGTTTCCGGGATATTTTCTCGAAGGAAAACCGCCGCACGTTCTGGGCTTTCATGACGGCCCAGATGTTCAACATCGTAGTCACGCTGATCGTGGCCTACCTGCTGTTCGGCGTGTTGAAACCCTATCTGAATTAGGATCGGGGAATCCGAAAGGTACAGCAATCGGCACTCCCAAAAGAGTGCCGATTTCGTTGCCGGGCTATCGTTTGCGGCGGAAGAAGTAGCTTTTCTGCCTGCGTTTCTCCTCCTGCGAGCGAGCGACATAGACCTTTTCGCCCGTATAGGGGTTTTCGCCCGTGTAGAACATCACCGACGAAAAGGTCATCGGTGTAGGGGTCAGATCCTGTACTTGCTCCAGGTCGAAGTGGAGTTTGCCCAACACCTTGTCCGCCAGCGAGCGCATGTCGCGCTCCGTGCATCCCGGGTGCGAGGAGATGAAATAGGGAATCAGCTGGTACGGCAGCCCTTCGCGGCGGCAGATCCGGTTGAAATCGGCGTTGAGCCGTTCGAACATCGCGAACGGCGGCTTGCGCATCAGTTTCAGCACAGTATCCTCGGTATGTTCCGGCGCCACTTTGAGGCGGCCCGAGGTATGGTGGCGGATGACCGTATCGAGGTAATCGCTGCCATCGAACAGGTCGTAGCGGATAACCCCGGCGATAAAAACGTTTTTTACCCCCCGCCGATAAAAGCTTTCTTGACCCCCTTGACCGCCCGCACTTTGGCATAGAGATCGAGCAACGGACGATGGTCGTTATCGAGGTTGGGGCACATCTTCGGATGCAGACACGACGGACGGCGGCATTTGCTGCACAGCTCCCGGTCGCGGCCGCCCATGCGGTACATGTTGGCCGAAGGCGCTCCGATGTCCGAAAGGTAACCCCGGAAATCGAGCATGCGGGTCACCCGCTCTACTTCGCGGAGGATGGATTTTTCGCTGCGCGAAGTGATGAACTTGCCCTGGTGGGCCGATATGGTGCAGAAGGAGCAGCCGCCGAAACAACCCCGGTGGATATTGACCGAGTGTTTAATCATCTCCCAGGCCGGAATGTCGCCACGATCCCGGTAGCGGGGGTGCGGTGCCCGTTCGTACGGCAGATCGAACGAATGATCCAGCTCCTCGGTGGTCAGCGTGGCGTTGGGCGGCGTGATGACCGCATAGCGGTCGCCGACACCTTCGACGAGCGTCTCGTCCGGCTCCATCAGGTTGCTCAAGGTTTCGATGCGGGTGAAGTTCTCCCCGAAGGCCCGCTTGTCGGCCACGCACTCCTCGTAGGAGTGCAGGCGGATCGTTCGGGCCGGATCGAGCCGCTCCACATAGCTGCGGTCGGCCATGAATCCCACCTGTCGGATATTTCGCAACAACTTGGCGTTGAATCCGTTGTTCATCGCCCGCGCCACCTGTTGAATCACCCGCTCGCCCATGCCGTAGATCAAAAGGTCGGCCCCGCTGTCGGCGAGGATCGAGGGATGGAGCGAATCGCTCCAGTAGTCGTAGTGGGTCAGGCGGCGCAACGAAGCCTCGATGCCGCCGATGACTACCGGCGTACGCGGAAAGAGCCGCTTGAGATTCTGCGTATAGGTTTTGACCGCATAGTCGGGACGGAATCCGGCTTTCCCGCCGGGCGTGTAGGCATCGTTGCTGCGCAACCGGATGTTGGCGGTATAGTGGTTCACCATCGAATCCATCGCCCCGGCCGTCACGCCGAAGAAGAGGCGCGGAGTGCCGAGCTTGGTGAAATCCCGCAGGTCGTCCCGCCAGTTGGGCTGGGGCACGATCGCCACACGATACCCTTCGGCTTCGAGCAAACGCCCCACGACGGCCGCGCCGAACGACGGGTGGTCGATATAGGCATCGCCCGTGAAGAGGATCACGTCGAGTTGATCCCAGCCGCGTGCGCGGACTTCCTTGAGGGTGGTAGGCAGAAACATTTCAATCTCGATCTTTATTCTTCCGCAGCGAGTCCCACAGCGGCATAGGCGTCCCACTTAGCCAACACGGTACGGAAATCTTCCGGCAGTTCGCTTTCGAAATAGACCTGTTCGCCCGTAGTGGGATGCTGGAAGCCGAGGCTTTTGGCATGGAGTGCCTGCCGGGGCATCGCAGCGAAGCAATTTTCGATAAACTGTTTGTATTTGTTGAAGGTCGTACCCTTGAGGATACGGTCACCGCCATACCGTTCGTCGCCGAACAAGGGGTGTCCCTTCCACTGCATGTGGACGCGGATCTGGTGCGTGCGGCCCGTTTCGAGGCGACATTCCACAAGGGTTACGTAACCGTAACGCTTCAGCACCCGGTAGTGGGTCACGGCGTGCTTGCCGTCCGAGCCGTCTTCGAAGACCCACATCTTCTGCCGGTCTTTGGGGCTACGGCCGATGTTGCCGGTAATGGTGCCTTCGTCCTCCTCGAAATTTCCCCACACCAGCGCCACGTACCGCCGCGTGATCGTATGGTCGAAGAACTGTTTGGCGAGCCGGGCGTGCGCCCGTTCGTTTTTGGCGATCACCAGCAGCCCCGAGGTGTTCTTGTCGATGCGGTGCACCAGTCCGGCCCGCATATCGCCTTCCTGGAACAGGGGCAGATTCTGCAAATGGTATGTCAGGGCGTTCACGAGCGTTGCGGAGTAGTTGCCGTGACCGGGATGGACGACCATGCCCGCAGGCTTGTTGACCAGCAGCAGGTCGTCGTCCTCGTAGGGAATTTCGAGCGGGATGTTTTCGGGTATGATCTCGATTTCGCGCTTGGGATAGGGCATCACCAGCGAGATGCGGTCGCCGGGTTTGACCTTGTAGCTCGACTTCGCGGGTTTGCCGTTGACCAGGATATTGCCTGCGTCGGCAGCCGTCTGGATGCGGTTGCGCGAGCAACGCTCCATGTGGATCGTCAGGAACTTGTCCAACCGCAGCGGGCTTTGCCCCCGGTCGGCCGTGATGCTGTAATGTTCGTACAGCTCGTCCTGCTCGCCGACAGCGTCGTCCTCGAGTTCGTCCGGATCGGGTATGTATTGCGATTCGCTCATCGGACGTGTGCGTTATTGGAAAAATTCGTCTTCCACTGTCTCTTCATCCGGGAAAAGCCCGTCGTCGATGACCGGCTCCGCTTCGGCGGGACGGTTGGCCAGACTGTCCAGACGAACACGGGCCAGCGAATCGGCCGTCTCAGCGTCGAGGCGGCGCAGCTCTTCGGCGGCTTTTATCATCTCCTTATCGGCCGCAGCGCTCTGGGCGGTGACTTTGGCAGCATCGAGGGTCAGCTTCAGATCGACCTTCGCACCCAGCCGGGCACGGCTGCCGGCCGAAGGCGTCTGCAGATAAACCCGGGCTTCCCGCTGGTTCAGCAGGTTGATTCCCTCGTCGAAGGAGATCTTACCGATGTTGAGCCCCAGCTCCCACAAACGGCTTTTGGCCTGTTGGAGGTGAAGCCCCACGGTCTTCGGCACGAGTGTCGAAACGGAACCGCTCTCCCCGACGTAAAGGGTGACGCCGCTGCCCGCTTCGAGCTGTACGCGACTTTTCTCCGAGACCCGCTTGCCGTCGGCATACTCTTCGAGCACGTAATTGGTCGCCAGGTCGGGACGATAGACGATCTGTTCGATCCCCAGGCCGGCCACTTCGAGCATGTTCTTGGCCTGGCGCAGCGAACGGCCGGCGACATAGGGCACCGTCACCATCTTCTGCCGATAGGAGTTGATCGTGACATAGACCTTCCGGCCGGGTTTCACCCCGACACCCTTTTCCGGGAGTTGGTCCAGCACCACGCCCCCGTCGTAGGCAGGCACATACAGCGAGTCGTTGACGATGATTTCCAACCCCTGACGGCGGGCCTCCCCGAGAGCCTCCTCGAGCGGAATGCCCGTCAGGTCGGGCACCGTACGGTGCGCACTGTGGCGCGTGCCCAGCAACAGCAGCAGGTGAGTTGCGACGCCCAGCACGAGCAGCACGCAGACGATGATGAAAAGGTGTTTCAGAAAAGGATGCTCACCGACTTTCGCCCAATATTTTTTCAGTTGTTCCAGCATGGTATTGTTCTGTCGTTTATGTTCGGGGATCGAAACTGCCTGACGGCGGTACGAACCGATCCGTTTCGTCTGTTTCAGGGTATCTCGTTATCCGATCTCGCGGTAAAAAGTGTCGCGTTCGACGGCCCGGTAGCCGGCTGCCTCGACGATGCGGCGCATCTCCTCCGTGGTCATCGCCGGACGCTGGTCGTCGGCTCCGGCCATCGAGTAGATTTTGGTCGTATCGTCGATCGTGCCGTCGATGTCGTCCGCACCGAAAGCCAGAGCCAGCTCCGTAGTCGCTTTGCCGTACATCACCCAGTAAGCCTTGATGTGGGGAATGTTGTCCAGGTAGATGCGGCTCATGGCCAGCATCCGCAGGTCCTCGGTCACGGAAACCTCGCCGATTTCCGACATGCGGTTGCCGAAATTGCGGTATTTGAGCGGGATGAAGGCGTTGAAGCCGCCCGTCTGGTCCTGCTGGCGGCGCAGCCGGTCGAGGTGGTCGATGCGGTGTTCGACACACTCGATATGGCCGTAGAGGATCGTGGCGTTGGTCGGGATCCCCAGCCGGTGTGCGGCAGCATGCACCTCGAACCACTCTACGGTCGAACCTTTATCGGGACAGATTCGGGCACGCAGCTCCTCGTCGAAAATTTCGGCACCCCCGCCCGGTATCGCCTCCATCCCGGCGCTGCGGAGCAGACGCAACCCTTCGTCGATAGTCAGCCCCGCTTTACGGATCATGTAGGAGAGCTCGATGGCGGTGAAGGCCTTGACGGTCGCTTCGGGCAGGATCGCCTTCACGCGGCGGATCATCTCAACGTAATAGTACAAGTCGTGCTCGGGATGTACGCCTCCGACGATATGCACTTCGGTCAAGCCTTGTCCGGCATGGTCGCGGGCGATCCGCTCGACCTCTTCCAGGGAGTAGTCCCACGCCTCGGGACTTCCCTTCGGACGGCGGTAGGAACAAAAATTACAGTTGAACACGCACAGGTTCGTGGGTTCGATGTGGAAATTGCGGTTGAAATAGACCTTGTCGCCGCTCACGCGCTCCTTGCGCCGGGCGGCCAGTTCGCCCAACAGCCAAAGCGGAGCTTCGTGCCAGAGCACGAGGGCTTCGGCAGGGGCGATCCGCTCGTCGGAGCAGACCTTGCGGACGATATCTTCGAGTTGCGGGGACATCATTTCGGTGCTTTGCGGTAAAGGTAAACTGCGATGCAGAGGTAGAGGACGTTCGGTATCCAGACGGCGATCCAGGGCGGCAGCGTGCCGCTCTTGGCGAACTCCTCGAAAAAGCGGATGAAGAGGATGTACGAGAAACAGAGGGCGATACCGATACCGATGTGGAGTCCCGTGCCGCCCCGCACTTTGCGCGAGGAGAGCGAAACGCCGATGAGCGTCAGGATAAACGTCCCCACCGGATAGGCGTAACGGGCATGCTGCTCGACCTGAATAATGTTGATCGAGTCGGAGCCCTTGCTTTGCTGCTGCTCGAGGAACTGGTTCAGTTCCACTATATTCATCGTTTTTATCAACTGGTCGATGCGGCCCAGTTCATTGACATCCAAATTGATGAGCGTATCCAGATTGCGGTGCTGCGTGAAGGTTTCCACGCCGAGCGAATCGAACGTGCGGGTGGTATATCGTCGGGCCGACCACCGCTTGGTATCGGGGTTGAACCTCACCTCTGCGGCTTCGAGCGATGCGGTCATCGCCCCCGATTCGTACTCTTCCAGGCTGAAGAACGAAGCCTGGCTCGACTCTTTGGAGTAGTTGCGGATATAGGCGAACGTACCGGGTTCGATCTGGCGGTAGATATTTTTATCGTATTGGAAACGCGCCTTGCGCGGAATGTATTGGTTCTCGAAAGCCACGCAACTGCGCTGCGACACCGGGATCACCCAGAGGTTCAGAGCCAGGGAGATCGAAGCGATGATGAGCGCCCCCAGGAAATAGGGCCACATCAGCCTTCGGAAACTCATGCCGCCCGAAAGCATAGCCACGATCTCGGTCTGGTAGGCCATTTTCGAAGTGAAGAAAATGACGGCGATGAAGGTGAACAGTCCGCTGAACTGGTTGATGAAGAACGGGATGAAATTCAGGTAATAGTCGAAGATGATCGCCTTGAGCGGCGCCTTCGTCTCCGTAAAGTTGTCGATCTTCTCCACGTAGTCGAAGATCACCACGACCACGATGATCATCGCGATGGCGAAGAAGTAGGTGCTCAAGAACTTGCCGAGGATATACCGGTCGAGGATCTTGAATCCGGGGAAGCGGAAATGCGGGAGCTTTCGTTTCATCGTGGTTCGAGTGTTACAGCCTGCGGCCGAGTTTGGCGACCATCCGCTCCTTCCAAGGGGTGAAATCCCCGGCCCCGATGTGTCGGCGGGCCTCGGTGACCAGCCGCAGGTAGAATGCGATGTTGTGCAGCGAAGCGATCTGCGCACCGAGCATCTCCTGGCAGATCGTCAGATGATGCAGGTAGGCTTTCGTATAGACGTGATCGACGAAGGCGGTGCCTTCGGGATCGATCGGGGAGAAGTCGTCCTCCCATTTCTTGTTGCGGATATTGATCGTGCCTTCCGAAGTGAAAATCTGTCCGTTGCGTCCGTTGCGCGTGGGCATCACGCAGTCGAACATATCGACACCCCGGGCGATGCCTTCGAGGATGTTGATCGGCGTGCCGACCCCCATCAGGTAGCGGGGGCGGTCTTCGGGCAGGATGGCATTCACCACCTCGATCATCTCGTACATCACGTCGGTCGGCTCGCCTACGGCAAGACC
>ENA-ORRE01000567-ORRE01000567.1-human-gut-metagenome-genome-assembly--contig:-NODE-567-length-28540-cov-5.571424_pt1 | contig 28540 bp, 20 predicted proteins | sample MGYA00242171_ERZ509126 | MGnify/ENA primary metagenome ERZ509126 (study PRJEB26280, sample SAMEA2338648) | human gut metagenome | biome: human gut; feature: human-associated habitat; material: faeces... | reverse complement strand
CAGATTACGGCAAACGACGGCCACCGTATCAATATCTATATTCTGAACAATATCTATTCCGTTATCGACCGTCAGGAAGTGGATGCGTGGATGAAACTGACACGAGTGCTGACACATGAGATTATGAACGGCATTGCTCCCATCAATTCGTTGAGTGACAGCATGCTGCATAAAACTTCGGCAGAGATGGACGATATTCGGGAGGGGCTGGACGTGATTCGTTCCACGTCCGACGGACTGATGCGCTTCATCCGTTCGTACCGCAGTTTCTCAGCCATACCCGAACCTAAAAAGCAGTTGCTTTATGTGGCGGATGTTGCCAGATATGTGCTTAGCATGCAGAAGCGCGAGTTGGAGGGCATGGCGGTGGAACTTGCCATTGCCACCGACGACTTGATCGTGAATGCCGATGAAACACAGCTGTATCAGGTGTTGTCGAACCTGCTGAAAAACGCCGTTGAGGCGGGTGCGAAGAAATTGCGAATCAGTGCGGAAACCGACAGGGACGAGTCGGTGATTATAGATGTGAGCGATGATGCGCCGGTTGTCGACGACGAGTGCCTGCAGCAGATTTTCGTTCCGTTTTTTACCACTAAGCCGGAAGGGTCGGGAATAGGGCTGTCGGTGGCTCGGCGTATTCTGAACCTTCACGAGGGCACGCTCCGGTTGCTACAACCCTCACCCTACAGGCATTACACGAAAACTTTCCGTTTGCAGATTCCTTGACGGAAGTGGCCGGAAAAATGGCTTTCGTTCTTGAAATTCTGAGGGAAATTTACTATTTTAGGAGTATGAAAAAGCTATTGTATGTGCATGGGTATAACGGTTCTCCCGACGGCGGAAGCTGTAGGCTGTTCAAGAAGCATAAGCCGGAGAACTGGGAGGTCATCGGCATGGACTATTGTCAGGATGACTGTGAGCTGGCGTTGCGCCAGATTCGTGAAACAATTGAGCGTGAGGGGATTGATGTGGTTGTCGGCTGTTCGTTGGGCGGATTTCTGACGCTGCTCACTACGGGAGTGCGGCGTTTTGTGGTCAATCCGTGCTATCTGCCTTCTGTCGAGCTGCCGAAACTGAAGCCTTTTGAAGGATTTCCGGCACCTTCGCCGGAACTGATAGCCACTTATGCGGCTCAGGAATGGCGGTTGAAGCAGCTGCCCGAAGCGGACCGGAAAAACATTACGGCTCTCTTTGGCGACTCCGACGAACTGTTGGGAATGAAATACAGGGACATGATGGCGGACGATTTGGGTATTCTCGGGGGAATTGTTCCGTCGCAGCATCACATATCGGAAGAGGCGGTGAAGTTGGTTTGCCAGATGCTTTCCGACGAACGGATGAAGGATGCCCACCGGCATTCATTTGAAAACGAGGAAGAAATCAAAGCATCAGAAACCTGTGGCTGCTTTTCGTGTTGCCGAACTTTCGCACCCAATGAAATAGAGGACTGGGTGGACGATGCCGACGGGAGAACGGCTCTTTGTCCGTATTGCCACACCGATGCCGTCATCGGCGACGCCTCAGGCCTTCCTCTTGACAAAACCTTTCTCCACGCCATGAACCTTCGTTGGTTCTGAAAGAGAAGGGTAGGGTAAGGATATGAAAAAAGCGGAAGATTTGTGGTCTTCCGCTTTTCTGTTTCAATATGATTGGTGTAATTATCTTACAACGATTTTGCTGTTGCCGTTTTCGCTGACAACGATGTAGAGACCATTGTTGAGAGCTACGGCGAATGTGTTGTCAACAGCTGTGCCTTCTGCTACGAGCTGGCCTGCTACGTTGAATACAGAAACATTGCCTGCTACGCCGTAAACGTTGCCGTTTGCATAGTAGATAGCGTTTTCGCTTGTGTATTCAATGTCGTTGACAGAAGAAGATTCGTTCTTTGAGAAGTAAACTTCGTCGATATACAGTGTGTGCTGTTTGCCGTCGGCTGCATTTTGGCTGAAGAACAGACCTTTGATGTTGTCGAATGCTGTAAACTCTGGGTTGGCCTTCTTGAGGTCTTCGATGCTGACTGCAACTTCTGTCCATGTGTTGGCAGCAAGGCCGTTTACGTAGTTGCCGAGAGCAACTTTGCCGGTTGTTCCACCTACGTGTGCTTCAAGGTGAACGTTAGGAAGTTCGTCCTTAGTGAGTGCTGCCGGAGAATACAGCCACATTGTTACATAATTCTTGTCGGTGATGTCGAATTTAATCCAACCGATGCTTGCGCAGAGTGCCATCCAGTTGCCGCCTTCAGCAGAAGTCCAAGTCAGTTCAAGAGCGTTGTTGCCTTCTTTCTTGATGTCGGTAGTGGTAGGGAGCTTTTCATTGTGTCCTTCCAACATTTTCACTGTGCTCGGTGCAGTAACGTTTACCCATGACGGATCGAAAAAGCCGTCTTCGTTGCTGTCCTGGAACAAGGCTACATTGTCGGGAGTTACATAAGATTCGTCATATTTCCATACGATGTCATCGACAAGCATTGTGTGAGCGGCATTGTCGGCTGCGTTCTGGCAGAAGAAAATAGATTTTACGTTTGCGATGCCGAAGCCTTCGTTTGCGATGTCTTCACGCGCGATTTTTACCAATGACCATGTTTTGGCAGGAACGCCTGAAGGAAGGAAATCGCCCATAGCTATCTTTTCGCTCTTCTGATAGCCTCCGTTTTCCATCTGCATGGCTGGCAGGTTTTCAGCAGCGATGGCTGTTTCTGAATAGACCCAGAAATTCAGTTCGTTGTACTTTGACAAGTCGTAAGTAGCCCATCCTTCGCGTGCTACGCAAGCACCCCAGTCACCGCCTGTTGCTGATGTCCATGAAATGGAGAGTGACTGTGCACCTTCGTGGGCTGTCTTGGAAATATCGATTTTTCCTGCTGTTGTAGCGATGAATTTACTTGAACCTGTGGTTGTAGTCCATGACGGATCCCAGTATGTATCTTCTGCGTTGGCAGATTCAGAGAAGACAACCAAGTCTTCGGCTGACATAGAAAAGCATGCCATTGCGGCACATGCGAATAGTAATGATTTTTTCATAAAATAAATTTTAAGATTAATGTTGCCGGCAAAGGTAACAGAGAAGACTGACGGTGTGAAATTCTTTGGTACATCAAATTTTCTCACCCTGTTTTAATGTTTTCCGGTAAATACATCAAATACTATTCACGTGTATATAATACGTTGATTTACAGTGGTAATATTCTATATTATATAGAAAGGATATAGTCGGTGAGACTGCCCTCCAGGTTCAGCTTTTTCTTGAGCCGATAGCGTTTCAGGTCGACGCTTTTTGTGGTAATGTTGAGAATGGAGGCGATGTCTTTTGTCGAAAGATTCGAACGGAGAAGGCAGCAGAATTTCAGGTCGAGCGACGACAGGTCGGGATGCTTTTCTTTCAGGCGCAACAGGAACTCATGGTTGATTTCCTGATAATAGTTCTGGAAAAGCAGGAAGTCGTTTTCGGTGCTCATGCCGCCGGAAATAATGCTTTTCAGCTTTTCATACATTTTCTTGGGATATCGGTCGCCCAGTTCCTTTTTCTGGAAGTCGATTTCCTTTTCAAGACTGATAAGTATTTCCTGCTTTTGAGAAATGGCCCGCAACTTGTCGTTGATTTCGATTTTCTGCTGATTGATAGTCTGTTTCATCTGCTCGTTGGTCAGACGGATGATTTCTTCGTCTTTCAACTGCTGTTCGATTTTGTAGTGTTGGATCAGTTTTTCTCTTTTGATTCTGTATCTCCGGCGGATGAACAGGAATATAATTACCATCAGGATAAGTATATAAGAGAAAATGGCACTTGTCGAAGCATAGAAAGGCGTGTAAATGTTGAGCATGATGTTAATTTTTCCGCCCTTGTAGTCCTCTACCAGCAGTTCATAGTTTCCTGCGGGGAGCTTGTCGAACTTGAAAATTCCGTTTTTCGACCATTTGCTCCATGTCGGATTGTTGTCGGTCTTCAGCTTGTAGCGGACGAGCGACGACGAAGAGAACGGAGATTTGGCCACCGAAAGGGTAATGTTGCTTGCCTTATTCGGTATGTCGAACGTGTTTTTGTCGTTGAGTTCCAGGCGATGTTCCTCTCCGTCAATATAATATACTACGGATTCAATGTGAAGCGGCCCGTAGGAAATGAGTTGGTCGGAAAGTTTGTTAAGGTCGACGAACGTAGCCCCTTCTTCTGTCGGAATCATGTAGCGGTTAAAGCCGATTCGGCTGACCTTGATCCGCTCTTTCAGCGGAGAAATCTCGTTGTCGAGAAACGAAATTTTGTTTGTCAGTTGCGCCCGCTGTTCGTTGATGTTGTAGATGTGGATTTCCGAATCGCAGAATGCCCACAGTTCTTTCGGTGAAGGGTGGCATACACAATATGCCCCCGCCGACTCTTTCATGTCGTTCGTCAGGGTTTGGTTTTTGACAAACTTGTGGGTTTCCTTATTGTGCTGGAATACACCTTCCGGCGAGAAAAAGTAGACTTCCCCGTCGATTTTGTGGATGTTGATGTATTTGTACTGCTCAAGCCCTTCTTCTTTAGCATATTGCGTTACAGAAGTTGCCTGGTTAAGATCGTTGTTAACGCGAATCATGTAGATTCCTTTCTGAGGATGGACGGCCCATAACAGCTGTGGCGTTTCGGGTACAAGCACTTCAAACGAGTTCATCAGGTTGGTCACTTCACTGACCAGTTTCCAGCTGTTGTTGACATACTTATAATAGGATATATAGGTATATGACGGCGCGACGATATATTCTTCACCGTTTTCCGCTATATAGTAGGGGGCGTTGATACCTTTAAGGTATGAGATGTTGCCAATGCCGCCATTAGGGAGAATCTCGTGGAATCCGTCAATGGAAGAAACCAGAAGGTGTCCTTTTATGATGTCCAACGACTGAGTGGCTTCCTTTATTACCGGGTGAAGTTCTTCGCTTGGGTCATCGGTGTTGTATTTGTAAAGTGCATGATTCGTAGCGATATACATGGAGTTTCCCAGCATCGCTGTCTGGTAGAAGCGTCCTATCTCATTGTGCTTTTTCCATACCCGTATGCTCGGGTCGAGAATGATTTGAGAGAGGCCGTTGTCGAGCGATACCCAGATTTGGTTGGCAAATGACTGCATGCGATGCACGGAATTGCCTTGCAGCCCGTTTTTGTAGGTGATGATGTTTTCAAGTTTGCCGTCAAGGGTGAAGATGTAGATACCGTTGCTTAATGTGCCGACAAGCAGGTATTTGTTCTTGTAGATAATCACGCAATCCACCACGTTCTTGTCAAGCTGGCGGGCAAATTTCTCGTCTTTATGCAACTGCTTGTTTGTGTCCAGCCGATAGAAGTTGCCTGTGTGCATTCCGAACAGCAGGCTTTTGTCGCTCAGCCGGGCGGCAAATTTAATTTCCTCTCCCTGAATGGCGCTGTTGTCGATAAGTTTATAGAATGTTCCGTTTTTCAGTTGAAAGATTCCGACTCCAAGCCGTTGGGTATAGATTTCATTGCCAACCTGTTGCAGCAGCATGTGGCAGTCGACGGAAATTTGTGTGAACTTTTTGTCCTGAAGCTGGAGAATTCGTGAAAAACTTTGGAAATAAATCGACTTCCCGTCGGTAGCGATGCTCCAGTAGTTGTCATCTTTACTTTCCGGATTCGGCAGAGATTCGATAAGGTCGGTATAGCGGTAGTTTCCGGTATTGTCGCGCTGCCAATATCCGATGTTCTTGTCGCCGGATGTGTAGATTTTGTCGCCAATTTTTTTGATGGCGCGGATGCTCTCTTTGTTTTGAAGCTCAAGGAATTTCCAGTTGCTGCCATTGTAAAGCAGCATTCCTCCGTTGTTGGCAACAAGCACCAATCCGTTTTTATCCAGACAGATATCCCAGTTCTGCAGTGTGGCAGAATAATCGCTCGCGCTGTAATTGCTGATTTTATAATTGTTAGCAATTGATGCGGACAGGCACGAAACGGTGTTAAGGAATAATAAGACGATGAAAATTCTTAATGTCTGCATAGGTTTTGGATTGCTTATTTGCAAAGGTATAAAAAATATGATGTACTACTCAATTTACTGTAAAATTAAAAATTGTGTTATATAACATATTTAGAATTTAATATATACTATTATGTTGATAAATAGTTGTTTAATTAATTATGATGTGATTTTGATGTGAAAGTTTATTTCTGTAATAATTATGATGTGATTTTGTATAGCGCTTTTTTTTGCTCTTTGAAATCGAAAACCTATAAATTTGCGCTGTTCAAGAATTGTACAAATTTTTTAACATAATCAATATTTCTATGAAAAAAGTATTCCTATTGTTTTTCCTGATGCTGCTTGGCCTCTGTCCAGCATTGGCACAAGGCAACATCACTGTGAAGGGAACAGTCCTGGATAAAGAGAACGAAGAGCCTCTTATCGGTGTGACTGTGTTGGTGAAAGGTACCAATAAAGGTACAGCTACGGATATAGATGGGAACTTTTCAATGTCAGGCCTTAAAAAGGGACAGACATTGGTATTTTCATCTGTAGGTATGCAGAGTTATACTTATGTTGTTGGCAAGACTGAAACTATTAAGGTGGAAATGCAACAGAGTGTAACGAATCTTGATGACGTTGTTGTTATCGGTTACGGTTCGTCACGCAAACGTGATGTGACAGGCTCTATCACATCTATCGGTGGTGAAGACTTGAAATTGGTTCCGACTTACAACCCGGTGAATGCATTGCAGGGTAAGGTGCCGAGCTTGATGGTGACAAACAGCGGTTCTGCCGGTGGCGGTTCTACTATTTTGTTGCGTGGTATCGGTACTATCCAATCAGGAACAAACCCGTTGTTTGTTGTTGATGGTATGTTGACCGACAATATTGATTTCGTTAGTCCGAGTGACATTATTTCTATTGAAGTTCTTAAGGACCCGTCTTCATTGTCAATCTTCGGTGTGCAGGGTGCCAACGGTGTAATCATCTTGACTACCAAGCGCGCAGAACAGGGCAAACTCTCTGTATCATATGACGGTTACGGCGGTGTTCAGCAGGTGACTAACCGCGACCGCGTTAAATTGACAAATGCCGACGAGTTCACAATGCTTTATAATGAACTTCTTCAAAATCAGGTAACAACTGAAAACCCATACAAACCTTGGTATCCTGATTTGACAGGTGAAGGTACTGACTGGGTTGACCTTATGCTTCGTCCGGCTGCTATCACAAGCCACTCACTGACGATTGCAAACTCTTCAAAGAAGGCTTCCAATGTGTTGTCATTGAACTACTTCTATCAGGACGGTGTATTGAAATATGATAACTATAACCGTTACAGTGTCCGTTATGCCGGTGACTACAATGTTAACGACTATGTGAAAATCGGTTCTAACATGACATTGAGCAAATGGAGCAAAGATGGTCAGACAGCAAATATTCAGAATGCTGTAAGATCAGTTCCGACTTATTCTCCGTATGCACCGGAAGAATATTGGGATCCTGAAAATCCGGGCAGCTACTACAATCCGGCACCGAGCATCCAAAAAGACGTTGCCAACCCGGTTGCAAATATGGAAATCCACAAAGGTACAGGCGACAGCTACGGTTATCGTGGTGTAGGTAACGCTTTCCTTGAATTGAACTTCCTTGATGGATTCCAATTTAAAGCTACAGGATACATTGACTTGGGTTTGAGCTCTTCATCAAGCTTCTCACCTAAATATAATATCAATAAGGGTACTTCAAACTCTTCTCAAAAACGCGAAACTAACAGCTTCAGCCGTGACGCTGCTGAATATGCAAAATATCAGGCTGACTTCCTTTTGAACTATAAGAAGCAAATCGACAAGCACAATATTTCTGCAATGATCGGTTATACTGCTTATTTGAAAGAATCACAGGGCTTCAGCGCCGGTGCCGATACAATTGGCGGAAAGGCAATGAATGTGGTTCCGGAAGATTTCTGGATGCTTAGCCAGGGTGATGCCAAGAGCAAAACAAACAGCGACTGGTATGATGCAGAAGCATTTATGTCTTATTTGGCTCGTGTCGGTTATCAGTACGATTCAAAATATTTGTTGACAGCAACATTCCGTGCTGACGGTTCTTCTAAATTCGCTCCTGACCATCGTTGGGGTTATTTCCCATCTGTAGGTTTGGGTTGGGTAATCACTGAAGAAGAATTCATGGAAGACCTGACAGAAGAAATCAACTTCTTGAAATTGAAGACAAGCTGGGGTCAGCTGGGTAATGATAAGATTGGTAACTACATGTGGTTGCCTTCCATCAACCCGACAGGACAACAAGTTATCGTAGACGGTGAAACTTACTATATTCCGGTGGTTTCTTATCAGGTTGATAAGGATATTCACTGGGAAGTTATGTCAGGTTTTGATATCGGTATCGACGGAGTTTTCTTGAACAACCGTTTGAATGCTGAAATCGGCTGGTATACAAAAACAACTCGCGACCTGCTCGCTTATGTATCGCCTTCAGTATCTGTAGGTAGCGGTTATGCTATTACAAATGCAGGTTCTATCCGTAACCGTGGTATTGAATTTGTTATCGGATGGAATGACAAGATTGGTGATTTCAGCTATGGTGTGAGCGTGAACGGTTCTACATTGAAGAATGAAGTTCTTGAACTTGGTGACCGCAATGCAGATATCATTACAGGTAACTACCACAGAACATCTGTTGGACACGCTATCGGTTCTTTCTACGGTTATGTTCAGGAAGGTATTTTCCAGAATGAAGCAGAAGTTAAGGCTTACGACAAGGAAACTTCTTGGGTGAACCGCCCGGGTGACATCCGCTACAAAGACTTGAACAACGACGGCCGTATTACAGATGCTGACCGTGACTTCATCGGTTCTCCTCTTCCAGACTTCATGTTTGGTTTGAACTTGAACATGGCATACAAAGGATTTGACTTCAGCATGAACTTCAGCGGTCAGACAGGTAATCAGATTCTGAATGAAAAGAAAATTCCGTCATTCGCTCAGTTCAACTATTACGAACAGACTCTTGACAGATGGCACGGTGAGGGCACTTCAAACGTAGAGCCGATTTTGGACAGCTCAAGAAGCCACAACTACCTGGCATCAACCAACCTGTTGGAAGATGGTTCTTACATCCGTTTGAAATCATTGCAATTGGGCTACACATTGCCTAAAAAAGCTTTGAAAGTTTTGGGTGTTCAGTCATTGCGATTCTATGTAAATGCTGAAAATGTAATCACCTTCAGAAAAAATACCGGCTTTACTCCGGAAATCGGTGGCGGTATCCTGAACGGTGGTGTTGATAACGGTGGTACATATCCAATCCCATCGACTTATACAGCTGGTTTATCGTTTAACTTTTAATTCTGAAAAATGATGAAAAAAATTATAGCATTGGCAATGTGTGCCGGAATGTTGTTCTCGTCTTGTTCCGACTTCCTTGACCGTTATCCGAAAGGTCGCTGGCACAGCGAAAATATGCCGGAAACAGATTTGGATATGTCAATCCTTGCACAGGCAAAACTTATGGAGGCTTATAGCGGTCTTCGTGCCTGGGGCTTTGTTTGGCCGGCTTTGGCTATGCACAACTATACGACTCCTGACAGCTACAAGGGTAGTTCTCCTGCCGATGGTGGCGCTGACCTGATGGCTTTCGAAACGATGTCGTTCAATCCGTCAAATGGTGTAATCACTGACTATTATTCAAATGCATTCTCTGTTATCTCAAAGGTGAATGAAGCATTGAACATGATTAGCCAGATTGATGATTCAGATCCTAAAAAACAGGAACTCGACTGTCAGGCTAAATTCTGGAGAGCTTGCATGTACTACCGTCTGACTCAGGCTTTCGGTGATGTTCCTTACATCAACCGCTACATGCTGCCGACAGAAAAGGCTCCGGCACGTTCAAATGTTGATGAAGTACGTGCTAAATATATCGCTGAACTGGAAGCCATCATCCCGATGCTGCCGACTCGTAAGGAGATTGTTGCTTCAGGAAACTACATGGTTCCGACTCAGAATGCAGCGCGTGCCTTGATTGCCAAAACATATATGTATCAGAAGAACTGGACAATGGCAAAGGCCTATACTCAACAGATTATCGAATCGGGCGACAATGACTTGTCTACTCCGTTTAACGAAATCTTTGATGAAGAACAGGAATTTGGTCCGGAATCAGTTTTGGAAATCTACTGCGAACTTCGTCCGTCTGAAAAGATTTATATGGGTTCACAGTACGGACAGATTATCGGTTTCCGTGGTGTTCCGAACTTGGGATGGGGATTCAATGTTCCTGCTGATGCTTTGAGAAATGCATTTGAAGAAGGTGACCCTCGTTATGCTGCAACAGTTATCGAGCCGGGTGACGACCTTGACGGCCGTCCTGCACAACCTTCAGATGTTGACTATCAGAACCGCAAGGGATATGCCAAGAAAGCTGAATTCGAACGTTATGGCCGTTCAGAAGGCGACCAGGCACAATGGAGAAATATCCGCCTGATTCGCTACGCCGATATCCTTTTGATGCATGCAGAATGTTGCTGCGAATTGGGTGACGCTGAAAATATCAAAGAGGCTTTAGACAAATTGGAAATGGTGCGTAACCGTGCGCGTGGCGGCAACGCATCTGTTTTGCCGAAAGTGACAACGACCGACAAGACAGAACTGATGGAGGCTATCCGTCATGAACGTCGCATTGAGCTTGCGCTTGAATTTGAACAATACTTCGACCTGGTGCGTTGGGGCATCGCAAAAGACCGCATTGACAACTTCGTTGTCGGACGTCACGAATTGTTCCCGATACCTCAGTCGGAAATTGATAAGAGCGAAGGTGTTCTGACTCAGAACCCTGGTTACAATGGGTAAATTTTGGAAACAATAGGACACCGAATGGTGTTCTATTGTTGTTTTAATCAAAACATTTTAAGATGAAAAAACTGACATTATTGCTTTCTCTCGTGTTGTGCACGATTTTGGGTGCATGTGGAGAAAAGGAAGAGCCGGTGACGCCGGCAGGAACTATCGACTTTACGGTGAAGGCCGACGGGGCTAAAGTGACGCTGGAATGGACAGCCGACGGAAAGGCTTACGACATTTGGCGTGCTTACGATGCCGTGGTTTTCGAAAAAGTAGCGGAAGGGGTGAAGGAAAGCCCTTATGTTGAAACATTGGATGTTGCCGACAATACGGAGGTGACATACCGTATGGTAGAAAAAGGCGGCTATCCTTATAGCCAGGAGGTGAAAATGAAAGAACAGTCGGTTCGTATCGGTCTGATGACGGACGACGAACTGCTTGACCTTGTGCAGGCTGCTACACTGAAATATTTCTATGACTTCGCTGAGCCTAACAGCAAGATGGCCCGTGAACGTAATGCGAGCGGTGACGTTGTGACTACCGGTGGTACCGGTTTTGGTATTATGGCGCTGATTGCCGGAGCTGAACGTGGCTTTATCACACGTGATCAGGCATACGGCCACATCCGTACGATTACAGACTTCCTGATGCGTGTAGAGCGTTTCCATGGTGTATATGCCCATTGGTATAATGGTAGCAACGGTACGGTGAAACCTTTCAGCCAGAAGGATGATGGTGGCGATGTGATTGAAACTGCATTTTTGATGCAGGGATTGCTGACTGCCAAGGAATATTTTGGAAACGGTAATGCGGAAGAAAAGAAACTTGCCGATGACATTGAAGAAATATGGAAAGGTGTTGAATGGTCGTTCTATACTCAAGGCAAAAACTGCCTCACATGGCACTGGTCAAAGAACTATGGATTTGAAATGAATCTTGATATCCGTGGTTGGAACGAAGGTTTGATTGCCTATGTGCTTGCTGCAGCTTCTCCTACTTATCCTATTACAAAGGATGTATACGTTGAAGGTTTTACAAGCAACGGTGGCATTAAGAACGGACGTACTTATTACGACATCGTGTTGCCGTTGGGTAGCGACGGTGAAAAGGGTGGACCGCTGTTCTTCTGTCATTATTCATTCCTCGGACTTGACCCGCGCGGTTTGAAGGACCATGTATGCAATGACTATTTTGAACAGAACAAGGCACACACGCTCATCAACCGTGCCTACTGCATCGACAATCCTAAGAATCATGAAGGTTATTCTGAAAATTTCTGGGGTCTGACAGCGTCTGACTGCCCGATTGCCGGATACATTGCGCATGCTCCGGGTAACAACGACAACGGTACGGTAACACCGACTGCTGCATTGTCATCAATGCCTTATGCTCCGGAAGAATGTATGGCTGTGTTGAAGTATCTCTACCGTGATTTGGGTGATATCGCCTTCGGTGAATACGGTTTCTATGATGCCATCAATTTGGGTACAAATGATAAAGTGGTTGAATCATATTTGGCAATCGACCAAGGTCCGATTGTGGCAATGATTGAGAACTACCGTTCACAACTGCTTTGGAACCTGTTCATGCAGAACGAAGACGTTCAGCACGGTTTGAAACTCTTGGGCTTTACTTCTCCGTACATACATTAACGGAGATAAATGAAAAACGAGCTGTCTGCGGTGTGCAGACGGCTCGTTTTTGTATGTTTGGGTGGATTCTTACACAATCCTTTTTATCTTGTTGTTTCGCGGCTTAAAACGGATGTACGCGCGGCTGGTCAATCCCGTTAAGGATAAGCGACAAATTCGGCAGGGCTCCTGTTGTTCGGAAATCTTTAATGGATGAAATTTGGCGTTTCTCCAACATTCCGGCACGTACGACGAAAAGTGTTCGGTCGGCACAACGGGAAATAGAAGCAGTGTCGGAAGCGGCATTAACCGGTGCACTGTCGATAAAAATGAAATCATACAGTTCTTTCAGTTCCAACATTAATTGCTGGAATTTGTCGGAAGCCAACAGTTCGGCAGGATTGAGAGGCAGGGTACCTACGGGCAATATGTCGAGGTTTTCTGTCAGGCTATTTTTTAGAATGACTTCTTCAATTGTCGCGGTGCCGTTGAGATATGCTGCAATCCCTGTTCGTGGCGAGTTGACACATTTGCTCAGTGTGGCTCTCCGCAGGTCCAAGTCGATCAATAGGGTACGTTTCCCGCTGAAAGCCATTGTCATGGCCAGATTGAGACTTATAAATGTTTTGCCGCTACCAGGATTAATGGAAGTGAGCAGCAATATTTCATGTCTGTCTCGTGCTGCAAAGTCGAGGTTGCCACGAATGCGGCGCAGGCTTTCGTTTGTCGCGTCATTGTTCGAAGGGTTGGCAATTGCCATTGGTTTGCGTGAATCCGGACGATGGATTTTCAGTAGATTGCTAATGCGTTTTTTTATCGGTAATCTACTGTGCTGCGGAATGTCTCCAATAACATCAAGACCAATCTCTTTTAGCTCCGCTGAGGTGTGTACGCTGTTGTCGACACTTTTCCAAAGAATAAAAAAGCCGATGGGCACACCGAAAAGTCCTAATACAAGCGCAATGCCGAGAACCAAGGCGGAAGATTGGTTGTCTGGCATATTGCTTCCGTTTGCGTTGGAGATGATTCTGACTACTTGAATGTCGGTGAGCGAGGCCATCAGTTGCGATTCCCGCTTTTTCAGCATATAGAGATAGATGTCCTGCTTTGTTTTCTGTCGACGTTCGAGGATGGTGAGTGCCAGTTCATTGTTGGCGGCATCGGGAATGCTCGATTGAATCTGGCTTTTTTTCTCGGCTATCAAGTCGCGTTTGATTTCCAACTCCCGAATATGTTTTAAAGCCGAACTGGTGATATTGTTTTTGAGTAATGTCAGCTGTTTGTTGATTTCCCGGATTTTTGGATGATTTTTGCCGGATGCTGCGATGAGTCGTTCGCGTTCCCCAAGCTGGCGGTTGTATTCAGTCACCATTTTCAGCAGATGGGTGCTGGTTATTCCAGTCGGCAATGGGATGGCGTGAAGCCCATCTGTTGATATGATGTCATATATTTCTTGAGCCAACTGTATTTGTGTTTTGATTGCAAAGTCCTGTCGGTCGTATTCTGTCTGTTCTTTGGCAATGCGGAGCTTGTCGTTGTCGATGGTGGTGATGCTGTTGTCTGACATGTAATCGGCCATGGCTATTTCTGTTTCAGCCAGCTCCTTTTCGAGACTTTGCAATTTTTCCGCAATGATAGGAAGAGCTTTGCGGGCGGCTTCCTTCATCTGTCCGGTCCAAAGTTCATTGTAGACAATGGGTAGGATGTTAAGAAAGTCGTCTGCCCGCTGCATGGATTCATCGGTAAACGTAAATTGGATGACGGTTGAATATTTGTCGGTCAGCGTGAAACTGAAGCGCTTGCGTATGTCGTTGACGGTTTGAAAGGTTGACGCATATGTCATGTGGATGCTCTTGTCAGAAAAAGCACTGAAGTTATCCGTTGCATAAACCGATAATTTGCCGGCGGGAGTATCTGTTGTCTCGCCTGTTTTTATTGTAATCGGTTGTGAATTTATCGGTTGACCGTCAATAATGAAGTTAGAAAATGTGATAGTGCTGTCTTTTCCTATTGTCAGCTTCAATTCTGCCCGTTCCAATTGGCGTGTTTCTGCATCCAGCAACTGTACTTTAACCGGCTCATAGCCATAGAGGTCCTGACTTCTGCCCAACGTCTTGTCTTGAAAGTAGCAGTATTGGAGTCCCAGTCGATTGACAATGGCGTTCAACAGAGTCTGAGAGTTAAAAAACGCCATTTCGTTGTCGAGCGTATTGCTGAAATACATGCCGGTAAGGTTCGACAGTTCAACGATGTCGGGCATCATCGGGCGGCCGTTGGCAAAATATTTCAGTGTAAACGACGATGTACGTGTGTATTTGGAAGGCGTATACAGGATATAGGCTGCTGCCAGTATCAGGCATACGACAGTCGACACGGAAACAAATCTCCAGTTGGAACGCCACCATGCGATGATTTCCGAGAAGCTAAGCCCTTTTGAGCTGTCTTGTTCTAAAATTTCGTCCTGATTGGTCATATTGGGTATGTGCAGTCGGTGGTGTTTGCTACTTCACCAGATTTACGATAAGTATGGCAATCGACGTGAGTAGTGAGGATATCGACAGCCATAGACTGATGGAGCGCACGCTGTTCTGGTTGATGGTTGATTGACCGGCGCGCACTTCGTTGGGTTGCACATAGATAATATCATTCTGTCGTAAATAGTAAGCAGGAGAGTTAAATATCTCCTTTGAGCGGAGGTCGAGTTTGAAATTCTGGCGTTCGCCGTTTTCTTCACGGATGACGTACACCTCGTCGCGAAGTCCGTAGATAGTCAGGTCGCCTGCCATGGCAATGGCTTCCAACACCGTAACCTTATCGCCCTCAATGCTATAAGTACCCGGATTTTTCACTTCGCCGAGCACAGAAACTTTGAAGTTCATGAATTCAATGGTCACCACCATGTCCTTCAGCAGGTCGCGTTCTGTCAGTTCGCGAGCAATTTTTTCCTGCAATGCCCAGCGACTCAGGCCTGCTGCATGAATCTTGCCTAACACTGGGAAATCAATATCTCCATTATTGTCCACTACGTAGCCTGACAGATATTGGTTGCTGGCATAGGATTCAACCGGAACACCCGCACGGTTTGCCTGTACCGACATGTTGAACATTGCCGCCAATTCCGGATCCTTAGTTGAAACAATAATCGACAGCATGTCTTTAGGCTGTATGATGATACTTTGTCGGCTCTCAATCGGCTGTGCTACTCCAGGCTCAATATCCTGTATGTAGTTGATTTTTTCCTGAGTCTTGCACCCCGTCAGACAGACAAGCAGGCATATAATTAGAAATATTCGATTCATATATTGTTGATTAATTTATTTACAAAGATAGATAAAGGCTAGTGCAGCGGCAAATGAAAACGAAGTTTTCGTATTCGACGATGTGGAACTTCCGGTTTCTATAGTAGAAAATGTTGAGGATTTTAAATCTTTCCCATTTTGACTAAGAACAAAAAGCGAATCAGATGAATTTGTCGTTTGATACGGCTTGGCTCTTTTAGCAAGCGGTAGGCAAATTCAAGGTTGTGGTCAACCCACCATTTCGGAGCACGTTTCACGTTCCCGGTATATACGTCAAAACTGCCGCCTAATCCTTGATAAATGGCGGGGTGGCGTTCCATCATTTCTTCCATCAGCAACTCTTGTTTTGGCGAGCCCATTGCCACGAATACTACATCTGGGCGACGTTCGGCAATGTCGTCAAGCAAGGCTTTACGCTCTTCGTCGGTGCGGATATAGCCGTTGCGGTAGTTTACGATGTTGATACCTTTAAATTCTTCTTTTAGTTTTGCAACCGTATTCTCGATCACTTCCTGCTTGCTGCCGACTAAATAGAACGATTTTCCTTCTTTGTACAGGCGTTCTATAATTTTTAGCCATAGTTCACAGCCGGGAAGCTTTACCGCGTCATAGCCGTGTTTTTTGAGTGCCATCACTGCGCCTATTCCGTCGCAGTAACCTATATTTCGGTTGATTATTCCACGTGTCTGTGGTGTGGCATGCAAAATCTTTTCTGCATTGATGGCCACAAGGATACCTTTTTTGCCTTGTACGTAGTCCAAAAGCTCGTTAAACGAGCGGAACGGGTGGACTTTTACGCCTCTCAGGCTTACTCTATTGTCTTGCATTGTGATAATATATAATAACTTAAAGCATTAAACATGAACGCATTGCTCCATCGCATATAGGATATGCGTGAGCTGATACCGGGTTTTAGCTGGTAGTAGAAATATCCCTTTTTGTCCTGCATATTCTTAATTGTCCAGTCAAGAACCTTTTCGGCCAATTTTTTATATTCGTCAAATCGGTGAAGTCTTGACAGAGTGATGAACAATTGGCCCGGACAGTGTATGTCGATAGGATATTGCCGGTTATGATAGTATTTTGGGGAACCGTCTTCAAGGAAAAAGTTATTGATATAGAAATCAAAGCCTTTTTCAATGTACGTTCGGCACGATGTGTCTCCGGTTTGCTCTTCGTAGGCAATCAAGCCGTCGAGATTGTAACCGGTATGAAAACTGTCAATCCACGATTGTACAGGGAGCATGCCGTATACCCACGAGCCGTCGTCACTTTGTCCGTTGCAACATGCCACGACTGATTGGCGTGCAGCGTCGCGATAGGCTTCATTTCCGGTATAACGGTAGCAATAGCTAAGCAGTTTGCTCCCCAACAAAGAGGCATTAAATACGGTGTCGTTTCCTTTCAGCGGGCTGTAGGAAAATAGAAATCCTCCGTTGTAATCTGCTCTGTGCAGGTCGTTCATCACGAATTTTGCGGCCGATAAAGCTATGTCGAGATAGCGTTTGTTCTCTGTTATTTCGTATGCATCAATCAATGCTGTTGCACAGAAATTGGTGGCAACTACCGTAGGAGTGAATTTGGGGAATAGAAACAGACGGCGTGCTTGCCAATCGAAATTGTACCCCCAACATGCTCCGCTGTATCCTTTCGATTGTAGGCTGATAAGTAGCTCTGCCAGTTCGTTGATTTGTTGTTTCAGTTCTTCAGCAGTACCCAGACTGTTTTCGAGCAAAGGATTTTCTGTTACTGCTTTATATAGATTACAATATCCTTGAAGAAAAAGCCCGATGCCTTTGGCGTTATAACCTTTGGGCACAAGCATTAGCCGTCGTAAGTTGAAAGGACTGCGCTTGAATCCCTGAATCATAATCAGGCGGCAAATAGCCGACTTTTTGAAAAACGGCAATGCCTGAAAAACCTTGGAATTCAATCCGTCATACGGATCCCATCCTTTGAATTTTTCGGCTTCGCAATATTTCCGAAGGCTTTGGAATGAGTTTAGAAGATTTGTTTTCATTTATTTTTTTGAAGGAATGTTCTGTATTAGGTATCTGAATTTTCCATTAGGCGTTTTCTCTATATTATTGACAATAGAAATGTTAATGTCAATATTAATGAATACCTTTTTGGCTTTTTGTTGGATAATTTGTAAATTGTTAATGTTAAATTCTGGGTTCGTTTGGAGATGCAATTCTATTTTCCCAGATTCGTTTTGAACGTATTGATAGGCGACAATGCCGGGGATACCCCAGATTGGTTCGTCTGAACATGTGAATATTATTTTTTCGTTGTTTTTGTTATAAACAAATTCTTGCTCTCTTCCGATAATTCGGTTTGCTATTTTATGATAGGGACCATATTGGCTGTTTGCAATCTCAATATAATCAAATGTTTTATATCTGATAAAGGGGAAATAGTCATTATCAAAACTTGTTACTACTACTTGAGCTATACGATTGTTTTCGCTTGTCGAGAGTCCGCTATCATCGATAAATTCGGTAAATCCATAGAGTGGATGAAAAAGCATTCTTTCATCAGTTGCTTGAAATGCAGCAACGGCTTTTTCACTATGCCCGTAGTAAGAATAGATATTGACTCCTAATGTTTGTTTTACAAGCTTGCGTTGCCATGGATAAATATTTTCAGAAGAACAGATGATGCCTTTAAGTCCTGAAATACCAAAATCGTTATGTGCTCTCATTAAAGAACAGAATGCAATGATACTGCTGGGATAGGCTTTGATAAATTTAGGTTTGAACTCTCTGAGTTTTTTTAGGTAGACATTATATGTATTCTCTGAAATATGGAAAGAGGAAAATATTAATCCATTTTCCCGATAGGACCTTTTCCAATAGATTTGATTTGAGGTTTTCGATTCTTCTATTTTATAGCCTCTTAAAATTGCTACTTTATCAATACCTTGTCGATATTTCCAGAAATGGTAATTTCCCCATATTTGATATGCCAATTCTTTTGCACGGGCTTTGTATTGATCAATATAAAATTTCATAGGCATACCTGTTGTTCCCCCTGTAGTGACAAGGGTAAGCCGTTTTGTGGGATAGTTGGTAGGATACATTGTGTTGAACTCCTTTCGGATAGTGTTTTTGTCGATGAACGGAATTTTTTCAATATCTTCAAGAGATTGAAAATCTGTTGGCTTGAAGTTGTTTCCTTCCCAATATGATTTGTAAAAAGGTATATTTTCCCAAGCAAAGTCAATAGTCTCTTTTAATTTTTTATATTGAATATGCTTAATCTGTTCGGGACTTTTTTTCTCAAAGTGGATTAAAATTATGAGATTTTTAAAGAAAATGTAAATCGCTTGAAAGGTATAAAGAAAAGTTTTCATAGTCTGTTGTAGATGCTTAAAAGTTCTGTTTTTATATTATTAGGGAGGTATTTGTTAGATTGTTCTTTTATAAGTATTGGGTTTATATCAGAATCAATCAATTTTAGAATTGAATTATAAATCTTGGTTTTGTTCCCTGGCTCAAAAAGAATACCGTTGGATTCGTTTACGACCTCCGGAATACCTCCAACAGGAGTTGACAAGATTGGTAGTCCATAACTCATGGCCTCTAAAATAGATACCGGAAGGCCTTCTGTGTATGACGGTAAGATAAAAGCATTTGAACTGTTGAATAATTGAACTTTTCTTTCTCCGGAAACCCAGCCTTCATAAGTAACCATATTTTGTAGTCCAAATGTTTGAACCATTTTTTCAAGTTTTTCGATTTTCCCGTTACCTCCGATGTGGAGTACTATTTTTCCTTCGAGTTCATTTTTGTGTCCTGCTAAGACTTCCAGTAAATCAAAAATACCTTTCTGTTCTGTAATTAAACCAAGGAACAATAAGTGTAGTTTTTCGTCGTTCCTTTTATTTTGTAAAAAAGTTGGGGGCGCTATGATATTGTTAACGACCTCAATCATCGGACATGTTGTGATTGTTTTAAAAAATTCTTTCCATTTAGGAGAGAGGGTTATAATGCAGTCACATTTATTTAGGATTTTTCTGATATATTGTGGATTGCTTTGATAGAAGTCTTTAAATCCTCCTCCATGTATGTGTAGAATTACTTTTCGATTCATCGCTTTTCCGAGGTGGACAAACCATGCAGAACGGCGGAAACTGTTATAAGACGCTGTGTGAATATGTACTATTTTTATTTGTTTGCTGAAAAGCAAAGTAAAAAATAGTTGGATTAATGCAGAAATGGCTTTCCAAAGTTTGTATATGGCATTCCCTTGTCCAGAATTTGTGATACACTTAAATTCTGGAAAGACATATTTCTCATAATTATATAACACTTGTGCAATTCCACCTTTGGGAGGGTTGTATTTGCAACCAATTGTAATAATTCTGAAGTAATTCATTGTAAGTCTTTGTAAAGTTGAATGTATTTAAGTGCTGTTTGTGTAACAGAATATGTAGCATTTACATGTTCATGTGCTAATCTACAGAATGTGACTGTTTTGTCATAATTTGTTATAATCTGATATATTTGATTTGCACAGTCTGTTATATTGTCTTTTGTAAAAAAGTAACCATATTTACCATGTTGAATTAATTCAAATGGTCCATCGCCATTCGATACCAATATAGGTATGTTGGCTGCCATTCCTTCGGCGACTGTTAAACCGAATCCTTCTGAGCGAGACGGATGACACATTAGATCATATTCACAAAGATGAGCATAAATATAATCTCTGTCTTTAATTCCTAAGAAATTTATTTGTTTCTTTACATTGAGTTTATTAGCTAAGTCTTTTAAAAAAGATTCAGAAGCACCGGCTCCAATAAAATCGACAGATATGTTATTAACGCCTTTAGTTTTTAATTCTGCGATAGCTTTAATAAGAATGTCTTGTCCTTTAATTGCATGATATAAACGTGCAATTTGTATTATTTTAAAGGGTGTGTGCGGTTCATAATTTACTCTGCATTTAATTTGGGTAATAGGGATTCCATTAGGTATTACAACAATAGGAATTTTGATATTTCTATTTTTTAAATCGTCTTTGACTGCATTGGATATAGCTATGATTTTTGTAATTTTGTTATTGTTGGGAATGTTGGTACCTATGGCGTGACTTGTGTAGATTATTTTTGACGATTTAGTAAATATAATTTGGGATATTGAAGCATGATGTAGGTGGATAATGTTGGGGGAGATTTTAAATAATAGAATATTAAATTTGATGATTGGAATTAAATTTCTGCTTTTGGGCCTTCTTTTTAATAGATATATAGATACATTTTTAGAGATTTTTCTTAATAGTGATGGCTCAAAACTATTGTTTATAATAATAAGTGAGACTTTGTTTGCCTTGCTTTGTTCATTGATTATATCTATTAATAAAGTTTCAGCTCCACCTGTATTTAGACTTAGAATACAATGTACGATGTTCATTTTTCTGTTGATTAAATGAAATGATAGATAATATAATGGGTATGTTATTGAGTGCAACAATTGAAAATGTTATGCCAGGTTCAAATAAAAAGTAAATATGGGAACTTAGCAAAAAGGATTTGGCAAGGGGATTTCTCAAGTTTTTGTAAATTGTTGATATAAATAGTGTGTAAACACCCATAAAAACAATTCCTAATGCGTATAATGAATTGATATAGAAATTATGTATCGGAAATCCAGTTATTGCGAGAGAATATTTATTGGGAATGTCATAACCAACTCCGAAGAGTGTTAAAGGATAGGTCGTAATTGTTAATAAAATTTGGTCTGATCGACCGGCGCTACCACTTTCTTTGCCGAACATTTGTACTTGTGCAGTCATAGTCTGTGGTTCAATTATAATAAGATAATATAAAGCAACAGCTATAGCAGTAAAAAAGATAAGTGAGGTATATTTAGAGAATCGTGATTTTAAAAGTAGATAGAATCCAATTGCAGATATGACAAATAAAATACAATTTCTTGATTTAGACGCCATTAATGCTAAAGCAAAAAGGATGAAGAGAAAAGTCTTTAAATTTTTGCTTTTAACAAATAGAAATGTTGCCGTGATTGTAATAGTTGTAAAAGCACCCATAAAGTTTGGATTCTTAAAAATCCCTTTATAAGAACTTTCAGATGCAAGTGTGAATAAACTTTGGAGCAATTCTGGAAAGGTAAGGAATATAGTGATAAGAAATATTATAATTATGATTTTAGTGGCATTGATATTTATTGAGATATATTTTAACCGTATGTAGAATAGTAAAGTTGTGAGTATTAATCCTATTGATTCGACAGATGTTGTAGTCAATAAAAAGTGAAGAGCAAGGCAAATTGATGCAGATAGAAATATTATATAATCAATATTTTTAACTTTCTGTGTTGTTGAGAAAAAAGACAGTATAATTAATACGAACATCGTTCCAAACATACATATACCAAGTAGAGAGGTCGGAGAAGAATCGACTGTGGAATATGCGATGTTTAGAAGCAAAAAAATAATAAGAAAAAATGTATTTGCTTTAGTCCTGTACATAATCAGTAGTTAATGTTTATCACTATTTATTAAGGATTGGTTCGATATTTATAGCAAATCTTTTTGTGCAACAATATACTTTATGCAATGCAAAATAGTAGAGGTTTTACTAGTAGCGTTCAAATAGACTTTCGTGTTTACTATTATAGCGCAATGGATTTTTTGTTCTCATTGCTATTTTAATAATGAGTAATCATCAATAGAATAGTGGTTGGGAATTGAATAATATTCACAATCTATGTTTTTGCGGAAAAAATCGTTTAAGTCCAGTATGATATCTTTATTCTCAATCCTTCGGAAATTGGTTGCTATGAATTTTGCCGGAGTTCCAGCTATAATGGAACTCTCTGGAGATGTTGAAAAGTCTTTGTTTACAAGGCTGTTGCTTCCAATAATAGTAAAATCTGGAAGTGTAACTCCACCAGTGATGGTTGAGCTATTGCATATCCAACATCCTTTACCTATGGTGATTGGGTGAGAATATCTTGGTATAATTTTTTTGTTGACATTTGCAATGTAGTGATAGTTTGAATCTAATATTTGGCATCGATGCGCAAGCCTACATTGGTCACCGATTATAATACGTGTGAAACATCCAATGTTGCAAAAGTCTGCAATTTTGAAGTTTTTGCCAATCGTTAAGACTGATGTGTCATTTATAAATATTTTTGTACCGGTACCTATCGTTCCTTTTCCTTGGAAAATAAGTAACCCTATATTAAATATTTCTGATTGCACAGACATATTGGAAGGTGCCCCAGGTTGTGTTTTGTTAAATTTAATCATTCCGGTATTGACTTTTCCTTCAACCTTCATTGTTCCACTTAAACAATAAAATTTAGGACGTCCGTATACGAATACAGGAAATCGAAAAGCTTGTTTGATTGGAAAACTCCGTAAATTTAGATATAGAGTAGCAAGCGGATTGAACCAATTGCATGCAAATAACAATTCTAATTTTCCTAAACCGTATCTATAATCTAATATTTTGACAATTCTGGTGAATGATTGTTCTTTTAATTTCTGTATTATTTTTTGCATAATAATTTGATTTTATTGTTTACAAAGGATTTCTCCGATTTTGTTGTTCCAACGAGGTAAATTGCGGCAAGGGTAATAGTAATTGATATAACTACTATTATTGTTAAATAAATAAGATTTTGAGGTAGCAGATTGTTGAAGGGAACCATAATAGACAATGATACTGCAATGACTTTCACTATTGGAAGTATTGTGTGTCGGATATATTTTTTAATTCCAATGTTAACGTATTTATTTGTTATGATAATCGCTGTTAATAGATAAAGCATACGGATTACGGCTAAAGTTTGTAATGCAGTTATGGCGGGAAGACCAAAATTGAAAAAGAGTAGGGCAATGGGGAATGCAAGGAAAAACACACCACTGCCGATAAGAACGTATTGTTTCAGTTTCCCGACTGCTTGAATTGCCATCCAAAAAGGGTTTGTGAGAACATTTACCAAACTGTATATTAATGTCCAAATAACAAACAGATTCGTGGATTCTGGCACATTGCCTAACCAAAGTTCCAAAATATCGTCAATTCTGAGCATAATAGGAAGGCAAAGAAGCCACATTAGATAGAATGAATAGCGAGAACTATTGTAAATCAGTGAACGAAAATAGTCATAGTTGGCTGCAGCGTATGATTTTACGATTTGTGGCTGTACGGCGGTATAGAAATTCATGGAGAATTTTGTGACGGCACTGTTGACTTGTGCTGCGATTCCATTTGCAGCATTTATCACTGGTCCAAAGAAAATATTAAATAAAATGTTGATACCTTGATGGTTTAAAGCCCAAGCGGCTGTTCCGATAGTATTCCATCCCATAAAAGCGAACATTTCTTGGAAAATATTTTTATTCCAATAGAAATGAAAATGTGCCTCTTTGTATTTATGGAAGCAAGTAGCTGCATAAAAGGATTGAACAGATAGGGTAACCAATAGAAACAGTACGGAATAAAGCTTCAGCCTGTCAAACGGCGAATAGAATAGGGCAAAAGCAATAAGCAGTTTAAGCACAACTTCAATAATACCTAAATAGGCATAGGCTTTCATGTTCTCGTTTGCAATCAGCATAGAGTTGTAGACGATTCCGTTGAGGGTAAAAAATAAGGAGATGACAGTCGTATGGAATACCCACAGGGCGGCATTCAGTCGGTCTGGGGGGATTGTCAGCTTGTTGTAGATAAACCAGAGTCCAATGACTTCCGCAACTATTACAACCAAAATAGACATTGCAAAATAAATCAATTGGCTAAGGCTGAAAATTCGGTTTACACCTTCGAAGTCATTTCGACCTAACTCTACATTCAGATAACGTTGTGTGGCATTCGACAATGACGATTGGAAGAAGCCGAACATAAGAGTCATGCCTCCAATGACATTATACAAACCATAATCAACTATGCCCAAAGATTGCAGAATAACTCTTGAAGTATAGAGTGTTACAGCCATAACTAAAAGCATCCGGATATAGAGCATCAGGGTGTTTTTAGCAATGCGTTTGTTGTTTGCGGAATTATTGGTCATGAATTTATGTGGTTATAACGATTGCCAATATATCGTGCTGGGGCTTTCTCTGATATGATTTTTGCGGGAACACCAGCAACAGTTGCATTTTCAGGTATATCTTTAACAACAACAGCTCCGGCTCCGATAGTGACATTATTTCCAATCTTAACGTTTTCAATTATGCAGACAGAAGGACCAATGTACACATTGTCACCAATGAACGCAGGAGTTCCTTTATTACTTCCAATAGTTAAGAATTGACTGATATTGCATTTGTTCCCAATCGTAGTATTTGGGTTTATAATTATACCAACTCCATGGCCTATATACAAACCATAACCAATAGAAGAATGTGGAGATATTTGGATACCATATATTCGGGATAAACGGTAATGCTTTAGTTTAGCTATATAATAGAATGGATTCTTCTTTTTGCAAAGACGCATCCAAAATGAATATGTGAAACAATGGTTTTTAGCAAGAAAAGCAGTTAGGCAGAGTTTCCATATGGATGCCTTTTTCCCATAATAGCGGAAATAGTCACTTTGGATGTATTCAAATATTTCTTTCATTTATATTGAGTAAGGCTGTTTACAGATTACCGTTTACGGTAGAACATGGGCTGTAAACCGTAAACTGTAAACAGTAAATCAGTGATTTATTTTAATCGTTCTACGATGCGTGAGCAGGCGAGGCCGTCGCCGTAGGGGTTGACGGCTTGCGACATACGGGCGTAGGCGGCTGCGTCGTCGAGAAGGGTCGACACTTCGTTGATGATCTTTTCGCGGTTGGTGCCTACGAGTTTCACTGTACCGGCTTCGAGGGCTTCGGGGCGTTCGGTGGTGTCGCGCATGACGAGCACGGGTTTGCCGAGTCCCGGAGCTTCTTCCTGAATGCCACCGCTGTCGGTGAGCACGATGGTGGATTTCTCCATGAGGTAGACGAAGCTGAGGTATTCGAGCGGCTCAATGAAGTGCATGTTGCCGAGGTTGCTGAGGTCGTCGCCAAACACTTCGTGGATAGGACGGCGCACGTTCGGGTTGAGGTGCATCGGGTAGACAAAGTCGACGTTCGGGTAGCACTCGGTGAGCTGCTTGATGGCCGTGTACATGTTGATGAATCCGTCGCCGAAGTTTTCGCGGCGGTGTCCGGTGATGAGCACGAGCGGACGGCCGTCGGCAAGGCGATTGACATCGTAGCCGGCATGGCGGAGCACTTCTTCAAGCTCAGCGTCGAGCGAACGGTCGTTCTTGATGCGGTCGACTACCCAGTAGAGGGCATCGATGACGGTGTTGCCCGTAACTGTAATATTGGCATCGTCGACATTTTCCTGCAGCAGGTTCTGACGGCTGAGTGCTGTCGGAGCGAAGTGGTAGGAAGCGATGCGGCCGGTAATCTGGCGGTTCATCTCTTCGGGCCACGGGCTGAGGATGTTGTGCGTGCGGAGTCCGGCTTCTACGTGTCCTACGGGGATTTGCTGGTAGAATGCGGCGAGGGCGGCGGCAGTGCTGGTTGTGGTGTCGCCGTGGACGAGCACAACATCGGGCTGCGCTTCATGCAACACGTCGCGCATGCCTGTAAGCACGCGGGCAGTGACATCATAGAGATCCTGTCCCTGCTTCATGATGTTGAGGTCGAAGTCGGGGCGGATGTCGAAGATGTTGAGCACCTGGTCGAGCATTTCGCGGTGCTGACCGGTGACACAGACAATGGTCTGGAATGTATCGGGATGTTTCTGGAACTCCTTGACAAGCGGCGCCATTTTGATGGCCTCCGGACGGGTTCCGAAAACGAGCATGATTTTTTTCATAGGTAGAGGGTTTACAGTTTACGGTTTACGGTTTACAGATTGGGTTTACTGTTTACGGATTACAGTTTACCGGATTGTTCTGTAACATGCGTTTCGTAAGCCTGCTATTAATTTTGAAGTTGTCTTAATTTTTTCGCCAATTTTATTGAATTCGGTTTCGTTTAGATAGCCTAAATCTGTTGCAATTTCAAGCTGGCAGAAGGTTTCGAGCAGTGAAGCATAGGCGATTTCATAAAAATGTGCCTGCTCTTTTGAATGCTGACGTCCGCTTCCTTCCGCAATATTTGAAGGAACAGATATTATTGCCCTTCGGATCTGACTTTTGAGTGCAAAATCTTCTTTGCTCGGAAAGGTATCGATGAGTGTATAGACTTCTTTAACGATGTTTCTTGATGCTTTATAGGCATCAAGGGTTTCGAATGCAAAAAAGTTGGACATTGTTGTGTTTCTTGTTTACAGTTTACGGATTACGGTTTACAGATTACAGTTTACGGATTACGGTTTACATAATGCAGCTTTACTGTTTCCCGGTTACGGTTTACAGTTTTCATTGATTGTTCGCCGTTGGGCTGTCTAAGACTGATTAATTCTGTAAACAGTCTGTTAACTATAGGCAGTAAACTTCTTCAGAGTCTGAAGACTACCTGTAAACCGTAAACTGTAAACCGTAAACTCTTTTATTTCTTAAAAATTCCGCAGAAGTCGAGGATTACTTTGTCTTCGCGGTAGGGCAATGTCTTGAACGGATCGTGGGCTGTGAGGAACACGACGATGTCGGCACGGTCGTAGGCTTCGCGATAGTCGGTGAGTTTGAACACGTTGTGTGACGTTATGTTTGGCTCAACGACGAGAATATCGGCGTTGTTGCATGACTGCATTACCTTTGTCGTGATGTATTTGGCCGGTGATTCACGCAGGTCGTCGATGTTTGGCTTGAATGCCAGACCCATCATGGCTACGCACGGTTTGCGGTGGTGTTCTAACTCGAATTTCAGCATGGCATTCTGTACTTTTTCTGCACACCAGAAAGACTTGTAATTGTTGATTTCGCGTGCCTTGCCGATGAGTTGTGACTCAACAGGGAAATCGGCTGTAATGAAATACGGGTCAACAGCAATACAGTGTCCGCCTACACCGCAGCCCGGTTGCAGAATGTTGACACGCGGGTGCTTGTTGGCAAGGTTGATAAGTTCCCATACATTGATGCCGGCCTTGTCGCAGATGAGCGAAAGTTCGTTGGCAAAGGCAATCTGCACGTCGCGTGAAGAGTTTTCAGTAAGCTTACACATTTCAGCAGTCTTGCTGTTTGTCTTGTGCAGCGTTCCTTGTACGAACTGGCTGTAGAATTCGATAGCCTTGTCGGTTGAAACTTCGTTAATACCGCCGATGACACGGTCGTTGTGAACGAGTTCGTAGATGACGTTGCCGGGAAGTACGCGTTCCGGGCAGTAGGCAATATAGATTTTATCTTTCAATTCCGGGCGTTCGGCAAAAATGAGGTCTCTCATTTTTTCTGTAGTTCCAACCGGAGACGTCGATTCAATGACGTAGAGGTCGCCTTCCTTCAAGAATGGAAGCACTGAGCGAGTGGCAGCTTCCACATAGGAGATATCCGGTTCGTGATTGCCTTTGAAAGGTGTCGGTACAACAATAAAGTAGGCATCACTTACTTCTGGGGTAGTAGATGCTTTAAGGCTACCGGATTTTACAACTTCTTGTAGCATTTGTTCCAATCCTGGTTCTACAATGTGCAGGTGGCCTTGATTGGTCATTTCAACTACCGTTGGGTTGATGTCAACGCCAACGGTTTCAATTCCGTGTTTTGCAGCAATAATTGCAGTCGGGAGTCCGATATATCCCAAACCAATAAAACAAACTTTCATAATTATTATGGTTAATAAAACTTTAGTTATTTAATATTAATAGTCCGTTAAAAATTCAACATATCGGCTAAGC
>ENA-ORRE01000562-ORRE01000562.1-human-gut-metagenome-genome-assembly--contig:-NODE-562-length-28625-cov-36.734547_pt1 | contig 28625 bp, 16 predicted proteins | sample MGYA00242171_ERZ509126 | MGnify/ENA primary metagenome ERZ509126 (study PRJEB26280, sample SAMEA2338648) | human gut metagenome | biome: human gut; feature: human-associated habitat; material: faeces... | reverse complement strand
GCTTTATGTTTTACACCATATAAAAAAAAAGAGGCTGCGCCTATTTTGACACAGCCCCTTTATATTGTTAAACACTGTAAAGAGTGATTTCTTAGAAGAACAAGTAGCGGTTGTCTACGATGCCGGCCTTATTGATAAGGTCTTGCATGAAATTGCCTACATATTGCATACCCATCTGGCGGCAACGCTGCATCTGTGCATTAGCATCGTATTTAGCTCCAGAACGCTGTACCTTCTTTACTACCTGGAAAAGATAAACACCAGCATTGCCCTTAACAGGATTCTTTGAGAACTTACCTGCGGCTGTGGCTGCTACTGCGCCGGATAAAGCTGGCTCGGCAGCACCGGTCTCCTGTACGAATGCCGGAGCAGAGAATGTAATCTGGTTGATTGTAGAAACCTTTGCACCCTTAGCCTTTGCTGCGTTCACGCTGTTTACACCTTTAAGTTTAGAGATAATCTTTTCAGCCTTCTTATCCTTGATAACCTCGCGCTTCAAGAACTCTTCTACCTGTGGATCCTTGTAGTCGCGATAACCCTGCGGATGTGTCTTTGTGAGGGCTACAATCATCATGTGGTCGTTGTTTCCGCATTCATAGAGAGGACTAATCTCGCCTTCCTTAGCTGAGAAGACCCATTTCAAAGCCTCACGAGTTGCGCTTACGCCTGCAACATTATGCTGTGTAGTTGCAATGTTCTGCTGCTGCTCAACTTTGTAACCATACTTAGCTGCAATTTTCTCCATATCTTCGATAGAAGAGCACTTGGTTACGAACTCGCTGAATCTGTTATATGCTGCATTGTGAGTTTCTTTGCTGAAGTCAATCACTTTCTTGATGACTGCTGCTGTGAACTTATCTGTCATTGCACGGCGGTCTGTAACTTGGAGAATTACGTTGCCCTGAGTGAGTGCTACATTCTTTGTCGCATTAACCTCGCCATTCAATAGAGATTCGATATACTGACGGTTGTCGGCATTCATACTTGTTGCTCCTTCGTACATTCTGCCTGTGAACCATACTTTCTCGCCAGTCTGTCCATATTTCTTTGCCAAAACTTCGAAGTCGGCACCGTTCTGAAGAGCATTGTATATGCTGTCGGCCTTTGTGCGAGCTTCGTTTGGCGTAGCTGCTACAACCTGAATCTGGCGATACTGTATAGAGTCAGGGAGTGATGTCTTAGCCACGAGACGAATGATGTTAAGAGTATTGTCGGCTTTGTTCTCTATCACACCGCTTGTGCCTATTGCCATAGAATCGAGTTTTGATGCGATATCCATAGGATAAGCAGACTTTGACATTGGAATACCGAGGTACTGAAGCTGTGATGCGCTCTTGCTTATAACCTGCGCAGGGTCTGCTGCTTCAGCGAGTTGTTTCTGATAGCCGTTCATTTCCTTCTGCAAAGCATTGCGGTCTGCATTGCTTGCCTTGATTTGGAAGTCAACATACTTTATGTCGCGTGTCTCGACAGGCTGTTTGAACGCCGGTTTCAACTCCTCGAACTTAGCCTTCAAGTCTGCGTCCTCAACCTTTACATCAGCATCTTTGATAGTGCTGTAAGCGACAGAAGCAAGCTGTATCTGGCTCTCTTCGTTGTCCTCCTTGAATGACATCTTTGCCTCAACCTTGTTGGATAGTACGCAGTTTGCAAGCAAACCTTGATACTTCTGTGCCAAGAGCTGTGTGCGGAGGTTCTTTTCTACGAACAACCAATAGTTGTAAACGGCCTTCATCTGTTCTGCCTGCTGCGGAGCCTGTGTCTTAGCCTTGTTATATTGGTCGATGAATTGCTTCAAAGAGTTTACATCGAAACGGCCTGTCTGCTGGTTTACGAATGGAGTTTGAAGCAGAACCTGATTTGTTCCCTGATTCAGAACGTTCTGAATCTCAGCATCGGTAACGGTGATTCCGAGCTTAGCGGCATCTTCGCTAACAACACTGTTGGTAACATACTGCTGCCAAACCTGATCTCTTAACTGTGTAAGTTCTTCTTCTGTGAGATTGTCGCGCTGCATAGTGAACTTCACTGCTTCCTGATACTCGTCTACAAGTTTCTGGAAGTCCTGCACATTGACTTTCTCTCCTAAAACCTCACCGATTCTTTGGCTTGCCTGTCCCTTCAAGCTGTTGCATGAACGGAAGGCTTCTTCGGCGATAAATGCAAAGAGACCGAGGCCTATAATGATGACCAGGGCTATACCTCTGCTTCTAATTTTTCCTAATACTGCCATTTTAATTTATTGTTTTTTAATTTATTTTCTTATTAGTAGTAGTGTGCCTGTTCGCGGCGCATACTATACAGTTATCTCCTTAGTTTAAGATAATGCATTTCTAAAATGCGTACAAAAATACAAAGAAAATAGGAAATAGCGTAATTTTTCTATAAGAAATATGCCTCAATCCTCTATTTTGAGTCTGACCAACTCAATTTTTGTCATTGTATTTTTTATTATCTTGAATGAGAATTTGCCTATTTTGACGATTTCGGTGAGTTTCGGAATGCTCTGATAGTAGTGCAGAATCATTCCGCCGACTGTCATATAATCATCATTCTCCGGTAGGTCAAGGTTGAACATTTCATTAACTTTGTCGATTTCAAGACGTGCGGAAAGTACATATTCGTTGTCTCCATGCTTCTCCGCAACGTATTTCGTTGAATCGTGTTCGTCCTCTATTTCTCCGAATATCTCCTCAACAATGTCTTCGAGACAGACGATTCCGCTGGTCCCGCCAAATTCATCTATGACTACACCAATAGACTTCTTCTGTTGCAGGAAGATTTGCATCAGTTTGTGTGCAGCCATTGTTTCCGGCACGAAGGGCATCTCGAGGATTTTGTCCCGCCAGTCTTTTGGATTGTTGAACATCTCAGACGAGTGGATATAACCGATTATATGGTCAATATCACTGTCATAGACAAGGATTTTGCTGTTGCCGCTTTCGATGAACATCTGTTGTAGTTCCTCAACCGAACAAGACTGTTCAACTGCGTTGATTTCCGTTCTTGGAATCATGCAATCGCGCACTTTCCTGTCTGAAAAGTCAAGAGCATTCTGGAAAATCTTTACCTCTTCCTTAATCTCGTCATCGCTACGGGCATTCTCTATTGATGATTGCACAAGGTTGTCCAAGTCTACTTTCGTGAAGAAACCGTCATCCTTACTCTTGTCCATCTTGATTCCTATCACCCGTAATATTCCCTTCGACAAGAGCGTGGAGAAACGGCTGATGGGCCATAATATGATATAAAAGATGTATGCTAACGGCGCAAATATTGTCAATAATTTGTTCGGGTTGCTCTTGAATAAAGTTTTTGGAAAAAACTCTCCTATAAACAGCACGATGAGAGTGGAGAGAATGGTGTCGAGCAGCACCCGCGTGCTTTCAGGATAGTTTGCGAACAGCGTCGTCTCGAATATGCGGGCGAAAAGGATTCCGTAAATGACGAGTACGATATTATTGCCCACAAGCATAGTCGAGACAAAACTGTTAGGGTTTCGGTAGAATAGAGACAGACATCGCTGGGGGATTCCGTCCTTTTCTTTGTCCATCTCCACAAGCATACGGTTGCTTGAAACAAATGCTATCTCCATTCCCGAAAAGAACGCGGATAACAGCATTGATATGACAATTCCTATTATTATCGGTAAATTCATCTGATGCTTATTTGTTATTTCTTTTCTTTTTCAGCCGGCTTGTTGACCTTCGTCGAGTCAGCCTTTCGTGCATTGACCATCGAATCGCGCGGGTTTGGCTTGTCCAACCCTATGTCGGCTTTTTCAAAAGAACCCTTCGTATTTGTTACGATATACTTCGTCATGTTCTCGTTGCTTTTGAAGTAATTGCCTTGCAATTCCCTTTCCGGGGTTTTCAGGTGCGAGAATTTATGCGACCATATTTCGTGTTTTTGTTCATCCCAATACAGCTCTTCGCTCGAAAAGCGTAGCCCTTGCTTTGTCAAGATGCGCACCCTTCCACGCAATTCCCAAATACGGTTCTTGTCAAAATAATATGCTGTGTCGCATTGGATATATGACTGAATGTGCAAAGTTTGGTCGAATTGGGTGAGGAAAACGCCCTTGTCAAATATCCATCTCGACGGATTGCGCTTGTCGTTCATCTCCCATCTCTCCGTTACGATGCGGTATTTTATCACGCCGGAATCGGAAATGAGGGTATTCACTCCATACGAAACCATCGACGGTACCGAGTCCTTGTCGCGTATGGCAGGCGCCGTATGCTCATGTTCCTCGGTACACGCGAGCAGTGCTATTATGCTGAATAAAAAAATAAAGACACTCTTTCTGTTCATCTCACGACTATCTGCGGATGCAGTCTTAATTAGTCAACCTTGAATTTGGCAAACCACTTCTCGTTGAAAGTGAAGCCGATGTTGATGCGGAATGTGTTTTCTTTGATAAGGCCGCTTGCGTCCAAGTTCGACCACTGGCCACTAATGTGCAGCATAGAGCGGTTGTTGTAGCCGTTCATGATCGGTATTCCGAAACCTGCGCTTATGGAAAGCTCTTTAGGACCGTCCTTGCCGTTTATCTTCTGGTATGGCGAAGCATACGAAACACCGGCCTTATAATGCACCCGGCCAAAGAAACTGCGCGACAATTCGCCGTGGCAATACTCGCCTCCGAACGTAACCTTGTGGCGGTCTTTGAACAATCCCTTTGTCAGATAATATGCGTTGTCGTCATATTGCGGATATTCCAAATCGCCCCATTTCTGCAATTGGTAATCAACACCCAATGTTATTTGGTTGTTATGTTTCCAAGCCGCACCGATTCCGAACGTGTGTGGCAGGCTCAAACCATCTTTGATAGAGTATGAGGTCGTGTCGGCAATACCCGTTTGTGAGTTGTTCGATATAATCTTACATTCCGGATCAGCTCCCAATTTGTGTCCGATACTGTATGTCGCACCCAATGTGAGCTGGTCTTTCTTTGTGATGTTGGCTTGATATTGCAGGCCTAAATCAATCTTATAGCTGTTGATTTCGGCTGTATAGTATTTTGCGAGCGTATTCACGTATGCATCGCTGTAACTGTTTATCACGTAGCGGTTGTAGTCTCCCCATACATACGAAACGTTGGCACCTATGGACAGTCCTTTCAGAGGCTCCCATGCCGCACCGAGATAGGCCTGATGGATGCCGCCTTCTCCGTGATATTCATTGCTGTAAGTGGTGTTTGATGAGTTTGGCGAAGAACTGCCGTTCACGTTGTCCTTATTATAATATGTATATCCGATATTTGTATAAGGAATAAGTCCGAAGCTGACACCAACGTGTTTCGCGGCCCGGAATATAGCTGTAACATACTCGAAGTTGGCTGTTTTTGCATTAACTTTTTTGTTGCCCTCTTCGTAATTTGTGAGCTGCAAGCCTACGCCAGCATCAAAAATGAATGATAATGAGTCTATCGCCGAATATGAAGCCGGGTTCATGGTGTTCACCTGATTGTGCTCACGCAATCCGTATGCGAGTCCGTTCATTCCTCTGTTGAAACTATTCGACTGATCCGAGAGCATTCCAAGACCATATTGGCTGTAAGGAGAGTTTGTGCCACTTTGCGCAAACGATGTCGTAGCTATCGCCGCAAACAAAGCGGCAGCTATTATTTTTCTCATTTTCTTTTCTGTTTATTTTAATGCCGGAATCCGCATCGTTTTTGTTTAGCCCTCTTTGAGAAAGCAAAATGCCGAAAACCGTTACGTTTTAATACGATGCAAAATTATTGAAAAAAATCGAAATAAAGGCATTTAAGTGGGAAATATAAGTTATTTTTGCATCGTGAAACAGATAAAAGGTTCTTTTAATATAGTTTTTGTGAGCCTGTTGCTGATGTTTTCTCTGAAAAGTTCAGCTACCGAAAGCGTTGAGCCTGGCATGGACTCGGTTACTGTAAGTTTGCTTACTTGTGGGCCGGGCAGCGAGGTATGGAGCCTTTATGGGCATACCGCCATCAGGATAGAAGACCGGCGTAGCGGGCGGGATATGGCAGTGAACTATGGTATGTTCTCCTTCCGGCAGAAATATTTTATATTCCGTTTTGTCTTTGGTCTTACTGATTATTCAATGGGGATTACTTCGATGGATAATTTCATTGCGGAATATTCATACGAAGGACGGACTGTTGTGCAACAAGACTTGAATCTGACCAATAAAGAAAAAGAATCTTTCTTGCGGGCGTTGTATGATAACGCTCTTCCTCAGAATGTTTCATACCGCTACAACTTCTTCTATGACAACTGTACTACACGCGCTCGCGATATATTAATTAATAGTATAGACGGTAAGGTGGAATACTCTGATACTGAATATGTTAACGTTTCGTATCGAAGTATGACTCGTCAGTGGAATGAACCTTATCCGTGGAGCCGTTGGGGGAATGATATTCTGTTGGGCGTTAAGGCTGATTTTGATACGGACAGGCGTCAGCAGCAGTTCCTGCCTGATAGTTTGAGGAAAGATTTTGATAATGCTTGGATAGTAGATAAGTCTGGCTCGAAGCGCAAACTTGTTGCGAATAAATTTATATTGATAAGTCGCCCGCAAACAATCACGGCTGATGAGCAGACTGATTTTTGCCGGCCGGCATATCTTTTCGGTTCACTTTTTATAATCACATTACTTATTTCAGTCGTCGAGCTTCGCAAGAAAAAAACATTCTGGTGGTTCGATTTGCCCCTGTTGCTTGCCACCGGAACGGCCGGATTAATACTCTTGGCGATGGTGTTTTCGCAGCATCCCACGGTAAATGTCAATTTTCAGATATTTGTGTTCAATCCTTTGTCGCTCTTTTTGTTATATCCCGTAATCCGAAAGGAATATAGGAGCGGTGCGCATTGGTACTGGAAGTTGCTCGCCCTCTGTGTGTTGGCTTTCTTTGTCTGCGGATTTGCGCAGCAATATGCCGAAGGAATGTATTTCGTTGCATTGTCTTTGTTGGTGCGGTGTGCGGTTAATGTCAGGAGGGCAAAGCTATGAGAAGCCGTTATATAAAAGCCCTGCTGATTCTTCTTGCCACGACCGGGGTTGAGACGCAGGTCATCACATTCGCGCTTAAGGCATCGGTAGGCGAGTTTGCCGTTACGGAAAACCTGTCGCAGTCGGAGTTCCGGACGCTTAGGGCCGATATCCTGTCTGTTGTAAACGCCCTGAAAAACCTCAATAACCATAAGGGGAACGATAATGTCTATCATCCGAATGGTTATGGTTTCGCATCACGCAATATTCTGCTGAGCACCCCGAACGCGGTGCTCGCACATAATATCTTTTTTGACTTACCACGCTTTTTACTTGCTGTTGCAGGAAAAAGCATTCGAATTCGTGCACCTTCACATTTTTGAAGATAAAAAACTCACTCGGAATTAAAGTTAGTTTGATGGCTTTTCAGGGCTTCTGACGGTGTTATATTATTGTGAAAAAACTTTACAAGTATAGCCCTCAGAATTGCGATATTTTCATTCAAAATCTCTTGCGAACGAAAATATACCGAAAATCGATGTTTTACGCCATACTTAATTAAAGTGTTGACGTTCAGCGACTTATCTCGCTTTTGCCTGATTTTGCCTCTTTTTGAGCACGTTTCTGGCCTCGTTTTGTTGCGAAAGTGGCTCCGTTAGACGCCAAAAGTGCCACTTTGGGGCTTCAAAACATATCCCGTTGCACTCCAAAACGGCCTAAAACGGACTCTAAAAGTGGCACTTTTGAGAGCTAACAAACGTTAATATGTAAAGAAACGCGAATTTCAGGCTTTACAAAAAATGAGTTTTTCGACCTCTGAAAATTTCTCTCAGATGTCAAAACGGCCTGTTTCAGGCTTAAATGGGGCAGAAAATGAACGTTTTCGAGTGGGATTCAAACGTGGAAAATGTAAAGAATGAAGAAAAAACGCTGATTTTAACATCCTTTAAGTAGGGAAAAATCCGATTTTCAGGAGGTGAAATTTGATAAATAATCTTTACAAAAGATGTGTCGGATAAGGGGCGAAAATCGTTCAAAAAATAGATGGCTTCGTTCTAAATTCTCCGCTCTTGCATTAAATATAATATGTGTAGTGGTATTTTACGGATTATTTTTCGTAAATTTGCACTCGTTTAATAAAATACGAATATAAAAAAATAAAGATAAAATGAATTTTAATAACTTTTTGAAGAAACTGTTTGGAGATAAGTCAACACGCGATATGAAGTTGATTCAGCCTTTCGTGGAAAGTGTGAAGGCTGTTTATCCGGAAATAAAGGCTCTTGATAACGACCAGCTTCGCGCGAAAACAAAGGAAATCCAAAAGTTTGTGCAGGACTCTGCGAATACTCAAAAGGCAGAGATTGCAGAGTTGAAGTCGAAGATTGAAGATACGCCAATCGATGCGCGTGAGCAAATCTTCAACCAGATAGACAAGTTGGAGAAGGAGGTTCTCGATATTTATGAGAAGTCTCTCAACGAGATTATGCCCGTGGCATTCAGTATAGTGAAGGAGACCGCACGCCGTTTCGCCGAGAATGAGGAGACCGTGGTAACGGCTACCGACTTCGACCGCGAATTGGCAGCAGACCCGTCGAAAGACTTTGTTACACTCGACGGAGACAAGGCTATATATCATAACCATTGGACTGCGGGAGGTAACGACCTGAAGTGGGAGATGGTGCATTATGATGTGCAGTTGTTTGGCGGCGTCGTGCTGCATCAGGGTAAGATTGCCGAGATGGCGACAGGTGAGGGTAAGACCCTTGTGGCAACGCTTCCGGTATTCCTGAATGCCTTGACCGGTAACGGTGTTCATGTCGTAACGGTGAACGATTATCTGGCAAAGCGTGACTCCGAGTGGATGGGGCCGCTTTATGAGTTCCACGGACTCTCTGTGGATTGTATCGACAAGCACAGGCCTAACTCCGAGGAGAGGCGCAGAGCATATCAGGCAGATATCACGTTCGGTACGAACAATGAGTTCGGTTTCGACTATCTGCGCGACAATATGGCCGTGTCTCCGGCTGATTTGGTGCAGCGCCAGCATAATTACGCCATTGTCGATGAGGTCGACTCGGTGTTGATTGACGATGCCCGTACACCTCTTATTATCTCAGGTCCGGTTCCGAAAGGCGATGACCAAATGTTCGAGGAGTATCAGCCGTTAGTTGAGCGCCTTGTAGCTGTGCAGCGCCAGCTTGCCACGAAGTATCTTGCCGATGCAAAACAGCATATCACTCACGGTATGGAGACCGAGAATAAGAATGAGATTGAAGAAGGATTCCTTTCTCTTTATCGTTCTTATAAGTGTCTGCCAAAGAATAAACCGCTTATCAAATATCTGTCGGAAGAGGGTATAAAGGCCGGTATGTTGAAGACTGAGGAGTATTATATGCAGAACAACAACCGCGAGATGCCTAAGGCTGTAGAACCTTTGTATTTCGTTGTTGACGAGAAACTGAACTCTTGCGACCTTACGGATAAGGGTACCGAGTGGCTTGCCAGTCAGGTGAACAACAGCGATTTGTTTGTCTTGCCAGATATTACATCACAACTGTCGGCCCTCGAATCAGAGAACCTTACCGACGAGGAGCGCGTAAACAAGAAGGATGAGCTCATGGCTCATTATGCCGTGCAGAGCGAGCGCGTACACACGTTGCAGCAGTTGCTCAAGGCATATACAATGTTTAATAAGGATGATGAGTATGTCGTTATCGACGGAGAGGTTAAGATTGTCGACGAGCAGACAGGCCGTATCATGGAAGGCCGCCGCTGGAGCGATGGCTTACATCAGGCTGTCGAGGCAAAGGAACACGTGAAGGTTGAGGCTGCAACCCAAACTTTTGCAACGATTACCTTGCAGAACTACTTCCGAATGTATCATAAGTTGGCCGGTATGACCGGTACAGCCTCTACCGAAGCAGGAGAGTTCTGGGATATCTACAAGCTCGATGTGGTTGAGATTCCGACGAACCGACCGGTGCAGCGCAAGGATATGGACGACCGTCTGTATAAGACTGCGCGCGAGAAGTATGCCGCCGTTATCGATGAGATAGAGGAGATGCGCAATTCGGGACGCCCGACATTGGTCGGTACTACATCTGTGGAGATTTCCGAGTTGTTGTCGAAAATGCTTAATATGCGTAAGATTCCGCATCAGGTTCTTAACGCGAAGTTGCACCAGAAAGAGGCCGATATCGTGGCAGAGGCAGGTCGCAGCACGATGGGTAAGGTTGAGATTGTAGACGAGAATGGCAACAAGCACACAGAAGAGCGTATGCTCGGAGCTGTTACCATTGCCACCAATATGGCCGGTCGTGGTACCGATATCAAGCTGACACCGGAGGTTAAGGCTGCCGGTGGTCTTGCAATCATCGGTACAGAACGCCATGAAAGCCGTCGTGTAGACCGCCAGTTGCGTGGTCGTGCAGGTCGTCAGGGCGACCCCGGTTCGTCAGTTTTCTACGTATCTCTCGAAGATAAGCTCATGCGTCTGTTCGCTTCCGAGCGCATCGCATCGATAATGGACAAACTCGGATTCAAGGAAGGCGACCGGATTGAAAGCCCGATGATGTCTAATAGCGTTGAACGTGCGCAGAAGAAAGTAGAGGAGAACCATTTCGGTGTGCGTAAGCGTCTTCTTGAATATGATGACGTGATGAACAAACAGCGTACCGTGATTTACGAGAAACGCCGCCATGCCCTTATGGGTGAGCGTATCGGAATGGATATCGCCAATATCATTTGGGACCGTGTCGTGAATATTATCACCACAAACGATTTCGAGGGATGCAAAGAGGGCTTCTTGAAAGTGCTCGCTATGGAATGTCCTTTCACCGAGAACGAGTTCATTGGTGGTGACAGCGACAAGCTTTGTGAGCGTGCTTTCACCGAGGCTATGGAGGCTTTCAAGCGTAAGACAGAGCGCATACAGAGTGTGGCTTGGCCTGTAATAAAGAAGGTTTATGAGGAGCAGGGAGCTGTTTATGAGCGAATTATGGTGCCTGTAACCGATGGAAAGCGTGTATATAATATCCCTTGCAACCTGAAAGAGGCTTACGATAGCGAGGCTAAAACGGTTGTGAAGCAGTTTGAGAAGGTTATAGTATTGCATATCATTGACGATAACTGGAAAGAAAATCTTCGCCAGCTTGACGACTTGAAGCACAGTGTCCAGAACGCTTCTTACGAGCAGAAAGACCCGTTGCTTATCTTTAAGCTGGAGAGTGTGAAGCTATGGGATAGCATGATAAACGATATGAACAACCGTATCGCTTCTATTTTGATGCGCGGACAGATTCCTGAGATGCAGCAAGAGGTGCAGGAGGCTGCGCCTGAGGAGCGTTCACAGCGCTATACAGAGCAGAAAGAGAGCCTTAGCGATCCGCAACAGGCTGCTGCCGCAAGACAGGACACTCGTGAAAGTGCGCGTCAGGTGAATCATACGCCGATTGTAAAGGACAAAATGCCGCGTCCGAACGACCCGTGTCCATGTGGAAGTGGCAAGAAGTTTAAGCATTGTCATGGTAAGAACTTGAGATAATATGAATATCGTAGTATCTGATTTGAAGAAAGTATTTGGGGATAAGACAGCAGTTGATATCCCCAAATTTTCTATTCCCTCGGGCGAAATTCTTGGTCTTGTGGGTAATAACGGTGCCGGAAAAACTACCTTCTTCCGACTTATTCTTGACTTGATAAAAGCTGATGGGGGAGAGATCTTGTTTGGTTCTTGTGGCAATTCCTGCCGTCCTTCTTCTTCCGATTCTTTATCATGCTCTGAAACTCCATCTGATATGTTAGAGTCGGACTCTGATTCTCAATCTTGTTTGAATGGAGATGATAAGGGTGAGATGTTTAATCCTGCAAAGACGGAGGCTTGGAAGAAATTTACCGGAGCATATATTGATGAGGGATTCCTGATTGATTTCCTTACGCCAGAGGAGTATTTTGAGTTTATCGGGAAGACTAATAATATGTCGTCTGACGAAGTGAACGAGCGGCTTAAGGGCTTTGAGAGTTTCATGGGTGGCGAAATCCTCGGACAAAATAAGTATATACGTAATTTCTCTGCCGGCAACAAGCAGAAGATTGGTATTATTTCAGCATTGCTGAACAGTCCGGAACTTGTGATTCTCGATGAGCCTTTCAACTTTCTCGACCCGACGTCGCAGAACGTCTTGAAGAAACTTCTGGAAGACTATAACCGCGATAATGGTGCTACAATACTGATATCCAGTCATAATCTTCAGCATACGATAAATATAAGTACGCGCATCGCATTGCTTGAACATGGTAATATTATTCGCGATATACCCAACAACAATGGCTCTGCCAATGCGGAACTTGAAGAGTATTTCAAGATTTAATACCGGCATTCCGCAATCTGATGAATATATTTATATGTTTGCAAATATATTCTAATGTATTCAGAGGATGTATATTGAAACATAAAAAACTCGGCAAGTAAAGTGATTATCCTTTATTTGCCGAGTTTTGTTTTTCAAAAATGCTTTTAATTAGTTTGTTGATGTTTTGTTAACAAATAATAAATAGGAATGTTTTTTACAGCGAAAATTATGTTATATAAATAATTTTGCTTACCTTTGCACTCGCTTTCAGAAAGGAAGTTAGTCGACATTATTATGGAGAGATGGTAGAGTGGTCGATTACAACGGTCTTGAAAACCGTCGTGCTGAGAGGCACCGGGGGTTCGAATCCCTCTCTCTCCGCTGAAGTCAGCGTAGTTAGTTAAATATTAACGGACTGCGCTGATTTTGCGTAATAGGGCGTGGCTACTTTTAATGCTAACTCTAATATTTCATATTTCCGTAAATATAATTTTCAAAGTATAAGAGTTTTGTCTTGCTTTTATATTAATACCAATAGGTTATTATGATTTATCCTAATAGTTTTGAACAGAAAATAGGTTTTGATGAAGCTCGCAATCTCGTCAGCGGATTTTGTCTGTCGGCTCTTGGCAAGGAGATGGTTGGGAATATGACGTTCTCAAGCGATGCGGCCGTGATTAATGAATGGCTTAATCAGGTGCGCGAGTTCCGGCGTTTGCAGGAAGAGACTGATGATTTCCCGTTGCAGTACTTTTTTGATGTGCGTGAGAGCGTGGCGCGAATACGTCTTGAGGGCACTTATATGGAAGAAAGCGAACTGTTTGATTTGAAGCGTTCGTTGGACACTATACATAAGATTGTCGGCTTTCTTGCACCAAAATCCGATGCGAAAATCAATTATGACGAAGTTGATTCTGCGGGACAGGAGGGTAGGGCAGACTATCCTTCATTGTATCGGCTGACTTTAGGTATCAAGACCTTTCCTCAATTAGTAATCAGAATAGATGGGATAGTTGACCGATACGGAAAGATAAAGGATTCGGCTTCGCAGGAACTCTCGCATATACGGCGGGAACTGGCGAAGTCGGAAGGTGCTGTCTCGCGTACATTATATAATATATTAAGGACAGCGCAGAGCGATGGACTCGTTGAGAAAGACGTTACTCCGACGATACGCGATGGTAGGCTCGTAATTCCTATTGCACCCGGATTGAAACGGAAGATAAAGGGAATTGTGCATGACGAGTCGGCTACGGGAAAGACAGTCTTTGTAGAACCGACAGAAGTGGTCGAGGCAAATAATCGCATTCGGGAACTTGAGAATGAGGAAAGAAAAGAGATTATACGTATTTTGAAAGAGTTTGCAGCCACGGTGCGTCCCCATGTGAAGGATATTATAGCCTCGTATAAGCTGCTGGCTCATATAGATTTCATACGCGCAAAGGCTGAATTTGCCAAGATGGAGAACGGTTTCGAGCCGAATGTGGAGACTTATCCGCATATAGACTGGATTAGGGCTGTTCATCCGTTGCTTCGTATCCCGCTGGAAAAACAAGGAAAGAAAGTCGTGCCGTTAGACATTACGCTTACAAAGGACAAGCGGATACTCATTATTTCAGGACCGAATGCCGGTGGAAAATCCGTCTGCCTCAAGACCGTGGGATTGCTCCAATATATGCTTCAGTGCGGATTGCCGGTGCCGGTAGGCGACCGTTCAACCGTGGGAGTGTTCAAGAATATCATGATAGATATCGGTGACGAGCAGAGCATTGAGAACGATTTGAGTACGTATTCTTCACATCTGATGAACATGAAGAATATGATGAAGTTCTCAAACGACGAGACTCTGTTGCTCATCGACGAGTTTGGCACGGGAACAGAGCCGCAGATAGGTGGTGCGATTGCCGAGGCTGTGCTGAAACAGTTCTGTAATAAGAAAGCATGGGGAGTGATAACGACGCACTATCAGAATCTGAAACACTTTGCTGAGAGCCACGATTACGTGGTGAATGCCGCGATGCTCTATGACAGAAAGGAGATGCGGGCACTCTTCCAGCTTGCCATCGGACGGCCGGGCAGCTCGTTTGCCATTGAGATAGCGCGCAAGACAGGTATCCCCGAGGAGGTAATACGTGACGCGAGTGATATTGTCGGTTCGGATTATATACAGAGCGACAAGTATTTGCAGGACATCGTGCGTGATAAACGTTATTGGGAAGGTAAGCGTCAGACGATACATCAGCGTGAGAAGGACATGGAGCGAATCATCGCCAAGTATGAGAGCGACCTCGCTGAGATAGACAAAAGTCGCAAGGATGTGTTGCGGCGTGCCAAAGAACAGGCCGAGGAACTGTTGCGTGAGAGCAATAAGAAGATTGAAAATACGATACGTGAGATACGCGAGAGTCAGGCTGAGAAGGAGGAAACCAAGCGCATCCGTGAGGAATTGGACGCCTTCAAACAGGAGGTAAGCACCATCGACACGAAGGCGGAAGATGAGAAGATAGCCCGTAAGATAGCGCAGATTCAGCGCAGGAAAGAGCGTAAGGAGGAACGGAAGAAAAAGAAAGCTACGGAGAAAACGGCTAATGCAAATCCTGAAAGTGGGGCAGGGGACAACAATAAAGCTCCACAGGCAGGTACTGGAGCGGCCTCAAATATTGCTGTCGGCTCTTCTGTCCGCATCAAAGGACTTACCTCTGTGGGTACTCTCGTGGGGATTGAGGGCAAGATTGCCACCGTCATATTCGGCGATATGCGCACGAAGATGAAGCTTGACCGCTTGGAAAGAGTCAAGCCGTCGGAACAAAAGGACAAGAAGAATGATAGTTTTGCGGTCGTTACGGCAAGCCGCATGACACGTGAGGCCATCGACGACCGTCAGAAGAATTTTCATCATGACCTCGATGTGCGTGGAATGCGTGGTGATGAGGCTCTTAATCAAGTGCAATATTATATCGACGATGCAATACTTGTTGGTGCGGGACGTGTCAGAATATTGCACGGCAAGGGCAATGGCATATTGCGTCAACTAATTAGACAGTATCTGAATACAGTTCCGAATGTTGCAAGTTGCCGTGATGAACACGTTCAGTTTGGCGGTGCCGGAATAACAGTTGTTGATTTAGAATAGATAATATTCAAATGTAATAAGAATGTCGTTTGGTATTAATACAAAAAAAATTGATTGTCTCACGACAACCAATCTTTATTAACCTTAATAATCTAATACCATGAAAAACACATTGCAAAATTACAATTTTACTTTGTAAAAGCAATGGCTTTTATCTAAAATATTTTGTTAATATAACATTAATTAAATATTTCCCCGTTCCAATTAATCTTTTTTTGTACCAAAATGGACTTTATAAGCTCGCTGTCTTCTTTATTTACATCAGGCAGGGAGTATGAAAGAAGTAGTGAATTATCATCAGGAGATAATCGCATTTCTATCATCTTCGGACTTATCATGGCCTTTATTTTATTAAATTCCGTAACAGATAAACTGTCTGGTTTCTTTATAAGTTCAATGTTTTCTAACGCAGGCATAGATATATCCGGCAGTTGTTGCCAGTCGAGTTGCCAAAAAGAAATAATGCTTTCGGCTGCTGTTCCGTAATATGTTCGCACCATACAAATGATGTTGCTGCCGTCTCTTGGCAATAACTTCATTTCAAGTTTGGAACTCTCCGAGAGTGTTACGGCAATGTAATCGCTTGTTAGAGTGTCTATTCTGACCGTATCACCTATTGCGTTTTTGGTAGCCGCCGACACTTTCATATCAACATAATCAGCCAATTCGGTACGCATACTTTTGGTTAGATACATCGTGATGGAGTCTGGCATATCTATCCAAACCTCCCGCATTGTTTTTCCCAATGATGTCTCCACGGAGAAAACAAGCATTAATATTAAAGATATTACAGTTCTTCTCATATTTTAATTTTTATGACTTGCAATATTACAGCTTTTTTCTTAAAACTCCAACAATATTCGTTATAAAACATATTGTAACTCAAAAATATGTCATTCTGCATAAAATAATAGTAAAACAAAATTAGGCCGTAATACCTTGATGCAAGGTTACGGCCTAATTTTAATTTTATTAAAGAGAACTTTTTATTCTTCCACTGCAGCCTGCGCCGCTGCGAGTCTTGCGATAGGCACGCGGAATGGAGAACATGAAGCATAGTTCATGCCCACTTTCGCGCAGAACTTGACAGAACTTGGTTCACCGCCATGCTCACCACAGATACCTGTACGCATACCAGGACGAACGGCACGGCCTTTCTCTACTGCCATTTCGATAAGCTGGCCTACACCATTCTGGTCGAGAACCTGGAACGGGTCAACTTTCAATATCTTCTTTTCGAGATATACAGGCAAGAAACTTGCGATGTCATCACGGCTGTAACCGAATGTCATCTGTGTCAAGTCATTAGTTCCGAATGAGAAGTATTCAGCCTCGGTAGCAATCTTGTCTGCTGTGAGGGCTGCACGAGGAATCTCAATCATCGTACCAACTTCAAAGTCAATACGTGTAGAATACTCGGCAAAGACTTCTTCCGCGGTCTTCATGATTATGTCTTTCTGCTGTTTGAACTCATAGAGAATACCAATCAGCGGCACCATGATTTCCGGTTTCGGGTCTTTTCCTGCGAGTTTCAGCTCACAAGCTGCGCTCAGTATGGCGCGAGTCTGCATGGCTGTAATCTCAGGGAATGTGATTCCAAGACGGCAGCCACGGTGTCCGAGCATAGGATTGTTCTCGGCCAGGCTATTCACGCGCTTCTGGATTTCCTCTACGCTGATACCCATTTCATCTGCCATAGTCTGCTGTCCTGCAATATCGTGAGGAACGAACTCGTGCAATGGCGGGTCGAGAAGGCGGATATTAACCGGACATCCGTCCATAGCTTCAAGAATACCCTTGAAGTCGGCCTTCTGATAAGGCAGCAACTTGTCGAGAGCATTCTTGCGCCCCTCTGCGCTGTCAGCAAGAATCATCTCGCGCATTGCTACAATCTTCTTGCCCTCGAAGAACATATGCTCTGTACGTGTCAGACCGATACCCTTAGCACCAAACTCGCGAGCTACGGCTGCGTCGTGCGGAGTATCTGCGTTTGTGCGTACCTGAAGCTTTGTATATTTGTCGCAAAGATCCATAAGAGCCTTGAAGTCACCGGAAAGTTCGGCAGCCTTTGTAGGAATCTCGCCGGCAAACACCTCACCGGTAGAGCCGTTCAAAGAAATATAGTCGCCTTCCTTATATGTTACGCCCTCAATCTCAACGGTCTTGGCTTTATAGTTAACGTTTATTGCACCGGCACCACTGACACAGCACTTGCCCATACCACGTGCAACAACTGCTGCGTGCGAAGTCATACCACCTCGTGCTGTGAGAATACCCTCGGCTGCGCTCATTCCGGCGAGGTCTTCCGGTGAAGTCTCGATACGAACCATTACTACTTTATGGCCGTCCTTGTGCCAGTTTTCAGCATCGTCTGCATGGAAAACAATCTGACCGCAAGCAGCTCCAGGAGAAGCCGGCAGACCGCGTGTGATGGCTTTCGCCTTCTTCAAAGCATCCTTGTCGAATACCGGGTGGAGCAGTTCGTCGAGTTTCTGCGGCTCGCAGCGGAGCAAAGCAGTCTTCTCGTCAATAAGTCCCTCACGAATCAGGTCCATAGCAATCTTCACCATCGCCGTACCGGTACGCTTTCCGTTACGTGTCTGCAAGAACCACAGTTTGCCTTCCTGTACGGTGAACTCCATATCCTGCATATCGTGATAGTGGTTTTCGAGCTTGTTCTGTAAGAAATCAAGCTCTTTGTAGATTTCCGGCATAGCCTCTTCCATTGACGGATATTTGGCAGCACGCTCTTCTTCTGAAATGCCCTGCAGCTTAGCCCAGCGGCGAGAGCCTTCTATTGTAATCTGCTGAGGAGTGCGTATTCCGGCAACAACGTCCTCACCCTGTGCGTTAACAAGATACTCTCCGTTGAATAGATTCTCGCCCGTAGCGGCATCACGGCTGAAGCATACACCCGTTGCAGATGTGTCGCCCATATTTCCGAATACCATAGCCTGTACGTTTACAGCCGTACCCCATTCGGCAGGGATGCCTTCCATCTTGCGGTAGAGGATGGCGCGCTCGTTCATCCAAGAATCGAATACAGCGCAGATTGCTCCCCAAAGCTGTTCCATCGGATTAGTCGGGAACTCCTTGCCGGTCTGGTCTTTGATGGCCTGCTTAAAGAGGACAACGAGTTCCTTGAGCTCCTCAACCGACAAATCCTTGTCGAGCTTCACACCACGTACAGCTTTGACTTTCTGTATGATAGCCTCGAATGGGTCAATGTCTTCTTTGTTCACCGGTTTCATGCCAAGTACCACGTCACCATACATCTGCACGAAGCGGCGGTATGAGTCGTAAACGAAATGAGGATTGTTAGTCTTCTTGGCAAGTCCTTCAGCCACAGCGTCGTTCAGACCGAGGTTGAGAATTGTGTCCATCATTCCCGGCATTGATGCGCGGGCACCTGAACGTACAGAAACGAGCAGAGGGTTCTCTGTATCGCCAAATTTAGAGTTCATTAAACCCTCAATATGGTTTACGCTTTTCTCTACGTCGTCTTTCAGAAGGGCTACTACATCGTCCTTACCTTTCTCAAAATACTCGTTACATACGTCTGTGGTAATAGTGAAACCCGGAGGAACCGGTACTCCGATCAGATTCATCTCTGCGAGGTTAGCACCCTTTCCGCCAAGCAAGTTGCGCATATCGGCGCGACCTTCAGCTTTTCCATTGCCAAAAGTATAAACTCTTTTTTCAATCATAGTTGATATAAACTTCAATTATTGTTTTTAATTTAGTGTCGCAAAAATAATTAAATTAATTCACAATAGCAAATATTTACCTGAAAAATGTAAAGTCTACCTTGCATTATTGCACTGTTTGCGCAAACAGAGAAGGAAATATAATAGAAGCTGATAGTAAAAAGCATCATTAACCCACGCGATGGGAGAATAAAGCCCTTCTCTAATCCCATTCCGATAATGCTTCTGTGATGAAAAAAGTACCACAGTCAGGTAACAACATTACAAAGTTTCTGTAATCAAAACAAATAAAAAGAGATGAACCATTAAAAGTTCATCTCCCAGCGTCGAGGTGACAGGACTCGAACCTGCGACAGCCTGGTCCCAAACCAGGAACGCTACCAACTGCGCTACACCTCGTTACTAACCCTTACGGATTTGCGGTTGCAAAGGTATTACTTTTTTACGAAATACGTGTATTTTCAATTGACTATCTTTATATTTTAATACTTATTAACCATCAAACGGTTAATATCAGATGCTGGACGAAATATTTTTTGTTCCTTTTATTCTTTTCTTTAACCTTTTATCAGAAATAAGAAATAAAGCAAAAGGTCAGACATTACGCTTTATATTTGTGACAGATGACAGATTGACACTTACTTGTATAACATTTATAATAATAAATAAAAAATACCATTCCTTTTAAGGAACACTATTTTATTATTTTCGCGAAAATATATAAGAACATCTGTCATATCTGTCACCATCTACTATAAACTGCTGTGTTTCAGAGTTTTAACCACATCTACCGATCTGTCATTATCTGTCACCATCTGTCATCACACGTCATTCTTTGCCAACAATTATGTTCCAAGTGCGACATTAAAACCGTTGAGATAGCCACTGAACACCGTTGAGGTAGCCACTGAACGCTGTTAAGATAGCCACTGAACAGTGTTAAGATAGCCACTGAACAGTGTTAAGGTAGCCACTGAAGCATATCGTACCTTTGCATTGTCGGAGAGGCGGGGAGTCTTCGACATAGCTCTTGAACGGAGATATTGTATTGCGGTCTTTGACATTATGCTAAGAAATGGCCAAACAAAAAACAAGGGGCTGTGCCGTAAGCGATAATTACGACACACCCCCATAGTTTGTTTTATGAATGGGATACCTTATTTGAGATATACCTTAGTCATCTTGTTGCCTCTCTTGACAATGTAAACTCCGTGCGCAGGTTTCTTCACTTCCATGCCCATAAGGTTGTAGTAAGTCACCCCCCCTTTGCTTGGCGCAGCAACAGAACCGATGCCCGTTGCCGGATTCTCGCCGAGGTCTTCCCAACCACGGTTGCCTGTACCTTTGTATATATGGTTCGGGAGGATGGTCTTGATGTCGTTGGTCTGGTCACCGTTTCCATTATTGAAGATTATACCCACAGTCTCAGCTGGAATGGTGAACTCCCACATCGTCTCGCTGATCTTCTTCATAGGTACTCCAGGCCAGTTTGTAGCCGAAGGCGTACCCCAATGGTGAATATTCACCGTCTGCCATTTTGTCACGGAGTTGTCGTAATAAACCGTAATATCTACAGGTTTCTCTACCTTTGTGAATTTAGCAGAGCCAGTGTTTGTGCCTTTTGCACCTGTCGCACTCCAGCTTACGGTTACCGACTCGCCCGCAGCCATATCCTCTCCGAGGGTGAATGTAGTTGAACCGGTGATTTGTGTCTCCGCTCCGTTGCCTATCTTATACCATGCCGATGTGCAGTTGGCATTAGCCTTCACCGTTACGCTGATGGTTTCGGTGAACTCGCCACCGTTTGGCGACACGCTCACACGGGCCTCATCGCTGACAGCCTCAATAGTCTTTACATATCCGTTTACGGTGTAATATCCTCCGTTCACGAACTTGAAACCACTCTGATCCCGTCCCGGAACCTGCTCATTACCCTTGTTGCTAAATATTATCAGAGCGTCTGCCGGAATCTCGCCCTCGCCGGTGTAAGTCCACTTATATACGTTGTTGCCGAGATATGTCATGCTCTGTCCGGGCCATGTGCCACCGGTGAAGTTCTTGGTGTCGTTCCATACCCACACAGATGCAGGATTCCATGACTCGTGCTCAAGGAAGATGGCCTGCTCGCCCTCCTCCATTGCCGGCTCAGTTACTTCTGCCGGCTCTTCGCGCTCGCTACCGCCACTGCCGCCACCGCCGACCGGTTTCTCAGTCCAAGTCTCTTCCGGCATGGTCTCGTCTGCCCATGTCTCCCAAGCCTGGTCTACCGATGTAGCATTGTAGAGGTACTTGCCGTCCTCGCCAACCTTGCCCGGTGCCTTTGTCTTATCAGTGTCGAGAACATACACACGCATATTTCCCTTGCCCGAGCAAGTGGCTGTGAGCGTGTTGTTTGTAACATTAACTTCCTCGCCGGTGATAGCGTCTACATAACGACCGTTGAGGATATTGGTGAATGTAGAGCTTCCACTGATGGTCACGAGCACGTATGAGTCGGTGTTGGCATCCACGTAACGACGCTTGAACGACATCTTGCCCGAGCATCCGTCTGTGCTATACTGACCCTTGCGCAATGCCGGAACGGCTGCGCGAATCTTGTTCAGACGCTGTATGTGGCGTGCCAGCGGATAGGTAAGAGTAGACTTCATGTTGCCTGTCGCATTGGTCCAGTCTGCGAAATCATTCACCGTAACATCGCCCTCGATATATCCTCCGAAGTATGCGCGGCCCGTATTCTTCAGTGCCTCAACCGCACCCTTGTCGATAGGACATCCCTTTTGGAACTCAACCTCAGAGCCGTAATATATACAAGGTATGCCGCGGAAGGTGAACATCAGCGACAAGTTCTCAGCCCAAGTGTCCTGAGTACCCGTGAAACGGTAGTTGCTGTCGGGCGCATAGTCGTGAGAGTCCACATACACCACATTATATGTAGCGTCGTTATAGAGGTTGTCCTGACCGTGAACGCCGAACGCTCCCTGTGCGGAATTAAAGTTCCAGTGCATCGCGAAGTCTATCACGTTCAGTCCTGAGAAGTCCTTATAGTCCGGCGTATGATAGTCGTTGCCGTTGAGCAGCGCGTTGTTGCTCTTGCGCAGGATAGACTCTGCGTGTCCCTTGTCGTCGATACCCGACTGCAAGCAAGACTCCCAGTTCGGGTGTCCCTGTACGGTGAAGAAGTCCTGTGAGCCTTCTTTCTCTGTCGGTATAGCCTCGACAGCGTCCCAAGTTTTGGGATCCATTGTCCATTCGTAGTCCTTCGATTCCTTCCATGTGTAGTAACAAGGCGAGCAGTTATAGTTGTCGCCACGGTAAATCACCTCCATTGAGCGTGCGCACACCTCACCATACATGAAGAAAGGAGTGTCGCCGCGCTTTGCCTTTGCCTCTGCGCTGTTTGCAGCCTCGATGAACTGCGGCAGGAACATCTTGTTGAAAGACAGACGTGGAATATGTCCGGCGGTGTCAATACGGAAGCCGTCGATACCCATCTTGATGAAACGGGAGTAGCACTCCACGAGATAGTTGGTCACGGTCGGGTGCTCTGTGTTCAGGTCTACACAGTCGCCGGCAATCTGTCCCCACCAGCGCGACGGGTCATCCCAGTCAAACCACGCCTTGTGATGCCAGTAGTTGTGTATGTCGCGGTTGGTAAAGTCCGAGTTCTTCATCATTGCCAGACGCGTGCCGTACTGGTCTGCGGGCTTCATGTCGGGATATTCGTCGGGCAGCGCGCCACCTTTCGACACCGTCATAGGTATCATCGAGGCATTGATATCGCCCAAATCCTGCGTGTAGTCCTTCTTGAACATCTTGCACAAGTAGTTCTCGCCGAAGTTGCCGGTGTGCTGAAGCACGATGTCAAGTATGAGCTTCATACCACGTTTGTGTACCTCGTCTATAAGTTCCTGAAAAGCAACGTCTGCATCTGCATCGGTGCTTTCCTTGGACACATATCGGTGGTCTATCTTCGAGAAGTCCATGGCATGGTAGCCGTGATAGTCGAGTCCCGAGCCGTTCTCTACGATAGGCGTAATCCATACCGCCGTGAATCCGAGAGCTTTGATGTAGTCGAGTTTGTCGATGAGTCCTCTGAAGTCGCCGCGCCACTCCGGGTCGTTGATGTTCTTGATGCCGTCCCAGCAATAAACATTGTTCTGCGGGTCTCCGTCGTAAAAGCGGGTTGTCATGGCGAAGTAGATGGTTTCGTCACGGAAATCGGTACGGTCGCCAACGAATGTTCCATCCGCCATTGTTTGCTGTGTGGCACCGAATAACAATGCCATCACCATAAAAAGTAGAAGTCTGAATTTCTTCATAAGAATGTTGTAATTTAATTTTTAATTAGGTTATAATTGATTATATTAGTTACTAATGTCTCGGTAGAGCATTGCGCACGCAAGAATCGTATGCAAAATTAATAGTTTTTACAGCTCATGCCGCTTGTTTTAAATCAAAAAGTAGTGTATTTGTTGTGCAATCGTTTGCATTTAAGGGATGAGATAAATTAAACAGGTCACCCCGCATTGACAAGTTTTTTATTATTTCCTTATAATTCCTATAAATGCACTAATTACTAAAGAAAATATAGTTATATAACTGCCGTCGAGATACCACGGAAGGGTAAAACTTTCAAATTGCGAAATATGAAGTGTAAAGCATTAGAAAATGATTTCTTTATACACTGATTCAAGTAGCCAAGACAATAGAGAACCATATATTATTGTTTGGCTGGCGCATTTTTTATGATGTTTTTTCGCCAGTTCCGTGGATTTTCCGTAATTTTGCACCAGCGTAGTGGACACAGGCGGCAGACGTTGCCTGCCATATATATAATTTGTATGATGAAGAGACTTGGTAACATAATATTGTCCGTATTCCTCTCAACGATGATTGTCTATCTCGTGGGAGGCGTGGCGATAGTGCGTTGTTGCCATACCGAAATGTCGGGCTGGGATGTCTCTTTGGAGGCTGACGGCTGTGAGGACGGTTGCCCGGAGAATCCAAACTGCATCAGCGTCACTGTTGTCAAGCTCACGCCATACACTAAGTCTTTCGTCCATGATTTCTCCGTAGTGCCTAATATCGTGTGCGCCGTCATAGAGTGGCGTCTCGCAGATTGTCTTGGCATAATAGGCTTGGCGGGCTTCCAGCATGGGAGGATAACGGAGAAAGCCTCTTTGCCGCCCAGGGCATATCTGCGGTTAATCAAGGTTTTGCTTATTTGATTTCAGGCTTGTTTTTTTCTTACGGCGGGAATACAGCCCCCGCCTTTGGAGTGTAGTTTTTATTTAACAACAAGTTCGCAACCGTATTGCAATAATATGCGATACATTTGCGCATGAAATCAATTATAAAAGGACAATGAAATTAGAACTATTGGCTTCAGCTCTTATGGTGCTGTTGCCTGAAATAGCTGTGGCACAGAGCGACAGTGTGCCGGAAATGAAAGACCAGCAACTGAAAGAAGTTACCGTGACAACCCGCCGCGCGGGGACAGTGAAAAGCCGTGGGGTGGCAAACGCTGACCTAATAAACAGTCTGGAGCTGCTCAAGGCAGCGTGCTGCAACCTCGGCGAGAGCTTCACCACCAATCCCTCTGTAGACGTCAACTACTCCGACGCGGCTACGGGAGCAAAGCAGATAAAGCTCCTCGGATTGTCGGGGACATACGTGCAGATGCTTGCGGAGAATATACCAGCCTACCGTGGCGCGGCATCGCCCTATTCGCTCGGGTATATCCCGGGGGCATGGATGAAGGGGATACAGGTGTCCAAGGGCAGCTCTTCAGTGAAGAACGGCTATGAGTCGATGACCGGCCAGATAAACATCGGCTTCAAGGAACCGCAGGACGTGGAGATGGTGAACTTCAATATGTATATGAACACCATGGCGAAGGTGGACATCAACGCCGATGCCAACATACATATCAACAACCGGTTGAGCACGGGGCTGATGCTACACTACGAGGACAATCTTAGCAGCCATGATGACAACGGCGACGGTTTCCTCGATGAACCTAAGGTGAGACAGTATAACATCCAGAACAAATGGGGATATTTCAGCGACAGGTACATACTCCACGCATACATAAGGGCTCTGAGGGAGAAGCGCGAGGGAGGGCAGTCGTCCGGTCACGCTACGCCGGACGAGGAGCATGGATTGTTTAAGATAGGAATGGAGACCGACCGTATAGAGCTTGCCACGAAGAACGCCTTAATCCTTGATAAGGAACACAACACCAGCATCGCGCTTATAACGTCGGGGACGTTCCACAGCCTTAACTCATATTTCGGCATGAAGGTTTATGACGTGAGGGAAAAGAATGCATACGCCTCGATGGTTTTTGAGACGAAACTCGGCCATGACCACAGCCTTTCCGCAGGTGTCAGCTTCAACCATGACTATTACAGCCAGTGGCTGGCGGACGGCATAAACGGGAGGACTAAGAGCGTAGAGAAGGAGACAACGCCAGGGGCGTATGTGCAGTATACGTATGACTTGCACGGCAAGCTCGTGGCGATGGGAGGACTGCGGATAGACCACAGCAGCATTTACGGCACGTTTGTAACTCCAAGAGCGCACGTGAAATGGTCGCCTAACGACATCGTGTCGCTGCGCGCGTCGGTGGGAAAGGGCTACCGCACCGTCCATGCGCTGGCGGAAAACCACTATCTGCTGGCGAGCAGTCGGCAGCTTGTCATCGACAACCTGAAGCAGGAGAGGGCGTGGAACTATGGTGTCAGCACGGCTCTGTATATTCCTTTGGCTGGTAAGACGCTGAACCTGAACGCGGAATACTTCTATACCGACTTCGGGCAGCAGGCGGTGATTGACTATGACAGCGAGCCGGGAGTGATACATATCGCCAACTTGGAGGGGAGGTCGTATTCGCACACGTTTCAGGTGGACGCCTCTTACCCCGTGTTCAAGGGCATGACGCTGACTGCCGCCTATCGTTACAACGATGTGAAGAGCACGTATGGCGGGGAACTGAGGCAGCGTCCGCTGACGAGCCGCTACAAGGGACTGCTTACAGCGTCGTACAAAACGCCACTCGGACTGTGGCAGTTTGACGCTACCCTACAACTAAACGGTGGCGGAAGGATGCCTGAGCCATACGGTATGCCGGACGGAACGAAGTCGTGGGCTGGCAGTTTCGGATCATACGAGCAGGTGAGTGCGCAGGTGTCACGCTGGTTCAGACATTTCTCCGTGTATGTGGGCGCGGAAAACCTTACAGGCTTCAAGCAGAAGAACCCTGTCATGAACGCGGAGAACCCGTGGAGCAGTGCGTTCGATCCGACAATGGTTTGGGGACCTGTGCAGGGGCGTATGTTCTATGCCGGAATAAGAATCAACTTAGAGAAGATGTGACGTGCACCGTAGTCGTATAGGGCAAGTCTTAAAGAATGGTCAAATTCATTGCCATTGTACAGTTGTGCACTGTCCGTGGAGTTCGTCACGCTGCCGGTAAGAAGACCGGCAGCACCACTCGTGAGCGAATCATTATTATATATGTGGAAAAGCGTCCTGTTGAAGAAGTTGTACCTATCATAGTAGTTGACTGTCTCCATCTCGGGGGAATAAGTTCTACGCCACCGTAATACGAGACATAGGAATAGCCGGAGTTGCATATACCGCCATTGCCTGAATAGTTGACAACGGCGGACATACAGTCTGCCGGCGTGTTCTTGCAGACACCCTGTATGACAACGTGGTGGAGGTCATAAACAAAGTTACAAAGATTACTCATAAAAAACTATAAACCAACAGAACGTATCCGAAGCATTACTCAATTTATCTTTTCGACACTATAAGATTTATCATTCATTGTGATAAGCCTCTGGTGTTGTCGTCGGAAGAACACCATACCAAACATCTTTCATATTAATGTCTATTGGAGAGAGTTCCATAATCTTGTTTATTAAAGGGCTAAATTTGCAGTTCAGTTCTCCAATATATAGCATAATATATTGTCTGTCATCTATTAGGATTATACATCCAGCCACATCATCAGACCCAGTGTCTGCAAATTCGTTTATTTCTTCCATTTCCTTCACTTTTTCTATCTCATCTTTCAGACTTCTATAATCATTAAAAGATATTCTTTGTTCTTTCTGTCTGAACTTTTCAATATACCATACTTTTCTACCAGTTTCATCCATTTCATATTTCTTATACTGTGTCCTGTCTGCTATGATACTGTCACGATAAGGGTAAAAGCGCACATTGTCCTCATACATAAGTTCGAAATTTATCGTAGACGCCCCTTTGCCTAAAGTTGTCCTTATAGTCTGACTGTCTGTCACTTCTACATAATAAAAAGGAAATATCATATTTCTAGGAAGAATATAAAGCCTGCATATCGCATGGTCATTTTTGTCTTTCCTACTACAACCTGTGCATACCAGATATGCACAGATTAATATTGACATATAAATTATCTTTTTCATATTGTTTAATATTTTATTCTTATGTTTAAATGTTGCTCCTTTCTCAGATTATTCTCAGTATATTCCCTATTTCTCTCGTCACTGAGTATTCCAACCGTCTCCAGTTCTTCTTGCTTTTCGCGATAACTCCATACACCACCTTGTGTATCTGTATATTTATATTCTTTCCTTATATCACTATGCCTTCCCGTTCCGTTCATACTTCTTAACCCGTGGATGAGTTCATGTCCAAGAACTATTTGTGAAGGAATAGCCTCTTTGTTTATTTTGCCTGTACCCTCGTCCTTTGTTAGTACAAACGGTCTTACTTCTATATTATACCATATTTGAGTGTCCGTTCCCTTACCATTTATTGCATCAAGCCGATAAACACGATGAGCATGGCTAGAATTTGTTGTCAGACCAATAGTGGCAGTATGCTCATTACTAATAACCGATGAGATAAGAGAAGAACCTGTTTTTAGGTTTCTATTCAAATTCTTTGAACCTCTGTTCATAATAATTATTTCTCCTGTATTCCTTTTCATTCCAAGTTTATCATTAGTCAATTTTTGCATCTGTCTTAATATAAGCATTCGCTGCTCCCAAGTTCCTACAAGTATGAGCTTCTTTCCATCAGGATCTATCGCATTTACAGGATTGTTTCCGCAATACGCATACGGACTAATACCACCATATTCATCCACCAACGGGTCTCCCCCCGTCCATACTACTACAAGTGCCGGGTCATACAGACGTGCGCCGTAGTCGTACAGGTCAAGGCCCAAAGAATGGTCAAATTCCTTGCCGTTGTACTTATAGAGTTGGAGACCGGGATTCGTGCTGACATCACCATAGATACCGCCAAACGGGTAGTACTCCGTGGTCTGTTCCATCGTGCCGGCCTCACTGACCACGGCGCGGTTGTTGCCGAGATGGTCCTGCAGATAGTAATGGAATGATGCCTGACCGTCCTTGAACGTACAGTAGCCGCCGTCGAAGAGGAACTTGTCAAGTA
>ENA-ORRE01000544-ORRE01000544.1-human-gut-metagenome-genome-assembly--contig:-NODE-544-length-29302-cov-37.816631_pt1 | contig 29302 bp, 24 predicted proteins | sample MGYA00242171_ERZ509126 | MGnify/ENA primary metagenome ERZ509126 (study PRJEB26280, sample SAMEA2338648) | human gut metagenome | biome: human gut; feature: human-associated habitat; material: faeces... | reverse complement strand
ACACGGAATGTGTGTCTTTGCGAAATAAACAATATCTCTTATCAAGAGATTAGCATATATTCCGTTTCAAAAGTAAATATAATTCCGTTAACAAGCAAATAAATTGGTGTGGTTTTTTGAAAAAAAATGAAAAAGATATACGGAGGTCATATAAAAAGGCAAAACAGAAGAGTCCTTGTTTCAATAGCAGTGCATTATACAATATTCTTATACATCCTTTGACATTCCATGACACGTGAATGCACATTATTATAATGCGGGTTCGTCGAATTCCCAATAGCAATCATAATCCGTTTTGTGTTACGTGTTTTTGTTACCGAGACCCAGTAACTCGATAACTGCATCTTTACAGGTTGGGAAAAAGATTTGAAAAATCATCACCCCCACATTACTATATATAAATGTAGGGGCGTGTGTAAGCCATTAGTGGATTTGTTCCTGTTGATTGCTAATCTCTTGATAAGAGATGCTCTTGAACCCGATATAAAATGCCAGTTGAAGTTGATATATTGGAAGATAGTCTCTTTAGGCTTTCACCCGAACTGTTGAATATCCTGCTCAAAGACCATACAACGAGCAAGGAGGATATTCAGCACAATATCTTTTGGGCTACTTCCGATTATGAATATTTGGGCGACGGATATCAATATGATTCGCCAATTCTTCCCTGTCTTATTACCGGAGATAACGGGCATATAATAATGCCCCGCGTCCTTAAAAATCGAGACACCCAAACCGCGCGTTCGCGGGAAATGGCAGAGGTGTTCACTCCGTCATGGATATGCAATGCGCAGAACAACCTGATAGATGAAGCATGGTTTGGAAGAAATGATGTGTTCAATACGGAATACATTGACGAACATGGCTGTCATCGGTGGAGCCCCAACTCTGAGAAAATCCAATTTCCAGAAGGTAAGACTTGGAAAGATTATGTCCGTGACAACCGGCTGGAGATAACCTGCGGGGAAGCTCCTTATATAGTTAGCCGCTATGACACCACAACAGGAGAGTCTATCCCGATAGAGAAACGTATCGGACTGCTTGACCGTAAACTAAGAGTAGTTGGTGAGAATACAACCACCTCTGGCGAATGGTTGGAGTGGGCACAGGAAGCGTATAAGAGCATTTACGCCTACGAATGGCAGGGCGATAATTTACTAATTGCCCGTGAATCCATGCTTATCTCCTTTATCGAATACTATCAACAAAAGTTCGGCAAACAGCCTTTGCTGAAATCCATCAATTATATCGCCTACATCATTTCATGGAACGTCTGGCAGATGGACGGGCTTAAAGGTGTCATCCCAAACAGCTGCGGTGAACGCCGGACTGTTGTAGCTGATTTGTTCGGAACAAGGGAAGAAGTCAGTCAATGTGAAGGGTGTATGAAAAATGACATCCGCAGACACAACGGCATCTATTGCCAAATAAAGGACTGGCGAGCCAAAGATCCCCAAACGGGAAAGACGGGAAAACGAATCCGATTTATCGACCTGATAAGATAACGAAGTATGAAATTTACATCAATCCTGAAACTAAAACTGATTTATGTGTTCCGCATCAATGACGCGGCACATAGAGGATGCCTGAAAGTGGGCGAAGCCACTTGTGATAGCGACAATGTTTTCGGGCTTGCTCCGAACAGCAGGGCACTCAACGAGTCCGCTAAGAAGCGAATCAACCAATATACGCAGACGGCAGGTATTGCATACGACCTTTTATATACGGAACTTACGATATACAGCAACAAAAAGAAAGAATTATGCTCTTTCAACGACAAGGAAGTGCATCGTGTTCTGGAGCGTTCCGGCATCAGGAAAAAGATATTCGATACCGAGAACAAAGCCAATGAGTGGTTTATCACCGACCTTGAAACAGTAAAAAGGGCTATAACCGCTGTAAAGGAGGGGCGGCAATCGCTATCTTCCGCTGAGGTGTCACACGACAAGACTCCGATTGTGTTCCGTCCTGAGCAGCGTGAGGCTATTGAAAAGACCAAGAGGCAATTCAAGAAAGGCAATCAGATGCTTTGGAATGCCAAGATGCGTTTCGGCAAAACTCTGTCAGCATTGCAGGTTGTGAAAGACATGAATTTCAGCCGTACCCTGATTCTTACCCATCGCCCTGTAGTGGACAGCGGCTGGTTTGAGGATTTCGGCAAGATATTCTATGATAGTCCAGCTTTTGCATACGGTTCAAAGAACAATGGTGACAATCATGCCTCGCTTGAAATGAGAGCAAAACAAGGCAAATGTAAATATGTATATTTCGCTTCCATGCAGGACTTACGCGGCTCTGAACTTGTGGGCGGCAATTTTGACAAGAACAATGAGGTGTTTGCCACAGTTTGGGACTGCATCATAGTAGATGAGGCGCACGAGGGGACACAAACGGAACTCGGCAAAGCCGTTATGCAGGAACTGACAAAGGATAAAACCAAAATCCTGCGTCTCTCGGGCACTCCGTTCAATCTGTTGAATGATTTCAAAGACGATGAAATATATACTTGGGATTATATGATGGAGCAGCGGGCAAAGGCTTCATGGGATTTGATACATTTCGGCGATCCTAATCCATACGCCTCTCTGCCAACGATGAACATCTACACATACGACCTCGGGCGCTTGCTCCATGAGTTCGTGGATGAAGATGTGGCTTTCAACTTCCGCGAGTTTTTCCGGGTAAATGATGCCGGGAGCTTTATCCACGAAAAAGATGTGAGGGCGTTTCTTAACCTAATTACCAAAGAGGACGAGGACAGTTATTATCCCTTCGCCAACGAAGAATACCGCAACATCTTCCGTCATACGCTATGGATGTTGCCGGGTGTGAAGGAGGCTCGTGCCATGAGTACTTTACTACAATCACATCCTGTATTCCAGCATTTCAAGGTGGTGAATGTGGCAGGAGACGGTGACGAGGACGAAGAGAGCAAGGATGCTCTTGCTGCGGTGGAAGAAGCCATCGGCAAAGACCCAGACATCACCCGCACCATCACCTTGTCCTGCGGCCGGTTGACTACAGGCGTCAGTGTCAAGGCATGGACGGGCGTATTCATGTTGTCTGGCTCATACAATACCGCCGCATCAAGTTATATGCAGACCATCTTCCGTGTGCAGACACCTGCCACCATCAACGGACGCGTCAAGGAACAGTGTTATGTGTTTGACTTTGCGCCGGACAGAACACTGAAAGTCATTGCCGAGACAGCAAAGATTTCTTCCAAGGCAGGAAAAACCAGCGGCAACGACCGCAAGATTATGGGTGAGTTCCTGAACTTCTGTCCGATTATCTCCATCGAAGGTTCCAAGATGAGCCAGTTCGATGTACCCAAGATGTTGGAACAGCTTAAACGTGTTTATGTGGAAAGGGTTGTCCGCAACGGTTTCGAGGACAAGAGCCTGTATAATGACGAGTTGATGAAGCTCAATGACTTGGAATTGCAGGAGTTTGACGACCTGAAAAAGATTATCGGCCAGACCAAGGCAATGCCCAAGACCAATCAGGTGGATATAAATAATCAGGGACTGACCGATGAGCAATACGAGGAACTTGAAGACCTTGAAAAGAAATCCAAGAAACGCGGTAAGGACAAGCAACCTTTGACGGAAGAAGAGAAGAAGCGTCTTGAAGAACTGAAAAAGAAAAAGAACAACCGCGAGGCCGCTATTTCTATTCTTCGGGGAATCTCCATCCGTATGCCTTTGCTGATATACGGTGCAGAGTTGAGTGATGAGAATCAAGAGATAACGATTGACAATTTCGCTTCGCTCATCGATCCGCAATCGTGGGAGGAGTTTATGCCCAAGGGCGTGACCAAACAGAAGTTCAACAGCATCAAGAAATACTACGACCCGGAGATATTCTGTGCGGCAGGCAAGCGCATCCGTGCCATGGCTCGTGCAGCGGACAAACTTAGCGTGGAGGAACGTATTGAACGTATCACGGATATTTTCAGTACGTTTCGCAATCCCGACAAGGAAACGGTGCTTACCCCTTGGCGTGTGGTGAATATGCACCTTGGGGATTGTTTGGGAGGATATAACTTCTTTGAAAAGGGTTATGAAACCACTTTGTCCGAACCTCGTTTCATTGACCGTGGCGAAGTGACAGCCAATGTGTTCGCCCCAAATTCTCGAATCCTTGAAATCAACTCCAAATCCGGATTATATCCTCTCTATATGGCGTACAGCATTTATCGCGCAAGGCTCAAAAACTCTCTGTTTTCGGTGTCAAGCATTGAGGACGAGCAGCGTATATGGGACAAGGTTGTTGCTGAAAACATCTTCGTCATCTGCAAAACTCCGATGGCAAAGAGCATCACCAAACGCACCCTTATTGGCTTCCGCAAAGCAAAGGTAAACACCCGATACTTCGAGGACTTAATCAATCAAATCAAAAACAAGCCTGAGCATTTCATCAAGCAGGTAGATAAATTCATTACAGTAAGAACAGGAATAAAGAATATGAAAATCAATGCGATAGTGGGAAATCCTCCGTATCAAGTTATGGATGGAGGCGCAGGAGTAAGTGCAAAACCTGTATATAACCTATTTGTTGAAATTGCAAAACAAATAGCTCCTAACTATATTTCTATGATTATGCCTTCTCGCTGGTTTGCAGGAGGAAAAGGACTGGACTCTTTCAGAGAAAGTATGTTATCTGATAAAAGAATTAGCCATATCTTCGACTATGTAAATGCCAAAGATTGTTTTCCTACAGCAAGCATTGGCGGTGGTGTCAATTATATTTTATGGGATGTAAACTACAAAGGCAATTGTAGTATTACGACTATTCAAGGATCGCAACGAGACATAGAGCAACGTCCATTAGACCAATTTTCAGTATTTATTCGCTATAACTCTGCTATTCATATAGTACATAAATGTCAATCTGATAATTCTTTTGCATCAATAGTTAACTCTCGTAATCCCTTCGGACTATCATCTAATATTCGTGGTGAAAAAACGGGAGAAATTCGCCTAATAACAAGTGCAGGAATATCATGGCTTCCCAAATCTGCAATTGATTCTAATAATCATCTTCTTTCAAAATATAAAATTTTGATGAGTAAGGTTACTGCTGAACATGCTGGAGAACCAGATAAAAAAGGACAATTTAAGATAATCTCCAGAACAGAGATTATTGGACCTAATGATGTGTGTACAGATTCCTACCTTATTGTTGGAGCTTCTGAAAGTAAGTTAGTTGTTGAAAATGAATATAAGTATATCCAAACACGTTTTTTACGTTTCTTGTTAATGCAATCCGTATCATCAATAAATTTATCCTCAGAAAAATTCCAATTCATTCCATTGCAAGACTTCACTTCCAACAGCGAAATAGATTGGAGTAAGAGTATATCTGAAATAGATACTCAACTCTATGCAAAATACGGACTTTCAGAAGATGAAATATCCTTCATAGAATCAATGATAAAACCAATGTAAAAATAAACGAGGGCAAGAATATGATACTTGCCCTCGTTATTATTTTATGGCTTTGCTCCTGTCAGCATTGCTGCTTTATCTTCAAAGTCTTCGGTAATCGCTTTTAGTTTCGGATTTCTGTTTTCGACAACAATACAAAAGAAAAGTCCTTCACCTTCTATTTCTGTGTGAGCCTTACATATTGTAAATTGATTATTTTTGGCATATCTTTCAAACCATGATAGGAATAGTCTGTTTCTGGTCTCTTCCCTTCCATCACTTGTGTCACACAGGTATAGCATTACCTCAAGGTTTGATCGAAAAAATTCTCTGATTATGGATAGAATAGTAGCTTCTACTTTAGGATCATGTTGGCTTTTCACCTCTTCTATCTTTCGAATAATAAGCTGATAGGTGTCACATCCACCTAACACGATGTCCTCCTTACTGAAACTGATACTATAGTGAAACCTAAATCAGTTTGGAACATGAACTCATCTCCCGACAAAGCTAATTCATAGGGAGAGTGTGCAAGAATATGTTTCAAAGAAAATTTTATCATATTAGAATGACATTACCCTGTATTCCTTCCTGTAACCATTCTGTAGCGGTTTTCTGTCTTGCCTTTTCCTTATTCTCCTTAGCTTTCTTGATAGCGCTGAGGAATTCTTCTTTTGTCATATTTCCCATAACTTTGTTCTTTCTTTTTGTTTACTGTATGCAAAAATAATCATTTTTTTGAAATACAAGTATAAATGTGAATATTTTAATGTATTCACATAATAAAATCAACTATTAATCAACTATCGACAAACAGGCTTTTATCAGAGCTATAAATTAATCATCTGATTATCTCAGGAAAGTGTTGGCAGATTTGAAGGTAATTAACGAATGTGGTGTAGAATTTAATTTATCTAACGCTATGCACCATCGCATGATTTATTTACGATGGCTAAAGTGTCAAGACTGACACTCTCACAATACAAACAAAACAGCCGCGCAGTATATAACGCATATACTACACGGCTGTATGAGTATCAAAAAAGGGGGCAACCGCCTACTTATTCATCAGCGTAGCCTGGGGGAAGCGGGCCTTTATCTGTGCCTTTTCTGCGTCGGACATTTTGCCATGGATGACAAAAATATCCATCTTTATGTTGTCCATCCATGCCGGCAAAACAACTTTGTCTGTGAAATAAAGTTCCAAAGACTCGATATAATTGAGCTGGGAGAGTATCTGCGGAACCTCTTTCACACGCAAAGAGAAGCCCTTCCGCTCCATGTTTTTTAGCGTCTCAGTGTCGGTATCGGCCACGCGCACAAGCCAACCGATTTTCGGAGTTAGGGCAAGCGTTACACTATCCTCCTCTACTCCTACAAAGCCAGACCAGAGTTCCATTGGCGTTTCAGTAGTGGACAAGCCGTCGGTAACGATATATCGGAAAGGAACCCTCACCATTTCGGGCAGCATCTCGGAGAATTGGGTAGCGGTCTTCACGCGCTTTCCGTCTTTGTTGTATGGAAAAAGACGACGGAACCAGCCGTCGAGTACCGTAGGACTCTCTGACGAACAGCCGCCGCCACGCAACTTGTCGGGATGAGAAAGCGTAACCATGTTTTTCCAGAACTTTTGGTTCGGACGACCTTCCGATGCCTTGACGAACTCGGCAAGCACGGGTTTCACACTTTCAATCCACTCCTCCATACCATATTTCTCCAATGCGCAGGTCTTCTCAAGCACTCTTTTCCAATCATCAGGCGTGCCAGTAAGCGTTATGTTGGGTATTCCACAAACAATGCGGAAGACCACGTAATCGAAGTAGGACTTCGAGACATCCATCAGAGTTATGCCCGACGCGATACGCTCCACAGGTCCGGTTGTAGTGAAATCGGCCACAAACGTCTCGGCGATATTGTCCTTTGTATTCTCACCTATCTGCCGGATAAAGTCATTCATGATACCCGACCAGTCGGCATCGCCCGTCAGCAGGTCCTCATCCGTACGCACAACGAGGCTCATATTGCCATCGTGGGCAACGAATTTGTCGCGCAACAACTCAGCATTTTCATTTACATAATGGCTGAAAACCTGACAGATGTCAAGCCAAATCATATCGGGCGAGAGCACTAACGGACGATGTTCGGCATACGCCTTGACGATAGTCCGATACAGGACATCCGTGCCCAACTCCTTGAAACACTCATTCCTGAAGCTCGACGCAACATATCCACTGTCCGTCTTTGCGGCATGATAATCGCGCAGAAGGTACCTCGCCACATCATCACCGCTACTGTTTTTCCACCACTTCTCGCATTCCGGAGCGGGCAGATTCTCATCAACGACAAATGTAATGCTACTGTCTGTCTTATTTGTCACCTCGCAAACAGTGACTTCCTGCGCCTTCATACAGCCCGACAATAATATAACGGCAATAACTGATAGCAAAAAACTCTTTTTCATAAGCCTGTATTTTATAGTTTATTAGTTTCTAATCTATTTGTTTATAAATTCAAGTATCCATCCTTTTACAGTACACTTATTGAATGTTTTCGGGTATTATGCACAAAGATAGTGAATTTATCGGATAGTGGGAATAAACGGATAAGTTTTTTAAGTGAGCCATATAGAAAAAGAGTTCTGTTTGTTTGTTAATCTTAGACAATAGCAGTATATTTGTATCTTAATAAAAACGACATGAAGAATATGCACTTTGACAGGACGGACAGAATGCCAGAAAGGACTTTCATCATAATTTCGATGACGGCAATTGCCCTGTTCCATATTATATTAGGCGTTCAAGGCTTCGATATGTGTGACGAAGGATGGGTGCTTTCGGGCTTCCAACAGATATTCAACGACCCAAAATCCATACAGTATTTGTTTCTTTATTACTTGTCGGAATATGTAGGAGGGGTATGGGACGTACTGTGGGGCGGTTGCGGGATATTCGGATTTAGAATACTTACGGCTATCTGTATAACGCTGTCATCATATTTTGTCTACAAGATGTTGCGCCCGATAGTCAACCGTTGGTGCATTCTCGCCGGACTATTCTTGGTATATCTGTGTGCCGGATATGGCATCATGGTGTTTTATCATGATTATCTGACGACATTGCTTTCGGTCGGAGCATCGTCCTGTATGCTGAAATCTTTATTGCAAAGGACCGCAAATGGATATTCGCAAGTGGCATTCTCGTCGGCATCAACGTGTTCGCACGACTGCCAAACCTATCATTATCACTGCTGATACTTTGCCTTATACCTTATCATATATATAAAAGAGATATGCCAGATACCCTGCGTATGCTGACAAGCGGAGTCTTAGGATTTGCCGTCGGCGTTGTGGCAGTTATCTTATTGATGCTCTTTTCCGGTCATTATGACATCTTCCCCCAAGCCATAACCGACGGTATGTCGGCAGCAGGCGACTCACAGAGCACGCACAACATATCGGAAATGTTCGGCAGATACCTTCTCGGCTATGCAAGAGTCGCACAGAATGCCCTACTGATAATGCTTGTTCCAGCATTGATTTGGATATGCCGCAAGAAGACTATCAAGAAGAAGTCAAATCTTTTCCTTATCGGGATAATCGCAACCGGCATATATCTTGCAATGCTGAAATTCTGTGGTTCAAACACAAGCATACTCTATGCGACATCGACAATATGCTGTCTTGGTATCCTTTTATCGAAGCCCCGATGCAGAGAATATGTGTATCTCGCCTTCATAGTCCTTATCAATATGTATGCGCTACCGCTCGGCAGCGATTATGGAATAGAGAATATGGGCGAGTACTGCGTGTATATCTCTGGTCCGCTGACTGTCGGGATGGCTTGGAAATGGTGGGAAAAGCAACGTAGCATCAACTGCGCCACAAGGATTCTGCTTACTGTTTGCGCTGTGACATTCATAATGTTTGTGGCACGTCGCGGTGTGTTCAACATTATGTCGCAATGCTATTTCGATGAGGGATTCAGATGGAACAAGACCGAACTGATAGATAATCCGAGGGCAACGACATTCACGACGAAGAAAAATTGCGAGCAATTAAACCCGATGCTGAATGAACTCGGCAAATATGTAAAGGAGGATGACTATCTGTTGTGCTTCCAAAACATTGCAACCGTGCATTTTCTCACCCGCACGCGGCCTTATCTTTACAATCCATGGGTGTGGACTTACGACCCGTCGAACATGGAACGGAAATTCCGTGAGGCTGAAGCAGAACATAAGGAACTGCCCGTTGTGGTACGGGACAAGTCGATGCTACCCAAATGGTATGAGTATTATCCCGACTGGAACAATGAGAATGCGGAAGAAAGCTATACTCACAAGAACAGGAAGATAATGCTGATAAACCGTTTCCTGACAAGAAACGGATATAAAGTGGTATGGGAAAATGAGGTGTTTCAAATTCTGTTGCCGCCGCAAAAGACGGTTTTAGCAGAATGATGACAGGCTGTCGGCAATCATCTCCACTTCATTATCGGTCAGAGCAATGTTCAGCGGAATGCTCAATTCCTGCCTGCTAAGCATCTCTGTAACAGGCAATGACATCTCATTCCAATCATGATAACATTGCTGTTTATGTGGCGGAATAGGATAATGCACCATCGTCCGTATGCTTCTTTCAAGTAAATACTGCTGTAACTCGTCACGTCTTTCACTGAAGACGGGGAAGATATGATAGACATTATCACGGTCGGGACAGTCGGTTATGCGAACGAACGGATTGTTTATATTCGCTTTATAATAGCCGGCTATGGCTTTCCTGCGTTCGTTATCGCCGTCAAGATACTTCAGTTTGACATCCAACACGGCCGCCTGTATCTCGTCCAAACGACTGTTTCGGCCTTGATAGTCAAACACATACTTCACTGACGAGCCGTAATTGCCAAGCGAACGTATGACATTCGCGAGTTCTTCGTCGTCTGTAGTAACAGCTCCGGCATCGCCAAGCGCACCAAGATTCTTACCAGGATAAAAGCTGTGCCCGGCCGCATCGCCGAGGGAACCAGTGAAGCCCCCTCCAACTCCCCCATGGGGGAGAGAAATACGGGTGCTCGAAGCTGAGGTAACGCTCTCCCCCTTGGGGGAGGTGGAGGGGGCTTTGCATCCCTGCGCCTGCGCATTGTCCTCTATGAGTTTCAAATTGTATTTCCGGCATATCTCCTTTATCTTATGCGTGTATGCACACCGGCCGTACAGGTGGACAATCATTATAGCCCGCGTGCGCTCCGTTATCGCCTGCTCTATTAACGAGTCGTCTATTTGGAGAGTCTCGGGAGACGGTTCCACAAGCACCGGACGCAAGCCGTTCTCGGTTATTGCAAGGATAGATGCTATGTAAGTATTGGCGGGAACTATCACCTCATCACCCTCTTTCATTACACCCATAACCATATACGCGCGCAAAATTAACGTTAAGGCGTCAAGGCCATTGCCACAACCGATACAGAAACGTGTACCGATATACTGCGCATAGTGCTGTTCGAAGCGCCGGGTGGCCTCGCCCTGCAAGTACCAACCGCTGTTTACGACATCACTAACAGCCTCCTGAATTTCTTCCCGATGCTGCGCTGTTATGTTTTTTAATGAAAGATAGTCTATCATAGTGTCCATTCGTAACAATCATAACACACTCCCCGACCTCCGAAACCTTCTTTCTGATAAATCAACTGCTCATTCAGCAAAGTACCATTCTGTTCTGTTGAGATTCCGAAGTCAAAATAATCATGCTCCCTCAATGCCTCTTCTATGACACATCCGAACAGCAAATCGAGCGCATGGAGGCGTTTTCCCTCTTCGCTTGCCGATATATATTGCGAATGAACCACTCTTTCTGTGAGATAAAGCAACGTTCCTCCAAGTGTAACACCGTCTTTCTTTGCCACAAACAGACGTATTTTGTCTGGGAAACGGCGCATAAGAAGCCTTATCTCCTCAACCGTATGCACCGGTTTGGTATCGTATTTCCGACCCAGATTATCAGATAATATCTGCCAGAAATCATCAGGATTATCGGTTCTCTCTATCACTATTCCATCGGCAGCGGCACGTTTTCGTCCGCACTCCCTTATGCGGAACCACTTGTTTCTACAGTCTTTATATATAGCAGAAGATACCGCTCTCGATGTCAGACGGGCGTTACAGACATTGAATATGGCATACAAATCCTCCTCAGACGGCTGTCTGTTATATATATAAGGTACAGGCTTATATATTATGTTGGCAACTCCCATACCTTTAAGATAAGCGTTCAGCAAGCCTAAGACAGCCATAATGTCGGCCGTTGTTGTCTTCTCAGACATCACAAGACCGCCATAAGTCAAGCCTCCGTGCGACCGCAATGTGTCCCCGTTGACATCTGCCGGCAACAAGGCATATAACTTTCCACGTCTGAATATCATAAGCGAGCAATCCTCAAACCTGTCACTATGATAGTCCATATAATCACGATCGAAGAGGAACGTGCCGTTCTTCGACTCTCTCACGAATTCGTTCCACTCGTCTTTACGCTCCGGATTATACCTTATTATATCAAACATTCCGCGCTGTTATTGCCGCTGTTTCTTAGAGTTTATATAGTCTATGAACTCGTCATAGTCGTATATGTAATCTTCCTCGTCATAAAATTCCGACGCGAGCACCATACATACTGCTCCTGAGGAGAAATCATCAAGAGTACGCCATGTATCGGTATCTATCACCAAACCCTGATAAGGATGATTCAAGAGTACCGTCTTACGCTCCGTACCATTATCTAATGTCACGTGGAAACTGCCACTGAGAGCCACCAATACTTGTTTAAGTTTCTTGTGTGCATGGCCTCCCCTACAACCTCCGGCCGGCACATCATAAACCCAATAAACTCGTTTGATGCAGAACGGAATGTTCTTTGTCCCCTCGGCAACAGTCAGGTTGCCGCGGGGATCGGTTATTTTCGGAAGTTCTATAATCTGTCCTAATGGTCTCATCGCTATCCTTTCAGGCTTTCTTCATGTAAGGGTCTGTGCCGAGAACCGTCTTGGCCACGCGCTTTGCCTTGTCGCGCAGCGCATTGATATCGGCATCGGTGTCGCCATAACACAGCACCACACCCATACGACGACCGATGTGAGCCTCCGGTTTTCCGAAGATACGCACCCTCGTGCGCTCCTCTTTCAAAGCGTCGATGAAGTTATACGGCAGAGGCTCTGTTGTCTCCGAAGGCGACAACACAACCGCGCTCACACCAGCGTGTTCAAGCTCTATACCTGCAATAGGCAGTCCCATGACGGCACGGAAATGCAACTCAAACTCGCTGAGATTAGTCGTATGGCCAAGCGTTACCATACCAGTGTCATGCGGACGCGGCGACAATTCAGAGAAAATCACCTCACCTTGCTTGGTCAGGAAGAATTCCACGCCCCAGATTCCGGCTCCGGTCAAAGCCTTAGTTACCTCGTCTGCCATATGCTTGGCATCATTGAGGGCCTTCTCGGATATACTATACGGCTGCCAGCTCTCGCGATAGTCGCCGCCTTTCTGCACGTGTCCAATGGGCGGGCAGAACAGTGTCGGACCATCTTTCTGCGTAACCGTAAGCAGCGTAAACTCAGAATCGAAATCAATAAACTCCTCTATTATCACTTCTTTCACGTCACCGCGGCTACCTTCCATAGCCTCACTGAATGCCTGTTCCAATTCTCCGTCGTTATGAACATAACTCTGTCCATGTCCGGATGACGACATAAGTGGCTTTACCACACACGGGAAACCAATCTCGTCGGCTGCCTTTTTGAACTCATCGAAGGTCTTTGCATAAAAATATTTGGCCGTACGCAGTCCCAACTCACGCGAAGCGAGGTCGCGGATGGCGCGCCTGTTCATCGTGTAATTCACAGCACGGGCACTCGGAACCACCTGTATGCCCTGCTTCTCGAAGTCGAAAAGCCTTTCGGTCCTTATGGCTTCAATCTCAGGAACAATGATGTCCGGCTTGTGTTTCTCTACGACCGCAGCGAGAGCATTGCCATCAAGCATACTGAAAATCTCTCTCTCATCGGCCACCTGCATAGCCGGTGCATTATCATATCGGTCGCAAGCGACTACATACTGGCCTGCGCGCTTTGCTGCAATCACAAATTCCTTGCCCAATTCGCCCGAGCCTAATAGCAAAATCTTTTTCATCTTATCGTTTGTTTTTTAAGGTTTCGTTCATCATTTGCCACTCCGGAGTGACAGCAAGTTTCCTCAGACACGTGTCGATATGCTCCATCATCGCTTCTTCGGCCATACTTCTTTCTTTGGCAATCTCCGCTAATGATTTGCGCTCCGCACCAAGAATACCAAAATAGGCCATTACAGCATTCTCATCGGGAACACTCAACAGATGTAGCAGATGCGTCGCATAGTGCTGCATCCGCTCGCTCACCTCATTGGAAAAATAGCCCAGCCGCACGAGAAACGAGTGCAAATCCTTTGTCAGAATATCCATTCTTGTCTGTCGTCCTGCTATTAACGGTTCGCATACATGGAGTCGTAGTACTTCTCATACTCGCCGCTTGTGATATTGTCCATCCACTCCTGATTCTCCAGATACCACTTCACGGTCTTCTCAATACCTTCCTCGAACTGCAAAGACGGCTCCCATCCAAGTTCACGCTGCAATTTTGACGAGTCTATAGCATAACGAAGATCGTGTCCGGCACGGTCTGTAACGTATGTGATAAGATCCATATCCTCGCCTTCCTTACGTCCGAGCAGGCGGTCAACAGTCTTTATCACGACTTTTATAATATCTATGTTCTTCCACTCGTTGAATCCCCCGATGTTATACGTATCGGCTATCTTGCCTTCATGGAATATCAAATCAATAGCCCGTGCATGGTCTTCCACATACAACCAGTCGCGAACGTTCTCGCCTTTGCCATACACAGGCAACGGCTTACGATGGCGGATATTGTTGATGAACAACGGTATCAGTTTCTCAGGGAACTGATACGGCCCGTAGTTATTCGAGCAGTTGGTCACCACAATGGGCATTCCGTAAGTGTCATGGAATGCGCGCACGAAGTGATCTGACGAAGCTTTCGATGCCGAATACGGCGAATGTGGATTGTATTTCGTTGTCTCAAGGAAGAACCTGTCTCCGTATGCGAGGTGATGCTCTGAAGAGGAAGCCGTCGTTGTGAACGGCGGTTCGATACCTTCCGGATGAGAAAGCTCCAGCGCGCCATACACCTCGTCAGTCGAGATGTGGTAGAAGCGCTTTCCCTCATAACCTTCCGGCAGGCTCTCCCAATAGATTTTAGCTGCCTGCAGGAGCGAAAGCGTACCCATGACATTTGTTCTTGCAAACGTAAAGGGATCTTTTATACTTCGGTCCACATGACTTTCGGCAGCCAAATGGATTATTCCGTCAACGCCGCGAGTCTTCATCAGGTCGAGCATCGCATCAAAATCACAGATGTCTGCCTTAACGAATGTGTAATTAGGCTTATCCTCTATGTCTTTCAAATTGGCGAGGTTGCCGGCGTATGTCAGTTTATCAACGTTGATAACGTCATACTCTGGGTATTTATTTACAAACAGGCGAACCACATGACTGCCTATGAATCCCGCACCACCGGTAATTACTATTGTCCTTTTCATAATTTTATATTATTTCTTTAATTTCTTTTCAACGATGTGTCCCTACTAATGTAATAACTTCACAATCAGTAAATTTATTGCCTTCGATGGTCAATCTTATGAGAGTTCTGTCCTTATGCCAACCTTGAATTCCAGCCGCACCAGGATTAATATGCAGAAGATTGAGGGTCTTGTCGTATTTCACTTTTAAGATATGGGAGTGTCCGCTGATGAACAACTGAGGCGGCGAATAAAAGAGTTTGTTGCGTATAGAGATGTCGTAATTGCCTGGATAGCCACCAATATGCTTCATCAACACATCCACATCCTCGCATTTCCATCTGAGAATTTCGGGATACATAAGGCGCAGGTCGCCACCGTCGCAATTTCCATATACCGCCCGCAAAGGCCTGAAAGCTGCCAACTTCTCGGCTACTTCCATCGAGCCAATATCGCCGGCGTGCCATATTTCATCGCACGGCTCAAAGTGATGCAGATACTTATCATCCCAAAACGAATGTGTGTCGCTGATTATTCCAATTTTCTTCATAGCTTTTCTATCGGACATTAAAACTTCTTTACAATGAAGTTTTCGATATATTCTGCCGTAGCTTCAAGTCCGAGGATGCTCGAATTGACGCAAAGATCGTAGCTCTCACTGTGTCCCCATGTCTTACCCGTATAATAATTATAATAAGACGCACGTTCCTGCTGCCTGTTGTTTATCCTCTTCCGCGCCGTCTCGCGGTCGCATCCCTCACGCTCACACACCCTGTCGATGCGGTTTTCCATATCCGCCGTGATGAATATATTCACCACATTATCGTAGTCACGCAGCACGTAGTCTGCGCAACGGCCCACAAAGACACAGCTACCTGCATCGGCCGCCTTTCTGATTGCATCGCTTTGAAACTGGAACAGACCTTCTTGCGTGAACTTGTTTGAATAGAAATTGCCATCGCTGATATGCGGAACATGAATATTGAACAGCGACTTCATGAATGTCTTGTGTTCGTCATTCTGCTCAAAGAACTTCTCAGAAAAGCCACTTTCCTTTGCCGCAAGATTCAGAAGTTCACGATCATAGAATTCACAACAAAACTTCTCAGCCAGCATCTTGGCTATAATTCGCCCACCACTGCCTATCTGTCGGCCCACGTTTATGATTATCTTCTTGTCCATATCTTTCTGTTTATGTTAGTAGTAATGCCTTTCTGCACTATCGAAGTCAGACGGCCGCAGCCTCTTCGCGCAGTTGTTCCCTTTTGAATTTACGGATATATATCACCAATATCCATACCGTAACCACAAACGACAGCATATCAGATACCGGCATGGCATACCACACGCCGTTCAGTCCGAGGAAAAGCGGAAATACATAGAGCAACGGGAGCAGATAGAGCAACTGTCTCGATAGCGACAGGAAGATGCTTATCTTAACCTTGCCAATACTCTGGAAGAAATTGGTGATGACCATCTGCGACCCAACAAACGGCATAGCCGCCATCAGTATGCGCAATCCCGAGGCCGACAGACCTATCAATGTAGCATCCTTAGTGAACAGACGCACACTATAATAAGGCAGGAACTCGGCAACAATCCATCCCGACAACATTATCAGCGTGGCCACCACAATAGCGTAGCGCAGCACCGACATCAAGCGGTCTATCTGTTGCGCGCCGTAGTTATAGCCCGCAATAGGCTGCATTCCCTGATTCACACCCATGACAAACATCACGAATATGAACGCTATTCGGTTGGCGATGCCGTATGCTCCCACCGCCATATCGCCGCCATAGTACACAAGTTGGTTGTTGATGAATATCACGACAAGGCAAGCGCACACGTTCATCGAGAATGGAGAGATACCTATTGCGATAATATTTTTCACGATATAACCGCGCAGTTGGTATATTCCACGCTTAAGATGAAGCAGTTCCCGACTGTCGCAAAAGATGCGGAACTGCCATACCAAAGCTATCATCTGCGCTAAGATTGTAGCGTATGCCGCACCTTGAATGCCAAGATTCAATGGCCAAATAAATATCGGGTCGAGCACAGTATTGAGCACCACCGTGAAAATAGTGGCAAACATGGCATGCCGCGGCTTGCCCGCAGCTCTCAATACAGCATTCATACCGAAGTACATATAGGAGAAAACGTTGCCCACAAGGATAATAACCATATAATCACGTGCGTATGCTATGGTTTGGTCGCTCGCTCCGAAGAATCGCAATATAGGGTCGAGAAACAGCAAACAGACCACACTGAAGGCTACACCTATTATTATATTGAGCGTCACGGAGTTGCCGAGTATAGTCTCCGCGGTCTTATAGTCTTTCTGTCCGAGCTTTACCGACAGATAGGTAGACGCTCCCACGCCCACCGCTGCACCGAAAGCTGCCGACAGATTCATAAACGGGAAGGTAATGGCTAACCCCGAAATGGCAAGTGCTCCCACTCCCTGACCGATAAAAATGCTATCGACCATATTATACAATGACGCTGCCGTCATCGCGATAATGGCCGGCAAGGCATACTGCATCAGCAGTTTGCCCACCGGTTTAGTACCCAGTTCCAGTGTCGATTGCTTATTGTCCATTCACTTTTACTTCCTCATTCCTCCAAAATTAATACATCTTCGACTTCTGCTCCTTTATCTGCTCATCGTAGATATAGTCATCATAGTTCATCAGTTTGTCAATCGTACCATTAGGGGTAAGTTCTATGATACGGTCAGCAACCGTCTGGATAAACTCATGGTCGTGGCTTGAGAACAGAATATTGCCCTTGAAGCCCACAAGATTGTTGTTGAAGGCCTGAATACTCTCCAGGTCAAGGTGGTTGGTAGGCGTATCAAGAATGAGGCAGTTGGCATTCTGCAACTGCATACGGGCAATCATACAACGCATCTTCTCTCCTCCCGAAAGCACATTCACCTTCTTCTCAACCTCTTCCTGCTTGAAGAGCATACGACCGAGGAAGCCCTTCATCGTTACCTCATTGCCCGGACCGTACTGCGAAAGCCAGTCCACGAGGTTCAGATCGCTGTTGAAGAATTCTGTGTTGTCGAGCGGCAGATAAGCCGTGGTGATGGTAACGCCCCACTTATACGTTCCGGCGTCGGCCTCACGGTTGCCGTTTATTATTTCAAAGAGGGCAGTCATGGCCTTAGGATTATGGCTCAGGAACACCGTCTTCTGTCCTTTCTCAATATTGAAGCTGACGTTATCAAACAGCACTGTGCCGTCCGTGTCAACAGCCTTAAGGCCTTCCACCTCAAGAATTTGGTTGCCCGGCTCGCGCTCCATCTGAAAGATGATGCCCGGATACTTACGGCTCGACGGGCGAATTTCCTCTACATTCAAACGCTCAAGCATCTTCTTGCGGCTCGTGGTCTGCTTACTCTTAGCCACATTGGCAGAGAAACGGCGGATAAATTCCTCCAACTGCTTGCGCTTCTCCTCTACCTTCAGACGCTGGTTCTGAGCCTGACGCAATGCCAACTGCGAACTCTCATACCAGAAAGAGTAGTTTCCTGAGAACACCGTTACCTTACCGAAGTCGATGTCCACGGTCTGCGTACTCACCGCATCAAGGAAGTGGCGGTCGTGCGAAACAACCAAAACAGTCTGCTCCACATTGCTCAGATACTCCTCAAGCCACTGCACCGTGTCGAGGTCGAGGTCATTGGTAGGCTCGTCGAGCAACAGATTATCGGGATGTCCGAACAGCGCTTTGGCAAGCATCACGCGCACCTTCTCGTTATTCGATAGCTCCGCCATCTGCTTATAGTGCGCATCTTCCTTTACACCGAGATTCTGCAAGAGCTGCGCTGCCTCACTCTCAGCCTCCCAACCGTTCATCTCGGCAAACTTCAATTCGAGGTCTGCGGCGCGGTTTCCGTCTTCATCAGTCATCTCCTCTTTGGCATACAGGGCTTCGCGCTCCTTCATGTTTTGCCAAAGCGGGCCGTGTCCCATGAGCACAGTATCCATCACCGAGAAATCATCAAACTTGAAGTGGTCCTGATCAAGAACCGAGAGGCGTTCGCCCGGCCCAAGTTCCACGGTTCCCTTGTTTGGCTCAAGCTCTCCGCTTATGGCTTTAAGCAATGTTGACTTTCCGGCACCGTTCGCACCAATAACTCCATAAATATTTCCAGCCGTGAACTTAATGTTCACGTCTTTATAAAGAACTCTTTTTCCGAATTGAATCGCAAGATTTGTTACAGTTATCATCTCTAATACTTCTTTATATATATGTTTTGGCTGCAAAGTTACCAATTATCATTGGATTTTACAAGAAAAGAGGAAACATTAGAACTTTTAGGAGATTGTAGACAGGCGTTCGGGAGTTCTGACGAATGCCTTTTAATACAAAGGCGAAGTCCGAATGCATCACTGCATCCGGACTTCTTTCATCTACTATAATAAACCATTTAATTAACTAAATGTCTTATTCCAACCATCTTGGGTCGCCTACGCCAAGTTTAACTACTGATTCATTACCAACCTTGAAGTTTCCACCTGCTGCATTCACGTATTCAGGATTATTATTAGCACCCTTAGTATCAGCGAACAAGTTAGCCTTATCTACGATTACATTCAGATTAGGAGTATTGAAGTAATTGTTGTTGGTGAAATTTGGCTCAGAAGTCTTAGACTGGTTCGACCAAATACCGTTTGTATTAGATACTATGTTGTTTGTGAAGTTAATCACGTTGCCAACATAACGAACATACAACAGACGTTTGCTCGAACTGTTACATACGCCATTGATAGTACACTTGTCAACTGTTATCACCGGAGTGCCACCGAGTGCTGAAGCATCATCCATACGTATCATGTCACGTGCAGCGCAACTGTTATAGATGGTTGAGCCGATAATGTTGAGCGCATCAATGCGTCCCTTGCGGCAGTCGAACATATCTCCACCGTCACATACGATATCGTGGATGAGACAGTTGCGGAAAGTAAGCTCACCGATAGTTGCAGCTACGTTAACATAGTACACACCCTTACCGAAGTTCTTAATTTCAGAGTTGCTAACAACGAGCTTGCCATACTGTGTTTCGTCCTTGAAATTGAATGCCTGGTCAGTTGTCTCGTTTGTAGAACCATCGAGGATAATGTTGTCTATTACGACAGACGCGCCACCATTAATCTCGAAGCGACCTTGAATAACAGGCTGCTCTGTCGGATAAACGCCCTTAATCTCAATGTTCTGAGATATTGCAACAGCACTTGTTCCACCGTTTTCGCCCGTAATCTGGAATGTACCGGGCAGCAAAGCAAACACCTGTCCGTCGGCAGCTTCAGAAAGCAGAGTTTTCAAATCGTCGCTCGCACGTACTATTGTAGCACCGTTCAGGTCGGCGATAGTTGTGAAAATCTTGCTACCGCGCTCTTTCTCACCGTTGTAGAGGAGTACCTGATACTTTGTAGAAGGCTCAAGTCCCTCGATGAGTGCTTGTCCGTTCTCTATTTCCTCGGCTGTGAGATCATGCTTTACAACAGTGGTAACAGTTCCGTCATCTGCCGTATAGCGTACCTCAATACGTGTTACGTCCTCGCCTGCCGGCCAGTTCATCACTACGTTACGGTCGCCGATGTCTGAGTTTTGGATGTCCTTGAATATCTGTTGTGCGTTGGTGCGGAAATATACCTCACTCCACTTTGAATTACGGCTTTCGTCGTTCTCGTCAATAGCCATCACACGGGCAGAATATTTTGTGTCGTAAATCAAGCCATCCACAGCAAATGGAATATCCTCATCGGTCAATCCCTCGAAATGCAATGTGGCATCGCCCTCAAACTTCAAGCTATCGTCTTGAAATATTTCGAGTACATAGCTTGTAGCTCCTGATGCAGGAGTCCACTGGAGGTTTGCGCTTTCCTTTGTTACACTTTTTGCTTCGAAGTTCACAGGTGAGAAGTTGCGGTCATAGACAATGCTTGTTATCTCATCCATCGCGCCGTCGCAAGATGTCAGGGACAGGATTCCCATCCCTAACATACACGCATTTATGATTATTCTTTTCATGATTTTGTTCTGAAATAATTGGTTTGTTAATTACTCAACTGACCGTAGTTGCCGTCATTGTTAAGCATTCCGTTGCTCTTGTCGATGAATGTCTGCCAGATAGGCCAGAGACAGTTCAGACTCGGAGTATTCACATAGAGACCGTTGATATAGTCATCAGTAAGCAGATTTGCGCCGGTCTTATCATCAACGAACCATTTTGTTGAATGATAATCTTCTGATGAAAGTGCAGCACCCTCATCGTCTGTATCACCGTGATTCAAACCATAAACCAGGATTGTCTCGCCATCGTCGGCAGTCTTGTAGTAGAGCTTAACAGGCAGGTCTGCATATGCACCCTGACGGTTTGCAAGCTGTGTGAGCTTCTGCTTAGCCTCTGCCATCTTGGTATCAATGATACCCCAACGCACGAGGTCTGCCTTACGCAACATCTCTCCGGCAAGCTCGAAGGCACGCTGCTCAACGATTCCGTTGAAGAAAGCATCCTTGCTTGCTGTGTATTTAGCCTGCAATGCTGTTACCTTGTCAGCAGGAAGAGCACGGTCGAGAACCGGCTTCAGATACTGCCAAGCTGCCTGGGGGCCGTCGAGTGCGTTCACGGCCTCTGCTGCCATCAAGTAGACATCAGCCAGACGCATATACTGCCAGTTGATACCATCGTCGTTAGCACCGAGGTTGAGCGCGCGCTCCGGCTTCATCCACTCGTAACGGAGCTTACCGAAGCACCACTTGTTGATTCCGCGAAGTTTCTGTTTAGCCTTTCCGTTCTCCAAATCGCTCCACTCGTAAGGTACGCAAGTGATGTCGCGACGGATATCGTCTACGTCATAATCATAATAGAGGTATGGCATCGGACCGTTAACACCTCCCTGCGGCTGACTTGTGTACTGGTCTGCCTTCTGGTGTTTCACGCCGAATGTGTAAAGCACACGGCCACGACCGGATGAGAATGGTATTTCCCAAAGGCTCTCGCCACCGGCAGTTACATTGTCCTCACAGAGCTTTGTGAAGTTGTCCTTGAACTCGCCGAGTGTGTTGCGACGGCTGTTGATGATGTCTATACACTCTTCCTTAGCAATCTGATACATCTTGTCCGTAGCCAGTTCCGGGTCGTTGCTCTTGCGGAAGCCGTCGCCGCGAAGACCGTAACCGCCTGCATAAAGGGCGATACGTGCGCGGAGTCCTTTAACGAAACTCTTGCTTACGCGCTCTGTGCTCGCTGTAATCGGACTTTCGTTCGGCCAGTAGCAATAATCCTCAGCCTCTTTCAGGTCGGCAAGAAGTTGCTTATAGATAACGTCGCGATTCTCGCGCGGCATATAAACGTTCGTAGGATTGTTCGGCTCGAAGCGTGCCGGAACGTCACCCCATGCCTTCAAAAGGTCATTGTAGACCACAGCGCGCAGTGTCAATGCCTCTCCGAGGAGCTGCGCCATGTCCTTGTTGCCTTCTACATTACCATATTGGCGGATGCCCTTTATGGCGAGGTTGGCACGTTCAATACCTTCATAGAACTTAGAGTATGCGTTATTCTCTGTGTTCATCTGGCCGTTTGTAGCCAGAGTGTTATATCCCCACATCGACTCTTTGTCGCTATAAGACATCGCCTTGCTGTATGACGGCTGCGTTCCGCTACCTGTCTCAAGGTCGGTATTCAGTCCGTAGAAAGGCAGGAAACGTCCGCGATATGAGTTTGTCTCACCGAAAGAAACATGGATTGACATGATTTCTGACTCAGCAAGAGAATACTGTGAGAACACAGAACTCTCATCAAGAGTAGACTGAGTCGGTGCGTCCATGTCGCAGGAGGTCATAAGACCGGCAAGCGACAATGACATAATGGATAACTTTATATAATTTTTCATTGCTTAAAAGTCTTATTTGTTTGATTAGAAATTCAAGTTGAGACCAACTACGAACTGGCGGCTGCGTGGATAACCAGAGTAGTCGCAACCCGGTGTCAAGCTCTCCTGACCGCTCTTGCGGATACAGTCTGACTCAGGATCGAAGCCGTCATATCCTGTGATGCAGAATACGTTGTAAGCTGTGCAGTAGAAGCGCAGGCTGTTGATGCCCACACGCTTGGTGAGTGTCTGCGGCAGTGTGTAACCCAATGTAAGGGTGTTAAGGCGCAGGTAAGAAGCGTCCTCGATTGCCCAGTCTGTAAGTATCATCTGCTTCATGTATGGAGACCACATTGTGGTGTTGGCATTCATCGCTGCAAGTTTCTCAGGATCATTGCAAAGAGTACCGTCCGGATTGAGGTTGGTCCAGCGCTTGCCGTCGCCCATCACGTCGTACATATTACGATACTGATACTTGCCTGTTGATGTACCCTCAATCTTGTTGGCGTTGTAAACCTGTCCGCCAACGCTGAAGTTGAAGTTTGCGCTCAGGTCGAAACCGTATGCACGTGCGTTGATTCCGAAACCGCCGGCGAAGTCCGGGTTAACATTACCGATGATAGACTTGTCTTCCTCACCGATTGTTCCGTTACCTGTTCCGTCTTCGTTAGATGGCATATCAACGAGTTTGAGTGAACCCGGACGTATTGTTCCTACAACAGGAGAAGCGTCAGCCACTCCGTCTTTCAGCTCCCAGAGGCCGGTTGTAGCATTATAGCCCTTGAAGTCGTCCACCTCATAGCGGCCTGCGCACTTGTAACCGCGGATTTCACCTACCTGACCACCTACTGCAATCACGTATTCCTCACCGATTTCAGAAGAAGCCCAGCGTGTCTCTGCGCCGAAATCGGTCATGCCGCCGAGATCCTTAATCTTGTTCTTGTTGAAACCGATGTTACCGTTGATGTCGATACCCCAGTCTTTCTTGTCAATGGCGTGCCACGTGAAGCTGGCCTCAAGACCCTTATTCTCGGTCTTACCCATGTTTCTGTACTGGCTGTCATAACCTGTTCCGCTTACAGGGAACTTGATGAGAAGGTCTTTTGTCGTATTAATATAAGCCTCGATGCTACCGTTCAACTTACCGCGGAAGAGCGTGAAGTCGAGTCCGAGGTTACGTGTGATGGTTGTCTCCCACTTCAGATCCGGATTGGCCATCATCTTAGAAGGTGCCCACATAGTATCGAAACCGTTCACCCAGAGTGCGCCAGAGCCTGTCAATGCGTTATACTCCTGACTCAACTGACCTGTCGGGATGTTGTTGTTACCGGCTGTACCGTAGCTGAAACGCAGCTTCAAGTCATCCAACCATGAGTGTGTGCCTGCCATGAACTTCTCTGAAGAGATACGCCAAGCCAAAGCTGCTGATGGGAAGTAACCCCAACGATTGTCCTTAGAGAACTTAGAAGAAGCATCGGCACGGAACGTAACGCTCAGCAAGTACTTGTCCATGAAGTTATAGTTTGCACGAGTGAAGAAAGAGAGCAGTTTGTCGTCTGCGCTGTAAATGTCGTTCACCTTCAGCGGCTTGCCCTGTCCTGTCAGTTTCCATGCTGTGTTTGCATCGAAGTCTGTCGGGAAACCGTGGATTTCGTCAGAGTGTGTTCTCAACTTTGTTATCACATACTCGTGACCAACCATCCAGTTCAAGCTGTGCTTGTCGCTCTTGAAGATGTTCTTGAAGTCGAAACTTGCGGTGTTTGTAGAACGGAAACGATGACGGTTTGTGTCGTCAAGGGTGATACCCGGCTGTCCAGGATAGTCTGAATACTGGTTTCTTGACTGGTATGATGTGGTACCGAAGAAACGCTGGTCATACATATTATAAGAGTCATAACCTAACTCGGCCTTGAGTTTGAGGTTCTTGATGATTTCCCAGCCGAAAGCTCCTGCGAAGTTCAATTGCTTGCGCTCTTTCTTACGGTCGTTATCATACTGAGATACAACAGGGTTATAGAGGTTTCCGAGGTCATCGTCGTCTGCACCTACGCTCGCGTCGAGGTTAGCCAATGGCACAGGAGTATAGATAAGAGCATACTTCAGACGACGGTCTGTATCGTATGCACCGGTAGCGTCATTTGCACCACCACCGCGGATGTCTGTATCAGAATAACGTACCTGGAAGTCGAGAGTCGTACGCTTTGTAGGTTTGGTGTTCAATTTCAAGCTGAAGTTGTCGCGCTTGAAGTTAGAACCAATCTGGATGGCCTTGTCGTTCATGTGAGCGTAGCTGAATGCATACTTCACGGTCTCTGAACCACCTGTGATGTTCAAGCTCTGGTTGAACGTGTGGCCTGTACGACCGTAAACGATGTCCTGCCAATCGTTTGCGGCAACATTCTGATACATATCCAAATCACGATAGTTACCGAAATAATCTGTATAAGAAGATATGTCATTAGGATTGTTGAGCAGTGCAAGCTCATACTGCCACTTAGCGTAGTCGTATGGAGAGAGAACATCCATAGTCTTTGCTATGCTCTTCCAGCTATAATAAGCGTTGTAAGAAACGTTCACCTTGCCGCTCTTACCGCTCTTTGTAGTAACGAGGATAACACCGTTAGCACCACGGCTACCGTAGATAGCGGTAGAAGAAGCGTCCTTCAATACTGTGATGTCTTCAATGTCGCTCGCAGGGATGTCGCCGATTCCGTCAACAGGGAATCCGTCGACGATGTAGAGCGGGTCGTTGCTCTGGGTGATAGAACCACCACCACGCACACGGATCTTAACCTCTGCGTCAGGCGAACCCTCGGTTGTTGTTACCTGCACACCGGCCATCTTACCCGTGAGGGCCTCTGAAGCCGAAGCCACCGGCACTGCCTGAAGGGTCTCGCTGTTGACCGTAGCCACGGAACCGGTCAAGTCTTTCTTGCGCACCGAGCCGTAACCGATTACGACAACGTCGTTCAGCGAGGTAGCGTCGTCCTCGAGAACTACGTTAATACTGCTCTTACCCGCAGCGTTCACCGTCTTTGTCTTCATACCGATGTATGAGATGGTGAGTTGCTTGCTGGCGGTAAGATTGAGTGAGAAGTTACCGTCAAGGTCGGTAACAGCACCGCCTTGTCCGCCCTTCTCCTGGACTGTTGCTCCGATGATTGGTTCACCGGCCGAGTCCTTAACATTTCCTTTGATTGTCTGCGCAGATACAATGCCCCCCCCGATTAGGAGAAAGAACATTACAAGCGCAATTCGAAAAGTTTTCAAATTACCAGACATAGTTTGTTTGTTTTATTAGTTATTAAATTGATTTTATATAGAACTGCCAATGTGTAATCGTCATTCCACACTCGCATTACTCTATCAATGTTGTTTTATCTCGATTTGTTTTATTCGTTTTAGTTTTAAGCAGACTAATAAATTGTTTCCTCTCGGATTTAGTTTTTAGATTGCTCGGTAGATGTTTCATTTCATGGCATCATTCTGTTTTCACAGAGAAGCATAAGGAATAAGCAACATCATCGATGTCCTCACTGCTGCTACATTATTCCTTATGCTGATTCATTCGGGGGACTGCTCCCCTATCGTCTATTGCTTTCGCAATTCTTTCTTACTTGTTGATGAACTTCTTACCGTTCTGGATGCAAACACCCTTGAAGTCCTTAGATACCTGCTGACCTGCGAGGTTGTAGATAGGAGCGTTGGCGTTAGCCTTATCTGCGGTGATATTGCTGATACCTGTTTGAGTCAGAGTCCACTTCAAGTCATAAAGGTTTATACCACTATTTTTACTATATACGAAAACAGTTGTTGCTGCGCCTGTATATTTTATAGTAGTAGAAGTAATCTGACCTGCTGACACAGTAGCCGTACCAATCTCTGTTCCGTCTGATTTTGCTATCATCAAAGTACGGTCATCACCACTTGAACTTGCATGAGCAAATGCAACATATATGTCGCAGTCTCCTGTTACATCAAAAGCCAACACTCTATATTTTGGTTTATCCCAATATGTAACAACAGGATCTTGAGATTCATCCTTTTCAAAACCGCCAGAACCACCTAACTTGATACGTTGAGTATATTTAACCTCATCAATTGTCTTCTTACTGGCGTCAACCACAACATTGTATGGTTTAGAAGCGTCGTTCGGATTTTCTGCGGCATAAACAGTCAAACCGTCTATTGTTGTAGTTGCAGTATATCCCGCAGCAGTCCAATTAGAGAAGTTCCATTCCTTTTGTGCATTAACACCAACTGCCATCATAGCGGCAGCTACGAGAGTAAAAATTTTCTTCATAACTTGTTTGTTTTAATTAGATATGTTTGTTTTTTATTAGTTTGTGCTGCAAAATTAACAAAATAGGAGAATTAGGGACAATATTCCGTGTTAAAAAAAGTAAACTTACATCATTTTCAGCCCCCCTGCCCCCCGGTGGGGGGATTTGGGTTCGGAAGCGGAAGGCTAAAACTCAATGGGTTTTCGGGGTTCGGGCGTGATTTTCAATCCGCCCGATTGGAGTATAAGCATTTGCAATGCGAAAAAAATAATATTATAATGTATTATTAAGCGCATTATAAATGCTTATACTCTCAGGAAGCGGATTTTCGCTTCGCTCAACAATACGTGCAAATCACGCTTCAACAGCCTTTCGGGTTGCCAATAAACTCATGTCATGACAATAACATCAATCAACCCCTTATTACCGGCATAATCAATAGCCGAACTATATAAGTAATCTTCTTGCCGTATAACAAACTCCTGCCGTACAGGGTTGTTATGTATATAATCTAACTTCTGATGATAGAAATCAAGTGAGTATATAAGTTCAGGATAGTAACCATCTTGCCAAATACGAAAGTTCTTGATTTTATTATCGTTTTTGCCGACAAATCGAAAACGGTCAAGCATCCATTCCCTGCGACTTTCCTTCTCGTCATCCTTTAGTATTTCTATAATCTTCTTGCTCGTGAATTTCTTAAAATCACGCATTATATCCGCAACCGTTGTTTCATCTTTTGCACTAACTATCGCGTGCAGATGATTCGGCATCAGTACCCAGGCATAAACTTCCAAGCCTCTATGTTTTTGGCAATACTCAAGGGATTCTAAAACTATATGTTTGTATTGAGGTCGTGTAAATATATCTATCCAATCTATCACCGTTGTGGTGATAAAATACATTTCCTTTATAATATCTATCGTGTTCTTCATCTATTGATATTTATTTTACAAAATACGAATGGGCACAAAGATACATACAATCCTTTATACGACAAAATATAAAATAAAAAACTTGTTATGGAATTAGATATTCAGGCGGATTTGCGGTTCAGTCGGTTCTGGCATAATTGGGTTCACTCAGGACTTAAAGGGTTTTCGGGGTTCGGGCGTGATTTTCAATCCGCCCGATTGGAGTATGAGGATTTTCAATCCGCTCGGATATATTAATTTGGTATTGCGCATTATAAATGCTTATACTCCCGGGAAGCGGATTGCAAATCACGCTTCAACAGCCTTGCAAGCTGTAAAGCATTCGAACGAGTTTTGAGTTAGAAGTTACCAACAAAGCATTTCTCAATCCTCAATCCACCATCCTCAATCCTCAAGAAAAGCATTTCTCTCTCCCCTCTCCTGTCTCCTTTCTCAATTTTATCACCCTCAAAACTCGCGAATTTACAAACGAAACTTTCCTCGTGCTCAAAAACGCGAAAATACGGCTTTTTGCCCATTTTAGAGGAAAATCTCTGGCAATCAGAGGTTTACCTCTTTTTTATGCGTTTTTACCCGTTTTGGAAGCCGTTGTTACCCCCATTATTTTCTAACGGAGGCACTTTTAGACTCTAACGGAGGCACTTTTAGGCTCTAACGGAGCCTCCGTTGCACTCCAAAAGTGCCACAAACGGACTCTAAAAGTGCCACTTTTGAACGTAAACGAACGTTAAATTGCCCGATTTTGCCATTTTTGCGTGTTTTTCCGGACGTCAATTTTCGACAAAAATCGACTCATTTTTTCTCTAACGGAGGCTCCGTTGCAATTTTGAATTACGAATTTTGAGTTTTGAATTGGATTTTTTGGTGGCGAAAAACGCCCGAAAATTGTAACGGAGCCTATATTTAACAAAAGTTGACACGATTTCAATTGTAAAAGGAATTTACTATTTTAGAGGTAAGAGGTGGGAGGTAAGAGGTAAGAGAAATGTGTCATAAAGATGGCTCACTCCTTACCTCTTACCTCTAAATTCCCCCGCCGGGGGCTAAGGGGGCCAAAAAAAAGACGAGCCAAGATTGCTCTTGACTCGTCTTGCGGTGCGTACGGGACTCGAACCCGTGACCCCATGCGTGACAGGCATGTATTC
>ENA-ORRE01000541-ORRE01000541.1-human-gut-metagenome-genome-assembly--contig:-NODE-541-length-29351-cov-5.819634_pt1 | contig 29351 bp, 22 predicted proteins | sample MGYA00242171_ERZ509126 | MGnify/ENA primary metagenome ERZ509126 (study PRJEB26280, sample SAMEA2338648) | human gut metagenome | biome: human gut; feature: human-associated habitat; material: faeces... | reverse complement strand
TGGTCGCTTGTTGTCGGCATATTGATTGCGGGTGTTCTGGCATTCGTACAAATGCCGAAACTCGAAGATCCGGCGGTGGCCGTCAAGCAGGCAAGGGTCGTGGTGGTTTATCCGGGGGCCAATGCACATGATGTAGAGTTGGAGGTGGCACAGACAATGGAGGACGCATTGCGCGCCTTGCCCGACGTGAAGTGCGTACGTTCGGAATGTCAGAACGGAACAGGAATCTTTACCGTAGAGTTCAAGATGACTGTTCAGCAGAAGGATTTGGAACAGCATTTTGATCTCCTTCGTCGCAAGGTGAACGATATCAAGGTCAGCCTGCCGCAGGGATGCTATGACCCGATGGTGATTGACGACATGATGGACGTGTACGGCATTTTTTATGCGATAACTGCCGATGGCTACAGCTATCCGGAAATGAAGAAATACGCCGAATATATCCGTCGGGGATTGCTGGATGTCAAAGGCGTAAAGCGTATCAACATAGCAGGCTTGCGCAGCGAGGTCATCAATGTTGTACTTTCGAAGGAGAAACTTTCGCGCAACGGTTTGATTCCTACGCAGATAATGTCGGCTTTGAACAGTGCCGGCGAGAAGGTTTCTGCGGGCGAATATTTCGATGGTCAGGACAAGATTCAACTGCGTGTCGATGAGGTGGTGAAGGATGAAAACGATATCCGCAACCTGCTGATAAAAATGCCTTCGGGCCAATATGTGAAGTTGGGCGATTTGGCGGATGTGCGTCGAGAATTGGCTGAACCGCAGCGTAATGCGTTTTATGTCGACGGGAAACCGGCGGTGGCCGTGTGTGTGGCCATGGAGGCCGATGCCATTGTGCCGGATGTGGGAAAGGCTGTGGATGCCCGTCTCGACGGACTGATGAAATCATTGCCGGCAGGATTCGCAGTGGAAAAGATATTTTTTCAGCCCGACAAGGTGGATGAAGCCATCAATTCCTTTATGCTCAACCTGATTGAGTCGGTGGGTATTGTCATTCTGGTGCTTGTCTTCACAATGGGATTCCGTAGCGGTGCGATTATCGGTTTCGGTCTGGTGCTGACTATTGCCGTTTCCTTCCCGATATTGCTGATGGGGGGCACAACGCTCCAGCGCATTTCCTTGGGCGCATTTATTGTGGCAATGGGTATGCTTGTCGACAATGCCATTGTGATTATGGACGGCATTCTGATTGACAAAAAGCGCGGATTGCCGCCGGATGTCTATTTGTCGCGTATCGGAAAGAATACTGCCATGCCGCTGTTGGGGGCAACCATCATCGCCGCTTCTACGTTCTTGTGTGTATTCCTTTCTCCGGACTCGGCAGGTGAGTATGCCCGCGACCTGTTTCTTGTGCTTTGTGTAAGTCTGCTTGCAAGCTGGGTATTGGCACTTGTGCAGGTGCCTGTCTGTGCCAAATCGTGGTTGCCCAAACAAGAGAAAACTTCTTCCGCAACGGTGATGAACAGTCCGGTGCACCGGTTTGTGAGAAATGCCATTGCACGCCTGATTGACCACAAGAAAACCACTCTGGCCGTTGCGCTTGCCGCTCTGCTGCTGTCAGTTTGGGGAATGACGAAAGTGAAGAATCTGTTTTTCCCTGATTTTGACTATCGCCAGTTCATTGTGGAATGCTACATGCCCTCGCAGACCGATCCCAATAAAGTTCGTGACGAACTGCTTGACATGGGAGCATTGCTCCGGAAGAATCCGAATATTGAACGGGTGGCTGTCAGTACGGGCAGTGCGCCGGCCTACTACTGTCTTGTCCGGCCTATGACTTCCGGCGGTGACTGTTATGGCGAGCTGATGGTGGATTGTGCCGACTATGAGACAATTGTCAAGGAAATTCCCAAAATCAGGAAACAATTGCGTGAAGCTTATCCCGACGCATATATCCGAATCCGAAAATATAATTTCTCAGTATCGACATCGCATACCGTAGAAGTCGAATTCCGGGGGTCGGATCCGGCCGTGTTGCGGAATCTGAGCCGTCAGGCGGAAGACATTATGAGGCAGTGTCCGTATGTTGACCCGTATTCTGTGCAGAACAACTGGAAAGCTAAGGGCAAGAATCTTGTGGCTGAATATGTGCAGAGCGACGGACTGCGTGCCGGCATAGCCCGCGGTGATGTCGGAAAGGCATTGCAGGCTGCAACCGACGGACTGGCAATCGGTCTGATTAACGACCGTAATAATCTGGTGCCGGTGAATCTGTTGGTACGGAATGCCGACGGCAGCCGGATTGCCGATTTACGCAATATCCCGGTCTGGAGCATGATGAACGTGCGTGTTGGCGACAGCGACATGCAGAAACTCACAACAGGAGGTTTGAGCGCGGAGGAAATGCAGGACAAAATGTTCCGTTCGGTTCCGCTTGGAGCTGTCACCCGTGACGTGAGATTAGGCTGGGAAGAGGAAGTCGTGATGCGTTACAACGGTCAACGTGCTATAGAAGCCGAGTGCGACCCGAATACGGAACTCTATGAAGCGACTCCGGCAAAGGTGATGGCTTCGATAAAGGATAAAATAGAAAATATTCCGCTGCCCGACGGCTACAGTATGCGTTGGGTTGGAGAGCAGGAGGTTCAGGGCGATGCTATCGGCAACCTGATGAAATATGTGCCGCTGACCATTTTCCTGATTCTCGGCATATTGCTGTTGCTGTTCAACAACTGGAAGCAGGTATTCCTGATTCTGATATGTTTCCCGTTCGTGTTCTGCGGCATTACGCCGGCCTTGCTGATGTCCCGCCAGCCATTCACGTTCATGGCTATCATCGGCATGCTGGGGCTTATCGGAATGATGGTGAAGAATGCGATTGTACTGCTGGATGAAATCAATCGTCTGATACGGGAGGAGAATTATTCGCCTTATAAGGCAGTTGTTGAGGCAACGGTATCGAGAGTGCGTCCGGTGCTGATGGCATCGCTGACTACGATAGTGGGTATGCTTCCTTTGGTGGTCGACCCGATGTACTGCTCGATGGCTATTACGATTATGGCGGGATTGGCCGTCGGCACGGTGATTACGCTCATTTTGCTTCCGTTGTTTTATACGATGTTGTTTAAAGTTAGAAAAACGAACCAAATTTCCGAAAGAAATGAAAACAGTCTGTAAATATATATTGGGAATGTCGTTGCTGGCATTTCCGGTTGCGGCTCAGGTACCGGCTGACAGTGTGTTGAACCTCTCGCTTTCCGCCTGTCGGACAATGGCACTGGAAAGCAGTGATGCCGTTAAGACCGCCGACAACAAGTTGAGACAGGCGGAGCTTGACAAGGAGATAGCGTTCACGGCCTATCTGCCGAATTTCAGCGGCTCGGCCGGAGTGCTGTATTTGTTGGAGGAACCCGATATGATGGGGATGAGCATGTCGATGAAGGGCACTTATGTGGCAGGCATCAATCTGGTTCAGCCTCTTTATGCAGGCGGCAAAATTCGGGCAGGCAACAAGTTGGGTACCATCGGGCGCGAATGTGCGGAAGAAAATGCGCGGTTGGAGAGAATGCAGACAATTGCCGATGCCGACAATGCCTACTGGACTTATGTGGCTGTACGCAGAAAGGTGGCCATGCTCGACAGCTATATGCAGCTGATGGATACACTGCTTGCGCAGACCGAACGCTCGGTGTCGGCTGAAATGGTGACCAACGACGACCTGTTGCGCATCAAGGCCAAGCGCAGCGAGATTCTTTATCAGCGTCAGAAGGCTTTCAATGGTTTGGAACTGTGCCGTTTGTCGCTTTGCAATGCGATTGGTGTCGATTTCGGAAGTCGGATTGTACCCACTGATACGGTACTGGAAATACGGATGCCGTCGTCGCTTGACAGCAGCATCGACAATCGTCTGGAGCTGAAACTGCTGCAAAAGAATGTAGAGGTACAGGAACAGCAGATAAAAGTGACGCGTGCCGATTTCCTGCCTTCGCTTGCTTTGAGCGCAGGATATATGTATTTCGGTAATGTCAAGATGAACGGAGCTGCCACCGGACCGAACGGCGAGATGATACCGTTCTCGCAGTCGTTTGATTCCGGATATACATCGGCGATGGCAACTTTGAGTATTCCTATTTTCCATTGGGGTGAGGGTGCGAAGAAAGTGAAGAAAGCCAAACTGGAACGTGAAAACGCGCAGCTTGACCTGCATGAGAAATTGCGCCTGATGACAATTGAAGCCGAACAGGCTGTCAGAAATCTTTCCGACAGCTATGGAATGGTAGAAACTTCGCGTCTGGCTCTCGAACAGGCAGAGGCAAGTTTGCGTACGGTCCGTAACCGCTATGATGCCGGTATGGCAACTTTGACGGACTTGCTCGACGCTCAGTCGCAGTGGCAGCAGAATTTGAGTAACTATATTGAAGCGCAGACTCAGTTCAAGATAAACGAAACGGAGTATTTGCGTGTGACGGGAAAACTCGATTTGTAGGGATTTGCCTAAATGAAAAAGCCGGAGATGCTGTGATTGCGGTATTCTCCGGCTTTTTGTGTTTTCAGTCGTGGCCTTTACAGGATTGTTACCGCTTCTTAATAATTTCTTAATATCGTGGCGGTAGTTTTGCGGCGGAAAAAATAGGAAAAGCAGATTATGCAAAAAGAATTCAAGACAATCGTTTTGTCGGACATCCATTTGGGTTCAAAATGGTCGAAAACGAAAGAAGTGAACCGATTTCTGAAAAAACACAGTTGTGAAACGTTAATCCTGTGCGGCGACATTATCGACGGGTGGGCGATATTGCGGGGGCAGGGCCTGAAGTGGAAACGCCGGCACACGAATTTTATCAAAACATTGCTTGATTTGTCGCACGACACGGAAATCATTTATGTGCGAGGCAATCATGATGGATTTCTGGATAGAATTGTACCAATTAAATTTTTTAATATATCCATCGTAAAGGACTTCATATATACAAGTTTCGGAAAAAGATATTATGTGTTGCATGGTGATGTGTTCGACAAGGTGACCAGTTCCTACAGCTGGCTGGCGAAGATAGGCGACGTTTGCTATTCCTTGCTTCTGTGGATAAACAAGACCTATAATGCCCGCCGCATCAAGAAGGGTTTGCCCTATTATTCGATAGCCCGTCAGGTGAAGCACCGCGTGAAGGCTTCCGTTTCCTATATCAGTGATTTTGAGAGTCATCTGGTCCAGGTCGGCAAGAAATACAATTGTGACGGAGTGATTTGCGGTCATATCCATCATCCGGAAATACGCATGGACGATGATTTTGAATATCTCAATTCCGGTGACTGGATAGAGTCGCTGTCGGCGCTGGTGCAGACTCACGAAGGGGAGTGGAAGTTGTATTTATATGAAAAACAGGAGCTGGCATGAGATTTTTGTTCGTTGTTCAAGGAGAGGGCAGAGGCCATTTGACACAGGCCATTTCGTTGGGCGAAATGCTTCGTCGCCACGGGCATGAGGTGGTGGAGGTGCTGATTGGAAAGTGTTCCAACCGCGAGTTGCCTACTTCGTTTGTCGGGAAAATGCCGGCAGAGGTAAAGGTGTTTCATTCTCCGGCCATTGATTACGGCAAGAACGGGAAGAAAGGGAAAATATTGAAAACCGTGGTTGCCAACACGACTCCCAAAAAACTGGCGAAATGGCGGAAAAGCATTTCGTTTCTGTTGAAACGTATCGACAAGAGGAAGCCCGATGTCATTGTGAATTTCTATGAAATGCTGATGGGAGCGGCAAATTTCTTTCATCACATTGATGTGCCGGTGGTCTGTCTCGGGCACCAGTTTCTTGTCGGGCATCCCGATTTCGGACATTCCGTAGTGTCGGAGCACGGACAGTTTGCCTTGCGGCTCAGCAATCAGATTTGCTCCTACGGTTCGTCGTTGACTTTGGCGTTGTCGTTTTATCCCTTGCCCGAATTCAGGCGCGACCGTCTTGTCGTCGTTCCTCCATTATTGCGGAGCGAGCTGTTCGGTTTGACGCCGAGCGACGAGAATTTTATATTGGGCTATATGCTTAATGCCGGATATATGGAAGAGGTGGAGGAATGGCATGCCGAAAATCCACGGCAGAAACTGCATTTTTTCTGGGACCGGAAAAACTGTAAAGAGGTGGAAAAGGTGGACGAAACGCTGACACTTCACCGCATCAGCGACAGCGAGTTCCTTTCCTACATGAGCCGTTGTTCGGGCTATATCACGACAGCCGGATTCGAGTCCATTTGCGAGGCCATGTATTTGGGCAAGCCCGTCATGCTGATACCTGCCCATCTTGAACAGCAAATCAATGCTGCCGATGCACACGGTATCGGTGCGGGAATTGTAGCGAAAAGTTTCGACATTTCCCGGTTGGTTGACTTTATTTCGGAATATGATGCAGAAACCGAGCGGTTTCGCGCTTGGGTAAATTCAGCCGAACAGCGGATTGTTGCGCTGTTGGAATCCGTTTCTTGAGTATTTCTTAACGACGGACGATTTCCGGTTTCAGTCCGCTGCGGGCAATCAGTGCTTCCACATCCTGTTCTGTTCCGTTGAACGGGCCGGATTTTTCCAGCTTGAATGATGACATGGCAGCTGCAAAGCAGCCGGAGTCCTCAATGGATGCTCCCAGGCTTCGTTTGTAAAGATAGCCGGTGACGTAGGTGTCGCCGCAGCCGGTGGCATCGACAATGCTTTTCGGCAGATAGGCAGGAATGTTGTAGAACGTGTTGTCCTTATAGATGACGGAACCGTAGCTTCCGAGTGTGATGAGCACTTCCTTTACACCCCAGTCGCAGAGCTGAAGAGCTGCCTTTTCCACATCGGAATAGCCGGTGAGCGATTCAATTTCGAATTCGTTCACTTTCAGAATATCGACATATTGCAGATAGTCGAGTTTGTTTTTCCAGTCGATGGCGTAAACTTTTTCACCTCTGACTTCTCTCAGATATCCCTGTGCATCAACCGAGAGAATGCCTTTTTTAGAAAGCAGGCGGAATACCTCGATGTCGAAATCGTCGGCAAGAAGGCTGCCGAGGTGGAAGATGTCGGCTTCGATGTCCTGCAGTTTTTCCGCTTCAAACGGGTCGGCTTTGGCCAAAACCCGCTGGGTGCGGTTGTCCTGATTCTCTCCGTAGCTGTTTTCGAAATATACCGAATAGCGGCTCGGCAGTACCGTTACTTTCGCTCCCCGTTTGCGGATGGCTTCTACGGCGCTCATTTCACTTTCGGCAAGGGCAGTGACCAACTCGAAATTGGCGTCGGGATTGAGGCTGCACATTCCGTGGGCAAAGTAGAAGGATGTTCCGCCCGGCATATAGACGGTGGTTTGCGGCGTTACGATTTTGTCGAGGGTAATATGTCCGATACAGCAGATTTTTTTCATAAAAACAGGGATTTCAAAAATGTTTTGAGCGGACAAAGTTACGGATATTATTCGTTTTTGCCGAGGGAAACGGTTTCTCCATGAGAAATAGCCGCGTTAAATAATTTTAAATCATCAATATAGGGATGACGAGGGGGAGGCAGTTCTGCAAATCGCGAAAAATGCGGGAACGGCTTGGGAGTAAGGCCGAGGCCGGGCGGATGATAATTTAAACGGCTGTCGACTAATATCTTTAAAATAAAGTATTGCAGTATAAATAAAATGATTACCTTTGCACAGCAAAGCCGGTTGGCTTTGGTTGCGTCGGCAATGCCGCAGTGTTGCCGTGGCGCCTTTGTTTAACTAATTTTTGTGATTTTGGACGCAGACCCGTATCTTAGTATCTTGAATTTATTGTGTGGCATCACTCCGCAGCTCGGTGAAAATTTGATGACCGTGCATGCCCCTACTTTAGAAAGTGTAATAGCCTTAATTATCGCAGTGATGTCGCTGATGGTTTCAGCCTTTATCTCCGGTTCGGAAACGGCCTTCTTTTCTCTGACGGAAGCTGATATTGAAAGTGTAGACAACGACCAGAAGCAGGAGCGAATCCGCCAACTGCTTGCAAAGCCGGAACGTTTGCTGGCAACGATTCTGATTGCCAATAATCTGGTAAATGTGGCGATTGTCGTGTTGTGTAACTTCGTGATGTCGCAGGTGTTTGAATTCCGTGCGGAATGGCTCGACTTCCTCTTTCAGACAGTTGTATTGACATTTCTTCTTCTCCTTTTCGGTGAAATTCTTCCAAAACTTTATTCCAACAGTCATAATGTGCAGTGGGCAAAGTTTGCGGTTAACGGAATTGTGTTCTTTTCCCGCCTGTTTGGTCCGGCTTCACGCCTGATGGCGATGAGCACATCGGTGGTGAACCGTGTCGTGACGAAGAAAAGCGACAATCTTTCGCTCGACGACCTTTCGCATGCACTTGAAATTACTGATGTGGAGGAGGGTAAGGAAAAGGATATGCTTGAAGGAATCCTGAAATTCGGGGGAAAAACGGTTTCCGACATCATGACTCCCCGCATGGACATTACCGATGTCGATTGGGACAGCTCGTTTTCCGACCTTATGAAACTGATTCAGGAAACCGGATATTCGCGTATTCCCGTATATGTAGAAAACCAGGACAATATAAAAGGTTTTATCTGTGCCAAGGACCTTCTGCCCTATATCAATCGGGCGGACGACAATTTCCGTTGGCAATCGCTGATTCGCAATTCCTTCTTTGTGCCGGAAACACGTATGATTGACGATATTCTGGAGGATTTCCGCAAGAAAAAGACTCACATGGCAATTGTTGTCGACGAGTATGGCGGCACGCAGGGACTTGTGACACTGGAAGATGTGTTGGAAGAAATTGTGGGCGAAATCAACGATGAATATGATGAGGACGAAAAATCCTATACCCGTCTGTCGAACGACACATTCGTGTTTGAGGGAAAAACGCAATTGAACGACTTTTTCCGCATCACGGGACTTGACGAAGATCTGTTTGAGGATGTGGCAGAGGAAGTGGAAACACTTGCCGGAATGCTTCTCAATATCAAGCATGATTTTCCGCACGACAACGAGATATTGGAATACGCCAACTGCCGTTTCTTTGTGATGGGTGTCGAACGTCACCGGGTTAAGGAAGTGAAAGTGAGAATATTGGATAAACAGCAGGAGAAGAAATGAGCAGACGGAAAAGAACGGTGATGATGTGGCGGTGTATGGTCATCTATGTCATTGCCTTGCTTGCTATCCTGCTGGTGGCTTGCGCCCAACGTGAAAAGGTAGGGGTGCCGCGGCCTGTGGCATATCCGCGTATCGAACGCAGTTATGATACGACCTATACGTGTGTCTATGCCCCGCTGAACATTGAGATGAACCGCAACGTCGAAGTGGTGCGGACGGATTCCGCTGCCGATGCAGGAGGCTTTCGGGCCGCTTATCCGCACTATGGCGCTGAACTGCTTTGCAGCTATCACCGTACGGGCAATGCCGCCCAATTGAAGCAACTGCTGGCACGGCGTATGGAGCGTGTGGCGTTGGACCTCGGCAATAAAAAGCCCGACGTGTTTCGTCATGATTATTCCGATGGGGGAAGCGCAACGGTTTTTTACAGTCTGCGCGACTGTGTGACACCGGTGCATTTCGTTGCCACTGACAGTGTGGACTATGTTGTGTCGGGTACGGTCGTGCTTGATCGGATTTCCAATTTCGACTCCATAGCTCCGGTGCTCGATTATCTTAGTTATGACGTTGCACATTTGGTAAAGAATTTAAATCTTTGACTTACATAAAACAATGAAAATCAGAACGAGAGTAGTGTCCGAAGGTGTGTCTGTATCACTCTGTGAGATTGCTTCACCGATTGAAATTTCAGATGCTGTGGTCTATCATGGGCTGCATCATCAGGTTGAGAACGTGCGTTCCGAAAACCGTCGCCATGAAATCATTACAGAGGGTGTGATGATTAAAGAACTTTTTGGAGCGAAGGTAAGCCTTGCACATCGTGAATCGGGCGCTCCCTATTTGGTGGAACAAGGAGAGGAATCGGGTATGAATGTCAGCATTTCCCATTGCGAAGGTCTGGTGGCTGTGGCTCACAGCCGCGACAGGAAAGTGGGAGTTGATGTGGAAGTTGTATCCGAACGTGCCGTGCGTGTGCAGAACCGTGTGCTGTCGGACGACGAAATCCGTTTTGCCGGGTCTTCCACAGTGCTGAATACGCTTGCCTGGACCGCCAAGGAGGCCTTGTTCAAGTTGATTCCCGAATCCGGCGTTGACTTTCGTGCCGACCTTCATATTGACCTCAGTAGCCTTGACAGTGCCGAAAACGAAAAAACGTATGAAGCTACAGCCTATGGCCGCAGCTACAGGATGCTCTCGTGGTTTGAAAATGGTCGGTGTATAACCATTGTTGCTGACTGATTATGAAAAAGTTCCGAATATTCCTTTGGCTGTCAGTCTGCCTTTTGTCCGTTCTTTCCTTTTCCTGCATTACGGAAGAGGAGAAAGGGGCGTCGTTGGGTGTCGGCGATCGTTTGCCGGAGTTTTCCGTTGTGACGAACGACGGAGCTGTCGTTTCCAATGTCTCGTTGAAAGGGAATGTGTCGGTGATAATGTTTTTTCATACCGGTTGTCCCGACTGTCGGCAGGCGATGCCCGTCGTGCAGCGCGCCTATGAGGAATTTGCTCCGCTCGGAGTCGGGTTTGTATGTATCAGTCGTGAAGAGGGGGCCGATGAGGTGGCTCCCTATTGGGAGAGCTTAGGCTATACTCTTCCGTATTCAGCTCAGTCTGACCGCCAAATCTACAGTCTTTTTGCCACTTCCGTCGTGCCGCGTATCTATATTTCCGATGCGGAAGGCATTATCCGCCATGTATATACCGACGACCCCGTGCCGACCTACGACGAACTTTCCGAGAAATTGTCAGCGATGCTCGCAGAGTAGATTTGTGATAATGTCATTTTTGCGTTAACTTTGCAAATAGGAGGGGGCTGCACCGTTTTTGCGGCAGTTTTCCGACGATTGTGACAAATCAAAAAAAGACTGACGAATATATGAAGAAACGTTTTTTGCTGCTTGCGTCGTTGCTGTTGGCATCGTCGCAGTTTGTGGCGGATGCCTGCACCAGCCTGCTGGTGGGAAAGGACGCTACGGTCGATGGTTCGACCATGATTACCTATAATGCCGATGCGTATGTGCTGTACGGCGAACTCTATCAGTCGCCGGCTGCCGACTATCCGAAAGGGGCGATGCTTGATGTGTATGAATGGGATACCCGGAAATATCTGGGAAAAATTCCGCAAGTGCGCCACACTTACGCCACTATCGGCAACATGAACGAGCATCAGCTTGCCATTACGGAATCAACATGGGGAGGCCGTACGGAACTGATGGACACGACAGCGATTATGGACTACGGTTCATTGATATACATCACTCTTCAACGTGCCAGGACTGCCCGCGAAGCCATCAAGGTGATGACGGATTTGGTGGAAAAATACGGTTATTACAGCACCGGCGAATCGTTCTCGATTGCCGACCCGAATGAAGTTTGGGTAATGGAAATGATTTCAAAAGGTATGGAGGAAAAAGGTGCGGTATGGGTAGCCATCCGTATTCCTGACGACTGCATCAGCGGTCATGCCAACCAGGCACGCATCCACCGTATTCCGTTCAACGACAAAGAGAACTGCATGTACTCGAAGGATGTAGTTTCTTTTGCTCGCAAAATGGGCTATTTCAATGGAAAAGATGAGGATTTCAGCTTCTCGAAAGCCTATTCCGTAACCGACTATCTGGCATTGCGCGGCTGTGACGGCCGTGTGTGGTCGTTCTTCAACCGCTATGCCGAGGGCATGGACAAATATCTTCCTTATATCAAGGCTGAAGGCGGCGAAGTGATGCCGCTGTACGTGAGGCCGAAGCAGAAACTTTCGGTGCGTGACGTGCAAGGTATGCTCCGTGACCATTTCGAAGGCACTGACCTCGACATGACCAAGGACCCGGGTGCAGGACCGTGGAATTCTCCTTACCGCTTTGCTCCGCTGATGTATAAGGTGGACTCTGTGGAATATGCTCACGAACGCCCGATTGCCACACAGCAGACTGGCTTTACACTGGTAGCCCAAATGCGCAACTGGCTGCCGGATGCAGTAGGCGGTATTCTTTGGTTCGGTGTCGACGATTCTGCAATGACCGTTTACAACCCGATTTATTGCTGCACGACGAAGGTGCCGGAATGCTATCGAGTAGGTAACGGAGATTACAATACTTTCTCCTGGACATCGGCTTTCTGGATTAACAACTGGGTAGCCAACCAGACCTATATCCGCTACTCGCAGATGTATCCCGACGTTCAGCGTGTGCAGAACGAGCTGGAAAGCAGCTATACGCAGTCGACAAAAGACATTGAAAAGAAGGCTTTGGAAGTTTACAAGCAGTCGCCTGCAAAGGCCGTGGAAATGTTGACACAATTCAGCGACAGCGTTTCTGAAAATGCCACTGCACGCTATAAGCAACTGGGTGAATATCTGTTGGTGAAGTTTATGGACGGCCGTGTGAAGAAGGTGGACGAAAACGGCAATTTCACGCGTACGGAAACCGGCTATCCGACAAGCCCGACAGCTACCGGCTATTCGGAAGACTTCTACCGCAACATTGTCAAGAGCGAAGGCGACCGACTCAAAGTGAAGGAAGTTGATATTGATGCAATAAAGCACTAAATTGCAGACTGAAATAAACCCAAATCGGTCATTAGACCGCCAAACAAGGTTAGGCTGTCTACAGTGAGCTTTAGTTGGCTCTTTAGTCGCTTTCCGCACTGCTGCCGGCATCTTGCTTCCTGCTTTTTCTCGATGTAGCCCGCTACATCTTCGACAAAGACAGAAATCAATCTGCCTGACAGCAGCACGAAATCCACCATAAAGTCTAATGACCGATTTGGGATAAAGAGCGCGCCCTGAAAGTCGTTTGGCTTTCAGGGCGCGTTGCGTTTGCTATGGCTGTAAGTGCTATAACAGGATAAAGAGGACGGGTAGCGCGATGCCTGCAATCAGCTCGATGCCTCCGCGTCCGATGAGGCCGTATTTGCCTTTCACCATCACCAGTCCTGACACGATGATAATGAACATCGAAGCCAGAAAAATGTCGGAAAAGATGGTCCATGCACGCGACGGATTGTAGTGCAGACGGTTGAGTGCCGACAATACGGGGCGTTTTTTCACCGATTCGTAGTGCACGCTGCGTTGCGCGAGGTCGGCTGTCAGCAGTGATCCGCCTTTGAGAAACACCTTGATTTCATTCTCCTTCGGGAAATAGTGCTTGGCGTAGTTGCCGGTTTCCTCCCATTGCTCAAGAAGGCCGACCACATGGTCCTTCGTTACAGCCGCCTTTTCTGAAGGGAAACTGTCGGGCAGACGGTAGTCGTGGACCGTGATGGAATAATCCGAGTTGAAGTCGCCTTTATGGTTGAGCATAAAACCGGAAAATACATAGACGAGCAGCACTCCCGAAAAAAAGTAGGACAAGTCGCGGTGAATTGTCCTACTCCATTTTCTCATTGTGGAAGCCCAGGTCATTTGATTTCGTATTTATCGGCCCGAATGCTGTAGAACGAAAGGTAGTTCTTGCCTTCTTTGGCCTGGCGTTCGGCAATCTTGTTGCGGAAACTTTCCATACGTTGTGCGAAACTGTCGGCAGGGTTTTCACCCATCGCCTTGCTATCGGCGGCGCAGCTTGCTTCACCTTGTTCTCCATGCTTTTCGAGCGTAGCCTGTTTGTATTGTTCCTCCATTTGCAGGATGGCGGCTTCGTCGATGCGTTCCTCCACAACGGTACCGGTCACGACAACTACGCTGTTGACGGCATCTTTCGGGAAGCTGCCGATTTTTTCTCCGGCATCCACACGGATAGTGCTGTTGTCATCGCTTCCCATAAGGAAGATTTTCTTGCCGCCGTGTTGGCAAATGTGCGTGCATACGCCTTCCACTTGTACGGTCTTGCCGACCAGACTGTCGGTTTTCGCAAGAATGTCGTCTACGCTGCTGACAGCTACTGTGTCGGCGGCAACACTGGTTGAATCGGTTTTTGACGATGAGCCGCAGCTTGTCAAGCTCATCAAGCCTGCTACAGAAAGAAGCAGGGCTGCATAAATTGTTTTTCTCATATTAAAATTATTTTTTGATAAGTAATAGCGGTATAAACAGATAGATGCCCAATACAAGCACCGGCAGCAAAGCCGGATATTTGCGTCTGTTCTGACGTTTTGCCACGAACAGAAACAGGATGGCAAGCAGCAGTCCCAATGGGAGTGCCTTTAGGGAAAATTCGCCGATACGCGGATAAACCCATCCGTCGTTATAGGACGTGAACGACACCTTGAAGGGGAAAATGTATTCCGACAGATTAGTCGTATCGTCGGCGTAGCGGTTCACCATGTCGTCGACGGTTTTATAGGTAGATGCATCGAGCGCATAATAGTGCTCTTCCTCTGTGTCGGCTACTTTTACGGTGTAGTAGAACATGTCGCCGATGATGGTCAGCCCTTGTCGGTATGGATTGTATTCGACGGTTGTTTTATGTACGGAATAGTCCCTGCCGACGATAGCCAGCCGGTTGTCTGCGGTGAACAGATAGGCAAGGGTGTTGCGGTGAGGAAATTCGGTAATCATCAAGGATTCCACTTTGACGGAGTCCGGAAGTGTGATGGCGCGGACATAAGGCTTTCCGCTGATTTGCTTTACATGGAAAAGCGAACCTTTGCTGTCGGTCATCACGTAACCTTCGTCGTAGCCTTTCATTGTAGATGGGTTGCCGTTGATTTTACCGATGGGGAACACGAAGCCTTTGCGCTTCATTACATCCGTAAATTCCCGACTGCGTGCCTCGTTGACTGTGTTGGTTTCCATGTCGATGAATTCCAGTCCGTTGTCGGTTGAGCGGAATGCTTCAGTAGGCTCTTCCAGGTCGACACGCTTGGGCATGGATTCCAACATCATATACAGCTTGGGTGTCGTTTTGTTGACATCCGACGGCGAGAGTCGCATGTTGAAATTATGGTGCTGTATGTTTTCAGCCGTGATGGCTACACCCTTGATGGTATCGGGCATCCGGCTTTCTGAAAGCAGTTGCCGGTAGTAGAACATGGGCAGTATGGAGTCAAACTGCGCATCCGTATAGCGGTTGCCTTTTCGGTCGAAGTAAACGATATTTCCTTCATCGTTCACTTTCAGCGAAGCAAAATCGTCGACAATGCAGCTGTAGAGTGTAAAGGGTGTTGACTTCGATTCTGCTGTGCAGATGGCGTAGAGCCAGGGTAGCAGCCATGCCAATAATAGGACGGCGGCTATGTAGAGGTATATTTTTCCAGACAGTTTCATTGGATAGTTATTACAATGTTGATAATCGGTGGTTTAGTCCTGGCATCCTTCCTTAAATCTTACCATGGAGCGCAAAATGAGCAGCAATGCCGCCAGGTCGAAGAGGAAGAGCGGGACAATAAACGAATTGTAGCTTTGCGGCACATCGAGCAGGAAGTGGATGCGCAGCAGTCCGATGCCCGTGAGGATAATCAGGCTTCGCATGCGCCACGACGGCTCGATACACACGGCATAAGTCATCATATAGGCGGCATAGCCGGCTGCATACCACGGGAGGGAGGAGAGCAGGATATGGGCAATGAGTTCAGCCGCCATATATTGTTGGAGGAATACCCACAGGGCTGCTATCTGTGCGACGGTTACGATTGTAAGTGCACCCAGTCCGAACAGCATCATGTAGAGCACCATGCCGGATTGCGGGAAGGGCAGGTGAAGTGTCAGCTTCAGGCGTTTCTGTACCACTTCCGGCACAAACTGTACCACGCCGAGAAGCAGTCCGAATATCATCGGTACATATTGTATGGGCTCAATGAAGATGACATCGCGTGTCAGCAGAATCGCCCACAGGTGGGCCGCTCCCTTGAATTCAATGGCATTTCCGACGCGCAGGATGAGATAGAGCGTGTAGCTCACAAAAACCACCAGCGCAGCCAGCAGATACCATCGTGTCTTTATCCATTCTTTGAAGAAAATAGCTTTTTTCATATCGTCTGTACGTTTACTCTGGTTAGTACTTGCCGGTCAATCCGATGAACACATCTTCAAGACTCATCGTTTCTTCCTTCAATTCGCTGTAGCTTACGCCCGACTCCCGTAGCAGATGTTCGACGAAAGCGCGGTCTTCGAACGAGTAAAGTTCGGCGCTGTCCTTAATAATCGACGGATTGTAAATCTTGTCGGAATGCAGTTCGGGTGCGGCTCCCGTATGACGGTAGCTGTAGCGCTTGAAGTTTTTCATCAGTTGGTCAACGGGTTGCTGCACGAGGATGCGGCCGTAGTCCATGATGATGCAGTCGTCCACAAGACGTTCCATGTCCTGAATGATATGCGATGTGAGGAATATGGTTTTGGTTTCCGCTTTGGCATATTCGTGGAGATATTCAATGAAAAGCCGGCGGTAACCGGGGTCCAGTCCGAGCGAAAAGTCGTCGAGCACCAGCAGGTCGGCATTCTGGGCAAGAATCAGCCCGAGTGCCACTTGCGACCGCTGTCCGCATGACATGTTCGCAATTTTCTGGTTGGGAGCCACTTTCAGCTTGTTCATCAGCTCATAATAGGCATCGCGGTTCCACTTCGGATAGAATGCGGAATAATAGCGTTCGATGGACTCGATTGTCATGAAGGCATACTGGATATGTCCCTCCAGCAGAAGAGCGATTCTCGCTCTTGTTGCAGGTGATATGCGTTGGATGTCCTCGCCGAAAATCTCACATTTCCCGGCTCTCGGCTTCAGATAGCCCATCAGGATGTTGATGGTGGTGGTCTTGCCCGTACCGTTTTTTCCCAGCAACCCGAGAATCCGTCCTTTAGGAACATCGAAATTCAAGTCCTCGTAGATTTTTCGTTTGCCGTAGTAGTGCGTAAGGCCCTTACATTCAATTACTTTATCTGTCATTAGTTTTCTATTTATCAGCTATGCAAAAGTATGTAGGCCATAAAAATGCCACAATCGCAATTCCTTGCTATTTTTCTGTAAAAAATACCTAAAAAATGCGATTGTCGTGTGATTTTGTACGGTCTAATTTTGCTCTCAAAAATAAATACCGATGAACATACGACTCCGACACCTTATATACGCGCTGTTGCTGACGATGCCCTTTCAGGCGTTGGCTGAATCGGTGCGCGGATATGTGTTGGATGCCACCGACAATGCTCCGCTCCCCTTTGCTGCAGTGTCGGCTGAGTGTGGCGGAACGTTCCGTCAGGGAACGACAACCGACATTGACGGCTTTTTCTGCCTGAACGGACTTCCCGAGGGAAAGTGCCGGTTGAATGTGTCGTTTGTCGGTTATTTGCCCAATAAGACAACCGTTGACTTGAAGGCTGACACACTGCTGTTGCTGAAAATTGTTCCGGATGCAGTCCAGTTGCGGGAAGTGGTGGTGACTGCTTCCGAGAAAAAAGGCATGACAAGCACTTCGGTCATTAACAGCGAAGCCATGCTCCATTTACAGCCGTCATCGTTTACCGATCTGCTGGCTCTTTTGCCCGGAGGGTCGACCAAGACTCCCAACATGAGTGCCGCCAACACTATCAAGCTGCGTGAAGTGGGTATTTCCGATGAAAATTATAATACCTCTTCGTTGGGAGTGAAATTTGTTGTTGACGGAGCCGCATTGAATACGGATGCCAATTTGCAATATCTGCCCGATAGCTATCAGGGAGAGCCTGACTATGCGCGCAATCATACGTCTGCCGGTGTGGATATGCGTACCATTTCAACGGATAATATCGAGTCCGTCGAAATCGTCAGGGGGATTCCCTCTGTGAAATACGGTGACTTGACGAGCGGGCTGGTGAAAATAACGCGTAAAAACAGAAAGACTCCTTTTGAGGCGAGGGTCAAAGCCGACCAGTTCGGTAAAATCATAGCTGTCGGAAAGGGTATGGAATGGGAGCGGTATTCGCTCAACTTGAATACTGATGCGGGTTTCTCCAGTTCGCGAGTTGACCCGCGCGACCCGTTCAAGACATACCGCAGGATAAACTTCTCTACTCGTATGCGCAAAAATTGGGTATTGAAAAGCAAAGGTTCTCTTGTGTGGAATGTCAACGCCGACTACACAGGCAGTATTGACAATGTGAAATATGACCCCGAGATACAGAAGCAGAAAGATGAGCATTATAAGTCTGCTTACCATAACTTGCAGCTCTACAATAGTCTGAAATGGCTGAACAATGAGAACGACTTTTTGCGAAGTGTTGTCTTTTCCCATACGGCTGGATTGTCAATCGACAGGATAACACAGACAAAATTCGTTTCGCTCGACCGTGATGCCGTTGCACCGGTCTATGATTCGGAAGGGGAGTTTGACGGTGTGTTTCTTCCCTATAAATATCTGGCAAACCAGACGGTGGACGGCAAGCCGTTCTATTCCACACTCCGCCTTGATGCCGAGGGCGAACTGCATACCGGAACGCTGACGCATCGTTTTTCCGGTGGCTTTGAATGGCAGTACAGCAAGAATTTTGGTCGAGGGCTGGTTTATGATGTGACAAGGCCGATTTATGCCGGTACCGCACATCGTCCACGTGCCTATTACGATATACCGGCATCGAGCGTCGTGTCGTTCTATGTGGAGGATTTGATGGAGCTGCCTATTGCCCGTCATAAACTGTCGGCAATGGCCGGTGTCAGAGGCTCGATGATGACAGGCCTTTCGTCTGAATTTTCCATGTACCGTCGTCTGTTTGCCGATCCCCGCATCAATCTGCAATGGGATTTGCGGGAGTGGGGTGGACTTCAGACTTCGGTTTCCGGAGGCGTGGGCTACATGCACAAAATGCCAACAATCGACATCCTCTATCCGGACCGACTGTTTATCGACCTTACTCAACTGAACTATTGGCATCCGAACCCCGACTACAAACGCATCAACCTACAGACATACATCATAGACCGCAACAACTATACAATCTTGCCTGCCCATAATTTCAAGTGGGAAGTGAGGATGAATTTCGAATACAGAAAGCATAGTCTGTCGGTGACATATTTTCAGGAAGACATGACCGACGGTTTCCGCAATGTGGCTATGGTCGGAAGTTTTTCCTATAAAAAATACGATACATCGGGCATTGATGCTTCACAGCTGACGGGACCTCCATCGTTGGAAAATCTTCCTTACGAGCAGACCAAGGTGCTTCGTACCTATGGCGTGATGCAGAACGGGTCGCGTATCTATAAGGAAGGAGTTGAGTTTCAATATTCCTCTCCGCGTTTCCCGGTTGTGGAAACACGTCTGACGGTGAACGGAGCCTGGTTTTATGACATATATGAGAACAGTCGGCCACAGTACCGTTCGGTGAGTGCCGTAATCGGCAATGTGGCGGTGAGCGACCTCTATATCGGTCTGTACGATTACAAGGACAGCTATATCCGCCAGCAGTTTACGTCGAACTTTATTGTTGATACCTATATTGATAGGCTTGGGGTCAATCTGTCGGCAACGGCGGAATGCTATATTGCGGGCCGCTATGAATCGCCTGCCACCGGTGCAAAGCCGATTGCCTATATGGGAACGGACGGTGTGCTTCGCGAATATACGGAAGACGATGCTGCCGATGTCTATAAAAAGCATTTGAATCTTACAAACAACCGGAAGAACGACATCGTAGATAAAAAGCGGTTCTATATGTGTACGAATTTCAAGGCAAGCAAGCGGTTTGGAAAGTTTCTGACACTGGCGTTTTTTGCTGACAGGATTTTGAACTACGCTCCTGATTATGAGGTGAACGGATTCGTTGTGCGGCGTACGTTTTCTCCCTATTTCGGTATGGAATTGAATTTTAAACTATGAATATAAACCATTAAATTAACTTTGTATGAAAAAGAAAATTTTGTATGCCGGGCTGTTGGCGCTTTCGTTGGCAGTCGTTACTTCTTGTAGTGAAGAAAAGGGAGAATTGGTGAAAATGTCGGATATGACAGTTTCCTATACAGTCCCAACCAACGTGACTGCAACGGAAATTACCAACGTGACAATTACGATGAAAAACCTTTCGACCGGTCAGTCGAAGGAATATAAGTTTGAAACAGTCTCAGCTCCTGTCACGATTCAGGTTGAAGAAGGACTTTACAATATAGAATTGGAAGGAAACATCAAATATATGCTGAATGGAAAGGAAGTGACTTCGGTCATCCGTGGCAGCAAGGAAAGTGTGAAGGCAGTAGGAGCTGTGAGCATTTCGCTTGAAACCTATTTCCATACGGTGAAGGACGGATTTGTTTTTGCAGAAATCTTCCTTTCGGGAACCCGTACTCCAGAAGGTCAAACGTATATGGGCGACAGCTATTTCCGCATTGTCAATAACAGCGACGAGACGCTCTATGCCGACGGACTTTGCCTGTTTGAATCGGACTTTCAGACTGACATGAAGGAAAACTATACGCCCGACATTATGAACCAGGCCATGACCGTGGCAACCGGCTTTATGATTCCCGGCGATGGAACACAGTATCCTGTCAAACCGGGCGAATCGCTTCTTATCTGCGACAACGCTATCAATCACAAAGAAATTAATCCGAATTCGTTCGACCTTACACAGGCAGACTTTGAGTGGTGGGCGGAGTCAAGCAATCCGGATTTTACGGATTCCGACAATCCTGAAGTGACCAACCTTATACCGGTAATGAAGGAGTCGGCTACACTTTGGCAACCGCATACAAGAGGTGTCAAAGCCTATGCGTTGGCTTATCTTAATGATGGTGTGAACCAGATAACTCCGGAGCAGTTTGCGGCAGACTACTATTACGACTATAAATGGTTGTTTGTTTTCGAAGATTTCCAGACAGAAATGGAAGGAAGCGGCTATATGCTGCCTAACAGTTGGGTAATCGATGCCGTCAACCTCAGTCCTGCAACCGGTCCGCAATGGCTTGTGACAGACCCGTCGCTTGACAAAGGCTATGCTTCGGTAAGTGCGATTGACTTCGATGAAAACCGTTTCGGAAAATGTGTGCGCCGGAAAGTGGATGCGGGAACACACAAGCTGGTGGATACAAACGACTCTTCTGCCGATTTTGAAAATATGGTGGAAGCCGACCCGAACCATGTTTTTTAAATAATACTGTTAATCGGCCTGACAGATGTCCTGATGAGAATCTGTCAGGCTTTTTAATTTGTCTATAGAATGAAACAACAGCGTGGACTTATTTGCTTATTCCTGTCTTTGACTGTAGCGGGTCAGTCGATGGCTGAAACACATCTGGATGTTGTCGTTGACCGTCAGTCATTCCGCCATGCCTTGTCTGAACTCGTTTTTGAGAATCCGGCCCATCAGCCGTTGCGATTTGACAGTTCGTTTTCTTCGCTCGCCGTTGGCTGCGAAGGGAAACGGTCGGACAACCAATATCTGATGCAGACGGGTGCCGGAGAACAATTTGCGGAGTTTGAGGCATCGTCTTATGTCAGGTTGGGCGACCACTCTTGCGCATGGGGTGAAGCCCGTTACAGGAACGGACTCCAACTCGATGTGAAATGGAATGAAAATGCGGACTATGAGCGTATTTTTCCCTATGTGACGGCTGATACTCTCGGAGGCAATCTCAATTATGAATCCTATTATTTCAAAGGCGGTTACGGCATTCAACTCAATCGTTTTTCCGTCGGTGCACAGATGGCCTATTCTTCGGCACTCCATTACCGCCAGACAGATCCCCGGCCAAAAAACAATTCCGTGTTTATCAATGCGACGGTTGGCGGTAGCTATAGGATAACGGCCCGTTATTCATTGGGTGTGCATGTCTTTGCCGAACGCTATACGCAAAACCAGTCCATAGCCTTTCTTGACCCGTTGGGCAGTGTGCCGGTCTACCACATGACTGGGTTGGGCATGCATTATGCCCGATTTGCAGGAACTCGGACTGAATCCATCTATAAGGGTCGCAGCTATCGGGGCGGTATTACGTTAAAACGGTTGGGGAATACAGGGTTTGATGTCGGACTACAGGTGGAGAACTATAAAATGCAGAAACAGCTGCCTTCACTCAGCAATGCTCCGATAAACGATGTTGACCAGATGAAATATGAAGCGGTTGCTGCCTGGAAATTGAGCCGTGTGCAACTTGAATTGAACGCTTCGTATGCCGACCGTTCCGGAAGCGAAAGGATATATGACGACGGAACAACGAACTGGCACGAAATAACCTCGATGAAACCCTATAAATATACGGAAAAGAAAGTGATGGCTACAGTTTTGTTTCAGCCGTTTGCGGGATATGGATGGACATTGGAACTAATGCCGTCGGCCGGATATCAGCAAGAGGAGGAAAGCTATTATCCGCTCCGTTCACAAGAGTTCGACAGGATTGGCTTGCGCCTGGCCGCAGGTCTACGCTACCGCATGGAGCGACACTTGTTTTCGTTTTCTGCTCAAGGAGGATGGCTTCATTGTCTGTCGTCGAGCCGGAAGGTGGAAAATTCTGATTATTTCCCCTATTCGGACGAAATGCTTCGACGTAATTATGCGAATCTTTCCGCAGACTTGAATACAGTGCAGTTGCAATTCCAGCACAATACGCTGTTGAAACGTATGCCTGCTTCCGTATATTGGCGGGTGGGCTACTCGCTGATGTCAACTTTCCGCGGATTTACCGGCCACGGCGTAAATCTGTCCGTTGGATTTACGATTTGATTAGCTGAATTTTCTTTTCAAATTGCGGACGAAAAAGCCGATGTGGCGGACAATGGTTGGCAGGGTGCCGTAGTAGTCGCACATGATGTTGTAGCGTTCCTTGAGGGAGGCTTTGTGGTTTTTGTCGGTGATTCCGGCTATCAGGTAATCGATAATAGTAGTGCCGGTGTAGGCGCTTGTCTTCATTTTCTTCAGGCAGCGCAGACACCATTCATAGTCGGCGGAGAAACGATATTTGAGGTCATACATTTCTGCCAGTTCCCGTTTTGCGATAAATGCCTGGTGACAGACGAGCATTCCGTGTTTGAAGCAGTCGAACGTGAGGTATTCGGGTGCGGTAAGGTGGCGCATGCCCACAAACTGCCGTTCAGCATCGACGAGCTGTGTCTGTCCGTAGACGATGTCGGGGTAATGGTTGGTGGTTATTGTTTCAGCAATCTGCTTCAGTGTTTCCGGAGCGTGGAACGCATCACCGGCGTTGAGGAATATGAGGTATTTTCCTGTGGCTTGACGGATACCCTTGTTCATGGCATCATAGAGTCCGCGGTCGGGTTCTGACGTAATGCGCATGTTGGCGATTCCGCTGTTGCGAGCCAGCTCCACGGTATTGTCTTTCGACTTGCCGTCGACGATAAGATGTTCGTAATCGGTGAATGTCTGGGCTTTGACACTGGCAAGCGTTGCCGGCAGTTCGTTGGCGGCATTGAAAGTGATGGTTATGATGCTGAATAAAGGTTGCATGTCCGTTAAAAATTAGCTGTGCAAAATTACGGAAAATTAGTCGTATTTTTTCAGTTTGTTCCCTTGAATCCTTGGTTAATTGTATTTTGTCCAAATAAGAAATTGTATAATGTTGATTATTAGCTGTATATCTCTTTGTGCTGGTTGCTGAATAATGCCGAAAGGTTGGTGGAACAGAAAAAGTATTATCTTTGCGAAACAAATTGCATAACAAACTAATTAAATTCTTATAAAATGGCTTACGTAATCAATGATTCTTGTGTAGCTTGCGGAACTTGCGCACCGTTGTGCCCAGTTGAAGCTATCTCTGAAGGCGATATCTACAAAATCGATGCTGACACTTGCATCAGCTGCGGAACTTGCGCAGAAAACTGCCCGAGCGAAGCTATCCACGAAGCTTAATCTTCGGTGAGTGTAGATAAAGAATAAAAACGGGAACCATGAATTTGGATTCCGTTTTTTTTGTTGTAAATATACGATCAAGGCAGGGTATGTCGGATGGCATATCCTGCTTTTTCTATAAAAACAGAAATTTTGCGGTTTTTTTTGAACTGTTTGTAGAAAGATTTTCTTCTTTTGTAAAAATGAGTGGATTATTTTAATAACTTTGCATTTTGTAAATTGAAATCATATTCTGCTTATAATTGAGATGAAAAAGTTATTATTTTCTTTCGTTTTATTGTCAGTATGTGGCAGCGTTTCTGCTGAGCAGATCAGTGTTTCGCAAGCTGCATCGATAGCTGAGAAATATTTGGGAGAAGCGGTGAATGTCGGACAGAACCTTGGTCCTGCTAAAATGAAAGGCTTGCAAATGTCGGCAGAAAGTCCTGAATATTATGTTTTTAATACTGATGGTAAAAAAGGGTTCGTCATTATTTCGGGTGACGACGAGTTGACAGAGTTGGTGGGTTACTCAAATGAGGGCGAGTTCCGTTCGGAAAATGCTCCGGAGAATCTTCGTGCCTGGTTGGACGGTTATGCTGCATTTGTCCGCAGTGTGCGTGACGGAGAGTCGAGACCTATGCGCGCGTCTGTTAACAATGCTACTCCTGTTGTGGAACCGTTGGTAACAACCCGCTGGAATCAGGGGGAACCCTATAATTTGCTTTGTCCTTATGACTCGAGTGTTGGTGTGACATGTCCGACTGGATGTGCCGCCACTTCTATGGCACAGTTGATAAACTATCATGAATGGCCGGTGCAGGGAAAAGGAACTAAAAGTTATAATTCGTCTTACGGCCGACTTACTGTTGATTTTTCCAAATCGGTTTACGATTGGGCCAACATGAAGGACCGATATGAAAGTTATTATGATGAGGATAAGAATATCGTCAATGAATGGACCGATACGGAGGCAAATGCCGTAGCGAAATTGATGTATGATTGTGGCGTTGCTCTTGAAATGGGGTATGGACCATATTCCAGTGGGGCTTATGATACGGATATGCCTGTTGCATTATGTGATTATTTTAACTATCATGCGGATCTTGTGACTCGTGATGGTTATACTTTAGATGAGTTTCTGGAACGTATCAAAAAGGAGTTAGACAGTAGATGTCCGGTGATTTTTAATGGTCAAGGTTCTGGTGGCGGACATTCGTATATCGTTGACGGTTATGACTCAAATGATTTTCTTCATGTTAATTGGGGATGGGGAGGTATTTCTGATGGATATTACAATGTCAGCTACATGAATCCTGGTGATTTGGGTACTGGGGGAGGAGCTGGTGGATTTAACGAGATGCAGTCTATTATAGTCGCTTGTCCAGACTATGTTGGTAGTGGGTCATATGGGCAGAATGTCCTTCGGATTTATTCTCGCGGATACGTGACGGCTTTGCAGGAATCTGTAGTAAAAGGTGAAGATTTCAAGGTGGAATATTACGGTATCTGGAATATGGTGAACCTTGATTATATCGGAGAATTCGCATTAGGTATATTTGACAGCGATGGAAAAATGCTTTCTGTTACAGCTTCAAATAAAGCGATTATCGGTCGTTTCAATTTGACTTATTATCCAGAAACATTGGTTGCAAATGAAGAATTGGCAGCATTGTCCGACGGCGACTATACGATTCGCATGATTTCCCGTCAGCAAGGTTACGATGATTGGGTGCGTGTGGCTACCGATGGTATAGACATTGCTGTTTCTGGAAATGAAATCAAGAAACGTGAACCTGTTGTTCCTACTGCAGTTATCAGTTGTGAAAATCTTGGAGTGCTGACTCCAACGGTCGATGTGGGTGGAACTGTTGATATTCAGTTTACATTGAAAAATGACTCTGAATATGATTTTATGGGTAAAGTGTCTTTGATTGTATATGATGATGAGAAGAATCGGAAGATATTAAAAACATCAGTTACCGTTTTTGCAGGAAAGAATGGAGAACATATAACGAATGCTAGTTTGCGCTTTTTAAAATCGATGAAAGCCGGCCGCTACCGTATTGAAGTGGATGGCGTTGAGGCGACAAATGATGTGGAACTGAATTACACCGGCGGCGAAGCGATTGCTTATGTCGAGGTTGTTGACCCATCGGGTGTGGCTTCTGTCGGTGGCGACAATATTTCCGTTTCTGTGCGTGGAAATGTAATTTATGTTGACGGCACGGCTGATAATGTTGCTGTATATGATTTGTCGGGCGTTTGTGTATGTTCGACAGCTGAGCGGGAAATTCCGATGAATGCTCCGGGCGTATATTTTGTGAAAGTTTCCGGACAGGTCTGGAAAGTTTTGGTTCGCTGACCGTCTGTTTAGGTATATAAAAATACCGGATAGTGTCATTTTACGACATTGTCCGGTATTTTTTTGTTTGTATGATAGCTTAACTTGCTGAAGTTTACTAACTTTGCGATGAATGAAAACACTTAAATTAAACTTATGAAACGACTCTTTTTATTAGGGATGCTTTTGATTACAGGTTGGTGTATGCATGCTGCACAATTGACGGAATCGGAAGCATATCGGATTGCTCAAAAGTACAATCGCTCATTGGCAGCGACACCATGGAAGCAAAAGGCTCTCGGAACGGTTGAGGTTGCTCCTGATGCGGAGTATTATGTGTTTAACGCTTCCCAGAACCAGGGATATGTCATTGTTTCGGGTGAGGATAGTCTGACCGAGCTTGTCGGCTATTCCGACAGCGGGACGCTCGACATGGAAAACCTTCCCGATAACCTTTCGTCGTGGCTGGATGCTTATGCCGAGTATGTGAAAGCCGTGCGTCGTTCGGAGGCCAAACCGTTAAAAAACAATCTGATGCCGTCGCTTCCTGTAATTCAGCCGCTGTTGGGCCAGATTATGTGGAATCAGAGTATGCCTTACAATGACATGTGTCCTTATGACAGCGATGCTCAAGAGCGTTGTCCTACGGGATGTGTGGCTACGGCGTTGGCTCAGATTATGAAATATTGGGAATGGCCCGTCAACGGTGTGGGCAGTTATTCCTATACCTCGAACTATGGAGTGTTGAGTGCGGACTTCACGAAAACATATCAATGGGACAAAATGCGCGACATTTATAACGCTTATTATGATGCCGACTGGAACATTATAAAAGAGTGGACACAGGAAGAAGGCGATGCCGTTGCCCAGCTTATGGCAGATTTGGGTGTGGCCCTCGAGATGGACTATGCTCCGGGTGGCAGTGGTTCCAACGATATAATGGTAGAGCGAGCTATGCGCAATCATTTCCGTTATGAGGTGGAGAATCATCCCCGTTTGTCAATGGCGTCTTCCGAATTTGTCGACTTGCTGGTGACAGAGTTGCGGCAGTCGCGTCCGGTTTATTTCAGCGGTGGCAGTGCCAGTGGATCCGGTCACGCCTTTGTTGTCGACGGATGCAATTCCGACGGCTATTTCCATGTGAATTGGGGTTGGGGCGGCATGTCGAACGGTTATTTCAATGTGAACTACATGAATCCGAACGAGCAGGGTATTGGCGGGTCGGACGGTGGCTATTTCATGCGGCAGTCGGCTACTACGTTGCAGCCCTATCGTGACGGAGATGTGGCTCCGCAGAAACAAGTGCAATTAAGCTATACGACTTCTTCGGGTAATGATGTTGCCGGTCTGGTTGCCAATGTAACTTCGTGCAGTAAGTATGAGCAAATTGCTTTCACTGTTTATGGTTTGTGGAATAGCTCTTCACGCGAATATTATGGCAATGTGCGGACTTGTGTAAAAGATGAATTGGGTGATATTGTAGCCGCAGGTACTCAGTATCTGCAAGTTGAAGGGCTACAACCCTATTATTTATATTTCCAAATTGATTTTACTGCTGGCTGTCCTGATTTAAGCCAGTTGACGGATGGTCGCTATACGCTGTCGCTCCAAAGTTGTGAAACGGGCTATGAAGGAGAATGGGTAGATGCTTTAGTCCGTTCGTCTATAATTTTTGAAGTATCGGGTGATCAAGTAACTGTCCTTCCGAATGAACTTAAACTGGAAATGAATGAACAAATGGTAGGGCCGTCGGAAGTCTATACCGATGAAACAATAAATATCAAGTGTGTTGTTGAAAATGTTGGAGATATTGTGGCAATCGGAAAGTTAAGGTTGTACATCGCTAACGCATCCGACAACTCGTCTATCGGATATGTGGAAAACGGTGTCACCATTTACGATGATGTGGATTTTGAAACGTCTTTTGAGATTCCTTTGGCACAACATTTTGCAGTAGGCGAAAGCTATAATTGCTATTTGTACTATGCTGATGACTTGAATAATGAAACGCCTGTCACAACTTCTTTGGAACCGTTCCGATTTACGGTTGTCGGAGAAAATGCTCCTCGCAAGCAACTTGTTTTAGGTTATTATGATGCTCCGCAAGGAAAAGGTGGTATTACGGTTGAAAACAGCAAGATTTTCTCCGGATGGTCGCAGAATGTAATGATACACAATCTGACAAATTATAATGATGTAGCCATGACGGCTGATGTCGGTATCGCATTGTTTGACGAAGCCGGTAGTTTGTATAAAATCTGTAATTACGTGACTGTTGGCTTGAATGCGTTGACATGTTATCCTGAATGTGAAATAGTCGCCGGATTCTGTGCAATGGATAGTTATGAAGACGGTGCGTATTACTTCGAAGCAATGTCAAGAGAACAGTATGAAGGCATGTCGTACGATTGGATACATTTTCAGCAAACTTCAAGGATTTACGTTCAGAAATATGGCGACTGGGTATATGTCTATGATCCGGAAAATTATCTGAAAGTAAACGGAATAACCTTTTCAAATGCACCGATTCAGGATGCCAATGTGTCGGTCGCTGTTGATTTGGAAAATTATGCGTATACGGCAGCTTCCGGCAGTTTGGAATATAAGGTCTACGAAAAGGACTATTCCAATAATCCGCTTATCAGCGGTACGGTTGAGGTGAATGTCGAAACAGAATCTGTTGTGGATATTCCTTTTGATTTGAATGGTAGCCAGTTTGTTATCGGCAAGGAATATGAATTGGAGATTTCCGGCTATACGGACAATGCCGACAGCGAAAAGACATTCATCGGAAAAACATTGCCGTTCGTTGTGCTCGATCCTTCTGGTGTCGGTTCTATGGCTGTTGCTTCGTCTGTTTATCCGAATCCAGCTGTTGACCGTATAACAGTGACAGCTGCTTCACCTGTCGTTTCGGTTGACTTGTTTAGCGTTGACGGCCGTAAGATGCAGACAGCCACGGCCAATGGACAGACTTCGTTGACCATGGATTTGAGCCAGATGCTTTCAGGGGTATATGTGGTGATTGTCCGTACGGAAAACGGAATGGAACGCCACCGCGTTATCAAAAAATAAAAAGAGTGTAGAATAATGAATGAAGCGCCAACTGATTTGTTCAGATGGCGCTTCATTTATGTTTACGGTTGTTAGAACATGTAGCCGAGACCTATGCGGAACTGGTGGAACGGATAATCGCGGAGTCCGTATTGATAGGCTATAAGTGGTCGGAACTGTTTGCATTTTATTACTGTCCGCTAAAGACGTGCATTCCCTCCCAACTTGCTGAAATAGATAAG
>ENA-ORRE01000539-ORRE01000539.1-human-gut-metagenome-genome-assembly--contig:-NODE-539-length-29426-cov-5.511253_pt1 | contig 29426 bp, 27 predicted proteins | sample MGYA00242171_ERZ509126 | MGnify/ENA primary metagenome ERZ509126 (study PRJEB26280, sample SAMEA2338648) | human gut metagenome | biome: human gut; feature: human-associated habitat; material: faeces... | reverse complement strand
TCAACAGGGCGGATACAACAACCGTCAGCAAGGCGGATACAACAACCGTCAGGGTGGATACAACAACCGCCAGCAAGGCAACTTCAACAACAACCGTCGCGGCGGCAATTTCAACCGCCAGGGTGGACAACGCTTCACTCCGCGTCCTCAACCGGTTATCTACGATATGCCGATCATGGACCCGAACGAAGAAATCCGATTGAACAAGTTCATGGCAAATGCCGGCATCTGCTCACGCCGCGAAGCCGACGAACTGATTCAGCAAGGTCTTGTTAAGGTCAACGGTGTTGCCATCACTGAATTGGGTACAAAAATCAAACACGACGACGTTGTGGAATACAACGACAAGGTGGTTACACTTGAAAACAAGTGCTACATCCTGCTCAACAAACCGAAGGATTGCGTGACTACAAGCGACGACCCGGACGGACGTCTGACTGTTATGGATTTGGTGAAGAATGCCTGCAAGGAACGCATCTATCCGGTAGGCCGTCTTGACAGAAACACTACCGGCGTATTGCTTCTCACCAACGACGGTGACCTCGCTTCCAAGCTGACTCACCCGAAATACGTGAAGAAGAAAATCTACCAGGTTTGGACCGACAAGGACATCGCTGAAGAAGACATGCAGCGTCTGGCCGACGGCATCGAACTGGAAGACGGACCAATCCACGCCGACGCTATCAGCTATGTCAACGACCACGACAAGAATCAGGCTGGTATCGAAATCCACTCAGGCCGCAACCGTATCGTTCGCCGTATGTTCGAATCGCTCGGCTACCGCGTGACAAAACTCGACCGCGTATACTTTGCCGGTTTGACGAAAAAGAACCTTCCGAGAGGCCGCTGGCGTTACCTCACTCAGGAAGAAGTAAACTTCTTGAAACAAGGTTCATTCGAATAGTGTGAATTAACAAAACCTAAATAATCCTCCTGCTCCGCTCCTTGTGGAGAAGGAGGTTACCATTTATAATATACTTAATATGAAAAGAACAAAAATAGCGGAAATCTGGAATCCGGAACTCCTCAACACAGACGTATGCGTGAAAGGTTGGGTTAGAACCCGCAGAGGTAACAAACACGTTCAGTTCGTTGCCCTCAACGACGGCTCGACTATCAAGAACATACAGATTGTGTTCGACATGCAGAAGTTCACGGAAGAGGAACTGAAGCCCATCACTACCGGCGCGAGCATCCATGTTGAAGGTAAGCTGGTAGAATCGCAGGGAAAAGGACAGACTGCAGAAATACAGGCAGAAACACTTGAAATCTACGGTACTGCAGATGCCAACGAATATCCGTTGCAGAAGAAAGGCCACACGCTCGAATTCTTGCGCGAAAAAGCACACTTGCGCCCGCGTACAAACACATTCGGAGCTGTGTTGCGCATTCGCCACACTTTGGCTTTTGCCATCCACAAATTCTTCAACGAACGCGGATTCTTCTACCTCAATACTCCGCTCATCACAGCCAGTGACTGCGAAGGTGCTGGAGCTATGTTCCAGGTAACTACGCTCAACCTCAACGACCTTCCTAAGACTGAAGACGGTGCAGTGGACTATTCACTGGACTTCTTCGGCAAACCGGCAAGCCTTACTGTTTCCGGACAGCTGGAAGGCGAACTCGGAGCAACAGCTCTCGGAGCCATCTACACATTCGGCCCGACATTCCGTGCTGAAAACTCCAACACTCCGCGCCACTTGTCAGAATTCTGGATGGTTGAACCGGAAGTTGCGTTCAACGACATCAACGACAACATGGAGCTGGCTGAGGATTTCATCAAATATTGTATCAACTACGCACTCGAAAATGCAGCCGACGATATCGAATTCCTTGCCAAGATGTACGACGAAGAACTTATCGACCGTCTGAAATTCGTTGTCAACAACGATTTCGTTCGCCTTACATACACAGAAGGTGTGAAAATCTTGGAAGAATCAGGCCATAAATTCGAGTTCCCGGTATTCTGGGGTGCTGACCTGCAAAGCGAACACGAACGCTACCTGGTAGAAGAGCATTTCAAGAAGCCGGTTATCCTGACCGACTATCCGAAGGAAATCAAGGCCTTCTACATGAAGCAGAACGAAGACGGAAAGACAGTACGCGCAATGGACGTACTCTTCCCGAAAATCGGCGAAATCATCGGTGGTTCAGAACGTGAAGAAAACTACGAAAAGTTGGCAAAACGCATCGAAGAACTGGGTATTCCGATGAAGGATATGTGGTGGTATCTCGACACACGCCGCTTCGGTACAGTACCTCACGCAGGTTTCGGTCTGGGCTTCGAACGCCTCATCCTGTTCGTAACAGGTATGACCAACATCCGCGACGTGATTCCTTTCCCACGTACTCCGAACAACTGCGAATTCTAATCTATCCGCATATAGAAAACCCAAACAAAACAGGTATGCCGCCCGGTCGGTGTACCTGTTTTTTTATAAATAAAAACGTCCCGGCCGCCTGATGCAACCGGGACATTCTTCCGTCAAAATACAATTTATTTCACCGCTACTTTTTTCACCATTGACTGGCCGTCGGCTGTAACTTTAACAATGTAAAGTCCGACAGACAGGTTCTCTGTTCCCGTTTCCATTCCGGAAGCGTTGAACACCTTTACAGTGTCGTAATCACCTTCCACCACGATACGGCTGTCAGTGCCATACACATTCACGCCGGCAAGTTCCACTTCTGCAACAGATGCACCTACCGTCGCAGCTTCCTTCGTTGCCGAATTCAGTACATAGCGGTCGTTGTCCGCACCGTCCCAACTATCGGAAATAAAGGCCACGATACGAAGTTCATCAAGATTGATAGAGACTTTGTTTCCCGTCACAATCGTACCGTTGCCATTGTTATATGAAACGGGCACAACACCTTTGAATGTCATATCATAGCTTCCGTCCGCATTTACCTGCAAATCATCACCGCCCGCAGCTGTCAGATACAGAATTGGGAAATGGTCATGCTTATAGTTTTGGGCATTGGACTGAAAAGACAAATAATTACTGTGAGTTACAGCTACCGTTATTTTTTTGTTATCGGGAGTCACAATACAATTTCCGCTGACATTGACCGTGAGTTCACGCGTTTCTACATCATAAGAATCAGAAATCTTCAATGAAGCCAAACCGTCCTGCTGCAAGAAATCAGCAATCAAATCACCGGTCCACTGCATGGCGTTGAAAGCATTACTTCCTAAAGCATCAAACCACATACGGTCGCCCATCGTACCCGGAGAGTAGTTCACTCCAAATTCTGCGGCAGTTTCAATACTCTCATCAATTGTAAACAGGTCGGCACGATAGCCGGCATGATGATAAATACGCGCCACACGGTCTTCATAACCGACAATGGCTTCATCTATTGCCTCTTTACCTTGGGGACTATAACCGCAAAATTGGCTATAGAATTTTTCCATCAGCAATGTACGCTCTACTGCATCCTGCTTGTCGTAAGCATAAAACTGATAGTTTTCTTCTGATTGTAAAATCGGCTTGTCATTTACATGTGTCACCACATACGAGAAATCCACATCGTCCGTAATCGTAATAGCCGGCAGTGGCATGCTCATGATATTGAGTGAATTCGGACCGACAGGCGTAGAGAACTCTAATTTTTCGGTATCCGTAACACCGTTAACCGAATAGTCAACCGTCACACTCTCTACCGATCCGAATGAATTGTTTACAAATTGAATGTTAGGAATTACCTCACTACCCTTCGGCCAATATTTAAATATCGAAGAAGAAAGGAAGGTAACTGTCTCTAACTTACTTTCATCTCCGCCTACCAATACCTGAATCATCGGATGACCCAAATCCTTCAATTTAGGCTGAGTTGTCAAATCGATACATTCTCCATTCAGATAAGCAAATGACATTTCCGTTTCAGAATCATCCAATCCGGAAGCATCGAACATCGCAGGATAACTTGACTCCTGAACATCCATTTTATAGCCGACATACAAATTCTCCGAAGCATCAATTGCCAAAGGAGCATCCAGTTTCACATAATTCCAACCCCCGGAAAGAGCATCGACTTTTTTTGAGGCCACCTCTGTCGCCGTAGCTGCAGAACTGCCCTTCATTACAAAAATCGTAACATCCGACACAGTTTCGGATACAGCAACACCGATCACAGATACTTGCAACCCGTCGTAATCAAACAATTTGTCGGTCTGCAATCCTGCAACTGCGCCAAAACTGGCCTTCTGTCCGGCTCCAAACGAATAATAACGGCCGCTTTCAACAGCATTTGTCAGCCATTTCAACTCGTCGGATTCTGATGCCTGTGCCATTTTCGACATTTCACGGGACGGCATTTCTCGGGACAACATTTTTTTGAACTCCTGACCATAAAGGCCCGTTGCAACAAAGCACAACGACAAAACTGATAGTAAAAGTTTTTTCATCGGTATAATTTATTTGTTAGTTTTTCCTCTATTTCAGCGAATAAGCCAATAACATAATTACCCTACTCCTATTATATAACAAAAGCATTAAATCATACTTGTTTAAGTTTTATGCAAAGGCTCATTCTAATGATACAAATATAGCGAAAGGCGAAAGCAGAAAACCAAACTTGATTGAGTTTTATGCTAAGCCGCATCCTATATTTTACAAATATAGAGAAATCCGATTTAAACTACAATTTTTAACTAAAAAACTTCATTTACTATAAACATTTAAATTCAAATTCAGAATAAATTCAGAATCTGACATAAAATTTGCAACGACAACTTTAATATATTACTACTATGGATACAAAACATTTGTCAAAATTGGCACTGATAGCGGGCGTTTTTACACTCTTTGCTTGCAACGAAACGGGAAATGAACCTACCATCAGCACCCTACCAGAGGCTGTTGTAAACAATTTCAACCAAATGTACCCGAATGCAACCAACATTTCTTGGGAACAAAAAGGTGAATATGCAGTGGCGTCGTTCAGCCAGCCGCAAACGAAGGCTGCCGAACACAACACGAAAGCCTGGTTTCACATGACAAGTGCGGAATGGGGAATGACTGATATGGATATTCCGTTCAATATGCTTCCACAGGCAGTTCTCTCAGCGTTCAATGAAAGCGAATATTCCAAAACGCCGTGGACACATGACGATGAAGCCGACAAAATACAGCGTAAGAACGCTGAAACACTTTATGTGATTGATGTGGAAAAAACAGAAAACGGCACTGAAACGGATATCGACCTCTACTACTCGGAAGACGGTATTCTTGTAAAAACCGTGGTTGATGCTGAAAAGGACAATGACTACGAAAACATGCTGCCGCAAACTCCGACATCGGGAATAGATGCATGGCTCAAGGAAAACTATCCGGAAGCACGTATCATCGACATTGACAAGGAAGACGGTTTGACGGAAGTGGAAATCATCGACAACCGCTTGGTTCGCGAAATTCTGTTTACGGCTTCCGGCGAATGGCTGTTGACAAAAACAGAGTTACAGGCATCCAATGTTCCGGCGTTGGTGATGGACGCGCTGAAAGCCACGGAGCAGTTTGCTAAATATCCGAAAATTGACGATATCGACGAATACATCACCAAGGCAAACGGCACTTACTATAAATTTGAACTCGAATCAAACTACGGCAGTACGGATGTATATATTGCCGCCGACGGCAATGTCATCGACAAACCGGCACTGCCCGAAAACACTCCGTCCATCACTGTCGACAAGGAACTCCAAGATGCTGTCGAGAAACTTTATCCGGGCGCAATAATTGTCGGCAAGGAATATGACGACGGCTACCTCTGCCTGGAAGTACGCCACGAAGGCTATGAAAAGGAAATCCGCTTTAACGGAAAAATGGAATGGACTGGCAGCAGCTGGGATATGAATTGGACCGCTGTTCCGGAAATAATCAAAAACGCCGTCAACAACGAGTTCGCCAATGCCAAAGTGGACGACGACATTGAATATCATCATCTTCCGGCCAACAGTTTCTACGAAGTGGAAGTAGAACAGGGAGGAAAAGATTGGGTGCTGCATATCAGCGACAACGGAACCATCACCAAACGCTATGAGGACTAACCCACTACGCCCCAACTGAACACAACGGCAACCGCACTCGCGGCTGCCGTTCTTTTTTGCTTTCTTTTTTATCGGAGGCCGAATCTTGAACACTTTTTTTCTGTAACTTTGCACCGCTAAAAAAGGACTGTTCCCCGAAAGAAAGATTTGTTTTAGTTACTGCCGTATGATGGAAAAAGGAATTGAAACCACCGACAAACGTTCGCTCCGCAAGAAACTGGCAAAACTTGCGCTGCCTATCTTTATAGAAACGCTCCTGATTATGATGTTGGGAGCCGTCGACACCGTAATGCTTTCGCAGCACAGCGACGAAAGGGTGCCTGCCGTAGGAGTCGTCAACCAAATCGTAATGCTCTGTTTTCTGATTTTTGAAGTCATCAACCTGGGAACATCAGTGCTTTGTTCGCAATACATCGGAGCGGGCATGAAAAAACGCATGGTGACAGTGGTTGGAATTTCGCTCATCGTAAACCTTGTGGTAGGACTGGCAGTCAGCGCCTTCCTGTTTCTCGATGCACGTACCATTCTCGGCTGGATGGGTCTTAACGAACAGCTTATGCCTGACGGTCTTGCCTATATGCGCATTGTCGGTGCCTTCGCTTTTTTTCAGGCCATTTCGCTCACCGCTTCCGCTACGCTACGAGCCGCCAACAAGGCAATCTACCCGATGGCAGTTACACTCGTTGTCAACATCATGAACATCATCGGCAACTACTCGCTGATTTTCGGTAAATTCGGACTGCCGGCACTGGGAGTGGAAGGAGCCGCCATCTCTACAGCACTTAGCCGCGGAGTGGCGATGATTATCCTGCTGACCATCATGCACCGCCGACTGATTCCAAGTTTCCCGCTCTCCTATTTCCGCCCGTTCCCATGGCACGAATTCCGCAACCTGATGAAAATCGGTCTGCCCTCGGCTGGTGAACAGATTTCCTACAATTCCTCGCAGCTCATCATCACCTATTTCATCAATATGCTAGGTGTAGAAGCACTGGCTACGCGAACCTACTGCGTGAACATCATCATGTTCGTATTTCTGTTCAGTATTGCCATTGCCCAAGGTGGAGCTATCTGTATCGGCCACCTCGTCGGCGAAGGGAAAAAGCATGCGGCATACATTCTCGGAAACTATGTGATGAAAAAAGCGGCCAGCATCACGCTGCTGCTGTCCGTATGCATAGCCATCAGCGGACCGTATATTGTCAACCTGTTGACCGACAATCCGACGATCATCAGTCTATGCACCACTATTCTATGGATTGATGTCGTACTTGAAATTGGCCGTCCAATCAACATCTACGCCACCAATGCCCTGCGTGCCGCCGGCGATGTCAATTTCCCGTTCATTATCGGTGTCATTGTCATGTGGAGTGTAGCCGTGGCTTTCGGCTATGTGCTGGGCATCACGCTCGGACTCGGTATCATCGGTATGTGGTGGGCATTTGTGCTCGACGAGAATATCCGCGGCATTCTGTTTACCATCCGCTGGCGAAGCAAAAAATGGCAGACAAAAGGATTTGTCAACAACTAAAAATAACGAGCCGCCGCAACGTCATTCCAGACATTGCGGCGGCTAGGTTTATGTATCATACTGCTATCTTAGCGTGGCAAGATATTTTCTCAACGTTTTGCCCCCGTCAATCGAAGCGATGCCTTCTTCATAGATAGTCGGATGCAAAGGTTGCAGGTTTTTCAGCGTTTCCAATACGCAATAGTCGCCGGCAAGACCACAGACAATGATTTCACCGTTTTTGGGGAATGTACAGCTATCCGTAGCCGTATGAGCCACTATCCCGTCTGCGGTTTCTTCCAGACGAGAAAACGCACCGTATTCCTCTTCTTCATCCCGTTCACCCTTACGCACTACCTGATACGGCATGCCGCGACGTTCTACGACCGCCAACATATCGGGATGGATTTCCGACCCGCGCTCGCCCTGAACGCAATGCACCGGCCACGGGCCTCCGTTTTCACGAAACGAGCAGTGACGGCGTGAATGCCAGTCGACCGTAAACACCACCTTGTCGAAACTTTCCGTTTCAAGCAAACGCAGCACCCCTTCGGCCACCTTATCCGCACCCGGCACCTGCAACGGCGCCCCTTCTTCGTAAAAATCACGTTGAAAATCAACGATTACCAAAGTCTTAGTCATTGTATTCTGTTCTGTCTTTATGTTCCTTTTCGTATATCTCCTGAGCATAACGCACGACAACAGGTAATGCCCTGCATATCATCAGGTCGTTCTCTTTCATACCGCCACCCAATTCTTCATACGGACAAATGGCATGGTGAACGAAATAAAGATTTTTCAAATCACTCTTATATTTTCCGCGGCTATCCATGTCAAGTTCTTCCAGCTTTTTCTGCTCTTCCGCATTCATCGCCCGAAAGCCTAACAAGAGTTTCTCCATCATCCAGCGATTGTGTTCCACACGAGCCATCTGTTGCAAGTCATGCTCGGCAATACTCGTTGCATGCTTGAAGTCAAGGCGGAACGAACGTTCTTTTATTCCTATCGACTGTGCATTATAAGTGTTCGACCACTGCAAAGCTACATCCAGTCCCTTCCACTTCGCCACAACATCATCCCAACTCGAGAAAAACGACAATTCACAACAGTTGTTGGCATAATAATAGTCGTAAACATAGTTTACCAACTGCGCCTGAATTTGAGTCAAACGGTTAAGCGTATAGCAGTTCTCCATCATGCCGAACGGATAGACATGGGAAAATTTACGATAATTCTTGTCATCGTCTTTCCGCAAAAGTGTAAGCAATGAGTCGGAAGCTTCCTGACGGACAAATACAGGTATATTGTTCCGATAGATAATTTCAGGCAAATACAGACCGGCAGCAATCGCATCCGGCGGACAGTTCAGACATACAGCTACAGTCAGCAACTGGTTGTCGCTGTCGGCTGCCCATTTCTCCAGCAGACGGCGCACGGCAGGTTGCTCCACACTACCTTTTACAAAACCGAAGTCAATGTCAAGAAAATCCCGACCGTTTTTCCGGCTTCGGCGTTCCATGTCTTCGGCACCGGATTCCGCATCATAATAACGATAGCTGTTTATATCGAAATACCCCTCATAACGGCCTTGGAAATAGTTGATTTCCTCATCCATATTCTTATCGATAAAAGTAATGCGGGTTTTCAATCGGTTATCTCTAACAAAGTTGGGGAAATGCAACAGATGCGCCGCCTGCACGCCAAGCGCCACACCCATACGGCTCATGCCGACAATAACAAGATGCACCACCTTGTCACTTGCTTCGTCAATGACTTCGCGGTCAAGCAAAGGCAGTTCCACTTTCACGTTCTTTTTCGGATCATCGTTATTCTCACGATAGTAGCAATGGTCTACCACAATACGCTTCGCCCATTCCTCATAAAAATTTATCGGATTGAACTCCAAATACCCTCGCCATGCCTTCGTAATGTCAATCACTTGAAAAGGTGTGAAAGTCGACTGATAGTCAAACATCACACAGCAGGGAATAGGTTTGACAACCTTATTTTTCAACCGTTGGGAATTCACTTTATAGATACGGCGCATGCAGTCGATGTTCATCGAATCGTGGTCGCTTTCGTCAGCTTCGCCAACAATGTAAATTTCATGCGCTTTCCAAATCGACAGATTCTCCAAATCTTCCTGGGCATTACGCCGCCCATGAATAATGACAATGCGCTGACCGTCGGCATCCGATACGTCAGTCATAATCCGCCGCCTGACATCAACGGCGGGATTCATTGTCTGTACCAATATATAGCGATGCTTGTGGCGTTTGTCCATGCACAGCTGACGTATCAATGAAAGCACCACAAAATCAAAACCAATGATGACAAGGTGGTCTTTCATCGGATAAACCACTTCCCCATTCCGGAAACGTTCCACCCGGCGCTCCAACAAATTGGATACCACCGAAACAAGAACACCGCCGAAAAACACGACACCGCACAAAGAAAAAAGAAAAGCAAAGAGCTGCCACTGCGTAGGAACATTAATCAAATTTCCCGTGTCAATAAACACATTCCATAACAGATAGAGTCGTGACATTGACGGCTCATCGCCAACCGCCGAGGTACTTTCCTCAATAATGGTTCCACCCAACGGCAACAACCAACTAAAGATAGCACCTAAAAAGAACAGTATGGCAACACCGCTTGTCAACCACAACAACTGCTTGCGGCCTTTACCGGAAAAAGAACGGTCGAAATGAAATATGAGCTTATAAAACAGATTCATACTCCACCACTAATTTTATTTATCAGCATTTTTCGCCAATTCTTTTTCCAACTGTTTTTGACGATAGTCGAGGTACTTGTGATAAACCGTATCTTTCAATTTTTGGTCGAAATCAAAAATCTTTTCGTCAAACGTTGCTTTCATTTTCGATAAACGTAGCAAAACGAAGAGGCAACTCAAATCCACCACAACCGAGACAGCAACTCCTACCAAAATTCGCCATAAGTCGAAATCGCTGTACAACACAATTCCCCAACCAACAAGAGTACAGACAAAAACGGCTGCCGTCACCCATAGCACAAAGTGAAATGATTTGTCAAACGGATTTTCTTTCGATTCACAGCGATTTGTTAAGGAATTTTCTGCCCACTCACTGAAATTTTTAATCTTATTTTCTGTGTTATCCATAGCGTTATAAATAATTTTATGACTACTTATTTTTCTATCTTAAACCCTAATTTCAGGATTAGTTTCAACGTTTCCACCGATGTATTGCGGTCATATTCCTTTTCCGTTTCCGGCAGGTCGTCATACGCCACAAGACAAGGATGCTGCTTGGCTGCATCGTTGCGTACCGGACCATAGGTCCAGCCTTCTTTCATGCGGCCCTCAGCCCACACCTCATGCACGTTGCGAGCCATCTGCTCGATAAGTTCGGTCAATTCCGCCGGCAACTCCACATTGGATGTGTCAAGCGGTTTGGGTATATATTCTCCTGTCATATCTTCTATGCATTTATCAATGCTCTAAGATACAACAAAATATTTTAACAGATGTAGATTGGAAGGATTATAATTCTTTTTTGGATGTTTTTCCTTCTACAAAGCGGCGGGAAAGCCATTTGCGGATCGGCTCGTCGTAGAATTTCAGGCAGAGCCATGCACACACCACAAATCCGATAAACAATATTACAGCTACCGGCCAAACCTGAGAAAACGCCAGTCCGTTTGTCCATACCCAGGAATAGAACAGATAAAGCACTGGATAATGTATCAGATAAACGGGATAGGAAATGTCGCCCATAAACTTGCAGATACGCGATGTATAGCTGTCTGTAGCCTTTCCCGATGCACCGATATGCACCAATAGCGGGAAGATGATAATGACACAGACGGCATCATAGATTCCATTCGTAAGTTTAGTACCGACATAAGGAACGGAAAGAAGAGCTATCACCGCCAACGAGCATATCCAAAACGCACCTCGCACAGGACGTGGCTTGAAATTACGCGACATCAACAAACCGACAGAAAAAGCAAACAGCAAACGGAGAAAACCACCCGGCAGATTGTTGCCCGACAACGACCATCCCACACCCAAATGTCCAAAACCCGACATATCGGTCACGGCAAAGGCAGCCAACAATGCTCCTGCCACCACTACCAGCACGCGCATGGCCGGAGTAGACAGACGGCGTAACACAAAAGCATACAGCAAATTGCCGATATACTCAAAAAACAACGACCAGCTCGGGCCATTCAGTGGAAACATCTCTCCGTTACCACGTACTTCCGGACCGCTTCCGGGCAAAGCCGGCAACAAGAACAGATGAAGCAGCAGTGCCACCATCAGCATCGACACGGCAACCGGCGAACCGTCCCACTTTTCACACCCCTGCAAACAGAATGTCAAAGCGCCCAACACTGCGCCAAGCACGACCATCGGATGCAGGCGCACCAGTCGCCGCTTGATGAAATTACCGGTAATGAGCGTAGTTTTCCATCGGTCATCATAGGCATAGCCAACCACAAACCCCGAAAGGATAAAGAAAAAATCGACGGCAAGATAACCGTGATTGAAATTCTGGTCGAAAGGACTCGTACAGAACCCTTCGAAAATATGATACCAGATAACGACGAGCGCAGCCACTCCGCGCAGTCCGTCGAGCAGTTCGTAATGAGGTTTGGAATCGGAAAAAGCCGATGATGATTTTGCTTGCATTATACTCCTGTTTTTCGTAAATCAGGGGCAAAAATAGGCAATATCCAACGGCTAAAATTTGTCCTACATCAAAAAAGGCACGATAGGCACCTTCACTTTTGGCTACGAATACGGCTTAGTGTAGGCAAGGTAACACCCACGTAAGAGGCAATAAACCCCAATTGTGCACGCTGACACACTTCCGGGAACTGCTCCTGAAACTGTTCGTAGCGTTCTTTGGCGGGTAAGGTGAGCCGCTCTTTGTGCGAACGGTGCAATCGGCGGTATTCTATCTGATGAATGACCCTACCCCAGTTTGCCAGTTCAAGGTTTGTTTCAAACAGGTGGAGCAAGTCCGTCAGCAGAATCCGATAGGCCACCACATCCTCAAGCGTCTCCACAAATTCTTCGCTTTCCTTATTGAAATAAAGTTCGTCCATGCTGAACACGATACCGCCTTCAGTAGAAAATGAAGTAGTGATTTCTTCGCCATTGACCAGCCAGAACGAGCGGGTCATGCCCTGTTCCAGAAAATAGGCATACTTGCAGAATCGTCCGGCACTGACGAGTAATGTCCGCTTCGGGAAACGGCACAGTTCCACTTTCTCCAACAGCAAACGGACAGCATCGTCAGACAACGGATACTGCGAACGCATTTTTGCGATGACTGTTTTCATTGTCGACTCCTTCCCATCACCAGTCACCGGAAGCACCTCCACCACCGGTCATACCGCCACCAAAGCTACCACCGCCAAAACCACCGAAACCGTCTCCGCCGCGACCGCCTCCAAATCCACCGATAAACGGAACAATAACAGGCGCCTCATCCTTTGGAACTACATAAGTGAGATTGGTCATGTTTCCGCAGTTACGGCATTTGAACGTTTTCACTCCGCGACCTTCACGATAAGCCGTTGACGACTGAATCAGACGGTCGGCCACCAGCATGCTCGCCTTGGCATGACACACCGGACATTCCTGGAACGGAGTATTGCGGTTGATGAACGGGAACACATCCACTTCACCACATTTCTTACACAGCCACACATCATAATCCACGGAATTGAGCCGTTCTTCCATATCCTGCGCAGGAGTAAGATATTTATTGTCTTCCGCTTCCGAAAGCTTGTGCATCTTTGCCTTGCAATTGGGGCACACACGCTTCTTGTTGCGGCAACGGTAAAGCAACAGGCGCAACAGCCCGTAAGCAAAAATACCGGCTCCCAATGAAAGGAACGTAACCACCAACAGCGGCAGGTCGAATTGCTTCAGACGGTAATAACGCTCATAGGCATCCTTCTTTGCCATCGATATCGAGGAAAACAGCACGAACAAAAATGCCAGCACTCCCAACAGAACGGCAAACTGGGAATATACCTTCCATGACATTCCCGTTTTCTTTCCCGCAGCGGCATCGTTGGCATACTTTGACTGCAACTCCTCAATAGCGCCGGGAGTAGTGACAATACTGTGAATTTGAGCCACAGCGTTAATCATGCCGGTATCATAGTCACCCTTTTTGAACGATGGTGCCATCACATCGCGGATAATTCGTCCGCAAATCACGTCCGGCAGCAGCCCTTCAGCTCCGTAACCCGTACGCAATACGGCTTTTCGCTGACCTTCCACAACAAGAATCAGCAAACCGTTGCTGGTGTCTTTCTTACCGATGCCCCAGTATTCAAAAAGCCGCGTGGCAAAATCGTTGATTTCAGCATCACCAATCGACCGTACGACAACCGCAACGACTTCCGCCGACGACTGCGCCCAAATATCAGCCAACTGGGCATTCAGCTGTCCGACGGCTTCCTGCGAAAGAATTCCGTCGGGATTGGTCACATACTGCGTTTTGTCGGCCACGTGCACATTTGGAATCTGCTCCACCGTATAGTCGACAGCACCTGCGGACAAACCCGCAACAAACAAGACAAGGGATACAAGAATATATCGTAGCATAAGAAATAATTTTAAAGGTTAAACAGCCGGCAGGCTCAATCCGTTGAGCTTGCGGAAAAGGTCGAGGGCATAAACGTCGGTCATGCCGGAAATATGGTCGAGCACCGACTGGATTTTGCCATAGAGTGTCGGGCTCGCCGTGTCGTACTGGCTCGGAACACGGCTCAACAGCAATTGAGAATAGTTCTTTTCAGGATGAAGCACCGCATCGAGCAGACGGTCGAGCAGGAAAGTGATAATCTGATTACCTGCCAACTCAATGTCGACAACATCCGACGAATTGTAAATCTTGTCCCATGCCGTTTTCGAGCAACGCTGGTAGCCTTCCAGCGGTAATGAAGAAATATGGTCAATCAGACAGCCGTCGAATTCTCCCGACAAAATGGCATCCTCATTCTCCACAAACACACGGGCACATTCTCCCACCAGTTCACCGATAACACAAGAGCGCATATAGGCCACCTTCTCATTGTTGTCGGCAATCATATCAATGACACGCTGCATCTTCTGCTTCTTTTCATCGGGAAAGAAACTGAAAAACAGCTCCGTCACGTTGCGGCTGGTCAGAATCTTCAGTTTGTGGGCATCCTCGATGTCCATCACCTGATAGCAGATATCGTCGGCCGCTTCCATCAGATAGACGAGCGGATGGCGCGCATATACCCCGGGGCGCTTTTCAATCATTCCCAATTCATCGGCCACCGTACGGAAGCATTCCGCTTCCGAAAGGAAAAAGCCGAACTTGCCCTTTTTCACGGAATCAATCGAACGGTAAGGATACTTCACGATAGCAGCAAGCGAAGAATAAGTCATCGCCAACCCACCCTCTCGACGTCCGCGAAACTGATGAGCGAGCAGACGGAAAGAATTGGCGTTGCCGTCGAAATTCACCAGGTCGCTCCATTCCTCTTCTGTGAGGCGGTCCTTAATGGCGAGTCCGCGTCCTTCGGAAAAATAGGTGGCAATGGTGCGTTCTCCCGAATGTCCGAACGGAGGATTACCCAAATCATGGGCAAGACAGGCAGCACCCACGATTTCCACCATGTGCGGTAACCGCTCTTCCGCCGGAGTGCCCTTATAGCGCGGCAACAGCTGCATCGACACCTCGTTGGCCAACGAGCGTCCTACACTCGACACCTCCAAACTATGCGTCAGACGGTTGTGCACAAAAATGCTACCCGGCAACGGAAACACCTGTGTCTTGTTCTGCAACCGCCGGAACGGAGATGAAAACACCAGACGGTCGAAGTCGCGCTGAAAATCGCTGCGCGACTGAATCGTACCGCTACGATAGCGTTCCATTCCCAAACGCTTATTGCAAATAAGCCGTTCCCAGCTCATCTTTTTAGCCTCGTTCATCATGTTTTTCTTTACTGATTTTACAAAGATAGTGCAAGGCGAGCGCAGAGGCCAGCGAAAACGCAGTTTTCAGCCAAGACTATGCAGAGCCGCATCCTATCTTCTACAAAGATAAAAAAAGACAAGCAGAGAATAAAACCGTCAGCCGGTTATAATTCAACAAAAACTTTGAAAAGCCAACTAATTTTTCTAAATTTGGGTAATACAAAATTCTGCTAACCAACATTTAGAAGCGATATGGCATCAGGCAATGTTTTAAGCGAATCGGAAATTAAGGCTATTATCGACCAATTGTTCGCAACAATTGGCATTCGCATGAATGTTTCTACTCCAATACCAACAGAAAAGCCGAATAATTTCAACTTTCTTTCGTACTGCAATATCATCACGCAGCAGCTCGAATTGCCCATTCGGGTAATTCCTGATTTCAGCTCCAGTTTTCAAACCTCCGGATTGACGAAAAACAATGCCAACAGCGTTTCGGAAGTCAGTGCCCAAATTTGCGTTCCGTCCGATTTGCCTTGGTATGGCACACCGTCGATGGTTGGTTTTCCCATAAAAATATTTGTGGGTTCTTTAGAGCATCAGACTCCCGAAAAACTGCTGACACAATTGAGTCACGAATTTTCGCACATTTACCTGCACAGCCGCAAAGACCCGCAAAAAGACAGCGAATATGCTACAGACATCTGTGCCCTTATGATGGGATTCGTACCTTTCTGGAAAAAAGGAAGGACTTCAACCCACCAAAACTATATCACGACATTCGGCTACCTAAGCGACAACGAGTACCACTATGCCGTCAACTACATCAACCAGCTTCGTGAACCGTTGTTCTATCTTCGTCTGTCGCTGAAACGTAAAATTAAAGATATTCAAAAAGAGACAGGTGCCACTCAACAATACCTGACACAACTGTTCGAACTCTTTGATTTCCACTACCGCCATCCCGAAAGATGCAGAATAAAGAATACCGACGGCTTACTGTTCTGCCAACTGTCGCAACTTCACTACAAAAAAGAAAAAGAAGAATTCATCGAGTCCTACAAGAAATCGGCCAATGACATTATTCACGAATTGAACAGCAACCGGGTATATTCCAAAAACTCGGAAACCCGACTAACTGAACTGGAGAAACGTTTCGACAACATTTTGCAAAACATCACCAGTTGCAAAAACGAGCTCGAGAAAAACGTTCAAACCATTAAGGACAATATCGACATTGAATTTTATCGGAACGAATTCATTAAGAAAAGTTCCCCTTTGACAAAGGCTCACGGCCTTCTCGAAAAAGCCATTCATGAGATTCAAGACAAATTGAATGAACTTCAGCTCATGGCTTCATTTTTTGCAAAGAACAAAGCAAAGCATCCGACGGAAAGCCTGCCAGCAGAAATCCGACAACTGGTCAACGGTTCATTCGACAACGAATTTCAATCGTATATACGGCAATTCCGCGCCTGCCAAGAGGAACTCACCAAAAACACAGACGGTGCCGATTGGTACAACTACAGCGAAACGGCCATGGAGAAAAGCTATCAGCAGGCCACAACGATGCTGCAACACAAAGAATCCTACCTGAAACGGATTTCCGACCTTAAGAAAACAGCAAAAGACAACTTGTCGGTAACGGAACGGCTCAGCTTGTTTATCAAGAAAACGAACAAGTAAACGGCATCAGTTCCATACCATTGTAATCGTCTTGCCGACAACGGCAGGACACACCTCTTCTGTCAATTCGCAACAAATAAACAACCCACATAAACGCAACAAGGGGCGCACCGTTCGGTACGCCCCTTGCGTTGATATTGAGTTTTAATTCAAATCAGATTCGAATTATTTGCCACCCTTAGCCAACTTTTCTTTCAAAGCAGCCAATTCAGAGATGTCACCCAGAGTAGTCTTTTCGATAGTCGGAGTAACTACTGTTTCTTCGCTCTTGTTAGCTTTCTTTGCAGCTTTCTTAGCTTCTGCCTTTTCAGCTTTAGCTTCATCTTCGAAGATGCGGCTGTGAGAAAGGATGATGCGTTTTGATTCCTTGTTGAATTCGATTACCTTGAAGTTGAGTTTTTCGTCAACTTGAGCTTGAGTACCGTCTTCTTTTACAAGGTGTTTCGGAGTTGCGAAACCTTCAACGCCATAAGGCAATGCGATTACAGCACCCTTTTCTACCATTTCGATGATAGTACCTTCGTGAACGCTACCTACTGTAAATACAGTTTCGAATACATCCCAAGGATTTTCTTCCAACTGCTTGTGGCCGAGGCTCAAGCGGCGGTTGTCCTTATCGATTTCCAATACCTGAACATCGATGTCAGCACCGATCTGAGTAAATTCGCTCGGGTGTTTGATTTTCTTAGTCCAAGAAAGGTCAGAGATGTGGATCAAGCCGTCAACGCCTTCTTCCAATTCAACGAATACGCCGAAGTTAGTGAAGTTGCGTACTTTAGCTGAGTGCTTAGAACCAACAGGATATTTAGCTTCGATGTTTTCCCATGGGTCAGCCTTCAATTGCTTGATACCCAAAGACATCTTACGTTCCTTGCGGTCGAGAGTCAAGATAACTGCTTCTACTTCGTCGCCAACCTTCATGAAGTCCTGAGCAGAACGCAAGTGCTGTGACCAAGACATTTCAGAAACGTGGATCAAGCCTTCTACGCCCGGAGCGATTTCAACGAATGCACCGTAGTCAGCCATAACGACAACTTTACCCTTAACCTTGTCGCCAACCTTCAAGTTCGGGTCAAGAGCATCCCATGGATGAGGTTGAAGTTGCTTCAAGCCGAGAGCGATACGCTTCTTTTCGTCGTCGAAGTCAAGGATAACGACATTGAGTTTCTGGTCGAGAGATACAACTTCGTTCGGATCGTTTACGCGGCCCCATGACAAGTCTGTGATGTGGATAAGACCGTCAACACCACCGAGGTCGATGAACACACCGTAAGAAGTGATGTTCTTAACTGTACCTTCAAGAACTTGACCTTTTTCAAGTTTAGCGATGATATCTTTCTTCTGTTGTTCCAATTCAGCTTCGATAAGAGCCTTGTGAGAAACAACAACGTTCTTGTATTCTTGATTGATTTTAACCACTTTGAATTCCATTGTCTTACCAACGAATACATCGTAGTCACGGATAGGCTTAACATCGATTTGAGAACCCGGCAAGAATGCTTCGATACCGAATACGTCAACAATCATACCACCCTTAGTGCGGCACTTGATGTAACCCTTAATGATTTCGTCATTTTCAAGAGCTTCGTTAACACGATCCCAGCTGCGAGTTGCGCGAGCTTTCTTGTGAGAAAGAAGCAATTGACCTTTTTTGTCTTCCTGATTTTCGATGAACACTTCTACCTTGTCACCTACTTTCAAGTCAGGATTGTAACGGAATTCACTCATCGGAATGATACCGTCTGATTTGTAACCGATGTTTACTACAGCTTCACGCTTGTTCAATGCGATTACAGTACCTTCGATTACATCTTTGTCCTTGATAGTGTTCAAAGATTCATCGTAAGTCTTTTCCAACTCTTCACGAGTCTTGCCTGCTGCTACCTGTCCATGCTCGTAAGCATCCCAGTCGAAGTCAGCGATTGGTGAATTTTTTAATTCGCTCATTTAAATAAATTGTTAATACTAAAGTTAATTTAATAAGTTAGACATTATATTGCTATATAGTCGGCTGCAAAGTTACGACTTATTTTATTCTCACGCAACAACTTCGGTGCATTTTTCTGCTTTTTTATCATACTATCAGCGTTTCGCCTCCATCCGGGCAAGTTCGGCCACCGCCGCAGTATCGCCCGATGCGGCAGCCTTTCGAAGAAACCGTACTGCCAGTTCCTGCAAATCCGCCTCAAGGGTGTCGCGGTCGGCAAGCGTGCGGTACACCCAATAACCTGCCGGAGCATACTCATAGCGTTCTGCCATCAGCCGGGCATAGGGATAAAAATTGAAATTCCGCTCACGGCTGTAAATGCCGGCAAGTTCGCCAAACGCCGCCGTATCTCCGTCCTCTACCACCGCCAGTTTGGTCTGCTCCAACAGTACATTTCCCATTGGTTTGGGTGTGTGTTTCGTAGGAACAAAAGCAATAATACACCCCACTACGATTAACAGAATTACGCCACCGATATAACCGGCGAGATATGCCAGCACCGTTTTTTTATCTATCATCCTTCTCTTCTATTTTCCATGATTAAACATACCGTTCTGCTACCGACGCTTTGTTTCCAGCCGTGCAAGTTCCGCCACAGCCGCAGTGTCGCCCAATGCAGCCCCCTTACGGAGAACCCAAAGGGCCACATCCCGCTGCTCCGCCTCCAGGGTGTCGCAGTCGGTCAACGTGCGGTACACCCAATAGTTCGCCGGAGCATATTCATAACGCACCGCCATCAATCGGGCATAAGGATAAAAATTGAAATCATGCCCGCGGCTGTAAATGTCCGCCAATTCGCCGAATGCCGCCGTATCACCGTTTTCCACCACCGCCAACTTCATCCGTTGCAGCGGTGTCATTTCAACAGCCTCCACCGGCACTTCCGATGCATTCTTTTTATCCTGAACATATTCGACATGGGCCATTACCACATTCATCGCGAAAAAGGTGACGATGGCACCCGTAAATACTCCTAAACAAGCGGCTATGATTGTCTTTTTCCTTGCCATGATTTGTCAATTTTGTTTTCCTGCAATATAATCCAAACCTTCCAGTTTCGTGGAATAGTAGTGTCCGTATGACAGCAAATAATAGCCATACGCACGGTCAACCACCTGTGGCCGACCGTAAACATTCGCCATTATCCAACAATAGGCCTGGCTGTTCGGATGAGCCATAAGGCCGTCGAATCTCAAGGCAAACAAGGCGGTGTCTCCCGTTTCCACCAGTTCGACATAATGGCGGCGGTTCAAATAGTCCTTACAAGGTTCCTCCCGTTTTAACGGAATGTTCTCCAGCGAATCAGCCAGCAATTTATGCCGGTAAGCATCACAGTATTTCCGGCGGTAATCGGCTTTGCGTCTGTCATCTTCCGTCTCCTCTTCCAAGTTGGAAAAGAGCCACCAATTGCCATACACCTCTGCCATCACTTCCATATAGGCTGGAAAGCCATCATTATTCTTACTCCAATAATAATCACCCACCAACCTGAACAAGGAATCATTCCCGCATTCAATAACGCCGATTTTTTCACCGACAATATCCGTACCGTAATAAGAGCCGCCCGATACCGTATCCTTTTCCTTGAATTTTTCCTGCCTTGACTTTTTTGCCACTTGGCAGACCGTGAACAGCAAAACAACCAATGCCGCCACTGTCAATGTTTCAGTTCTCCACAACATCCTTCTGTCCACATCCGAAACAAGAAGATACCCACGCTCGCACAACAGCACGAACGTCGCAACGATAATTCCGACAATGTCCCAAATGTAATTATATGCCCAGCCGTTACCCAGCAAGAAAAAAAGAAGCCCCCGACAAAATACATAATCAGGAAAGGAGTAGGCATCAGCAGTTTTTACTGAAAATCTTTTTTCATAGTATCTATTTCATTCAGGTCAACCGACCACCTCTAAGGTTATGCAAGATAAGGAAAAATATTGAAACCCACAAAATAAAAAAAGATTTACGGCCTACAGACTCCAGAATTATATAATCCCCATTCGATGAATCTGCAAACCGTAAACCGTAAACTGTAAACCGTAAACCAACTAAATTACTCCAAATTTCCGGAGAGCGTTGCTGATGCCGTTGTCGTCGACAGTGGTCGTCACGTAGTCGGCTTCCCGCTGCACGTCGTCGGCCGCGTTGCCCATGGCCACACCGACTCCCGCCCGACGCAACATCGGCACATCGTTTCCGCCGTCGCCGAACGCCATCGTTTCACTGATGTCAATTCCCAAACGACGGGCGATAGCTTCCGCTGCTGACCCCTTGTCGGCACCTTCAGCCGTAATATCGGTAAACGCCGGATACCAGCGGCTCGATACGCATTTTTCCGTATTCTTCATCACTTGCCGTTCTTCCTCGGCGGTAACAAACACCGTCATCTGCACAATGCCCTGACGAAGCATTTCTTCCATCGGAATATCAGCAGGCAAATCACTTACGTTCAGCATTTTCTTAAAAGTATCGACAACGTTCCGGTCAGGGTTGCGCACCAGTAAATCGCGTGTGCCCACCACGATATACATCCAATTGCCGGCATCGGATGCTTCGGCCAGCGCACGCACGTCGTGTTCGCTAATCATGCGGTCGTAAACCACCGAATCACCTATATAGCAGTATGCCCCGTTCGAAGTAAGATAGCCGTCAATCAAATGGGAAATTGCGCCCAAATTATTGATTAACGCCACCGGTCGGCCGGTGGAAATGAAAATCTTCACTCCGGCAGCCTTAGCTGCTTCGAGAGCCTCGACCGTTGAAACGGGTATCTCGTGAGTATTGAAACTGACGAGCGTTCCGTCTATATCAAAAAACAAAGCTTTAATCATAGTTCTTCACATTACTTATTTGTCGCCCTTCAACTTGTTCCTGTAATAGGATGTCGACGTATAGAGTACAGCGGCAGGATTATGCCCTGTCACGCGGTCCTTCGTCACAAGAGTTGTGGCATAGGCATCGGAATATTTGTAAAACAGACTGTCGTGGCCTACGCAAAGACCGATAACGACATTCAGCTGCGTGCCCGCCTGATTCAGCAGACGCGCCTGCAAGACAGGGTTGCACATGGCCGCACCGATGCTCTCACACTCTTTCGGCATACCCATCGACGATTTGGCCTTTCCTCCAACCTTACAGATGACGGAAAACACGTCAAAACCGTTGTCGCGCAAAATACGGGCGAAAATCCGCGCCTCGTTCTGCAACCCGATGCAATTGGCAATACCGATACGCCGATAGCCCATTTTCCGGGCGAAAGTCATGATTTCCTCCACCCGCGTCAGCCGGCAATAGCCTTCATATTCCACCTCGGCCGAAGCCACCATCACCCGATGGTTGTCAGCTTCGTTGTAACGCTCCACCGCCCACTGCCAGTCGGCTTCGTCGAGTCCCGTAGTCTGACAGAATTCAGGGTATGTGCGGTCCTTATATTTGCAATTCTGCGTGCCGCAATCCACGCAACTCAATTCTTTTTCCATAATTTCAACCTGTTGGACGAACCAATTTTTAATGTTTTCTACTACGTATCCATCACTATTCCTCCATTTGATGAAGACAAATTCACCGAAATGCAGTATTTTTACATTCTAAAAGGACATAGAATGACACCACAGCAACAAGAACGCTACAAACGACATATCCTGCTGCCGGAAATCGGCGAAGCCGGACAGCAGCGCCTGCTCGACAGCCGCGTGCTGATTGTCGGTGCAGGAGGACTCGGTTCGCCGGTAGCCCTTTATCTGGCTGCCGCCGGCGTCGGACATCTCGGCATTGCCGATTTCGACACCGTGGACCTCTCCAATCTCCAACGGCAAATCATTCACACCACCCACGATATCGGCCGACCGAAAACCCTGTCGGCCCAGGAAAAAATCGCAGCACTGAATCCGGATGTGAAAGTGACGGCCATTCCGTCACGTTTCGACAGCGGTAATGCCGCTGCCATGATTGCCAACTACGACATCGTGGTCGATGCCACGGATTCGCTCGACATCAAATATCTTATCAACGATACCTGCGTGAAAGCGGGAAAGCCATTCGTACACGGAGCCATCAACCAATTCACGGGCAACGTAATGACCGTTCTGCCCGGTACGGCCTGCTACCGCTGCGTGTTTCCGCAGGCGCAGACACTGAAAGCCAGTTCGGAATACGGCGTGTTCGGAGCCATTGCCGGCATTGCCGGAACGCTACAGGCCGCCGAGGTCATCAAATACCTCACCGGCACGGGCCAACTCCTCACCAACCGGCTGCTGTCGTTCGACGCACGTTCGATGCAGTTCTTCGTTCTCGACACCGCACCGTCGGCCGCCTGCCCCAACCGTCATTAAGGGCTATTCCATTTCCATATCGTCGTATTTCTGGAAGAGAAAATCGTTGTAAGGGAAACGCTTCATGTGGATTTCCTTCGCCATTTCATACAGCTTGCTCTTCAGTTCGTCGATATTGATTTTCTCCTTGGCCGAAATAAAGATGCAGTTGTCGTTCATCTTCGCCATCCACGTCGATTTCAGTTCCTCCAGCGGAATGTTCTCACGTGTGCGCGGCGTAAGGTCGTCGTCGTCCTTTTTCTTATAGGTAAAGGCATCCACCTTGTTGAACACCAGAATCATCGGCTTGTCGGTAGAGTCGCACACTTCCTGCAAAGTCTTGTTGACCACTTCCACCTGCTCCTCAAACTGCGGGTGGGAAATGTCCACCACATGCACCAGAATGTCGGCATCGCGTACCTCGTCGAGCGTCGACTTGAACGAGTCGACCAAATGCGTGGGCAGCTTGCGGATAAAGCCGATAGTGTCGGTGAGCAGAAACGGCAAGTTGTCGATAATCACCTTGCGCACCGTCGTGTCGAGTGTGGCGAAAAGCTTGTTTTCGGCAAACACGTCCGACTTGCTCAGCAGGTTCATCAAAGTTGACTTGCCCACGTTCGTATAGCCCACCAAGGCAATACGCGTCAGTTTGCCGCGGTTCTTGCGTTGGATGGATTTCTGACGGTCGATGTCCTTCAGTTCCGCCTTCAATCGGGAAATCTTGTCGAGAATGATACGGCGGTCGGTTTCAATCTGTGTTTCACCCGGACCACGCATACCGATACCGCCTCGCTGACGCTCCAAGTGTGTCCACATTCGTGTCAGTCGCGGCAACAGATACTGGTACTGCGCCAGTTCCACCTGCGTGCGGGCCGTAGCCGTCTGCGCACGTTTGGCAAAAATATCGAGAATCAGGTTGGTGCGGTCGAGAATCTTCACCTTCAGCTCGTTCTCGATGTTCTGCACCTGTTTCGACGTCAGGTCATCGTCGAAAATCACCAGTTCAATATCGTTTTCCTCTACATATTGGCGAATTTCGTCCAACTTTCCTTTACCCACAAACGTGCGGGAATTCGGATAGTCCATACGTTGGAGAAAAGTTTTCACCGTTGTCGCACCGGCCGTTTCCGCAAGGAAAGCCAACTCGGCAAGATACTCATTCGCCTTCGTTTCATTCTGCGTCTGTGTAATCAATCCGACCAGCACAGCACGCTCGTTTTCATATTCTATAGGTTTCTTATCAATCATACTGCAAACTTACTAAAATTCTGTAGAATAACAGAGTTAAAATCCATTTTGTTTTCAAACCAATCAATCACCCCATAAACTGTAAACTGTAAACCGTAAACTCCCCTCCCCTAACCATAATAAAAAACCTGCGGAAACATCCAAGGATGCTCCGCAGGCTTCTGTACTGTCGTTAAACAACTGTATTATTTCTTAGTGTCAACTTTTACATAACGTTCGTTAAGGCCCTTGATAATATCGGCAGTCACATCGTCCACATCACCGACATACCAGGTAGCTGCCTTGCGGAGAATCATTGAATAGCCCTTAGTCTTTGCATATTCTGCAATATATTTGTCGACTGAGTCATTCAACTGTTGCGTGTTCATCAAAAGTTCATTTTCCACCGAGCGTTGCAGATTTGCCATATAGTTCTGGGCGTCACCCTGCATTTTCTGGAGCTTCTGCTGGTCAGCATTGAAGCTGGCTTCTGTCAAATAGCCGTTGCTCTTGTACTTACGTTCGATTTCGCCGGCAAAACGTTGGATTTCATTTGCTTTCTGACGTTGTGCCGATTCCAGTTTGCTTTGTCCGCGAAGCATTGCTTCATTCACGTCCTTTGCAAAATTGTAGCCGTTCATCAACGAGTCGCCATCGACATAAGCTATCTTCAGTGTAGTCGAAGTTCCGTTGGACGCTGCTGCCGCCGGAGCCTCAGCTTCCTTCGCTCCTTGACCTGCGCATTGAGCAAACAATACAGAGATTAAAACCAGTGTAGCTGCCTTAGCAACTCTTTTAAATTTATTCATGATTGATTAAGTTTGTTAATTATTTTCCTGCTCTTCGCGTGCACAATGTATGTTCATCTTTCTCATGGCAGGATTGTCGTGCACATGTCCGGAGGGGAACTTCCCGCCCTTCACAAAAAACACTTTCACTCCCAACAACACTACGCACAGGGCGAGTATGCCAACAGAAATAATGATTGTCCACACGTCTTTATCAAATTTGACTGCAAATATATGAAAAGGGCGGTAATTTTATCGATATACTCAAATTAAATTTGTATCTTAGAGCGCGAATTAGATTGAATTTAACAATAATTTTCAAATACTCATAACTAATTTTAAATTATAAACATCTATGACTATTACAGACCTGAAACCTGAATTGATTTGGGGCATCTTCCACGAGATCACCCAAGTGCCACGTCCTTCAAAGAAGGAAGAAAAAATCCGCGAATATTTGCTGGATTTCGCAAAGAAGCATGGCATTGAGGCTAAGACCGATGCAATCGGCAACGTGGCGATGCGCGTTCCTGCCACTCCGGGCAAGGAAAACATTCCGACTGTTGTCATGCAAAGCCATATGGACATGGTTCCGAACCAGACCAAACCGGAAACACATAATTTTGAAACTGACCCGATTATGACGGAAGTGGACGGCGAATGGCTCCACTCTGCCGGCTACAAAACTACGCTGGGTGCCGACAACGGTATCGGTATGGCTGCTTCTTTGGCAGCCCTCGTCGACAAGTCGTTCGTTCACGGTCCGCTGGAAGCCCTCTTCACAGTTGACGAAGAAACAGGCTTGACCGGTGCAAAGAATCTGGGCAAGGACATGATTACAGGCGAAACTCTGCTAAACCTCGACTCTGAAGACGACGGACAGATTTTCTTGGGTTGTGCCGGCGGTATTGACACCATCAACACATTCACTTATACCCGCGAAGCTGTTCCGGCAGGATACCAATTCTTCAAAGTTTCAATGCTTCAGTTCAAGGGCGGCCACTCCGGTGCTGATATCCACCTCGGCCGTGCCAACACCAACAAATTGCTGGTTCGCTTCCTCAACGACTGCTACAAGGCCTACGGCAACATCGTCATTGCCGACATCAACGGCGGTGAGCTGCGTAACGTAATCCCGGGCAACGCTTATGCTGTCATCGGTATTCCGGCCGACAAGAAGGAAGACCTCCGCACACGCCTCAACCACTTCGCCGCTACTATCGAAGAAGAATACAAGGGCATCGAAGGCAACCAGATTATCAAACTCGAATCGGCTGAAACTCCGGAATACGTTATCGACGGCGACACTGCAAAACGCATCGTTCTCGCCATCCACTCTTGTCCGAATGCCGTTATTGCCATGAGCAAGAGCATCGAAGGCATGGTCAGCACTTCTACCAACCTTGCATTGATCCGCATGAACCGCGAAAAGAACGAAGTGGTTGTCACTACTTCTCAACGCAGCGAAGAGGAATCACGCAAATTCGACATCGGCAGCCAGATTGTGGCTCACTTCACATTGGCAGGTGCTAAAGTAGAACAAGGCGACGGTTATCCGGGCTGGACTCCGAACATGGATTCAAAGATTTTGAAGGTGGCTGTGAAGGCCTACGAAGACCTCTACGGCGTAACCCCTATCTGCACATCACTCCACGCTGGTTTGGAATGCGGTAACTTCTTGGTAAACAACCCGAAACTCGACATGATTTCTTTCGGTCCGACTTTGCGCGACGTTCACACTCCGAAGGAATCCATGCACATCCCGGCTGTTGAAAAATTCTGGAACCACTTGGTGAAGATTTTGGAAATGGTGGCTGAAAAATAACCGCTTTTTCCCACACTGAATATCTGCAACCGGGAGTGTGGCCCTGCTCAGCAGGGCACCGCTTCCGGTTGTGTTATTATATAGGTATATGAAAAACATCATTCTCATCGGAACACTGGCATTGGCGGCCCTGCATACACCCGCTCTCTGCGCACAGGAACTTGAGTTTCCACACTCCTGGGTATTGCCGGGCGACTCACTGATAATCAATATTCCCGACTTTGCCGACATCTATCCACGCTCTCTCCGGCTGACCGAAGAGGACTATCAGCGTGTGGCGGAAGAAATGGGCATTGATGTAGCCACCATGAAAGCAGTGGTGGAAATTGAGGCAGGCAGCAGCCACAAGGGATTTGTAGAAAAAGGCATTCCGATTGTGAATTTCGATGCTTCCATTTTCCGCAGCCGGATGCGAAAGGCCGGGAAAAGCTATGCAAAATATTCGAAATCCATTGCCTTCCAACGCCCCAACACCCGAAAATACGGCAGTTTTGGAGCGGCACAATGGGCACGTCTGGAAAGCGCCCGACAAATTGACTGGCAAATCGCCGAAGAATCGACATTCTGGGGAATGTTTCAGATTGGAGGCTTCAACTACCAGCGTTGCGGCTGCAAGACTTTGGAAGAATTTGTGGAACGGATGTGCCGGTCAGAGGCCGAACAGCTTGAACTGTTCGCGCAGTTCTGCATTAACGGCGACCTGGTGAAATACCTGAGAGAAAAAAATTGGGCACAATTTGCCTACCACTACAACGGCCCGGGTTACCGCCGGCAGAACTACCATGTACGGCTGAAAAACGCCTATCGAAAACACGCCCGATAGCAAAATTCAGGGCAAATACCGACCGAAAAACAAAAAAATTGCTTTCCACCTGCAAATTTTTCCTGTTTTATTTGCATATATCATTTTTTCATTATAATTTTGTAACGATTTCAAAAACGAAATAATCACAGAAATGACAAGAGAAGCAATAAAGAGGTTAGAAGCCCACAATATCCGGCCGTCGGCACAGCGGATTTCCATCATGGAATATCTGCTTACCCACAGAACCCATCCAACTGTGGACACTATCTACAATGATCTTGTCGAGAAAATGCCGACACTCTCCAAAACGACCATCTACAACACACTGAAGCTGTTGGAAGAACAAAAGGCCATCATGGAGTTGACTATCGACAAAAAGACCGTCCACTACGACGGCATGACGATGCCCCATTCGCACTTCATGTGCAAGAAATGTGGAAAAATCATCGACATTCCACTTCCAGAAATGGATTGTGAACAAAAAGACTGTGATTTTGTTGTAGATGAAGCGGAGGTTTACTACCGCGGCTACTGCAAAGACTGCATGGAATCAGAAAATCAGTAGAACAAAATAATTAACAAAAATATTAACGAATTAAATCCTTAAGAATTATGGCAAAGAAATTTATCTGCACAGTTTGCGGTTATGTACATGAAGGTGATGCTGCTCCGGAAAAATGCCCACAATGCGGTGTTCCAGCAAGCAAGTTCAAAGAATTGGTTGAATCTGAAGCTCTTCAGTTTGTAACTGAACACGTTATCGGTGTAGCTAAGGGTTGCGACGATGAAATGATCAAAGACCTCAACGCACACTTCAACGGCGAATGTACTGAAGTTGGTATGTACTTGGCAATGTCTCGCCAGGCTGATCGCGAAGGCTATCCTGAAATCGCAGAAGCTTACAAACGCTACGCTTGGGAAGAAGCTGAACACGCTGCTAAGTTCGCTGAATTGCTCGGCGACATGGTTTGGGACACTAAGACAAACCTCGAAAAGCGTATGGCAGCTGAAGCAGGTGCTAACGCTGACAAGATGCGCATCGCTAAACGTGCTAAAGAATTGAATTTGGACGCTATCCACGATACAGTTCACGAAATGGCTAAGGACGAAGCTCGTCACGGACAAGGCTTCGAAGGTCTTTACAACCGTTTCTTCAAGAAATAATCGTCCTTGAAAAAACACGAAACCCCGATTGTGACTGACACAATCGGGGTTTTATTTTTTATTATTACTGTCCGCTAAAAGTTCATACATCATTATAATGATAGGGCCGTCC